>Ga0326727_10020861_pt1 | contig 12944 bp, 6 predicted proteins | sample MB2enrmetagenome_FD_207643 | JGI IMG/M metagenome (GOLD analysis project Ga0326727, IMG submission 207643) | Lab enriched peat soil microbial communities from McLean, Ithaca, NY, United States - MB29MY | ecosystem: Environmental > Terrestrial > Soil > Wetlands > Peat | place: USA: New York...
GGCTCAATTATTGTTGCTGGTGTGCGTCGCACGCCAGCTCGGGATCGTATTCATATTACGAACTCTTGACCTTCCGTTTTGACGGAACTCGGGCAGGACTACTATGCTTCTCTGGCTTCGGAAAGCTCAAGCCTATCCGTCACAAAGTTCCTTCTGAAAGGTTGGCGTTATGTCGAAATCGAGGATTCTCTTCTTATCCGCGTCTCTTGCCCTGGCAGCCGCACTATCCTCCGCCGCATCGGCGCAAACGGCCTCTGCCGCGCCAAAGGTCGCCAAGGTCACGGTTAACCAGCCGGTCACCCTTACCGACAATGGCGACACCTGGACCATGGACAACGGCATCGTCAAGATGTCCCTACTCAAGCGCAACGGCAATCTGACGTCGCTGGTCTATCACGGAGTCGAGGTGTTGACCCGCGGCCAGTACTGGGAGCAGGTTCCCTCCGGTGACGTCACGGCCAGGGTGACCATCGATCCGGCGACCAATGGCGGCCAACGCGCCGAGGTCTCGGTCAAGGGTGTGTATAACGGCAACAACACTCCACCTCCCTTTCTAGGAGCCGCTCCCGCTGCATCTCCCGGCGGCGCTCCCAGCGCTGCACCCGCAGCCGGTGGACGCGGCGCTCGTGGCGAGGGAACTCCGGGTGCGCCTGGCGCTCCCGGCGCTCGGCCCGTCGCAGCCGGTGCACCACGCGGCAGTGTTGGTTTGGACATCGAGACGCGCTTTACCCTGGAGCGCGGCGCCAGCGGCTTCTATACCTACGCCGAGTACACCCATAAAGCTTCCTATCCGGCCGCGGGCGAGGGCGAAAGCCGCTTCATCCTTGAGTCGATGAACCGCACGTTCGACTGGCTTTCCGTCGACAACGACCGCAACATGCTGATGAGCAGCGCGATGGGCGGCCCCGGTGGGCGCGGCATCACCATTCACGCCAAAGAGCAAAGCATCTACACCGGTGGCATCTATAAAAACTCCGTCGAGCACAAGTACACCTACAACGCCGTGATGTACAAACTGCAGGCCTGGGGCTGGTCCAGCACCAAGGACCACATCGGCGTCTACTTTATCAACCCGTCGAACGAATACATCGGCGGCGGCGCGGAGAAGCTCGACCTGATCGACCACCTGACCGGAACTATCCTCGATTATTGGACATCCGGCCACTACGCCGGCGGCGCGGGCAACCATATTCCCACTGGCGAAGACTGGAAGCACGTGGTTGGCCCCATCTTTGTCTACTTCAATTCGCTGGAGAACCCCAAGGAGCCGACGCAGGCCGACCTCGACAAGTTCACCGCCAGCTACGGCAGCGGCATGCCCGCCGTGCCCCAGGTGTGGCATGACAACGCCCTCGCCTTGTGGGACGACGCAGTTGCAAAGTCGAAAGAGGTGAAGGCCGCGTGGCCTTACGACTGGGTGCAAGGCATGGATTACCCGCACAAAGAAGGGCGTTCCACGGTCACCGGTCAGCTCGTCCTGAACGATCCGCAGGCGGCCAAGAAGACACTCCCGCATCTCACCGTTGGCCTGTCTCACCCCAACTACCAAGGCACCGGAAGCGCGTATGAACAGCGCGGCGGCAACGGCAACATCGTCACCTGGGCGCATGACGGCGACTACTACCAGTTCTGGACCGACGGCTCGGAGGACGGCCGATTCACCATCGCCAACGTCCGCCCTGGAACCTACACGCTGCATGCATTTGCCGACGGAGTGCTGGGCGAATACGCCAAGACCAATATCACCGTCGAGGCAGGCAAGAAGATCGACCTAGGCAAGCTCGACTGGCAACCCGTTCGTTTCGGCAAGCAGATCTGGGAGATCGGCTATCCAGACCGCACCGCGGACAAGTTCTTCAAGGGCGATCCAGCCAACTACTGGCTATGGGGCTGGGGCCTTCGTTACAGCGGACTCTTCCCCAACGACATTACCTACACCATCGGCAAGAGCGACTACCACAAGGACTGGTTTTTCCAGGAGGTGCCGCACTCCACCACCACCGCATGGCTGAACCCTGCTGCCAAGGACCCCTACAACCAGCGCTTCGGCTGGGTGGCAATCCCTGCGACCACGGATGATCCATGGCCTCAGTGGGGCAAGGGCCGCGCCACCACCTGGACGGTGAAGTTCACTATGCCCAAGGCCTCCAAGGGTCAGGCTATACTGCGCATCGCACTGGCCGGAGCAGACGGAGGCAATGGCACCACACCCAGCGCCGCCGGAAGCCTGAACATCGGCGTCAATGGCAAGGATGTTGGCGGCATCCACCCGGTCGCCACCAATGCTCTCCGTTACAACACCGACAAGGGCGTGTGGTACCAGTACATCGTGAAGTTCGACGCCTCCCTGATGAAGGCAGGCGAGAATGACATGACCTTCACGGTTCCCGCTGGAGATGTCACCACCGGGGTGGTATGGGATTACGTCCGTCTTGAGCTGAACGACGGCAGCAAGGCCTATCCGACTCCGCCCGACAATCAAAGGCCGGACATGCCGACTCTCGAATAGTGTGTGCCATCCTGCAGTGGTTCAACCCAGGATAGAAATGCCGTTGGATCGGCCAACTGCGAAAGCTTGTGCTGCACGCCTACGGAGAAATCTTCCGCCACACCAGACTCAGCTCCGGCTGGCGGAGGGCTGCGCATCGGATCGCTCCACTGGCAGCGAAGAAGTACGCAGTAACCTCGAAATGAGTACTACAACTATAGATGGATTAGAGCATTTCTCCTGTCTTGTGCCCGCGGAAGAGTTCTGCGCATGCAGTTTTTCTTGAGGAAAAACGGTGCAGAATATTCGTCTTCGGCGTATACCCTCAGGGGAAATGCTCCAATCGCCGTTTTCGTATACCCCCGTTGAATTGCAAGGGGTGTCTTATGCATCCATAAGGAAGGCTATCCATTATGCGGTTGAGGGCAATGCTGCACGGAGTCGATCTGTGTTCGAGCGAAATACCAGTATTGCCTATGCCCTATGGGAAGAGCGTATACTTCGAGCGAAGTAAAGCCGAGAAACGAGATTCCATCTGAAATCCTCAGAACTAAATTCCAGAACTTATCAGAAGAGGGCAGGGATATGACTAAGGCCGATCCCGCTCCAAACGCCGCCGGCACGACGCGCCGCTATCTTCCTGCGCTGCTTCTGCTGTTCGCCGCCAGCGGATGTTCCGCGCTGATATACGAGATCGTCTGGTACCAACTGCTGCAATTAGTGATCGGATCCACCGCTGTCTCGCTGGGCGTACTGCTGGCGACCTTTATGGGTGGCCTGTGCATCGGCAGTGTTCTTCTGCCGCGCGTCGTCCTGCCGGATTCGCAACATCCCTTGCGGATGTATGCCTTCGTGGAACTGGGGATCGCGCTCTGCGGAATCCTGGTGCTGATCGGCATGCCTCTGGTCAGCAGCGTATACGTGGCCGCGGTGGGATATGGCATGCCATCGATTCTGTTGCGCGCTGCGATCTGCGCGATCTGTCTGCTGCCGCCCACCATACTGATGGGAGCGTCCTTGCCGACTGCGGTGCGTTGGCTCGAAACCTCCCCGGAAGGCATCTCCTGGATGGGCCTGCTCTACGGCTCGAACACCGCAGGAGCAGTGTTCGGCTGCCTGTTGGCAGGCTTTTACCTGCTGCGTGAGTTCGATATAACCAGAGCTACCCTCGTCGCCGCGGCGATTAATGTTGGGGTGGCGCTGGTCAGTCTTCTGCTAGCCAGACTCAGTCCGCACAAAGAGCCGGCAAAAACGCTTTTCCAGGAAGACGCGGACACCCCCGCCAACTGGCCGGTGTACGCGGCGATCGCTCTATCCGGCGCGAGCGCCCTGGGGGCCGAGGTTGTCTGGACTCGCCTGCTCGGACTGATGCTCGGCGCTACGGTTTATGTGTTTTCCCTCATCCTGGCGGTATTTCTGGTGGGACTGGGAGTCGGCAGCCTGGTGGGATCGCTGGTGCTGCGCGGGACCACGCGTCCGCGCATCGCCTTGGGCTGCTGTCAAATGGCGCTTACCGGGGCGGTAGCCTGGAGCGCGTGGATGATTGCCGATTCAATGCCGTACTGGCCCATCAATCCCTTCCTCTCCACCAGTCTCTGGTACACATTTCAACTGGATATTGTGCGCTGCTTGTGGGCCATTCTGCCCGCGGCGCTGCTTTGGGGAGCTAGCTTTCCTTTAGCCCTAGCGTCCTCCGCGCGGGGAGGCGATCCAGGTCGCGTGGTTGGACATGTGTATGCCACCAACACCGGCGGAGCGATCCTGGGCGCGCTGGCCTTCAGCATGGTCCTGATTCCCTGGATCGGTACGCGGTATAGCGAGAGCGTGCTCATAGGGATTTGCGTGGTAAGCGCGCTGATCGTCCTGGGGCCTGTAGTTTGGCGTTCGCGCTCAGTGGCCGGAGGAGCGCTGCTCGCGGCGGCGGCTTGCTGCGCGGTCACCATGGCCACGCGCGTGTCCGATGTTCCAGGCGAGCTGATCGCCTACGGGCGGAGCATAGCCGTAAATACGGGCCTGTCGGAAGTTCTCTACACGGCGGAAGGCATGAACTCATCGATCGCGATTACGAGATGGAACGACGGCTCGATACAATTTCACGTCAGCGGTAAGGTGGAGGCCTCTACCCAGCCCGCCGATATGCGCATGCAACGTATGCTGGGCGATCTTCCGGCGCTGATCCACGGCCAGCCGCACTCGGCGCTGATTGTGGGTTTCGGCGCGGGCGTTACCGCAGGCACGTTCGTTCTGCAGCCCAGCATGCAACGGATCGTCATCTGCGAGATGGAGCCGATCATCCCAAAAACCACCAAGATATACTTCCACGCCGAACACTACGACGTTCTGGACGACCATCGCACACAAGTGATCTACGACGATGCGCGCCACTATATCCTGACCACGCCGGAGAAGTTCGACATCATTACCTCGGACCCGATCCACCCGTTTGTGAAGGGCAGCGCGATGCTGTACTCCAAGGAGTACTTCGAGATGGTGAAAAGCCGGCTGAACCCCGGCGGCGTAGTGACGCAGTGGGTACCGCTTTATGAGAGCGACATGGACACGGTCAAAAGTGAGATCGCGACCTTTTTCACCGTGTTTCGCGAAGGCGCCATCTTCGCCAACGAACGCGACGGCGGCGGTTACGACCTCGTGATGCTGGGGCGGAACGGTTCGATGGGGATCGACGTGGATGCGATGGAGGACCGCCTGGAGCAACCTGCTTACCAGGCTGTAGCGCAATCGTTGCGCGATGTGGGGTTTGCTTCCGCCATCCAGATGCTGGGCACGTACGCCGGCCAGGCGTCCGATCTGGAGCCATGGCTTCTGGGCGCGGAGATCAACCGCGACCACAACCTGCGCCTGCAATACCTCGCCGGATTCGCGCTGAACGACAGCCAGGAGAGCGCGATCTACAGCCAGATGCTCCTATACCGTCGTTATCCCTACAACCTATTTGTCGTTTCTGGCCAGCGAAGCGCGGCCATGATGACTGCCTTCCAATCCCGCGGCCAGTAGCGCAGCGACGCACTAAGGTCCTGCGTAACTCTTGCCACTATACATTGAGCAATCCGCAACTGTGCGGAGGTTCATGCGGCGAGGCCCCTACGGGAAGTTCGCGGTTGGAAGTTTGAGATTGAGGTGAAGCGGATTTGACGGGGGGAGTTGGGGCGACTAGGATGGCCTCTCATTTTTGCGGGTGTGCATCCTGTGCGGGAGCGCACTCGTACACCATGCATACAGCAATTTGAACAGGAGAACTCCCGTGGCTGACTTTAATGTGGATTCGCCGACGATCGGCTGGAATGTATTTGCGGAACCAACCAACATAACGCGCAGCGAGGAATCTGTTGCGAATGGGGCAAGGACGACGCGGCGGGATTTCTTGATGATGGCTGGGATGGGTGCGGCGGGGGCGACGCTGGTGCGACCGAGCAAATTGTTTGCGGCAACAGGAACAGCGAAGCCGGAGAAGATTCTGGTTCCAGCGACGGCGCATGCGGCGTTCGCATCCGCGGCAAAGATACTGGCGAAGAAGCTGGAGCTGGATGAGTCGGCGATTGCGACGTACGACGGAGCGCCGAAGGCGACGGCGGGGGCGATTGTGCTGGCGTTGGCTTCCGACGGCAAGCTGGCGGCGGCGGACTTGCCGAAGATGGATGGCTACATGGTAACGTACGCGGGCGGAACGGTTGTGTGGGCAGCACGGCCGCGGAGTGCGCTGTTTGCGGCGGGCGAGCCGCATCACTGGGTGAAGGCGAGAGTGACGCCTTATCGGCGGAATCCAGCCTTTGCGATTCGCGCGGCGCAGTCCCACCCGGATTACCCGGTGGCGGAGCAGACGGCGATCCTTGGCGCGAACTTATACACGGCGAACCTGACGGCGTCGCCGACGCTACAGGCTCTGCCCGATGTGTTTGGGGCGCTGACGGCGGCACAGCAGAAGGAGCTGGTGGCGGCGGGCGAGCAGCACAAGGCGCAGAACGAGGAGCGGGTGAAGGAGTTCCACGACGCGGATGTAGAGGTTTTTGCGCCGCTGCCGTATGGGAATAACTTTGCGACATGGTCTCCGGCGCTGTATGCGGCGGTGGTGAAAGCTTACCCGACGGCGAAGGGAACGCCGATGGCGAATAGTCACGAATCCGCCGCGCTGTGTCCTAGCGATCCCCTGACATGGAAGGTGCTGGAAGCATATGTGAAGGAGTGGGCGGAGCAGTGCGGGGCGGACGGGATTTCAGCCACGTTCTGGGACAACTATTCGGCGTTCTGCCAGGATGCGCGGTGCAAGGCGAATGGGTTGGATAAATTTCCAAATGAAGTGTACGAGTTTCTGTCGCGCTACTACGCGCTGCTCAAGCCGATGGGGATGAAGCTGCATATGCGCACGTGGTCGTCGGGGTGCCCGCACTGGCTGGGGACAAACTATGTGCATGCGCCGGGGTATGGGCAGTTCGGGCTGTCGCATCCGGAGCTGTGGGGACGGGTGATCAAGGAGACGCCGGCGGACCTGATGATGCAGACCAAGGTGTACCACTCGGACTGCGAACCGAATGCGCGGTTCACGACGCTACTGGGCAAGTGCAAGCCGCATACGGAGATTGTTGAATACCAGCAGGTGGGGCAGTTTATCGGACGGCAGTACTTCCCTGCCTCGACGGTGAACTACACGGCAACGACGATGAAGAAGGCCCTAGAACTGGTGGGGACGCATGGCGGAGCGCAGATCTATGCGGGCGGGACAAGTCAGCCGGCGCAGTTCGACCTGTTTGAGGACATACTGAACAGCAACTGCGTGTACTCGTGGCGCGAGCTGACGTGGAACGTGAACGTGGACCTGGCGACGATGTGGCACGAATGGGCGACTGATATCTACGGCAACGCGGCAGCTCCGGCGATGGTACGGTTCATGCGGGCGAGCGAGGACGCGTGTACATGGTGCTGGTGCCCGCTGGGGCATGGGTCTTCCACCAACGCCGACTTCGCCGGCAATATAGCCCGGCGCGAGGTGCTGCTGCGCTATACCAACCGGTACTATCTGCCGGAGTATGCGGCGTACCTGGAGCCGACGCTGGAGAATGTAACCAAAATGGAAAAGCAGAAGGCCGACTGCATGGCGAAGATTGCCGAGATGGCGGCGGCTCTGGACGAGGCGAAGCCGCACCTGACGGACGCACAGACAGCGGAGGTGACCACGCGGCTCGACTGGTTCAAACACTTCGCGATCTGCAATACGACGCTGGATGTGAGCCTGTGGCGGTTTCGCTATCTACGCGGATTGGCAGCAAAGTTGACCACCGATCCGAAGCAGATGAAGGAACTGGCGGCCGCGTACGACCTGATTGAGGCGGAGACGCCGAAGCTCTTCCAGTACGATAAGGCTGCGAAGTTCAGTATGTACCGCGTGCCGCTGGGAGAGGTGGGACGGGGACCGAACCTGGGAAATCCGCGGTCGCTGATGCACGATATTTACAGCCAGTCGCTCGAGTTTGTGATGGAGTCGGTGGGGCCGGATTATCTGCCGGAAGAGTGGATACGTGGGAGCGTGCCGAGGATGAATGTACCGGCGAACCAGTTGAGGGGGGCAGGGGCGGAGTCGTAGGGAATGCACTATGCTCCACTCCGTCATAGGCTTCTCCCACGAGGCGCGCTCTGGTGCACTCCGGCGGCAAACAGGCGCAGTTGCTGAAGGTGGAAGAGGGGCATTACGAATCCGGAGCGGAATGGAACGACGTGAGTGCCATTGCAGCTTTGGAACGACTCGAAACAGATAATGCTTAAACTTTTGCGGCGAGGTATGCTTGCTGCGCGTCACCTGGGAGCTACCGATGAACAATCTATGTACAACCACAAAGGATAGCAAGGTTCGCCGCGCAGCCGTTGCCTGGTCCGCAATCGCTGTATGTATGTTGGCTTTGTTCGCTCAATCCTGCATCGCGCAGTCGACCGACGCCAAATATCCCTGGCAGAAGATGCAGATGCCGACCGCGGCTGAAGTCAAGCAAGCCTGGAAGACCCCTCCGCCCGAGTACGGGCCGGAGCCTTACTTCGGATTGAATGGCGCTGTGACCATCGAGAGCCTGGCGCATGACCTCGACACCGCAAAGAGCCTCGGCTTTCATGCGGTCACACCGCAGGCCGGCGGCGGCATGACCACGCCCTACCTGACGCCCGAATACTTCGTCTTCTTCAAGCAATTTGCCGAAGAGGCCAAGAAGCGCGACATGAAGATCTGGATCGTCGACGACATCGGCTATCCCGGCGGGTTTGCCGGCGGTTTGATGGCCAAGAAGAAGCCTGAGTTGACCATGCAAGGGCTACACCTCACGCCAGGGATTCCGGTGAAGGCGGGCGAAACGCTCAACCAGCCGGTTAGCACCAATGCCGTGTCGGCAGTGGCAGTAAGGGCCACAGGCGAGCACATGTCGCTTGCGGTGACGGACGGCAAGATTGCATGGACGGCCCCCGCAGGCGGCGACTGGACCGTGTATGTGGTGGAGCATATCTACATCAGCGGGCACCCGTCTTCGCCTTTCACAGGCGCACTGGAGGACTACATGGATCCGGCGGCGACGGCTGCGTATATCCAGTTCACCCACCAGGGCTACTACGATGCCATGCCGGAATTGTTCGGCAACACTATTATTGGCTTTCGCGGCGACGAGCCGGCCTATACGATTCCGGGGCTGCCGTGGACGCCCAAGTTCTTCGATACCTTTCAGCAGTTGAAGGGCTACGACGTTCGGCCCTACTTGGGCGTACTGGTGATGTCGGAACCGCAACAACGCGGCTTCGGCGGGCAACCGGCCACACCGCCTCCGGCAGCTCCTCCGTTCACGGATGCGGAAAGGCGCGCCAAGGGCGACTACTATGACGTCTACTCACAGATGTTCCGCGACGGATTCTTCAAGCCGCTAGGTCTGTGGGCAGCCGCGCATGGTGTGGAGTACCAGGTGCATTTGGACAACGAAGAGAGGGAGATGTCGTTGGTGCGCTGTACGGGCGATTTCATACGCGCTATGCAGTACATGCAGGTTCCGGGTATCGATGCCATCCAGCACCAGATCTGGACCGACACGATCTCTGATTTTCCGCGGCTGGCGTCGAGCGCGGCCCACATCTATGGGCATCCACGCGCGTTTACCGAGAGCTTTGCCGCTATGCAGCCTGCACCGGACATTACCACGGCGCGATACATCCTGAACGAGCAGATGGTGCGCGGGGTCAATTTGATTGAGACGATGATGTACGGGGCCACTCCTCCTCCCGGAGCTGCTCCCGAGCCCGCTCGTACTCCGCGGCCGACAGCGGCGACTGCGGGGGGCGCGGCACCAGCGGCACCGCCGCGTCCGCGCGGGGGCCCATCGGAGCTGATGCGCGATCCCGGCTGGCCCGCGCTCATGGACTACGTCCACCGCCTGAGCTACGTGATGAGCATGGGGCGTCCGGCGGCGACGGTTGCGCTGTATATTCCGTCGAGTTCGATGTGGCTGGACGATTCGGCTGCCGACACTGCGTTTGTGGCGACAGAGCGTTTGTTGGCCGAACGCCAGATCGACTTCGACATCATCAACATCAGCGCGCTGGCCACCGACCTGAAGGCCGGACCGGGCTACCTGGAGACCATGAGCGGCAACCAGTATCGGACGGTCGTCATTCCCTACGCGGACATTCTCTCCCAGGCGGAGCTGGACCGGCTGAAAGCCCTGGTGAAGGGCGGCGGCAAGGTCCTCTTCCTTGGCCGCACGCCGTCGCTGATTTCGGGCAAGTCGGATATGGATGCGCGCTCGGCGACGCCCGCTGACTTCACATGGGCCGTGGTGGAGACCTCGGTGCAGCTTCCGCCATCGCCGAGCGCCCGCACAGTCGACGCGTCTACCGCTACGCAGGCGGTTCCGACGGAGATCGAGACAGCACTCAACAAAGTCATCGGAACGCGCGAGGTCGCGCTCGAGGCACCTGACGCAGCGCTGAAGGTAAACACTCGGCGGCTGAAGGACGCGGACGTATATCTGTTCTTCAACGAGGGTGCGCAGGCCAGCTCGCATACGGTGACGCTGAAGACCGCAGGGAAGAGGGTGGAGGCATGGGACCCGGCGACCGGGTCGGTCTCGCCCGTGACTTCGACGGCAGGCAAGGGCGCGATGACGGTGAAGCTCGAGTTGAAGCCGTACGCGACAGAACTGCTGATTGTGAGGTAGAGAATTTGGGGGGTGAGATTCCATCCCTGGCGCTGAGTACGAGTCAGGCATGGGGCAGGCGACACGGGCGCGTCAAGTGGCGTATTTGCCGCTCCCGCAGTCCGTCATGCCGCGACCGCAGACGGATACGAGCTGCCATTACGTTCCGTGCAACTGACACGATCTATTGGCGAACTGCCCGAAATATATCTTCCGGCGCTTACACTTGCCGCAGCATATGCCTGAGTGCAGACAATTTGCCGACGGCTCGGTGTGCCATTTCACAAAAATGGTCTTGCCAATCGTCACGCAATAAGCATACTATCCGTTTCGATCCCGAGATGAATATGTAGTCAGGCACTGCTGGTAAATCGAACTATGTTGCAACCGGATATAGCCCGGAACGCCGGACAATTCCCGGACAGGTAGGTCTTGCTATAGGATGCCCTTATCCACAGATGAGGGGTTTGATTTGTGTGCGCTTCGGAGTATGAGACCCATGGCTTGGTACGCATATTGCATAGCAGAACGAAACGCATTTCCTGAGCTTTGTCGTCATCGCCGCCCAATGCCGCTCGCCGGAGTCACCGGTCTCTTTGGCAACCAGACCTTCCTGTTTCCAGCAAGCGATCTGGCCGTCATCGTCTCTGAGCACACGCCGGAAGACGCTGCCCGGATGGACCAGGGCGCAGCCAAAGACCACGGTCGCGTAATAGCCGACTGCTTTAAACTCTCCACCGTACTTCCTTTTCGATTTGGCACGACGTTTCCAGACGATGACGCTCTACGCCGTTCGGTTCGTTCGAACCAAAGGCACTTCACGGCGAATGTGGAGCGGCTACGGGGCAAGGCAGAGATGCACCTTAAGGTGCTGGTTGACGACACCTGCCCAGGCAATGCAACTCGCGACATGACAGTCGGCCAGCTATACCTGACCAGCCTGCGCGAGAGCGCTGCGCGGCAGCGGGAGCGCCAGTCTCGTGCACGAGCGCTGTCGGTGCAGATGCATCGCATGTTTCTGCCCATCGCCGAGGAGATCACCTGCAAGCGGACGGATTCGGGCAAGATGCTGCTGGACATCGCCCACCTGATCGACAACAAGACTGTGGAGCGGTATCAGAACAAGTATTCGTCGGCGACTCTGGAGATGAAGGAGTGCCAGATGCAGTTGTCCGGCCCTTGGCCGCCGTATCACTTTGTTCAGCGCCATACGCCGTCGCCTCTGCACAACGCATAACTCGAGTTTGCCGCTGCGCTTTATACACAGACAGTTTGATGCATTCCAGTGAATGGGCCGCCCTAAGCGGTCCATTCGATTTTCACGGGAAGAGATCTGGGTTTATAAGAGAAGGATGAGATCTCTGGCAGGCAAGGTTGTTCTGATTACTGGGGCAAGTTCTGGCATAGGCCGGGCTACGGCGTTTGCGTTTGCGGGCGCGGGGGCCCGGCTTCTGCTGTGCGCGCGGCGTCTGGAGCTGCTTCAGGAGTTGGAGGCTCCGCTGAAGGAGGCTGGTGCCGAGGCCGTCTTGTTCTTCCGGCTGGATGTGCGGGAGCGTGAGGCAGTGGAAGCGGCGGTGGCGGGACTACCGGCGGATTGGAACGTCATTGACGTTCTGGTTAACAACGCCGGCCTCAGCCGCGGACTAACCAAACTGTACGAGGACGATGCGGAGAACTGGGACGAGATGATCGACACCAACGTGAAGGGGCTGCTCTCTGTCACGCGCGCGGTGGTTCCCGGAATGGTGGCGCGAGGAATAGGGCATGTGATCAACCTGGGCTCGACTGCCGGACACATGACGTACGCCAATGGGGCGGTGTATTGCGCAACCAAGGCAGCAGAGAAGGTCCTCAGCGAGGGACTCAAGATCGATTTGATGGGTACCGCGGTGCGGGTCACCTCGGTCGATCCGGGGATGGTGGAGACGGAGTTCAGCGAGGTGCGATTTCGCGGCGATAAGGAGCGTGCGGCGAAGGTGTATGAGAAGATCAGACCTCTTACACCGGAGGACATCGCGGATGCGATCCTGTGGGCCGCCACACGTCCAGCCCATGTGAACATTCACAGCATCGTGCTGACCACCATCGACCAGGCGAATTCTACCGTCTTCCACCGTCACGCATAAGCCTTATAGGTGGATGGTCCAGCCAAGTTCCGCTAGTTTTTCCTCGATGTCGGCCAGCGCGTTGGCCAGTGCCGTGCGCCGGTGCGGATTAGTGGTGCGTTCGGAAAGGATGCGTTCGCGCTGTAGTACCAGGGCCTGTCGCTTCCGAGTGCGTTC
>Ga0326727_10020863_pt1 | contig 12944 bp, 6 predicted proteins | sample MB2enrmetagenome_FD_207643 | JGI IMG/M metagenome (GOLD analysis project Ga0326727, IMG submission 207643) | Lab enriched peat soil microbial communities from McLean, Ithaca, NY, United States - MB29MY | ecosystem: Environmental > Terrestrial > Soil > Wetlands > Peat | place: USA: New York...
GCTATGGCCCGACAGCAACGCGATTTGCACCAGCACGAGCCCTCCCGCACCAAGGAAGGCTCCAGCTCCGATCGAATACTCTGTGTGCGAGTATGAACTGCTCCCACCCATGTCATGGTCACAATCGATCTCCCGAGCCATAAACCTACCGATTACCCAGCCGAAGGGCGACCCATCGTTTCCAAGGTCGCCCTTCGTGCGGGGATTGCCGAGACGGGCAAGGCAGCCAGGTCCGCGGACTTGGTGGTCCCGAGCTCCGTGGGCTTGGCGGAGGTTACAACTTCTCGGGGGTTCGACTCCCCCTCCCCGCGCTTCCGAGTAGCATATTGACGTGGCGGATAATAAATGTGCGCTCCCTTGGCGGGTGGCCCCTCGCTCCCCTCGCAGGCCCAAGTCAAGGCTGTTGGGCCGCTTCGGGAAGCTCGGGGCAGGTGGCATTCAGGCTAGGTAAGGACCGATTCACCGCACACTAGCCAGATACCTAACCAGGTTGTCTAGCCAGATTGACTAGCCAGGTTCCTTCCGGGGGACACATGGGGGTATAGAACGGATCTGGCTAGTTCCTGAATCTGGCTAGAAGCCAGACCTTCAGCACGTCGAAGCGACCCGGAAACGCCTCCAAGATTGACGCAGACAGCCAAGGCATATTGCGCGCAAATCGACCCGATTCTAGGGCCCGGAGCTAGGGGGCTGTCCAATCAATCCAGCAACTGGAACCAGCAGAGATATTAGGGAGTTTGATGTTGCCATTAGAAGGATAAGTTTCGAGCCGAAAAGGGCTCAAAACTGTTGGACCCAAAAAACCGCGATATTTGAATAGCCGGGCTATTCAAATCCATGCCGCGCTATCGTGAGTAGATTCGAACTGACGGAGAGATCGAGCCCGCACGATTGCACCACATTGCTGCAATACTATTGTCGCTGTAGATAATGGTAAATACAATTAGTACAATGGTGATGATAATGGCAGAGAATGCACTAACTAGTATCCCGGTGCATACCGACGTTCTCCGACGCCTTCAGAGCTACAAGACTGGAGGGAAGACTTGGGACCAGTTCCTCTCAGAACTGCTTGAAGACTACGACCCTCCCGAGTGGCTGGCAGAGATAGAGCGACGGCGCGGCCGCGGGAAGTATGCTACCCAAGAGGATATAGAGCATCTCCATCTTGAGCAGGCGCACAGGGGTAAGTGAAGGGTGCCTGCCCGATACCGTTTCCACGAGGACGCGAAGTCAGAGTTCTTCGCTCTTCCTGCAAAGGTCCGTGAAGAGTTCCTTTACGCCTTGCACGGTCTTCTCTTCCAACCGTTCAGACCAGGCCCCGGGTATACTGTCAAGGAACTCAGGGATCACCCGGGTCTTTGGCGCCTTCGCTTGGATTCCTTCCCAAGGGCTAGGGCCTACTACGAGGTGGATGGTGATATGTTGACCGTCTATGGGTTCGGGCCAAGACCGCACTTCTACGAGAGGCTCCGGCAGACTCACCGCCTCTCCCACTGACACGGATTTGAATTGTGGGGATGTTCAAATCCGACTGAATTTGAACCAAGAAGATGCCCGAGTTCCCCTCCCCACTAGGGCTGAGGTGAGCGCCCAGAACCACAATATCAGATTGACCGGAACTTGCTAATACCCCAGAGCCGATGAAGTAGGGAGGGTCAGGGAAATCCGATGATGCAAATGGGTCGACATAGACTCGCATGGGTAGTTGCAGTTCTAGTATGCATTGTGATGATGATGCAGCCTGGAACTGTGGCTGGACCTTCGATAAGCACTGGGCGCGATGCGACTCCTAAAGGGGACTTGTCCCAAATCAATGGCGGCCTTCACGGCTCGCAGGGCGCGGTCCAGAACCGTTCGACAAGTCTATCTCCTCACTGCTCAAACTGCTTGGTCAAGAACATTTCGGTGGGACAATACCCCGTGTGCATCGCATTTGATCCGGTTAACGGCTATCTCTACGTCACGAATCAGGAATCTGGAAACGTAAGCGTCATCGATGGTGCAACCAATGAAGTCGTTGCGTCAGTATGGATTGGGGGATACCCTGATGGTCTGACGTACGACCCCTCCAACGGTGACATATACGCCCTTAACGACGACAACGTAAGCGTCATTTCCCCTTCGACCAACACGGTCATTGCCCATGTCAATGTGGGTATGGCGCCTCAGGACGTCGCATACAATTCCGCAAACACTGACTTGTACGTCACCAATGGCAATTCTAACAATGTGAGCGTCATCAACGGATCTTCTAACGTCGTAACGGCGTCGATTCCTGCGGGAAGCTCTCCGCGCGGTATCGTTTATGACTCGGTAAACCGGAACATCTACGTGATGAACGAAGGAGTTGCCGGTTGCGCCGGGTGCAACGTCACTGTCATATCGGGAGTGACGAACAAGGCAGTCGCAAGCATTCCGGGAGAGAACGACACCGCGGATGGTGTCGTGGACAGCACAACAGGAGATGTGTACGTAATCAACGGCGGAAGCGACTACTATGGCCCAGGAAGCGTGGAGGTGGTCTCCGGGGCGACAAATTCAATCATCAGGCACATTGACAAGGGAGCTTACCCGCAGCGAGGAGTTTTCGACCCCGCGAATGGCTTGATCTACATTACCAACGGAACGCTCACAGTAATCAACACCTCCATAAACGAAGTAATGAGTGATTTCAATCTGGGAGCTGGGTTTCTCTATGGAATGGCATACGACTCTGCCAATGATTACATCTATGTCGCTGAACAATATTCCAGCATGGCGGGCGCCGTGGGTGTATTCAGTCCCTCTGGTTCGCCACCATTCATCAGCTCGTTTGCGGCATTTCCCTCACCTGCCCATCTCGGTGAGACCACCTATCTCAACATCACTGTTTCGGGCGGTACCCCACCGTACCACTACTACTTCACCGGCCTGCCAAAGGGTTGTGCAACGGCCGACACCGAATCACTTTCATGTACGCCCACCTCTCCGGGAAATTTCACGGTCACAGTGATGGTCAATGACTCGCTCGGCCGAGTACGTTCTGCCAGCTTGAACATCAACGTCCTGATGTTCACACTCTCAATCACACCTTCCTTGTACTTGGTGCATCTAAATGAGACTACAATCCTCAGTGTGACCGTTGGCGGGGATTCACCTCCCTACACATTCGTCTATGGAGGCCTCCCTCGTGGTTGCACTACGCTCAATGCTTCCAAGAACCCGTGCACTCCTACGGTTCCCGGTAGCTACACTGTAACCGTGAACGCAACGGACCCTTTTGGTAACACACTGGGCGCAAGTGTCGGGATAACGGTCTTGGCGGGGCCCACCGTGACGATTGTACCACGTTTGAGCAAGGTGGACGTTGGAGAAGCTGTGCCCTTCCAAGCCACCGTGAGCGGTGGAGCCAGTCCATATTCCTATCAGTTCGCCCCTTCCCTCCGTTCGGTGGCTTGCGGTCAAGCGATGGGCTCCTCAGTTTCATGTACCCCGTCAGTGGCAGGTTCGTCTTTTAGGGTCTTGGTGAATGCGACAGATGCCTTTGGCGTAGTCGCATCGGCCGACTCTGCGAACGTGACTGTGATGCCGAGACTGATGGCCCACATTGAAGCGTCCAATGATACTCCTCTGTTGGGCCAATCCCTTGCCATCTTGGCCAATGCATCTGGCGGAGTTTCCCCATACACTTACGGTTACTCCGGATTGCCTCCAGGATGTGTCTCAGTCAATAGCTCTTCGATCGGATGCTTGCCAACACAGTCGGGAAGATACAATGTATCAGTCAACGTGACAGACATCGACGGATCGAAAGCGTTTGCCAACCTTAGTATTCAGGTGATATTCGGTTTCACCGTGGTCGCACCCGCCCAAGCTACTATCGGAGAGCCGATTTCCATACGCGTAATCCCTGGCGGAGGTTATGGAACGCTAACCTACGGCTACTCGGGTCTTCCTGCTGGATGCCTCAGCAGCGACTCTCCTGATTTAACATGTACCCCTACGCAGACAGGCCAGTTCACCATCATCATCATAGTGAGGGACCAGGTCGGAAATCAAGCCAAACAAACGGTAAACCTGACGGTGACGCCTGGGCCTTCCATCAAGACCGGATTTCTTGGACTTCCGGGAATCAATGGGTACCTGGTTGTCGGGGGAATCGCGGCTGCAGTCGTGGCAGGAATCGTATTCGCGGTATGGATGCTAAGGAGGAAACCTGCCTCCACCGTGCCTTCCCCCAGAGACAAGGAAGGTGAAACAGAAGCCGACTTTCCCCAGGCGGATGAGGGGCAAGCCAAGACCGATGGGAACGCAGATATTCACCCCGAACCGTCACCGTGATATTTTGGCCTGATATTTGAATACTGGGGGTATTTAAATCCATGCCCGGCTATCGTGAGCACATTTGAACATTCGTGGTTCAAATCGCCCCATCGAGCCATAGAGTTTCGGGAAGACCTCGGAAGTGCGCATCTCCAGTCAGAAGCTTCGAATTCGTCCGTCTTGCCGTAGCGAGAATCAGGCCATCGGACAATCCCGGTAGTGGGGTGCATCGCTTTTTCGCGAGACGCCTTAGCTCATCCGTTGCGCTTGCACCTTCCACAGCCATATTCGCGTCTATTTCCACTATTGCCGACGCCTCGCTGATGCGATGAATGCCAGATAGGATGATGGTGTTGGTCATCCCATGGCGAAGACCAAAGGAAGCTACTTCAGCAAGGGAGATACTGCAGGTGAAGCAATCGGATGCCTTCTCGATCTCACTCCGCACTACCTCTCCCATCGAGGAGTCTCGTATGACCTCGATCCACGCGTAGGAATCAATGGTGAGATTCAAGTCGGTCAGCCTCTGCGAATGGCGGAAGACTCCTACCAGTCCCTCTGATACTTTCAAGCGCCTTGCTTCGCCGCTCCTTGATCAGTTTGCGTATGGTCTCATCTGCGCTCTTGGTCTGCCACACCTTCTGCAACCCGCTCAAGTCACTCAGGGTGTGCCTTGAAATGCGGACTGAGGTCTCAGCACTCGACATTGTATAGATGTATGCATGCATGCAAGATAAGTCTTCCCCTCGGTTCTGTACGAATGCACGGTGCCCCCAGATGGTATCGAAATGATGGAGGCACCTCATTATTGAACACTGGGGGTGTTTGCATCCATGCCCGGCTATGATTCTTCTCTCCCTCTCCGTGAGAATTGCGTATTCGAACGTTCGAAATTCCAGCGAATACTCTCCGTGATACCCTCGGAGGGTACGGATCCATCATTCCGGTCAAGTGGGACTGAAAGGGAGGCGAGGCAGCAACTGCGGGCGCAGCCCGCTACGGACTTGGGTGGCAGGGGAGGCAGAACGGCGCTAGCCCGTTCTGCCAGGTTCTGGGGGAATGCCTAATCCCCCTTCTCAGGCTCGTCAACCGGTTCACTGGTCGTCTTGGCTTGGGTCTGGCCGGACGGCGCACCCTTCCGGGAGCCTACTCCCCACCAGACCTTGTCCTTGCCAATGGCGAGAATCGCAGGGATCAAGTAAGTCTGAGCTATGAAAGCCTGGAGAAGCGTAGCTATCCCGATCCCAAGGCCGATCGCTGCAATGACACCCACCGAGGTCATGACTCCCAGCACCAGGAAAGGCCCTCCAAGTATCAGGGACGCCGCGGTGATGACCCCGCCTACGTGCGTGACGGCACGCTTTACCGCCTCCGAGCTAGGGCCTCCCTTCAGGCGTTCTTCCTTGACCCTTGTCAGGAGAAGGGCGTTGTAATCCATTCCGAGTCCTAGGACAAGCACGATGAGGACCAGGGGGATGAAGAAGAGCAATGGTATCCCCTTCGCCAGGTCGACAACATAGTAGATCACGGTCCATGCCCAGACGATGGACAGGCAGATCGCCCCCAGCGCAAGGAGCGGCACGAACGCCGTGCCCAGGATCACGAGGAGCACGACGAATATCGCGACCGCGACCCCCACCAACATCCACTCGGTGAGGTAGTTCGTGAGCGCTTGGGCGTCGATAGTGGTCTGGCCGGCACCGCCAAAGTAGACGGACGCGACCTCCGGATGCGACGATTGGAATGCCCCCATCCTCGTGTGGATGGAGTTGAATACGTCTCCTCCAGCACCGGAGTAGCCGCTTGCGTTGGTCGCGATCTGGAACTCAACCGTGCGTTTGTCTATCCCCAAATAGGTCTGCTGATCGATCATGAGGAGGGTCTTCGGCGCGGGCGGGAGATAGGAATAATTGAGCCAAGTGGAGAGCGGGGCTCCCCCAGGCCCCACAAGAGAGCTCACTTGCGATACTCCGGAGGTGGAGTTGATGACGTTCGCGATCGATTGCACGTCCGCAAGCTCCTTTGCGTTCACTGTGGAATTCGGGAACAGTGGCTGGGTGAAGGTGACCAGGACGTAGCTGGAGGACGTTGTTGACGCGCCGAACTGCTGCTCAAGCACCGTGAGCCCCTTCTGGGTGGAGTCGCTGGATGGCAGCCCCAGGTTCGTCACGTCATAGGAAACGGGCACGCCCATCGCAATGACCACGACAGGGACGGAGATCAGGAGTATCACGAGGATGACGACTACTGAATGACGGGTCACCAGCTTCCCCGCATGGCTGAAGTAGGTCTTGCCCGCGTCCAGGTCCTTCCGCCTCTTCTCAGCATGAGCACGGAACCTATCCCCGGTGTAGGGCCAAAACACCCTCGGGCCGACAAGGGTCAGGACCGCTGGAATGACCATCAGCGCCATCAGGATCGATATCACGACAGCGACCGACAGTGCGATACCGAACATCTTGAGAAAGCTCAGGCCGGAGAACGTCATGGCAACGCCAGCGGCGAAGACCGTAAGCCCGCTGGTTATGATGCTCTGTCCGGCCCAACGAACGGACAATGCGACCGCTTCCTTCGAGGATCGGCCCGCGACCAGCTCCTCTCGGTACCTCGCCATCATGAAGATAGAATAGTCCGTCACTATCGCCATCAGGAAGATCAGGAGGATCGACTCAAGGGCGTAGATTATGGGGATGACATAGGTCGAGACCACCAGCAGGCATGCGAGCGTGACGACCATCGAGATGCCTATCCCTGCGAAGGTGACCAGGGGTGCCGCGGGGGACCTGAAGTACAGTATCATGGCGAGAGTGAGCAGGACCACCGTTATGACCAGCAGAGTGCCCAGAATGGAGTTGAGATAGCTTGAGACCGTGTAATCGAACGGTGCGTTCCCGGTCTGGTAGAAGGTGATGCTGCTGAAGGAGGACGAGGATTGCAGCGCGTTGGGAACGTCGGCGTTTATCCGATCTATGTCCTGGTAGACCGGCGTTGCGCCTCCCTCAGTGTAGTTGTCCGGCTTTGTGAAGGTGATGACCAGCATTGTTGCAGAATCACCTTTGCTCACGAAGGAGGACATGAGTGTCGGGGATACCGGCAAGGGGAACTGGCTCAGCGGCAGCTGCTCGGTCAGGCCCGTGCTCCAAGCCATGACAGCGGATGAGGAGGCAGCCGCCTGGGGGAAGGCATTCCATAGCATCAGCATGAAGGATGCCGGCAGGCCGGCCTCCTCTCCAAGAAGGGTGACCCCCACCCACCTGACGTCATTCCAGTAGGACATGTTCATGATGCCCAGGTGTTCGACCATTAGGAGAGGAAGCGCTTGTTCGGTTGGGTTGGGGAATAGCGTGGGAATGATGGTAGGGAAGGTCGCCCGCATGGACGTCTCCGCACAAGGGGTCACGTTGTAGGACTGCATGCAGGCGGTGGTCACCGTCTGGTTGAATCCAGGGACCACCGTGCCGTTCCCAAAGAAGAAGGTGGACAGTATCTGCTCCTCGACCTGGCTCGTGTTCAGGTACGACCTTGTCTCGACATAGGCGGGCCAGTTCGCTAGGGAGAGATTGGCCCCATGGGGGAGACCACTGGCGACCTCCGCCCAGATCTGTGTGTACGTGGCTGCCGGCGCCCATACCATCTGGGCGGTCTCGTTGAGAGCGGTCGGGAACGAGGGGGTGGAAGAGAGCGCGTACCCAAGGACCCCCAGTCCAACCTCGGACTGGGCATAAAGCTCCCCTCCATAGGCCGTGTAAAGGGATTCGATCGAGCCAAGGTACTTGATCTTCGGATCGCTCTGTATGGCCCTCGTGACAGCCCAGGTCGCGTTCTGGCCCACCGGGCCGGTGATATCGTTGCCCACCAGGAGCACGATCGATGAGGAGGAAGGCGCGGAAGAATTGGGGAACTCCTGCGCGAGCTTGTTCTGGGCGACGACACTGGCGTCAGAGCTGGGCAATGAGAAGGAGCTCGTGTTGACGAAGATGGATGACAGGTTCCCGACCGCAAACATGCATACAAGGGTTATCGCCAGCCAGAACCCGAGGTAGTGCCAAGGCCGGCGGACAACGCTCCGTCCAAGACGCTCGAGGACATGGTCTCCCTGCTTGGGTCCGGCTTCCCTGGAACTGGGTTCCTTCTCGTCCTTAGATGTCTCTCCCATGCTACTATCCTCCCCGGCGGAGCCCGCGACACAGATAACCTTCCCCCGCTCCGACAGGGTTATCACTGGGAAAGGTTGTTCGATGAATATGCTTTATACCCCACAGGTGGGGTATTAGGAACCGCAAAGTTAGGGAGAAGGGTCATGACGATGGAACTTACGGCCAGCGTACGCCTGAGCGAGATCCCAGAGATACGATTCATGGTGAGTGTGCTGGGTCACACGCAGAGCGCCCGCTTTCTGGGGTTGGACGCCAAAGGCTTCATGCTGCTATGCCGGGTCCCCGGCGGGGAGCTTGTCGAGTTCCGGCGCTCACTGAAGCTTGGTGCGCCACACCGGATAAGGGCCAAGGTCGTCAACACGGAAAAGACCGGGGTGCGGGTGGTGCAGGTCAACGGACTCTGGTCGTATAGGCCCAGACGCCAGTTCATAACCGACCAGGTCAGCAGCAGGTTCGTGGAACTGATGAGGAGGTCCATATTCCACGATATCAGCAGGTTGAGGATCTCCGGCGAGACGTTGGTGGCATCAGCGGTCGGGGAGGACTCCGACGTAGAGAAGCTGGTCGCAGAGATTCGACATTTCGGAAGCGCCGTAAGGATCGTTCGTATCGGCCGGCCGCGGGGACTCGGGACCGATCCTCTGCAGGACCTGACCGCACGCCAGAGGGGTACCATTCAGCTTGCCCACGCGATGGGGTACTATGATATCCCCAGAAAAGCGAATACGGAGGAAATCGCGCGGACTCTAGGGATGGACAAGGGAACGGTGGGGGAGCATCTGAGGCGCGCAGAGAAACATCTCATCGATAGATTGTTCCTTCCACGCATGAGTGCAGGTCCGGACAAAGGGTTGGGCCGGCGAAAGGAGGGCTTGGCTACGTAGCAACACGACGCTTCTCATGTGTTGATCTCGCAATTCTCAACACTCCCGGTGTGCGCTCTCTCCCAATTGAACACTCGGAGTGTTTACATCCATTCCCCGCTGTCGTCAGGATAACTCGCGGTGAGGAGTGGAGGGGTAAGTGTCACCGGTCTCTTCGGGTGGTTGGGTGTTCTGCGCGGAGACTGACGATGAAGTGCGGACTTGGCTACGCCCCGGGGTCCAGCACCTCTGGGGGAGCGCCCGGTCCATGGGCAAGGAGAGGGGCCAGCCAGTGCTGTTTCTGCTGGAAGGTCCGCGTCCTCCCCTATGGCTCGGTTCCGGCAAGATCATCGAACCTGAAGAGCGATGGAAGGTCCTGGGTGTACATGTAGAGTGCCTAGAAGTCCTTAGGCACCCGTTACCGTCGCTCCCCACTGATAGGGAGGGGATATCACGACCCGGGGTAGCTTCTCTTATCCAGGCGGGAGCGCACAGGTGGGAGAACCGGACCCTCGCGACCCGGATTGGTCTTGCCGGTTTCCGGTCGCACACTCCGTACCTGGAGGAGATGGTGGACCTGCAGCTCTCCTCCGGAGACCTGGAACACCTTCTGGTCCTGCAGCCCGGCCTCTATAAGCTCTGGCATGAATTGACCGTCGCCCAGGGTCCTTGACTGGGAGACCTCCGTCCTGCAAGGTGTTATAGCTTGGTAGCCCCATACCAATAGACTGGGGCTCGTTCAAGGCATGCTAAGGTCGCCGGGCGCACACGCCGTAACAAACGCCGTTCTTGTGCTTGTCGCCTGTTCGATGGTCGCCATCCCGGGACAATCTTTTCTGACTCCCTCCAGCATTCAGGAGCCTGGACGATCAGTTGTGCTCTCGTTATCGCCCGGACCCGATGCGATCAGGAACTCAGGTTCTGTCATGTTCAATTTCACTGGCGCGGCCCAGAACTGGACAGTGCCTGCTGGTGTGACAGAGATCTATGTTGACATGGCTGGCGCGGCCGGCGGGTCGTCCGGCGGTGGTGGGACCAGCGGTTCAGGCGCACGGGTCCAGGCCATGCTGAATGTTTCCAGCGGAGAGAGCCTGGGGATAGATGTGGGCGGCCAGAATGGCTGGAATGGCGGTGCTCCTGGTGGGACAGGGAATGGAGGGCAGCCATCTGGTGCGAACGGAGGTGGAGCATCAGACATCATGGTTGGCGGAGGTGCTCCGGCTAGCAGGGTGATGGTTGCTGGAGGCGGTGGCGGAGGCGGATCCAGCGGTTCAGCCGCAAGTGGAGGCGATGGCGGCCCGGGGGGTGACCCAATTGGTGGGAATGGCGCCAACGGCAACGGCGCCAACACAGCGTATGGCGGTGGAGGAGGGACAACCACCGGCGGTGGAACGGGGGGTGCACTTTGCGGTCTTGCCGCAAACGGCGGATCTGGCGGCCTGGACTCTGGGGGGGCTGGGGGTAACGCCGGGAACGTGATGAACAACGGAGGTGGCGGCGGAGGTGGCGGCGGTCTCTATGGTGGCGGTGGTGGAGGCGGCAGCTGCTACGATGACGGCGGAGGAGGCGGCGGGGGCGGTTCCAGCTACTCATCCGGGGCCGATACGTCGGGCGTGGCTTATACGTCAGGATACGAGTCCGGCAACGGTTACGTCATGATCATCTATCTCCTCGCCGGGAGTCCCACGCCTGTTTCGCCTGCAATTGACATCGGCCAGTCACTGAAGCTGAGCGCTAGTTCATCCGGCGGCACGCCCCCATACAGCTACCAGTGGGAATCTGGCAGCTCACCCTCGTGCACCAGCGATACGCCGGTTTCAGGTGCTACCAATTCAACCTACACCGCGAGCCCGACCGCCGGCACTTACTACTGCTATTCAGTCACGGACAGCTCTCCCCATCCGCTTATGGCTTATTCTTCGGCGGATCGAGTCACGGTCGACCCAACGCTGTCAGCTAACCCGATAACGCCAGTGTCTCCGGCTATCGCATCTGGTCAGTCGGTCAACCTGACTGCCCACCCCTCCGGAGGAACACAACCATACGGCTATCAGTGGTATTCGGGCACTTCATCCTCCTGCATATCAGACACGAAGATACCTGGTGCGATATCGTCCAACTACTCCGCATCACCAACGAGCAATACCACGTACTGCTACACCGTCGTCGACTCGAGCGACGGCACACCCTCTGTGTTCGCCATGTCGACCACCGATGCAGTCACGTTGACAACCCTGCTCGTGGTCCATCCGGCCACCCCGGATAACCCGACCATCGATGATGGCCAGTCCATCACGCTCACGGCAAGCGCTTCGGGTGGCACAGCGCCCTACGCCTATGAGTGGTATTCCGGGTCATCTGACGCTTGCTCCAACGATTCAGCCATCACGGGGGCCACCGCCCTGACCTATTCGGCGAGTCCCGCCAGCAACACATACTACTGCTATTCCGTCATTGATAGCTCACCAAGTCCCGAGACAGGGTACTCAGCAACGGACCTCGTGACGGTCGATCCCCAGCTTTCGGCAGCTCCCATCACTCCAGCATCTCCATCGATCTCTGCAGGCCAGTCGGTCATACTTTCCGCGAACCCCTCCGGCGGGGCTGCTCCGTACGGCTACCAGTGGTACTCGGGCAAATCAGCATCCTGTTCCGCCGAGACCAAGATAGCTGGCGCAACAGCCGCCACTTACACTGCGGCTCCCACGAGCAACACATCCTACTGCTACACTGTGACCGATGCGAGCACAGGTTCTCCATCTGCACAAGCGACATCGACGACGGACGAGGTGACACTTGGAAAGGCCACTGGCGGCTTCCCAGTCATCAACTCGTTCACTGTGACTCCCGTATGGATCACTCTGGGGAGCTCGGCAACCTTCAACGTCACAGCAACCGGTGGGACCTTGCCGTACAGGTATTCCTATGCCGGTCTTCCTCCTGATTGCGCAAGCAACAGCACGCGCTCGCTCGCGTGCACGCCCGCCTATCCAGGACAGTACAATGTCACTTCAACCGTGACGGATGCGCATGGAGACGTCGCCCGGAGCTCCCCCGTCACGCTACTGGTGGTCTACCCGGCGGGTTACCCGAGCATCACGTCATTCGTCGTGTCCCCCCCTAACATCACCCTCGGCTCGTCCACAACGCTGAAGGTCTCCGTGACGGGAGGGGCTGCACCATACACATATGTTTACATAGACCTCCCGGCTGGATGCCTCTCGGCCAACAATTCCAGGCTGTCGTGTGTGCCCACAGCCTCTGGAGTATTCTCGATACAGGTCGAAGTTACCGACACGAAGAGCCACACGGTCGCTGCCACCGCCGGGCTCACGGTCGGAGAGGGGTCGAGCAGTTCCCTTTCCATAAGCTCGTTCTCTGCAATCCCCAATCCCGTTGTCGCGGGGTCCAACACCACGCTGCGCGTCGTCGTCTCGGGCGGAACAGCCCCCTATTCTTTCACCTATACAGGCCTACCCAGCGGATGCGCCTCCTCGAATACTTCCTCGATACTCTGCAAGCCATCAACGACCGGGAACTTCTCCGTGGTGGTCACTGTGAGGGATTCGATGGGAAACCACGCGAACGGGACCATGCACCTCTCCGTCACCTCGAACGG
>Ga0326727_10020864_pt1 | contig 12942 bp, 11 predicted proteins | sample MB2enrmetagenome_FD_207643 | JGI IMG/M metagenome (GOLD analysis project Ga0326727, IMG submission 207643) | Lab enriched peat soil microbial communities from McLean, Ithaca, NY, United States - MB29MY | ecosystem: Environmental > Terrestrial > Soil > Wetlands > Peat | place: USA: New York...
CTCAGGATTCCGGCGTAATTGCGAGTAAGTGACGGCGGCGCCAACTGCGATAGAGCCCGCGGTAGCGTCAATGGCCCGCAGCTCAGGAATCTGCCGGATGCTGACCAATCGACGAAAGGGGAGCTTGCCCGCATTGAACAGCACCATCAGGTCCGTTCCTCCAGCGATGGGCCGCCATTGTTCACCGGCGCTGAGTAAGTCAAGCGCAGTGCGAAGGTCCGGCGCGATCACCATCTCAAAGTCGGGAGTGAATGACCTCATTTCGCGCTTTGACCAACACCATAAACTGCTTCCAAAATCTTCTGATAACCGGTGCAGCGGCACAGATTCCCCGCCAGCCCTTCGCGAACGTCCTCCATGGATGGGCGCGCGTTTTGCGCCAATAGATAAACTGAAGCCATGATCATTCCGGGAGTGCAGATGCCGCACTGCGCCCCGCCACTCCGGGCGAAAGCCTCCTGGACCGCATTCAACTTACCGTCAACTGCAATCCCTTCAATCGTGATCACTGAGGACTCCGCCGCCTGCAAGACGGGTACCATGCAACTATTGACTAATTCGCCATCTAACATCACCGAACATGCGCCGCACTCGCCTTCGCCGCAGCCTTCCTTGGTTCCAGTCAGCTGCAGATCTTCTCGTAAAACGTGCAGCAGCGGCTTCAGCGGGTAAGTCTCCACATCGCGCACGAGCCCGTTGACGGTAAATGAAATCTTCACCCGACTCATGCGACGCCTTGCCATGCCGAGAGCACCTCTTCGGGCAGCAGGGGCACATGGAAGAAATCGATACCCAGCGCGTTCTCGACGGCATTCAGAACCGCCGGAGCAGGACCATCCATGGGTAACTCGCCAATCCCCTTCGCACCCATCGCGCCATGTTCATAAGGTACTTCCTCAAATAGAATCTTCATTCGCGGGACATCCATGGAAGTCGGGATGATGTAGTTAGTCAGCTGGTTGTTCACCATACCGCCATCTTTCCACTGCACGGTCTCATAGAGCGCCCATCCAATGCCTTGGATGACTCCGCCTTCGATCTGCCCTGACGCCAAAACGGGATGCAGCACGCGCCCGACCTCCTGCATCGCCGTAAAGTCATCCACCTGAACCTCGCCGGTAACGGTATCGACGGTAACTTCGGCCACATAAGTAGCCCAGGAGTACGCGCCGTAGGCATCGCCGCGATAATTTGAATCGTCCCAATGAACACCCGGCGGCTCTTCATAACGCGCCTCAGCCAGCAGCGCACCGTTCGTGCTGAAGTGGCTCCGAACGCACTCACCGAACTGTTCCGGTGAATACTGGCAAGGTAACCTCAGCTTCTCCTTCAATTCCACGGCCGCGTTTTCAATGAGCCGGCCGATAATCATCGAGGTGCGCGAGGCCACCGTCGGCCCGCTATTGGGAACCAGCGCGGTATCCGGCCGCTGCATCTCCACCTGGCTGTAGTCGATCCCTAACGCCTCCGCGGCAACCTGCGAGAGGACGGTGTTAGTTCCCTGCCCCATCTCCGTCATCGAAGCCAATATCCGGACATTGCCTTCCGCCGTCGTCTCCAGCCGCACGACTGATTGCAGGTAACGTTCACCGGACCCAGTAAACCCCGCCCCATGCATGAAGGTCGCAAAACCAATTCCGCGTTTCCGCGAGTTCGTTTTGTTTTCCAAAGCGAATCTCCGCACCTTCTGGTCGAATCCGGCCGCTTCCAATGCGCGCCTCTGCAAGCCCGCCAAGTCAAGCGGCTGTGTCACAGTCTGACCCGTTGAAGTAGTATCCCCGGTATTAAGTAAGTTGCGGCATCGAAACTCTTCGCCACTTAGCCCTGCCGCGCGCGCCACACGGTCCATATGACGCTCTAGCGCAAACAGACTTTGCGGGGCACCGAAGCCGCGAAAAGCCCCATGAGGTGGAGTATGAGTTGCCAGCGCGGTGCTGCGAACGCGGATGTTATCGCATCGATATGGGCCCGCTGCATGAATGGTTCCGCGCGAAAGCACCACCGCCGATAGCGTCGAATAGGCGCCGGCATCGAGAGTGAATTCGATATCCATCGCCAACAAGTGCCCTTCCGCATCCACTGCGGTGCGGTGGCGCGTGCGCGAAGGATGCCGCTTGGTGGTAGCAGCCATATCTTCTTCACGATCGTAAATCAGCTTCACTGGACGGCCCGCTTTCCAGGCCAGCAAGGCGGCATGCCCTGCGATCATCGATGGATATTCTTCCTTGCCGCCAAACGCACCGCCGGTTTCCTGCTGGATGACGCGTATCTTGTCAGACGGCAGCGCGAACAGAGTCATCAGAGCTTTCTGTAAGTAGAACGGGCATTGCAGGGAGCCTCGCACTGTAACACCTGTTGAGGGATCGAAGGTGGCCACCATCCCGTTGGTCTCTATATAGACGTGCTCCTGCGCGCCGGTAGAGTATTCGCCTTCCACGATAAACGCCGCGTTCCCCCAAGCGCTTTCGACATCACCCTTGTTGATCTGATAGCTCTTGATCACTTCTGTGGCGTCATCCAGATTCAGAATGGCCGGAAGGGGTTCGTATTCGATTCGAACCAGTCCGCGCGCCTTGCGTAACAGATCCTTATCTTGATGCGCGATCAGTAGTACGGGCTCATGCAAATGATTGACGAATTCCTCCGCGAGATACGGCTGATCGTCATTGATTAGAGAGACGATATTCCTGCCGGGGATATCGCTCGCCGTCACGATGACACATTCATCCCAAGGAACGCCCGGCTCGTAAACGATCTCACGAATTCTCCCGCGCGGGATGGAGGAACGGATGGTCAACCCGTGGATCATTCCGGGCAGGCAGACATCATCCACATACTCGGCGGACCCGGTGAGTTTGGCGAAAACCTCTTTGCGCTGGACGGGCGAACCGACCACACGAAGTGCCATGGTTCAGTCTACAAAAACGCTGATGGGCAACCACTTGCCGTAGAGCTCGCACAAGAGCTTCCGGGAACGTAAAAGTTCCTTGCGCTCAACGCCGGCAGGACGTCCTGTACCCCTCCTCACCAGCATCGAGTTCGGGAATTGGCTGCGCTGAACCCCACTCGACAGTGACCACCTCAACCCACGAGCGACGATTCGTCATCCAAAAGCGTACCAGCGAAGGGGTGTTTCGGTGGAGAAGTTCGGTCTGCACCTCCTCGATCAAAAGCGCGTGAGCAAGGATCGCGTCACTAGCCGTTCGAATATCCTCAAAGCACTCCTCAACCGGGGACACTGTGCTGTCTGAGAAATCCGTCAACTTCATAGCGCGTTGCGAACCCCAGCAATCGCCTCACCTGACCTCGCGACAGCCGCCCGGAGCACACGCCTTCCAAACAAAGCCCTTCGCGTGCCGCCCGCCCCACCGACTCCTGGCTGCCACAGAAAGTAAACAGGCGCAACTACCCTCCTCGAGCTTGCCCCCAAAAGCCGCTCGCGGCTCACTCTGCTATCCTAATCGGTTCACCATCCCATTCATCCATTCTGAGGAGAATTCACTCGAAGTATGCCCGTCAAAGTTGGAATCAATGGCTTCGGCCGCATCGGTAGAAACGTCGTTCGCGCCGGCCTGCACAATCCGGATATCGAATTTGTCGCCGTCAACGACCTCACCGACACAAAGACGCTCGCCCACCTCTTTAAGTACGATTCCGTGCTGGGCCGACTGCACGAGCACGTCGCGGTGGAGGGTGATCACATCACTGTCGCCGGCAAAAAGATCCGCGTGTTCGCCACAAAGGATCCCGCCGAAATCGACTGGCCTTCGCTGGGCGCTGAAATCGTAGTTGAATCCACGGGCCGCTTCACGGCTGCCGCCGATGCGAAAAAGCACCTGCGCGGTTCGGTAAAGAAAGTCATCATCTCCGCGCCGGCCACGGGCGAAGATATCACTTTGGTGCTGGGCGTGAACGACAGCTCTTATGACGCGTCGAAGCACACCATCATCTCGAACGCTTCCTGCACCACCAATTGCCTGGCGCCGTTCGCCAAGGTTCTTCACGATACCTTCGGCATTGTGAAGGGCACCATGACCACGGTGCATAGCTACACCAACGACCAGGTCATTCTCGATTTTCCCCACAAAGATCTGCGCCGCGCACGTGCGGCTGCCATCAACATCATTCCCAGTTCCACCGGCGCCGCGAAAGCAATCGGCCTGGTGCTACCCGCGCTGAAGGGCAAGTTGGATGGCTACGCGCTACGCGTTCCCACGCCGGATGTTTCCGTGGTGGACCTTTCCGTTGTTCTCGCCAAGAAGGCCACGGCCGAGGAAATCAATCACGCGATGAAGACTGCGGCCGACGGCCCCATGAAGGGCATTCTGGAGTACTCCGAGGATCCCCTGGTGTCAACCGACATTCTGCACAATCCGCACAGTTCCATTCTGGATTCCCAACTCACGAAGGTGCTCGATGGCGATCTGGCCAAGGTGGTCGCGTGGTACGACAATGAGTGGGGCTATTCCAATCGCGTGGTTGACCTTGCCGTCTTCCTCGCCGCCAAGGGCTTGTAGACCCTTCTTCAAGATTTTGTAATATCGCCCAGAATCACTGCGTGTTTAGCGCCCGTTGCGCTAGGTACATTGGAAGGCCTGCTATGCCAGGTTTCGTACGCCAGTAGTGCGAAGGCGATAGCTTCTTTGGCATCGGGATCGACGCCATAATCGCGAGCCGTCGCGATTCGCATGTTGGGCAGGTAAGCGGCTAAGTGATCCATCAGAAACCGGTTGTGCACCCCGCCCCCGCTGACAATCAGGTCGCCGGGGTCGGGACCAACAGCCCGGGCGATCGTGCAGACGGTCAACAATGTCGCTGTAGTGATGAGGGAGGGAAAATCAAGCCCGGATGATTTCATTTGCTCAATGAACGCGGCCCCATATTGCTCACGACCAGCGGACTTGGGAGGTTTCTTTGAGTAATAAGGATCGCGCAATAAGTGAGTGAGTAACTTGGTATCCGCTCCGGCTTGATTCGCGATTTGACCCTCGCGGTCGAAGGCCTGTCGTCCCTTGGTGTAGACGGACACAAGCTGATCGATCACCATATTTCCTGGCCCGGTGTCGAAGGCAATCACATCTTCCAAACGCGCGCCGGCCGGAATCACAGTGATGTTGGCGATACCGCCGATGTTCAAGGCCACCCGTTTTCTGTTCGCGTGGCGGAACATGCGGAAGTCAAAGTACGGAACGAGCGGCGCGCCTTGTCCGCCGGCTGCAATATCGCGCGCGCGGAAGTTAGATACGACGGGCATGCCGGTACGCTGGGCGATCACCGCGGCTTCGCCGATCTGGAGCGAGTTCCCCTTTTCATGGAAGATGGTCTGCCCGTGACAGCCGATCAGTTGAATGGAATCCATGGCGATGCCAGCCTTGCGGGCGGTTTCGATCACCGCCTTCGCATGGAGTTCGCCCAGCACGAAGTTCAGACGCGAGATTGTGGCCGTATGCGTTTCAGCGTTCGATACTGATAAGAGCAACTCGCGCGTCTTTCGCGAATAGGGCAGCGAGCGAAACGCGACGGAGTCAATCCGCGCATGGCTGATATCGACAATGGCTACGTCAATCCCGTCGAGCGACGTGCCGCTCATGATTCCCACGACGCGCATAGCTAAGTGACCTCTTTCTGAAGATCGGCCAGTACCCGGAGCGCTTCGATTGGCCGCATCTCGTCCAAATCCAGCGCACGGATTTTCTCGATCAGGTCGCTGGGCGAGGGCTCAAACAAACGGATCTGCACGGCTCCCGTTTGCGGCTCAAGCACGCTGGTGGCGGCGCGTTCGCTTCTCTCGTGGACCTTCAGCACTTCGCGGGCTCGCTCGATCACCTGGGGCGGCAAACCGGCTAGTCGCGCGACCTCAATCCCGTAACTGCGGTCCGCGCGCCCCGGCTCTACTTTGCGCAGGAAGATGATCTTATCGCCGCTCTCCTTGACGGCGACGCGAAGATTTTCGACGCCTTGTAATTGGTCGGCCAGTTCGGTGAGTTCGTGATAGTGAGTAGCGAACAAGGTCTTGGCGCCCGTGCGTTCGTGGATGTGTTCCACTACGGCCCATGCCAGCGCGAGTCCATCGTAAGTCGCGGTGCCGCGGCCAATCTCATCCAGGATGATGAAGCTATCCCGTGTCGCGGTGTTCAGGATAACTGCCGTTTCGGTCATCTCCACCATGAACGTGGAACGCCCTCTAGCGAGGTTATCGGAAGCGCCAATGCGGGTAAAGATGCGGTCGATGATCGGAAGCTCAGCGGAATCCGCGGGAACAAACGAGCCCATCTGCGCGAGGATCGCAATGAGTGCGGCCTGGCGGAGGTACGTGGATTTGCCACCCATATTCGGACCGGTGATGATAGCCAGACGCCGGGCGCCGTTGTCGAGATACAGGTCATTGGGAATGAACCGGCCCGCCTCTTCCGTGATCAGCTTCTCGATAACAGGATGACGGCCGCCGGCGATCTGCATAACTCCGGAGTCAGAGAAACGCGGACGAATGTATCGGTTCTCCGCCGCCAGTTGCGCCATCGCGAGCGTTACATCGAGTTCGGCCACCGCCGCGGCCGTGGCACGGATAGGGAGCGCTTGCGCGGCGGCATCCTGGCGAAGCCCGGCAAAGATCTCACGCTCCAGAGCCAGTATGTTCTCTTCGGCGGCCAGAATCTTGCGTTCGTATTCTTTCAACTCGGGAGTGGTGAACCTCTCGGCGTTCACCAGCGTTTGCTTGCGTTCATAATCCACGGGCGCAAGGTGCATGTTGGCGCGCGAGATTTCGATGTAATAGCCGAAAACACTATTGAACCGGACCTTTAAGGATTGAATTCCCGTGCGCTCCCGCTCGCGCGCTTCAATCCGCGCGATCAGCTCCTTACTGTTCCGGGATAAGTCGCGCAGTTCGTCAAGTTCCGCGTTATAGCCATCACGAATGGCTCCACCCTCAGTTAAGTTGACGGGCGGCGCATCTGAGATCGCATCCAGAATCGAGTTGCGCAATTCAGGCAGGTCATTCAACCGCGCCGTCTCACGTTCGCCCATTGCCGCGCGAACCTTTGGGAGCGCGGAAAGGCTCTGCGCCAGCGCGAGTAACTCTCGCGGACCCGCGGTTCCCAGCGTGATCTTAGCGAGCAGACGTTCCAGATCCTGCACCTGCGCGATCAACTTACGAAGCTCGGCGCGAAGGATCGTCTGTTTGTGGAAGTCGAGCACTGCATCGAGTCGTTGTTCAATCTCCGCCCGATCGACGGAGGGCCGCACTAATCGCTGGCGAAGCAGGCGCCCGCCCATCCCCGTGAGAGTCTGATCCAGCACGCCAATCAGCGTCGCGCCTTCACCCTGGAAAACCGGCTCCAGCAGCTCCAGATTGCGGACTGTAACGGCATCCAGCACCATTGCATCCGCACGATCGTAGAACGTTGGCGCATCCAGATGTTCCAGGGCGGCGCGCTGCGTGTCGCGCAGGTAATGCAGTACGGCGCCCGCTGCGCAAATGGCCGCCGTGCGTCCGGCAAGGCCACACCCGTCCAATGTGAGCAGCTTGAAATGCTCCCGCAACGTGCGATCGGCGTAATCCTGGCTGAAGATCCATTCCTCGAGTTCAGTGCGCACCGGGCCCGGAAATAGTGGGTGCTGCGCAGGCACAAGGACTTCTCGCGCGTTCAGCGATTCGAGGGTGTGAATGGCCTCTGGCGAATCCACTTCGGTAACTCGAAATTCTCCGGTCGAGATATCAACATGAGCAACACCGGTGCGGTTTGCCTTCGTCGCGACTGCCGCCAGGAAGTTATTCTCATGCGACCGCAGTAAGTGAGATTCGGTGGCGGTGCCGGGCGTCACGATACGGGTAACCTCGCGCCTGACGAGCTTTTTGCCAGGTCCCGGCACCTCCATCTGTTCGCACAGAGCGACACGATACCCTTTGTTGATCAGTCTCGCGATATAGGATTCGGCGGAATGGTGAGGCACCCCGCACATGGGAATGTCAATTCCCTTCTCCTTATTCCGTGAAGTCAGAGTGATACTAAGCTCGCGCGCGGCAGTTACTGCGTCGTCATAGAAAAGCTCGTAAAAATCGCCTAGTCGGAACAGCAGCAACGCGCCTGGTACTTGCTCTTTGATGGCGTTGTACTGCCGCATCAGCGGCGTGGAGGCTTCAGACACTACGCATAAATCCCGCGCAGGCGGATGGCTGAAGCTACGCGGTCAAGCGCCACCATATAAGCGGCCGTGCGGTTGTTGACGTGGTGCTTGTCGGCATAAGCAACCACGGCACTGAAGCTATCGACCATGATTTCCTTCAGCCGTTCATTGACTAAGTCCTCGTTCCAGAAGAAGCCCTGCCGGTCCTGCACCCACTCAAAATAAGATACGGTAACGCCGCCGGCATTGGCCAGGATATCGGGAATTACGAAGATGCCCTTATCCGCAAGAATCGCATCGGCCACGGAAGTGGTAGGTCCGTTAGCGCCTTCACAAAGGATCTTGCAGCGCAGGTGATCGACATTTCCGGAATGGATCACCGCCTCCGTGGCGGCAGGCAGCAGGACTTCACACTCCAGGAAAAGAGCTTCCAAACGGTCCATATTCTCGGCGTTCGGGAAGTCCCTCACGGAGCCTGTTTCCTTGCGATGGGCCATAAGCGAAGGAATATCCAAACCGTTCTTGTTCACCACGGCGATGTCGTATTCGATGACGGCGATGATCTTGAAGCCCATGTTCTGCATCAGGTGCGCCGCCATGCCGCCCACGTTTCCGAAGCCTTGAATCACCACGCGAGTCGATTCCGGGTTCATGCGCAAACGCTTCAGGGCTTCTAGCGTGACCAGCATGCAACCGCGCCCCGTCGCTTCCGGGCGTCCGCGCGACCCACCCAGACTAAGTGGCTTGCCAGTAACAACAGCGGTCGTCGTATGCCGCACATGCATGGAGTAAGTGTCCATGATCCATGCCATAGTTCGCTCATTGGTATTCACATCGGGTGCGGGAACATCGCGCTCCGGTCCCAGAAATTCAATGATCTCCGCCGTATATCGTCGCGTGATGCGCTCCAGTTCTCCATCGGAAAGAAGGTTAGGCTCGCAGATGACTCCGCCCTTTGCGCCGCCGAATGGAATATTTACAACTGCGCACTTCCAAGTCATCCAGGAAGCCAGCGCGCGCACCTCATCGATCGTGACATCCGGGCTAAAACGAATCCCACCTTTCCCTGGTCCACGCGCGATAGAGTGCTGCACGCGATAGCCAGTGAACACTTCGAGACGCCCGTCGTCCAGCTGAACCGGAATGTTGACGGTGATCTCGCGGGCAGGGCTCTTCAGCACCTTGCGCATGCCGTCGTCGAGTTGCAGTTTCTCAGCCGCTTCGTCAAACCGCGCCTCCGCTGCGAGCCACGGATTGGTTTCTTGTTCGAGCGACAGGATGGATGCCATACGACCGCTATTATTTCATGAAGCTGATGAGCTCACGCATTCCGCCGCGCTGCGGGAAGTGACGAATACCTGACGTGGATCGACAGTTCGCAAGAACGCGCGCGCACCTCCAGTAACTGTGTGATCGCTTCCGCGTCATGGATAGAGACATCTCGCAGTATCACTCGAGTGCCGTGCGAAGCAGATCGCGTACGATCGCAAGCGCGCGTCCACCCTTATCGGAAGCAGGGTCAAGGGAAGCGACGGCAATCCCTGCGACGGGAAGCAGACTGCGCGCTTCCCGGATGATGGCCTCGATCTCCGCAGCCCGCAGGCCACCCGCAGGCACCCACTGATTGGACGTTGCTTCAGACGGATCGAGTGCGTCCAGGTCCAGATGAATGTACCACCTGCTGACGCGCGAGCCGATCCGCTGGACTGCGTCCGGGTCGTTGACATAGATACCCGACGCGTCCAACGCGGCTTGTTCTTCCGGATCGGTGTCACGCACACCGGTTAGAACGATGTTCGCGTCGGGAACAGGTTGGAAGTGGGGAATCGAGGCGGCCAAGGTTCGCCAGCAACGGCCCGTTGCGATAGACAAGGGCATGCCATCCAGAAACCCGCTACGGGTAGTTTCCGGTGTATGAAACTCACCGTGTGCGTCGAACCATAGCACGCCGGTATCGCGCGCGCCCAGTCCGCTGATCGTGCCGACGGCGCTGCCGCAGTTACCGGAAAATACAACGATCTGCTTCCCTTCGGTGCTTAGCGCGCGCACCCGATTCGAGATCTGCCGGGCCAGGTCGAACGTAGTTTGAATCTCGGTGGCAAAGGGCAGCGTTGTCTCGATGGCCTCGACAGGAAGACCCTCAAGAACATGGTTGGATAGTAAGTATCCCGGACCACGAGCCATGCGCTCGCACCGATGTCCGGAATCATAGGGAACCTTAAGAATGTGCGCGTTCATTGGAGTCTCGCCATGAGAAAAGGATGATGCCGGCAGCCACCGAAACGTTGAGGGAAGCGATCTGGCCGGACATGGGGATGCGCACCAGGACATCACAATGCTTCCGGACCAGTTCATGGAGTCCACGACCTTCCGCGCCAAGCACGATGGCCGTCGGAGTCTGCCATGCGACGGATGCATAGCTTTCTTCACCGCGCTCATCGATGCCGTAGATCCAATAGCCCTGGCTCTTCAGTTCCTCCAAGGTGCGGTTGATGTTAGTAACGCGGACGACCGGAAGGTGCTCGATGGCGCCAGCGGAAGACTTAGCCACGGTCTCGGTGAGCCCGGCAGCCCTCCTTTCCGGGATGACCACGGCGTCGGCGCCTGCGGCATGAGCGGTCCGTATGATGGCGCCGAGGTTATGCGGATCTTCCACGCCATCCAGCAGCACCATCAATTTGGCGCGCGGAGAAATGTCTTCCAGCTCAGAGTATTTCTTACTGGCCCCAAGGGCTACGACGCCCTGGTGCGCACCACCGCCGGACATGCGGTCGAGCGCGTCACGCGGCTCGAAGCGCACCGGCGTGGACGCCGCTCGCGCAAGTTCCACGATCTCCTGAATTCGCACGCCGCCCGCACCCTTGGCGATCACAATGCGATCAAGCGGACTGCGCGCACGGAGTGCTTCTGCGACGGGATGTATACCCATCAAAACGGCCATTCCCTCAGTGTGTCACGATTCATAGGATGATTATTCTTGCTTCCCAAAGTCCTCGACGGCGCGAGCTTCTTGACTCGGCCGGTATCCAGTACGCCGTTCGCGTCTGTGACATTGACGAAGCCGTTCGAGAAGGGGAAGAGGCGGTGGCGTATGTTCGCCGCATGGCGCGCGAGAAAGCACTCGCGGCAACCGCCTCGCCGGAAGAAATCGTTCTCGCGGCTGATACCACGGTGGTTTACGACCACCAGATTCTCGGTAAGCCACAAGATGCCGGTGATGCCCGCCGCATGCTCAGTTTGCTCTCGGGCACTACACACAGCGTCATTACCGCCATTTGCCTGCGTCTTGGGAACTCCACCAATGTTGCTCATGAGGAAACCGAAGTATGGTTTACGTCGCTCACGCCGCGGGATATCGAGGAGTATGTTGCGACCGGTGAACCGATGGATAAAGCCGGTGCATACGCGATTCAAGGCATCGCTTCGCGCTACATTCCGCGGATTGAAGGCAGTTACTCCAATGTAGTCGGGCTTCCTATAGCCTTGATCTGGCGTGAACTCCAAAAGCTCAGGATTTCGGCTTCTCCAGCAGCTTCAACCCCGGGGGAAGCTTGAACATGCTGTCGGGGAAGTTGCCGTTCACTTTATAAGACTCCGCGAACATCTGATAGACCTTCTCCCCATCATGCTCCCGGCCAACATCCATCGGCCATGTGATTTCGCCTTCGGTCTTGTACTTCGAAAATCGAGTGACTTCCTCTATCTTCTCTTTGTAGAAATCGTCGAACCGATTGTAGCGCTGCATCACGGGCAGCATGGTTTCCGCGCTTAAGTACACCGTTATCGTACGGTTGGCGTTGTCATAAACGTCCACTGTTTCCACGCGGCGGTTATCCACTACGTCCACGCCACGCGACTCAAAACTCAGCCCAGGCTCATGCAGCCGCTGCCGAAGGATATAGAGGATGTTGGTAATGGCGGAGTCCTTATGTTTGGCCACCGTATCATCCGGTAAGGGCCGCGCACCGCGGAAAGTAAGTTCCCAGCCGCCCTCGACGTTGAAGATCACGACGTCATCCTGCTTCTTTCCGTAAACCAGCCGCTCGGCGATTCCGTAGAAGCTTTCAGGGACCGGGTTAGGTGTAGGCGCGTACTGCGTATAGAAGCGCGCGATGGCCAGGCCGGAAAGGCGCTCACGATAAAACTGATAGGCGCGGCCCTCTTCCATCCTATTTTGCATATTGAGAAAAGCCGGTCCGCCCAACGCACGAAGGGTCTGCTGCATCAACTCCTGGCCGCGCCGTTGGGCCTTGGTGACTGGCTCCCCGGACTGGCCGAAAGCGGCCGCACCAATGAGCGATGCCGCGAAAGTCCGCCGCGTCATTTTGGTTCCCCGCCCCGCCTCATGGATTCCGGAACCGGTATATTGAGGTCCACCGGCATCACCGGTGGTGTCAGCGGCTCACCGAACTCCTTCGGATTGCCAACCGCCAGCACAATGAATTTGGCAGGATCGAGATACTTCTTCGCGACCCGCAAGACATCCTCGCGCGTCACCGCAGCCACCGCCTTTTGGTATTGAAAGATAAAGTCTTTGGGATAGCCGTAGTAACGATAGGTCACCAGTCGATTCAGTGTCTTGCTGGGCGTATCGAAGTTGAAGACAAAGCTATTCAGAACAGTATCCCTGGCGCCGTCCAGTTCTTCCTGGCTGACTAACTCGCTCCGCATACGTTCCACCTCCTCGCGCGCCGTGTTGATCACCTTCAAGGTATTCTGAGACGGAGTGCTGGCACTAATGGTGAAAAGGCCGGGATGATCGAAATTAGCGCCCCATCCCGCGCCTACCTCATAAGCCAATCCAAGCTGCGTGCG
>Ga0326727_10020865_pt1 | contig 12942 bp, 14 predicted proteins | sample MB2enrmetagenome_FD_207643 | JGI IMG/M metagenome (GOLD analysis project Ga0326727, IMG submission 207643) | Lab enriched peat soil microbial communities from McLean, Ithaca, NY, United States - MB29MY | ecosystem: Environmental > Terrestrial > Soil > Wetlands > Peat | place: USA: New York...
TTGTCTTGACGAAGCCCGCGTTAACTTCCAGCACATACATTGCGTTGACCGGCGGGGTGAAGATCGGGCACGCTTGAGGCGTGCAAGGCGGCAGGTCCTGCTCGATGAAGACTACCTGCTTGTTAGCGTTAAACCATATGATGTCTAACGGGAAGTTCATCTCATGCATCCAGAAACTCCATTGAGCTTCCTGGTTGAATACGAAGAGCATTCCGTGGTCCGCTGGCATTGAAGTCCGATTCGAGAGGCCCATCTGTTGTTCTTCAGGTGTCGTGGCGAGTTCCACAGTTAGGACTACGCCTGCAAGCATAATCTTGACTGGTTTGGGTTGCTCGTACAGATAGTAGCCAACCGAGACAGAAACCGCAAGAAGAACGATCACTAACGCGACGAAGATAATCCGTCTTTTCAAGGCTTCACTATCCCCGTTGGGTTTTCTCGACCAATGGGTGCGTCATGTTTCAAGGAACCCTGTGGATATGTTTTGTTTGCTGGGTGATTCTTAAAAAGTTCTCAAGGGGATACATTGGAGTCCAAACAGTAGGGTGCTTGTTAGATGTACCTTTCAACGAACGGAACGAGGCTCTATTACGTTGATGTCGGTCAGCCCTCTGGTCCCCCGATCGTGTTGATTCACGGTTTCCCGCTCAGTCATGAGATGTGGGCCAATCAGATCGAGATTCTCAAGAGTGTTTACCGTGTGGTTGCTTGTGACCTGCGTGGACAGGGTAGAAGTGAAGTGGGTGATGGGCAGTTCACGCTCGAGTTCTTGGTTGACGACCTCATAGCCTTGTTGGACCATCTGAAGATTAAGCAGGCGGTTCTTTGTGGGCTTTCGATGGGCGGTTACGTATCCTTGCGTACGGTGGAGCGAAACACGCAACGTGTCAGCGGGCTAGTCCTATGCGATACTAAGTCTGAGGCAGACCCGAATGAAGCGAGACTCGCGCGCGGTGCCTCTGTCAGAGCGATCAAGAGGAATGGGGTTGAGGCATATGCGGAAACTTTCCTGAAAGGGGCCCTCTCCCCAACTTCATTAAAGGATCGGCATGTCGTCGAGACTGCCGCGAAAATCATTCGGCAAAATCAAGCTCTGGGCCTGTGTGGCACGCTGCTTGCACTGGCTGGAAGGACTGATACGACGTCATTCCTCCCGAAAATTGAAGTTCCGACGCTTATCCTCGTCGGTGAACAGGATACGGTCACGCCCCCCGAGCATTCTCGCAGAATGCAGTCGTTGATTCGGAACTCGGAACTACACATCATACCCCAAGCAGGGCATATGACTAATATGGAAAACCCAACAATATTCAACACCCATCTCCTGAACTTCCTTCAAGACCACGTACCATCATAATGTGGGTTGTAGAAGCGTAATTTGGCAGTAGTCTAAGTATCCTACAGACCGACTGTCAGTTGTTCAATTGCTTAAAGATAAGCTGAGGATCCTTCATTGCTGCTTTCTGGAGGCCTTGGGCTTGTCCGATTACTATTTCTTGTTTGTCCTCCTTTAGTCCATCAATGATCGCGGCAGCTACCTCCTGTGGACTGATTCCGCGATATGCTTCTTCTTGATTCCCGGCGAAGCTTGCATCAAGTTCAGTGTCCGTCGTGGGCGGAATCGCTTCGAATACTCTTACCGGTGTGTTTCTAAGTTGGTGGCGCAGTGAGATTGTGAATGAATGGATTGCCGCTTTTGTCGCGCAATAGATCGGCACCTTCGCGATCGGCACGAAGGCGAGGCCTGACGAGATGTTCACGATAGCCGCTCTTTTCTTCATCATGAATTTCGGCGCGAAGAGTCCGCACAGGCGTATGGTTGCTTCGAGGTTTATCGCAAGTTCATCGTCGGCAGGCAGAGTTCTTTCAGCAATCTTGGGCGAAGTGAAGTCGACCTGCCGCTGAATTCCGGCGTTATTGACAAGCATGTCAAGTCTTGGAAAACTCGCCGTAATCCAGTGCAGCAGTTTTCTCCTCTCCGACTCCATCGACACATCGCACTTTCTGATGTGCGCTCTGGGGATCTTCGTTTTTGCTTTTTGCAACTTGCTCCGGCGGCGTCCACATAGAATGACGTCATTTCCCGCTTCCACAAACGCTTCAGCCAAAGCAAAACCGATACCAGTTGCACCGCCAGTGATTAACACCGTATTACCCACGACCTTCAAAATCACACAATCCTAGGGAGCGATGCCATCTCACACTAGAAATATTACATTATACTTTCAGCCTCTCATAGAGGGAGGCTTGAGTGCAGTTTTGAAATCTCGTAGAAACCAAATCGCTATCTTCAGTGAGGGAGAGGATTCAGTATGTAGCACGCGGACCCTACGCCGAGCGGTGCCCAATCGGTACTGGGTTGAGATCTAAGCCGTGTTGTCTAGACGTTCTTCGGTGAAGATGTTGCTGTGGAGGTTGCTAGTCAGAGACAGGTACGTAGTAGTAGCTTTTGACGTAGATGTCGCCGTGGAATTGCATCTGAGGGTTCCAGAGGTTTGATTGGTACGTGGAGGGAGTGACGAACACTCCGGTTACTATAATGTTGGCGTGGTTGAGTGGAGGTTGGGTTGAGTTCGCAAAGATAAGCCGGTAGTTCATTCCGTTCACCGTAATGTAGTAGAGTGAACTGTCAGCTATTGCACATGGTGGATTGGACAACTGGCACGCCGGGGCCACTACCGACGCCGTCATGACTCCTGTTACAGTCACGTTTCTTGCTATTGGGTTAGGATAGTTGATGGAGGCGGAGGCGAGCGCGATCCCAAAGGAAGGGTTTGAGAGCGTTTGCTTCGCAACCGAGTTACTCGAATAGATTGCAATTGCAACTGCGATCAACGCAATAACTAGAACTGACGCCAGAATGTACCTAGCTCGTTTCACCGTTTTTCCCTTGCTCGATGTTTTGTTAGGATGTTGGCCTGGTTGGCTAAATGGACTCTAAACTCAGCACGTCAAATCTATCCGAGCGCTTAACCTAGAATTGACAATAACCAAGCAGCTTATCCGACCCGACAAACGGGTCAAAGAACGGCCAAAACGAAGGGCCGATGGAGGCTGGTTGATATTTGGTTCTCGTAGGGGCGAATTCCGAAACCACTTAGAACGTGCTTCAGGCGAGTCAGCCCGGTATGTGTCAAAATTACAGATTTGTGGCATTCTGTGGTTTCGGGAGAACCTGTTCAGGCTCGACGAATTTGGCTTTCAGCAATGCTCTTGCTTTCCTCTCTAGAGCGAGCATTTCCTCGAACTGCTTCTCTGTCATCGGAAAGGATCGAGCTAGTTTTCTCGCGTGTTGTGAGGAGAGAAAATCAATGTATGGCATTTCGGCTATTTTCTCTTCAATCTCGGGATTTGAACCAGCTGATTTCATTTTCATAACGAGTTTGACATATTTCGAGTCTAGTTTAAGGCCTGAATCGGTTCAACAGAAGGGAATTACTTACGACGGTCACCGAGCTGAAAGCCATAGCGGCCCCTGCGAAGATAGGCATGATGTCATAGAAGCCTCGCCCGAGGAAGGGTACGAGGGCGCCGGCTGCAATTGGTATGAGGGCGATGTTGTAGCAGAAAGCCCAGATTAGGTTTTCTTTGATCTTCCTGACCGTTGCCCTGCTCAGTTTGATTGCAGTGACCACATCTCTCAAATTGTTCCTGATCAGAACGATACCCGCTGTCTCAACGGCTACGTCAGTTCCACTCCCAATGGCGATTCCTATATCGGAAGCTGCAAGTGCCGGGGCGTCGTTGATCCCATCGCCAACCATCCCAACGACCTTACCCTCTCTCTGCAGATCGCGGATCACCTGTTCCTTTTGTTCCGGGAGAACATCTGCCACCACTCTATCGATTCCAAGCCTGTCAGCCACGGTCTTCGCCGTGCGTGCATTGTCCCCTGTCATCATTATAACGTGGATTTTCATTCTTTGCAACTCTCCTACTGTTTCACGCGCGTCATCCTTAGGCGTGTCCGCGAGACCTATGGCTCCGAGCGGCTCCTTTTCCCTAGACAGGATCATAACGGTCTTTCCTTCTTCCTCAAGCTTCGAGATGCCTGTTTCAATTTTCTGCAGTCCCACGTTGTATTGTGACATTAGTTTTCGATTTCCCAGCAGCAACGTGTGGCCGTTATTCTCAACGACAACCCCCTCGCCTGGAACTGCCTTGAACGAGGAAACTTCGATGGTCTCGATGCGCTCGTTCCTTGCAGCGTCTAGGATTGCCTGTCCTAGAGGATGTTCTGAACCCTTTTCAGCTGACGCCGCTAACTTCAAGATTTCTTGTTTCGTGTGATTTCCGAATGGTATGACATCTGTTACCGACGGTTTCCCGCGTGTCAACGTGCCGGTCTTGTCAAATACGATTGCTGTCACTTTGTGAGCTGTCTCAAGATACTCGCCTCCTTTGATGAGAATTCCAAGCTGAGCCCCTTTGGCCGTTCCCGTCATTATCGCCGCTGGAGTTGCGATCCCAAGAGCGCAAGGGCAAGCGATGACGATCACAGAGACAAAGACTAGCATGGCAAAGTTCAGCGCCAAACCACCAAAGAAGTACCATCCCAGCCCAGCCCCCACAGCGACTAAGATTACTGCCGGAACGAAGTAGGCGGAAACGGTATCGGCTAGCCGCTGGATGGGGGCACGTGCCATCTGCGCCTCTTCGACTAACTGGACGATTCTAGATACCACCGTGTCGGACCCGACCTTCGAGGCCCGAATATTGAGGAGCCCTGAGGTGTTGATTGTCGTCCCAATCACTTCGTCTCCGAGGCCTTTCTCTACTGGAATGCTCTCTCCCGTAATCGCAGACTGATCCACAGATGAATTGCCATCGATAACGACTCCATCGACTGGTATCCGTTCTCCCGGGCGGACCACGACGATATCATCAACTTTGACCGATTCGATCGAAACTTCAATCTCGCTTCCATCACGCAACACGTGCGCCATTGTCGGTTGTAGATCAAGGAGTTGTCGGATAGCGTCCGAAGCTTTTCGTTTGGTTCGATATTCTAGCAGGTTTCCGAGCAGGATTAGAGTTATGATCACCGAAGAGGTATCGAAGTAGACGGCTTTGGTATGGAAGAATGAGGGTAGGAAGGTCACAACGATACTGTAAACCCAAGCAGCACTCGTGCCGATGGCGATTAGCAGGTCCATGTTCCCCATCCGGTTCCTAAGAGCGTCGTAGGCGCCCTTGTAGAACCGCCAACCTACAATGAATTGTACGGGAGTTGCAAGGATGAAAAGCAAGTAGTCATTCGTAACTGGTTCGATGATCGGCACCCAAGTGAACACGAGGATTGGGACGGCAAGCAAAACGCCCACCGCGGCCAACAACTTAAGCCGCCTCAATTCGACCTCGGGCTTCTCAAAGGTCATCGCGCATGTTTCACTGCAGAAATACCACTTGTTCCCTCGAATAGTCCGCGTAATGGTTGCGGTCCTGTCGTCAACATACATGCCGCAAACAGGGTCTTTGGCCATCGAATTTTCTCTTATCCAGCTGTTGGTTTAATGATCCGGCATCGTGGTCCGGACTCCTCGCGAAAAGGTTGGACTGATGCCAAGTTAAAGTTGTAGGCAAATACTTAGGGAGAAGAGCCTCAACTTTGAAGGAGAAGTGAGTTTCGTGGCGGTAGATCCAATCTGCAAAATGAATGTTGCCGAGAACGACGCAAGGTACTCGAGTGTGCACGACGGCAGGAAATTCTATTTCTGTTCGGCCGCGTGTAAGCAACAGTTCGAGAAGAACCCACAGAAATACGATAAGTAGGGTTTAACTGCTTTCTCCTGAGGTCAGGCCTTCTGAATGTAGGAACAGAACAATCAGTTCGAAACACGACGCGTTGAAGTTCCAAGCGGTCAAATTGGCTTTCCTTTTGATATAGCTACCAGGAGTCTGCCCAACCTCTTGTGTCCGGCTGACATGTAGTACTTGGCCCACCAATCAGCCACAACTTTTACTTGCTCTGCGGGTAGTTTCTTCAGTTCCTCTGCTGCAACCGCAGCCGCTTCATCGAACGAATTCTTCTCTCCAACTGAGCTTGCCATAATCCTCATCTGCACCAAATTCGCTAGCCCCCACATTCACGTACCGACTATCTATGTTCTCTCCTATGCCAATCGTCACTGGGCCTGAGGCAATTTGGTCGTCCATGAGAGCAATACAGGGACTTTATTACAGATGAAGCCCTATTATGTCATAGTTGAACCATCATAGCCGCACTACAATACCTACCGAGACCGAGAGGGCACATCCAAGACAGGGATCTCAGCTATCTAATTCAATTCGCCAGGAAGCATGACCTGACCACAAATAACCTTCATGCTTCTTTGGTAGCTACCCGGAAGCGGGGCAATGCTCAATGCGGAACTCTTCGAATCGAAATTCGCTCGCGCGGAGAGAAATCCTCCACCTACATGTTCTCCGTCAAAGGAAAACCATTAGCACAAGCGAACCTTCAAAATGACTCCATCAGGAAGCTCGAGAGGCTCCCAGAGGGATTTCTGCATGCTAACGAGCCGCGTAGCTCAAAGAAATTGGACGCGAATACAGTAAGCTCGATTGGTAACCTACGGCTTGGGTTGAGTGGCATATCTTTCAAAGCTAACGTGATAAGGAAGTCTCAAGTCAGGGCTGTAACCTCGAAAGACGGAAATCCACTATTAGTCTGTGATGTGACGCTATCAGACGGAACGGGAGAAATTCCGCTGGCCATATGGAACGGCCAAATCGACACCGTCTCTCAGGGTGATATGGTGCAGATTCAGAACGCGAGGGTGAGAAGCTACAGGGGCGAAATGCAACTCACTCTGAGCAGGAAGACCGGCCTTCTGACAGTACTCGAACACCCAATCGAAAACGCCGCCTAGCAGTCGAACTTCTCTAGTACTTTCTTCGGAAATTTCGTAAGTGTTACGGTAGATTTCCTCATAGTTGCAGTCGTGGTTCTCTGCATAGCAGATCAAGGGCTACCCTTGTGATGCTTCTCAGCGCCTTCCTTCTTGCTCCTCGAACTATCTTGGCGGTGCTTATCACATCCACCCTCTCATTGCCACTCACGTAAAAAACAGCGTAACTTATCATCTACAGCTTTAGAGGTAAGATTCAGCTATCCCTGAGCAAGAAGATGGGTGGTCTCAGTCCTAAGACCAGCGTGAATTTCCCAGGAAAAGTGAAGTTTGGGTTGTTGGACCGCGTCCGCTAATAGTCAGATCACTCATTATGGCTGTGTAGTGTAGATTCTGAAAGCCCTTCTGGTGGAGTGCCTCACTCCTGACGCCAAACCGCGAATGAATGAATTGAGTGATATTGCGAAAACGGCCGGTTATGATGTAGCGGGGCAGGTTACGCAACACCGCGACGCGATAGATGGAGCGTTTTGCGTTGGCGAAGGAAAGATAGACGAGATCGCGAAGCTTGTTCGAAAGGACCCAGTTGATGCGGTGGTTTTTACTCGGCAACTTTCTGCAGGTCAAGTATTCAGAATCAAAAAGAAGCTTGGTGAGGAGGTCCGGGTTCTAGATAGAAACCTACTCATCCTGGAAGTGTTTGACAAACGCGGTGCCACAGCCGAGGCTAAGCTCCAGGTATCGTTGGCGAGGTTACGGTACACGTTCTCCTGGGGGAGAGAATCGATACGCATGCGCGGAATCGTCAGCGAACAGATGGGGCGAGGAGGCCCTGGCCGTTATCCGTATGAGGCATACGAGGCCATGTCCCGCAAGCGAATTAGCAAGATCGAGGGCGAACTCCGCGAGATAAGGTCGAAGCAGTCCCGCCTCCGCACACACCGAGGAAAAGCAGGTTTCCGGATCGTCGCCTTGACAGGTTACACGCAGAGCGGAAAGACGACGCTTTTCAACAGGTTGGCGTCCGAGTCTAAAGAAGTAGGCCTGGGACCATTCACGACATTGTCCAGCCTTGCTCGAAGGATTCCCATGGAATCGGGTTCCTCGTTCATTATTGTCGACTCGATTGGGTTTATCGAAGAATTGAACCCACTACTCCTGAATGCGTTTCACACTACGTTGAGTGAACTCGCAAATTCGGACCTAGTTCTCTTGTTCGTAGACGGTAGTGATGACATTGAAACCGTGATCAGGAAAACATTGGCCTCTCACGAGACCATGCAGAAGGAAGTGCCTGGAGTTCCAATTCTAGTCTGCGTAAATAAGATAGATATAGCAACGCGTGAGCACTTGGACAAGGTCCTCGAAGAAGTTCGCAGAATATTCGAAACAGAGGAAATAATGGAGATTAGCTCCAAGACAGGGGCTAATGAATCTGTTCTCCTCAACAAGATTGGAGAAAGGCTAGATATGCCAAGCTAATTTTCAAGCTCGGGTGACGCAGATGATCCCTTCGGGGAAGAGCTGAACATGTGCTAATCAGAATGCGAATCAACATGCCAAGAAAATAGGGTGTGGGAGAAAAAACTCCCAGGTTTCTATGGGACGATTTCGCCGGTTGCGAATCTTGGTCCGACAGAATTGATTTTGACCTTCACATGGTCACCAGGTTTGGATTGTGGGACGAAAACTACGAAGCCTTCGATTCTTGCGACGCCGTCACCGCGACGGCTGGTCTCTTTGATGTCAAGCTCGTACTCCTTGCCCTCCTCAACTGGCTTGTTGAAGGAACGTTCAGAACTCATGTGTTTCACCTCGTTCATTTGATTCAGCTAGTTCTTCGGGAGAAATAGGACGCCGACGCGGATGGTTACGGTAGGACGTTCGCTTCAGCCCGTATACCTAACTCACGAACACTATGAACCCGACCCCTAATAACCCTACTTGTTGTGGCTTTTGTCTGGTTATTTCTCGGAAACATCACTGAGATTCGTCTGATGAACTCATTTTCATGCATTTGTCATGTATTCAAGTTGACGCGGTCGCTGAATTCCGATGATGTTAAGACAATGCAGACTCCCTAGAGAGAGAACCCGAACATGGGAAAAGCTAAGCAGGTAAAGAAGAAAAAGAAGCTGAAATAGTCCTCTGCTTGTCCGGGTGGCTTGCTTGTACGAGAAACTCAGTAGATAGTTGTACTAACCTATTCCAGTAACCTAAGTTCCGACGTGCATGAACGGATTAACGACTTACCCACTGTCCCCCCACCCCGCCCACCTCACGCCCGCAACGACCGTCTGAAACACGTGTAGGGCGCTATTTTTTGAACCGATAAAATAAACCTCTGGGCTCGCAGAGAACTATTTTCAAGTCTCCGCGAAAGCCTGGTACCAGGACGGATGCTCGGTAGCATAGTCAACGAAGCGCCCTATGCGATCGATAGTATTCTTGTGAACGTGATGTTCGATGCCTTCTGCATCCAATTTCGCTACCTTCTCCTCAATGCCCAGAATGCGGAGGAATTTGAGGATTGTCAAATGCTTCTGTTGAATCGACCTCGCCAATCGTTCTCCACTGCTTGTCAAAGTGAGGCCTCGGTAGCGCTCATACACGATGAGTCCCATACCATTCAGTTTCTGGAGCATGTTTGTGACGCTGGCGGATTTGACGTCTAGTTCTTCTGCAATATCGGCTGACCTCGCGTATCCCTTCCTCTGTATGAGTTCGTAGACGACTTCAAGGTAGTCTTCAACTCGCGTCAGGTCAGAAAGCGGATTTGGCCTCGGGTTTCTGAGCATTGCAACCTTGGTTGACTGGTTCATAGCTTCCGCTTATTCTGCGTCTAAATTGTCTTATAAGTTATCGTCTGCATAGAAGAGACGCCGCTAGTATTTTTAGGCGCGTCTAACTCAGTTTACTACGATTATCGGGTGATCGGTTCTTTTGGAGGTGACAAAGTCTCCGTCTAGGCTAGATACGGTTAGAGCCGCTTTGAGGAGTTCCGCGGCAAGTGGTTTCCTTCGCTATATGGGCCCGGCTCTGATTGTTAGTACGGCTTACATTGATCCGGGGAATTTTGGGACCGATATTGCAGGCGGAGCACAGTACGCTTACCAACTTCTTTGGGTTGTTTGGCTTGCGAATATCATGGCTATGGTTCTCCAATATCTTTCCGGTAAGCTGGGTCTTGCGACTAGTCTTTCTCTCGCTGAGATCATTCGCGGGAAGTTGAAGACCAGATGGAAGATCATACCTTACTGGCTGGCTTGCGAAATCTTCGCTGTTTTCACGGACCTAGCGGAGTTTCTCGGTGTCACAATCGGCCTGTATCTGCTCTTCGGTATCCCGCTAATCATAGCGGCGTTCATATCCGCCTTTGACATTATCATCATATTCCTTCTGACGGGCAGTCATTTCCGTCGAATGGAGCTCATCATAGCAAACTTCGTCACCGTAATCGGCTTAGGATACCTTTACGAGGTCTTCATAACCAAACCGAGCGCGATTCCTATTGCGGTGGGCTCGGTTCTTCCATTGATTCCGGGCACGGGTGCAGCAGTGATTTGCGTTGGTGTTATCGGTGCAACCGTCATGCCGCATGCCCTCGTATTGCACTCCTATCTGGCCAAGAACAAACTTCAGGAAGGAGATTTGAAAGAGAAGAAGAAGTTGCTCCGGTATCATCGAAACGAGACTGTATCTATGCTAACCATGGCTGGGTGCGTTAATGTGGCGATTTTGATCATGGCGGCTGCGGCTTTCAACACGCGTGGAATCCTAATAGCCACTATTCAGCAGGCATATTGGACGCTGCTGCCACTCTTCGGCTTTTTAGCTGGTGCTGTTTTTGCTATAACCCTTCTCTGCTCCGGTTGGTCATCCTCTTGTTGTGGGGTTCTGGCTGGGCAGGCTATTCTCGAAGGACTGTTAGGAAGCCACATCAATCCTTGGGTCAGAAGGATCATAATCCGAGTCATCAATGTCGCACCCACAACGGTAATGATCGTGTTGGGATTTAATCCACTGGTCCTTCTAGTCTACAGCCAAGTCGTCCTAAGCTTCTTAATACCCCTCCCTCTGATTCCGCTGATAATCTTCACGATGGATAGGAAGTTGATGGGTAACTTCGTCAACCGAAAATCACTCACAGCAGTAGCACTCCTCTTCTGCGGAATCATTATTGCATTTAACATCTACATCTTAGTTCTCACACTCTGAGGGGTGTTGTTAACGGAACGAAAAGTTTCGCTGAGACTTCGATTATTCACAAACACATACTGCGAGCGAATTTCGTAACCGTTATCGGGTCTATACTCGAAGTCTTTCTTGCAGGATTGACTGGATAGGAATTTTGCCTGCGTTGCAATGTTGATGGAGGTTGGCTGGGGGAAGAATGGTAACAGACGTAAAACTTCTGCAACGGGGATTGTTCGTAGAGTATGCTAGCCTCGCATGGATGACAGTGGAATGCGTTGTCGCCATTTATTCGGGTATGACCGCTTGGAGCCTCGCCCTTCTTGCCTTCGGAGGGGATAGTCTAATTGAGTTACTTTCATCGTTTGCCGTGGTAGAACATCTGAGGACCAGCTTGAGGGGGAGATCACGCTCAACTGCTCACGTGGAGACTAAGCGAGTTGAATGGGTCACAACGCTGCTTCTCGTTTCGTTAATACCCGTGATCGGGCTTGCAGCGGCCTACTCCTTTCTTAGCGGCATCAAACCCGAATCCTCACTGTTAGGTATCGCTGTTGCCATTGCGGCAGTGGTGATCATGCCGGTCTTGTGGTTTGAGAAGAAACGGATTGGCATAGCCGCTGATTGTTTGCCGCTGACGATTGACGCTGTGGAGTCGGCTACCTGCTTCTGGATGGCTACGGCTCTGCTCTCCGGCCTTGCAATGAACTATGTATGGAGAATTTCATGGATTGATTATCTAGCGACGCTCGTGATTTTGGTTTTTGTAGCTAGAGAGGCTGGAGAGTCGATTAGTGAAGTACGGGAAGGCTGAAGTTACGCCGGGTTATTTGGCACGAGAAGGCCTCCCGATTTCGCGGAATTGATTTTGTGGTGCGGGGAGTGGGAGATTCGCCCAGTCATTTCGGCCGGGATTCGAACCCACGAAGGCCTACGCCACGGGATAGCTCACCCGCGCGCAAAGCCTGCGCGTCCGTGAATCTTGAGTGTAGCGCGCGTGGCCAAGCGTAGGCGTGATAGGGCACGCGACCCGCCCATTTGACCTGGCTCTGGTATCCCCGCACCATCGCCCTAAACGATTGGAATGGTGAATTAAGTTAATCGCCGCAGAAGGGTGCGACGCGTAATCGCGGCGGTTAGCGGACTTACAAGCTACGGGTTATCTTCGAGCGGGACCAGAGTGTACATATGTGGGCGTGAAACGAGCGGTGAAGGAAGAGTCTTGGTGGCGAGGCGGTTTGAACCGTACCTTGCAGAGTCGGTCATGCTTCTGCTAGGGATTGTCCTAGCGGGGTACTTGGCTGGGCTGAGCTCACCGAAACAGATCCCTTCCCTATTCCTTGCCGGAGTGGGCATAATCTTTTGCCTGCTGGCTATTTTCAAAGCTAGAACGCCTGCGAAGTATGAAATGTCAGCGAGGACAACTTTGGCGTACGGTTTGTTGTCACTCATCATAGGTGTGTTGTGGCTTTCGGTTTCTCTTCAGGCCGAGATAGCGGAATATCTGTTGGCGTTATTGCTAGTGTTCTTCGGGTTAGTGTTTCTCGCTTATACTCGGCTGAAATAGTTCCTATTCGGTTTTTGCGCCGCAGTTTTGGCAGAACTTCGCTGCCCCTGGGATCACAGTACCACATTTTGCGCACTTCCTTATGGGCGCGTTTGTAGGGGGGGCTTGGCTTTCGGTTATGTTCTGTCCGCAGTTGGGGCAGAATTTAGAGGTTGATGGTATGTGTGCTTGGCAGTTGGGGCAGACGATTAGCGCAATCGACATGCCCGCACCAGAGGGTGTTGTCTGGAATAATGGTGGGATGAGTACCATACCTGCGCCGAACGCGGCTCCTCCCCCAGTCGACTTTCCGAGGGACGCTGCCGCGTCCTTCACAGTCTCCATCCTGAT
>Ga0326727_10020867_pt1 | contig 12942 bp, 7 predicted proteins | sample MB2enrmetagenome_FD_207643 | JGI IMG/M metagenome (GOLD analysis project Ga0326727, IMG submission 207643) | Lab enriched peat soil microbial communities from McLean, Ithaca, NY, United States - MB29MY | ecosystem: Environmental > Terrestrial > Soil > Wetlands > Peat | place: USA: New York...
GCGATGACGGCGCATCTTTCGCGTAGATACTTCGGTTCATCCAAGCGGAACGCCCGGCTGCCCCAGAATCGCTCTGGGAATCTCTACTCGTCTATCTTTCGGTTAGATCTTACGGATCGCGAGAAAGCGGCTTCTTCGCGAGACTGCTTGGCTAAAATGAATAGGAGAGGCAATCATGCCGCAGCCATCTTTCTCCGGCTTCCTGGACGGCACCCGCTCGAAGTCATTGGGACGGGCCGCTGCGGCGATTGCCGTCATTGCGCTGGTCGATTGGCGCTTCGACGTCGAGATCTCGTTCGGCTTCCTGTATCTGTTTCCGATGCTGATGGTAGGCGCCCACCTCACGCGCTGGCAGATCGCCGCCGTGGCCGCCCTCTGCACGGCCTTCAGCGAAGCCTTTGGCTCTTTCCACTGGAGCATGCAGCTCGGCGTGACGCGGTTGATCCTCACCTTCGCCGCGTTTTTTGGCGCCGGCATCTACGTTTTTGAGACTGTGCGGAACCGCCGGCTGGCGGACCGGCACCTGGCGGAACTGGAGAAGCAGGCGGAACTGCGCCGCGAAGCGGAGGAGCAATTGCGGGTTCTGATCGAAAGCAGCCCGGCCAGTATCTTCACACTGGATATGGACCGGAAGGTTCTGCTGGCCAATGAGGCTGCGCACAGGCTGCTGGGCGTCGATCGGGGCAAACTGGAGGGCCAGTCGGTCGCACGCTACCTGCCGGCGCTGGCGAGTGTGCCGCTCAGCGAGCAAGTGTCGCTCTTCCGAACCACCATGGAGTGCCGCGGCCGGCGCCAGGATGGCGATGTCTTTCTGGCGCAGATATGGTTCTCGACCTACCAGACGGTGTCCGGCCCCCGGCTCGCCGCCGTTGTGTTCGACGCTTCCGAGGAACTTCGCGATCGCGAGGAGTACAGCCTCCAGCAATTGCTGGCCGGATCGAAACTCGTCGTGAGCGCGGTGTGTCACGAGATCCGCAACATTTGCGGCGCCATCGCGGCAGTCCACTCCAAGCTGGCGCGGGAGGACCAACTGGCGCGGAACGACGATTTCGTGGCTCTGGCGGGCCTGGTGGAAGCTCTGGGGCGCATGGCGGGCCTCGAACTGCGCCAAACCAAGCGGCTCGAAGCCGAGAGCATCGATGTGCTTTCGGTGCTCGAGGAACTGCGCATCGTGATCGAGCCGGAGCTGCGCGACGCGGGGATTTCCATTCGCTGGGATTTGCCCGAGGACGTTCCTCCGGTGTGGGCCGAACGCCAGGCTCTGCTGCAAGCGTTCTTAAACCTGGTGAAGAACAGCCAGCGCGCGATGGAGGGCCGGGGCGCCGGAGAACTGATCGTCAAATTGTCCTCGGAGGAGGACGGCGTTGTGGTTCGGTTCATCGATAAGGGACTCGGCGTCGCCAAGCCCGAGCACTTGTTCAAGCCCTTCCAGCAGGGCGCCGCAGCCACTGGTTTGGGACTGTACTTGTCGAGGGCCTTTGTGCGCGCGTTCCGCGGGGACATCCGGCACGAGCCCCAGCCCTCGGGATGTTGTTTTGCGGTGATCCTGGCTCCGGCCACGGAGCGGGACGAGGAGAAATGGACAGGCGATGGCGGAAAAGATCCGGTTGTTGCTGCTGGACGACCACGCGCTCTTTCGGGAGAGCCTCAGTCACCTTCTGGAAACTGAGCCCGACTTCCGGATGGTGGTCCACTGCGGCTCCAGTCAGGAGGCGCTGGAGACGCTCGCGCGCGAAGTCGTCGATCTTGTGCTTCTCGACTACGATCTGGGAGAGGAGACCGGCCTCCAATTCATCCGCAGAGCGCGCGAGGCCGGCTACAGCGGCAGGATCTTCATTGTCACGGCAGGCATGACGGATTCGGATTCCGTCCGCGCGATCGGGCATGGCGTGTGCGGCATCTTTCTGAAGCACAGCTCTCCGGCGCTTCTGAGCGAGGCGATTCGCAAGGTCATGGCCGGCGAAACCTGGATCGATCAGCGCTGCATCCAGGCCCTGGCCCAGGCGGTCGAGAGGACCGGCGAACAGGAGCGGCGCAAACAACTGAGCGGCCGCGAGCGGGAAGTGCTCAAGGGCGTCTTCGAAGGCCTCACCAACAAAGAGATCGCCCAGAAGTTGGACATTTCCGAAGCTTCCGTGAAGTCGGCCCTCCAGCAACTCTTCATGAAAACTTCCGTCCGCACCCGCAGCCAGTTGGTGCGGGTTGCCCTGGAAGAGTACGGAGCCGTGTGGGGCCTGCGGCCGTAATCCGCCCGGAAGACGGCGCCAGGGCGACTACGGGGTGGCCCCGCGGCGCTGTTGCGGGGAATCCAACCGTTCGTCGTTTTGGCTAGGGGTCCGTCGGCTCCGCCGGAATGGCGTAACGGGAGCGCCAAAGCAGCGTCACCGCCGGCCACGGCATCCTCCCCATAGCTCTCCGCCGCTGTGGTCCCCGGCGCCGTTTCAGACGCCGGGGCTTCCTATCGCTCGCGCGCCGGCCGCTGTTCCTCGGCCCTTACTTGACGTTCATCAGCGGCTTGTTAGACGCTTGGCCCGCGATGTTAATCTGGAGGGCGTAACTACCCTTGGCGAGTTGCGGAACTGTAAAGTTCACCTGGTAGAGACCGATGGACCCGGGGCTTAGACCGATATACTGGACTGGAGCCTGGGCCGTCCCGACCGTCACCGAATAGCTTCCGCTCACCCAGGAAAGTCCGCTGGGCGCGGGCGAGCCGGTAACCAGCGGACCGCTGGCCTCCACCGGACCGCCGCCCGTGAACCAGGCCACTACTTCGTCCCCGACATTGGCGGCGTCCGTGGAAGAGTTTACGCTGCCATCTGCATTCGTCACCACGGCGCGATTGGTATTGTACATCGCGATGCCCGGCGTTCCCGTGGCCGGGACATAAACCGCGGCGGCATTGCTGGTCGCGGCGCCATTCTGCACCACCACCGACGCCACCGTCCCACCCGGAATCTCCCAGGGCATCAGCGCATTGATCTGGGTCGCGGACACATAGTACAACGGCGCCGCCGTCCCGTTCACCAGCAGTTTGGTGGTCGCCAGCGTGGTCGGGAACGGAACCGTAGTCGCAGCCACTGCCTTGGTGGCCAGATCCGTGCCGAACACCACGAAAGCGCTTCCGGGCGGAGTGTAGTTGGCCACGTAGCTGAAGACATTCGCGATCGATTCCGATGGATTCAGCAGCGTCGCGTGCGCGCTCCCGCTACGGACAAACTGCGGGTTGGCGAGAATCAGATCGGCGTTAGCTCCATAGGCGCCTGTGAGGACGAAACTCACTGTATTCTTGTTCCCGTTCGAATCCGTGAGAGTGGCGGTTGCCAGGCAGTCGGTCCCCGTTGGCGCGGCCGCGACCGAGTAAGTCCCGCTGGCGGTCAGGACGGCGGCCGTTGTTCCGCCGGAGGACTCCGTGTAAGTTGCCGTTACCTTGCCCTGGCCGTCGAACTGGAGCAGGCCTATTTCGTCGGCTGAGCCGGTCTGCGTGGTTGCGGACAGGGTCGATCCGCTGGCGCTGAAGCTATACGGGCCGGAGAGCGTCGAGGTGGCGCAGGCCGCCGGCCACACGTTCCCACCGCTTCCGGAGTAGACGAAACTCGAATCCGCCCCGATAATGTCGAAATCGGCGCCGCTGCCCCAGACCACCAGGCTGAACGAGGCCGCGCTCCCGGTGACAAAGGTGATTGTGCCGGTGCAATTGGAGGCGATGGCATAACTCCCGGCATAACTGAACGACGCCCCCGCAACTTGGTTCGTGTTGCTTACTCCGGAAAAGCTGACGGCGCTCTTGCCGTCGAATGTCGCCGTGCCGTCGGCCTGGTAGGCGCCCGCGAAACTGCCGGCAGCCGAGATCGCGCGGCCGCTCAGGGTGAGCGAATATGTTCCGTTCAGGCTGGCGGCGCTGCAATTCCCGCCACCGATCTCGTTCTGCGCCACGGCGGGCGCTGCCAGCAAACAGCCCGCGAAAAGCAAGCCCAGAGTGCGCATGTAATTCATGACCGTCCTCCCTGGCCGGCAAGTCCGGCGAGCGGCTTCGCAACCGCGCTCAGCACGGGGCTTGGCCAGTGGATCGCCGCGGCCGCGGGCTGCCCATATGCGGTATGCAGGCTGCCCTCTATCAGGAACTTCGAGCCTAGCGCCAGCCCTGCGTAAGAGGCCGCGTTGTCGACTGTATCGTTGTAGACGCTGAAACTCATCGTGTAAGAGTTATTGCCGGCATCGGTGAGAGTGGCCGATCCCATGCAATTGGCGGATATCGAGTACGATCCCGTGAGGATCAGCGTACTGGGCGCCGCCCCGCCGGTCCACATCGTAAAGTTCGCAGTCAGCGCGCTCATCCCGTCGAATTGCAGTAAACCAGCCCCGTTCTCGACACCGCTCACGGCGCTGCCCGTGAGCGCGAATCCGGTACCGGTGAAGGCGTATACGCCGGAGAACGTGCTGGCCGAGCACGCCGTCGCCGGCTGAAGGGTGCCCGAGCCGGAGTAGGTGTAATTGGCGTCGCTGCCGCTCAGCAGGAACGGGTAGGCGGTCTGGGCGGTGCCCGTCTTATATAGCGCCACATTCCAGGTCGCATTGCCCCCGGATGTGATGTTGATCGCGCCGGCGCAATTGGCTTGAACGCTATAGGTCCCCGACCAGGTCAGCGGCGTCCCGGGGGCCGCTCCGGTGTTTGCCACCAGCTTGAAAGTGGCCGCACTCAGTCCGTCAAAGGTCGCCGTGCCGTTTGACTGGAAGACGCCGGTGAACGTTCCCGAAGCGGTGACCTGCCTCGAAGTGACGGAGACGGCATACACTCCGCTTAGATTTGCCGAAGAACAGGTTCCGCCGCCGATGGCCTGCGCCAGCACGGGTGCAGCCAGGAGGCATGACAGAAAGAGCAGAAAGGTTGTGTGTCGCTTCATGCGTGTGGGTCCCCTCCGACCACATTATAGCCCTAAGTGGCCGAATCCGATACAACAGAAGAGGTAACAATTTCGTGAACCCAATCGCGCACAAAAAGTCGCGGTCGGAATTCCGCGGGTGTGAGACGGGAGCTTCCAGTCGGGCTGGAGCGCACGCGGGGACTCGCACCCCAGGCCTGCCGGAAACACGATGCACTGCTCTCGTCGAGCCTCATAGAACGGGAGTTTCCCCGGAATCTCGTCCTTACGCGTTCTAACCCATTGAAGTGTCGAAGCTTGGCGTTCGCCGAAAGTGGCCGCCGTTGTCTCCGGATTTCGGCTCCGCGCCATCTCGACCGCCGGCCCACTGGTTACTCTCGCGGCCAGGAAAATCGGGAAACTCCTGGGTAGTCCGAGCCCCACTTCCGGACTGACCCCCTGGAGACTTCAACCGGATTCCAACCAGCCCTTTCGACCATGTGTACTTTAAGCCAGGCCGCTTTCGGAGAATCGCGGCCGTCCTTCGCGATGGCGGGTGCAGTTGCCGCGCCTTGGCAGCATGTAGAATTCAAGGGAGAGGTTGCGCATGAAGACACCGGACAAGACGCTGGACCGCTTCTGGGACATGCCCCTGGCGGACCTGCTTCGCCGGCTCGAAGCGACTCCAGCCGGACTCGCTTCCGCCGAGGCGAAACAGCGGCTGCGTCTCCATGGCCCAAACAGCCTGGTGGTTGAGCCTCGTTTCGCCGCGCTGATTGCTTTCCTCCGCTTCTTCGCCAATCCCCTGGTCCTCATTCTTCTGGCCGCCAGCGCCATTTCGATTGTGCTGGGCGATCCGGTCGGCGGCTCCATCATCATCGCCATCGTCCTGCTCAGCGTGATCGTGAACTTCTACGTCGAGTTTCAGGCCCGCCATGCGGTGGAAGACCTTCGCAAGCAGGTCGCCACAACGGCCGCGGTCCTGCGCGACGGTCACGAACTGGAGTTGCCGGTCGCGGAGCTGGTCCCCGGAGATATCGTCCGGCTCAATGCCGGGGACCTGGCGCCGGCCGATGCCCGCTTATTGGACTCCAAGGACCTGCACGTGCGCGAGTCCGCGCTCACCGGGGAGTCCTTGCCCGTCGACAAGGCGGCCAGCGACCTTCCCGCTGGCCAGCACAGCCTCGCCGACGCCATCAACAGCGTCTTCCTGGGGACTGCCGTGCAGACGGGCATCGCCACCGCGGTGATCGTGCGCACCGGCAAAGACACCGCCTTCGGCGAGATCGCGCAACGCCTGGCCATGCGGCCGCCGGAGACCGAATTCGGCCGCGGAATACGCCACTTCGGGCTGATGATCACGCGAGTGATCATGCTGCTCGTGCTCTTCGTTCTGATGGTGAATATCCTGTTACATCGTCCGGTCCTGGAATCGTTCCTGTTCTCCATCGCGCTGGCCGTCGGCATGACGCCGGAGATGATGCCCATGATCATTACGATTACGCTGGCGCAGGGCGCGCGCCGGATGGCCCGGAAGAAGGTCCTGGTCAAGCAGCTCACGGCCATCGAAGACTTCGGCAGCATCGAGATCCTTTGCAGCGATAAGACCGGCACCCTCACCGAAGGCGAGATCGTGCTGGACAAGCACGTGGACCTTCAAGGGCAGGACAACGACGACGTCCTCCGGTTTGTGTACCTGAACAGTTACTTTCAAGCCGGCATCAAGAGTCCGTTGGACGACGCCATCTTGAAGCACGACCACCCGGCCATTCTCGAGTACCAGAAGGTAGACGAAATCCCCTTCGACTTCAACCGCAAGCGCCTCTCCGTGGTGGTGCGCCGTGGCGACGAGCGCTTCCTCGTTACCAAGGGCGAGGCGGAGAGCGTCTTCGCCATCTGCGGGACCGCGATCGTCGGCGGGGCTCCCCAACCGTTCGACGAAAGCCGGCGGGCCCAGGCGGCGGAGACTTTCAAGAAATTGAGCGCCGACGGTTTCCGCGCCCTGGGGGTCGCATTCCGGAAGGTCGAGCAGCAGGCCGGCTACGCGCTCGCGGACGAGCGGGAGACGACCCTGGCCGGGTTCGCGGCCTTCCTCGACCCGCCCAAGGAGGGCATCCCCGCCATTCTCGACGCACTGAAGGCGAACGGCCTTTCCGTGGTCGTCATGACCGGCGACAACCAGTACGTGACGCAGAAGGTGGCTCACGATGTTGGACTCCCCGCCGGCCGCATTGTCACGGGCGACGAACTGGACGCGATGGACGATGCCGCCCTGGCTTACCAGGCGGAGCACGGCGCCATCTTCGCACGGGTATCTCCGGAGCAAAAGAACCGGGTCATTCTCGGGCTGAAGGCGCGCGGCCACGTCGTCGGTTACATCGGCGACGGCATCAACGACGCCCCGTCGTTGCACACCGCGGACGTCGGCATCTCCGTAATGAATGGTGTGGATGTGGCGAAAGACGCCGCCAAAATCATCCTGCTGGAGAAGGACCTGGGGGTGTTGAACGAAGGGGTGATCGAGGGGCGGCGGTGCTACGCCAACATCATGAAGTACATTATCATGAGCACCAGCTCCAACTTCGGCAATATGTTCAGCATGGCCGCGGCGTCGCTTTTCCTGCCATTCCTGCCTATGTTGCCGACTCAGATCCTGCTCAACAACTTTCTTTATGACACTTCGCAGGTCGCCGTTCCGGGCGATAATGTCGATCCAACGCTGGTGCACAAGCCCAAGCGCTGGCAGATCGGCTTCATTCGCCAGTTCATGACTATCATCGGCCCCATCAGCTCCATCTACGATTTCCTCACCTTCGGGGTCCTGCTCTGGTTTTTCCACGCATCCACCAACGCGCCGCTGTTTCGGACCGGCTGGTTCGTGGAATCCCTGGTCACGCAAACGCTGGTGGTGTTTGTGATCCGGACGGCGGGCAACCCGTTCAAGAGCCGTCCCAGCCGGCCGTTGGTGATAGCCGTGGTTGCCGTCTCCCTGGCCGGCGCCCTGCTGCCCTACACGCCCCTGGGTGTCCTGCTCGGCTTCACACCATTGCCCCTCTCGTTGCTGGGCGCGATTGCGCTGCTTACCCTGACGTACATGCTGTTGGTCCAAGCCGTTAAGACCTGGTTCTACCGCCGCCACGCGTTGCTTTGATGTCCGGAGCGGATCAGGCCCGGCGAGTAAGTTTCCCGCCTGCCCACAGCGCCATGCCGGCCAATCCGAGCCCCAACGGAAGCAAAGTGCCCGGCTCGGGAGTCTCGGTATCGATATTGAAGTCCAGGATATCGCTCATGCCCCAGAAGTAAGTGGTGTTACCGTAATAGACGTTATCCATGTTAGACCCCAGCGTGTTTAAGCCGATCGTGAATGGCCACTGGGTTCCGCTAGCGGGCTCGATTCCGATATCGTTCAGCAGGGCCGGGTAATCCATCGCGATGGTCGTGCCGATTGTCGGGACCGAAAACTGGCCGGAAACGAGGGTGCCGTACTGGCTCACTGTCTCGCTTGCCGTCGCTTCCATCGGCGATGCGAGACCAATCGTCCACAACAGCGTGCCGGGAGCGATTCCCAGACTGGCGATTCCTCCGGTTACCGTCAACTCGGTCGGCGTAAGCATGTTCAGCAGGAAAACGTCGGTGTAGGACGCCTCCCACTGCTCTGCGAGAGTGTCGTCGTTCCAAACCGTCAAGCCGGGAATACCCGGAACCGCAGGGGCTGGGCTAAGAGGCACGCCTTGAAGCGTGGTGACCGGGGCGACCGTCGTGGTGGTGTCTCCGTTTACCACCGTTTGGATTGCGGGGCCCAGGATGATGGTTCCGCCAACGGCAGCGTAGTCGCCGCCGGCATTGAAGGTGAAATCGAACGTAGTCGAGAAACCCGGAACGGCCAGCGCCACCAGCGCGAAACCGGCTCCGCACACGAATCCTGCATGCTCTCTTCTCAAGCGATTGGCTCCTTCTGAAACCCTTGGCCGGCGGTGGAATGGACGCCCTTCGTTATCCGCCTCCATCAGCCTAGCGCGCCTGCTTGTCTCAGTCAACGAATTCGCGAGCGGTTCGATTCGCAAAAGTACTGGCGACGAAGCCGCTGCCAGACCGCCCCTTCCGGTACTATCCACCAGTACCAAATCCGCATTCCCGGTTTCTCGGGTGCCTCTCCGCCCCTGTCCCCCGAGCCCAGTTAGTCGCCCAACTCCGCATCCTATCCGGTTGGCACCGGCGGAGCCGCGATAGGGCGCATCTTGATTCTCACCCATCGAGTGGCGGCCTCCGGAGCGTCTTCATCGGGTTGAGACCCGCGTGAATAAAGGCATCGCGGAATTGAAGAACTCATGGGTAATTGCCGAAAACGAGAATGGAGGTTAAACTATGGATGCTGGCTATGCAGGCCGGACGGCGGCTGCACGCAGCCGGGGACTCGTACGCGGTCCCGTCACAACGGCGCGGCCAGGCCCTGGCCCCGCGCTTCAACTCCAACCAACCTATATGAAGCACATCCGTGTCGCATCGGCGCTCCTGCTCCTGTCGGGAGCCGCGCTCGCGCCTCTGCCGGCCCAAACCCTGGGCGGCTGCGCCATGTTTCCCGCCAACAACATCTGGAACACCCCCATAGACACCCTCCCGGTCTCTTCCTTTTCCGCCGCCTACATCAACTCCATCGGACCCTCCACCGGCCTTCACCCCGATTTCGGTTCCGGTACCTGGGATGGCGAACCCATCGGCATTCCGTACGCCCTGGTCCCCGGCAGCCAGCCGAAAGTCGCCGTGACCTTCGACTACGCCGACCAGAGCGATCCCGGGCCCTATCCCATTCCCGCCAACCCGCCCATCGAAGGCGGCGCCGACTCCACCGGCGATCGCCACATTCTGCTCGCCGACTCGACCAATTGCATTCTCTACGAGCTCTACGCTGCCTATCCGCAACCGGACGGAACTTGGCAGGCAGGCTCCGGCGCCATTTTCGATCTCAAGGGAAACCAGCTCCGTCCGCAGGGTTGGACTTCCGCCGATGCCGCCGGCCTGCCCATTCTGCCCGGCCTGGTCCGTTACGACGAGATCCTGGCGGGGAAGATCGCTCACGCCATCCGTTTCACGGTGCAGACGACGCAGAAGGCGTACCTCTGGCCCGCCCGCCACTATGCCTCCAGTAACACCTCCACCAGCGTGCCGCCCATGGGAGCGCGCTTCCGCTTGAAAAGCTCCTTCGATGTCTCGGGCTTCCCGCCGGAAGTGCAGATCATTCTGAACGCCATGCGGAAGTACGGGGTCATCGTGGCCGACAACGGCTCCAACTGGTACGTCTCCGGCGTGCCGGACGACCGCTGGAACAACGACAACCTGGCCACGCTGCACAATGTCCAAGGCTCGGATTTCGAAGCCGTCGACGAGTCCGGCCTCATGCTGGACCCCAACTCCGCGCAGGCCAACCTTCCCCCAGGGTATGCGCTGCTGAGCGTCGCCCTCACCCACTCCGGTAACTTCGTGCAGGGTCAGGCGGGAGCGACTTACTCGGTGGTGGTGAGCGACGCCTCCGGGGCGGCGCCAACCAGCGGCGCGGTGACCGTGACCGAGACCCTGCCCACCGGCCTGACCCTGGTGTCCATGGCCGGCTCGGGCTGGAGCTGTTCGACCAGCGCCTGCTCCCGCACCGACGCGCTCAATGCCGGCTCCAGTTATTCGCCCATCGTCGTGACTGTAAACGTCGCGCCGGACGCGCCCGCACAGGTGCTGAACCAGGTCGCACTGTCGGGCGGCGCAGCGTGGTCCGCCGGCGCCAGCGACTTGACCGGCATTTCAAGCGCGCCGGGCGCCTGCACTTACACCGTCACCCCGTCCTCACTGACCGCCGCGTACTCCGGAGGCAGCCTGATCGCGAACATTCAAACCGGCGCCGCCTGCGCCTGGGCCGTTCAGAATCTGCCTGCTTGGATAGCGGTTTCCGGCAGCGCCCAAGGGGCCGGCGCCGCGGCGGTCACCCTGGTGGTCGCCGCCAACAGCGGTCCGCCGCGTACCGCCCAAATCTCCATCGCGGACGTCGCGGTGAGCGTGAATCAGTCTTCGAATCTGCTCCTGGTCGGCTCCGGCGGCGTCGTCAACGCGGCCAGCTACACCACGCCCGTTGCCCCGGGCAGCCTCGCCGCGGTGTTCGGCAACTTCCTTCTCGCTTCGCCGATCCCGGTAACCGCTTTCCCGATTCCAACGAACCTCGGCGGCCTCTCCCTCCAGTTCGCTTCTGCGCCCTCGGCCCCCTTGTTCTTTGCCAATTCCAGTCAGGTCAACGCGCAGGTCCCCTGGGAACTGGCCGGGCAATCCCAGCCCACCGTCATAGCCGGCATGAACGGACAGACCAGCGCGCCGCAGACCGCCAGCCTCGCAGCCTATGCTCCCGGTATCTTCACGGTCAACGGCGCAGGCTCCGGCCCCGGCGCGATTCTGGACCTCAACTTCCATTTGATTTCCGCGTCGAATCCGACCACCGCGGGAGCGTTCATCCAGATCTATTGCACGGGCCTCGGACCGGTGTCCAACCAGCCCGCCACTGGCGGGCCTTCGCCGCTCAGCCCGCTCGCCTCCACGCCCACCTGGCCCATCGTGACCATCGGCGGCGCTCCAGCGACGGTGCAGTTCTCCGGCCTCACCCCGGGATACGTCGGCCTGTACCAGGTGAACGCGCAAGTTCCATCGGCCGCGCCCAAAGGCGCCGCCGTCCCGTTATCCATCTCCATCGGAGGCGCAACTTCCAACACGGTGACCATCGCCGTGCAGTGAGAGCGGGTAGCGCCGGCGGTCGTGCCGCCGATGTATTTCGTGTATACTAATCGACAATCCGGAGCATTACTGGAAATCCCGGAGGATTACGCCTCCCTCTCATGGGAGGCTATGACACTTCGAACGCCCCGCTCGCGCGGGAAGGAGACTGTGTGGCATGAGGAAGGGCCTGGCGATAGGGATAGGACTCCTGCTGATCGGCGGGACGGTTTGGGCGCAGCAGTATCTGGTCACCACTATAGCGGGCGGCGGGCTGCCTCCTACCGCGGCCACAGCGTCCTCCACGGCGCTTGGGACTACGCTGTCGGTCGCCACGGACGCCGCTGGCAGCGCCTATTTCATTGCGAGCAACTGCGTTTTCAAGGTGGACGTATCGGGAGTTCTCACCCGCGTGGCGGGCAACTCGGCGCGCTGGGGCCGCTCCGGCGACGGGGGCCCTGCCACGAGCGCACAACTCAGCCACCCTTCCGGCGTGGCGGTGGATGGTTCCGGCAACCTCTATATCGCCGACACCTACAACAACGTTATCCGCAAGGTGGCGGCGGCGAGTGGCAACATCGCGACGGTGGCCGGAAATGGAACGGATGGCTACTCGGGCGACGGAGGCCTGGCCACCAGCGCCCAGCTCAGCTTCCCCGCCGCCGTGGCGGTGGATGCCTCCGGCAACATATACATCGCCGACAGCTACGAACGTATTCGCAAGGTGAACGCGGCAACCGGCATTATCACCACGGTGGCCGGCAACGGCGCCTCCGGCTATTCGGGCGATGGAGGGCCGGCCACCAGCGCCCAACTCAGCGGGCCGACCGGCGTGGCGGTGGACGCGGCCGGCGACATCTATATCGCGGACTATTGGAATCAGCGCATTCGCAAGGTAACGGCAGCCACTGGCGTCATCACGACGGCAGCCGGGAATGGAACCGAGGGGTATTCGGGCGACGGAGGCCAAGCCGCCACCGCCGAACTCAACTATCCCTGGGGCGTGTCGGTGGACGCCGCCGGCAACCTCTACATCTCCGACCAATACAACGGACGCATTCGCAAGGTGGCGGCGGCGACCGGCATCATCGCGACGGTGGCCGGAGGAGGTTCGGCGTCTCCCGGCGACGGAGGCCAGGCCACGAGCGCCTCGCTCAACACTCCTTTGGGCGCGGCGGTGGATGGCTCCGGCAACCTCTATATCGCGGACAACGGTAACTGCCGTATCCGCAGGGTGGCGGCAGCCACCGGCATCATTACCACCGCGGCGGGCAACGGCACGAACTACTCCGGCGACGGAAACCCGGCCACCAGCGCCCAGCTTTGGATGCCCTTTGGC
>Ga0326727_10020868_pt1 | contig 12941 bp, 9 predicted proteins | sample MB2enrmetagenome_FD_207643 | JGI IMG/M metagenome (GOLD analysis project Ga0326727, IMG submission 207643) | Lab enriched peat soil microbial communities from McLean, Ithaca, NY, United States - MB29MY | ecosystem: Environmental > Terrestrial > Soil > Wetlands > Peat | place: USA: New York...
TATGCGCCAACTCGACATGGCCGAGTGCGCTTTCCTGGCCGGCATCATCCAGCGGCCCAGCTACTTCAATCCCTTCCGCCATCCCGAGCGCACCGTCGACCGCCGCAATCTGGTGCTGGACTCGATGGTCGAAACCGGCGCGATTACCAAGGACCAGGCCGAGCGCGCCAAGGCCGAACCGCTCCACCTGACCGAAGCCAGCGTAGACGCCAATGAGGCCCCCTACTTCGTCGACCTGGTGCACGATCAGCTGTTGCAAAAGCTCGGCGAGCGCGACTTCAATCGCGAGGGTCTGCGGATTTATACCTCGCTCGATCCCGACTTGCAGCGGGAAGCCACTGCCGCCGTCGATTCCACCATCCACGTGGTAGACGAGCAGGTGGACGCCTTGCACAGGCATCACAAGCCGGGCGAGACCTGGGTGTATCCCCAAGTGGCGCTGGTGGCGCTCAATCCACACACCGGCCAGGTGCTGGCGCTGGTGGGTGGGCGCAGCTATGGCGCCTCGCAGTTGGACCATGCGGTCGCCAAGCGGCCCACCGGCTCCATCTTCAAGCCGTTCGTCTATGCCACGGCCTTTGCCACGGCCATGGAAGGCACCTTGCTGCCGGGACAAAGCAGACTCTTCTCGCCGGTCACCATGCTGAACGACGAGCAGACCACCTACGATGTCGGCACCGTCTACGAGTACACGCCGCGCAACATGCATGGCGAGTATCACGAGGAGGTGACGGCGCGCTACGCGCTCATGCGATCGCTGAACAATGCCACCATCGGCCTGGCAGCCATGGTGGGCTTCGATCGGGTAGCCGCGCTGGCCCGTGACGCCGGCATCAAAAGCGCTCGCGGTACCCCCTCGGTAGCCATCGGCTCTTATGACGCCGCGCCCATCGATATGGCCGGCGCCTACACCGTCTTCGCCAACAACGGCCTCCACCTCGACCCCTGGATGCTGGCCAGCGTGCGCACAGCCACGGGCGACATCATCTCCGACTACACGCCTGCTTCAAGGCAGGTGCTGGACCCGCGCGTAGCCTATCTCACCACCAACATGATGGAGAACGTGCTCCGTGGCGAGGGGACTGGCGCCGGAGTGCGCAACCTGGGCTTTTTGGCGCCCGCCGCGGGCAAGACCGGCACCAGCCACGACGCATGGTTCGCCGGCTTCACCAGCAACCTGCTGTGCGTCGTCTGGGTGGGCAACGACGACTATACCGACATCAACTTACAAGGCGCACACGCCGCCGCGCCCATTTGGGCCGAATTCATGAAGAACGCCGTGGAGTTGCCGCAATACTCCGACACCCGGGAGTTTTCAATGCCGGCAGGCGTTCAGATCGTGAACCTCGACAAGGTCAGCAACCTGCTCAGCGACGAGGCCTGCCCTGACAGCTACGAAGCAGCCTTTGTCGACGGCACCGCACCCACGGAAACCTGCGACCACGCCGGCGACCGCCGCAGCCTGCTGCAAAAGATATTCGGCACGGGCAAGAGCGTGAATTGATTCGGGCCAGGAACCCCTGTCCCGATCATCCCGCAAGACTGGGTTGGAAACCGCAAGAGCGTCTACCCAGCCGCGAACCCCGCCAACTCCGTCCCGTGTGAATCATGCTCGCATCCACATGGTGCACGGATCCGCCCATCCCGCCCGCCTCACCCAGAAGGCACATACCACGGATGCTCTCCTCTTGATATACTTCCTCTTCTTGAAATCAAAGGAGAATTCTCGTGCGCAAAACCTCCTTTCTGCGTTCCACGCTCCTGCTCCTCAGCCTTGCGTCTCCCTCCCTCCTGCCGGCTCAGTTCCAGCAGCCTACCGACGAAGAACTCAAGATGACCGCCGACCCCAAGGCGCCCGGGGCCGCCGCCGTCTACCTCTACCGCGAGGAAACAGCCGACGACCTGCTCCACTTCCACAGCTACTATGAACGCATCAAGGTGCTTACCGAGAAGGGCAAGGAACTGGCCACGATTCGCATTCCATACCAGCATGGCGAGTTGCAGGTCAAAGGCATCGTGGGCCGCACCATCCACGCCGACGGAACCGTCGTCCCTCTGACCGCCAAACCCACGGATCTCGTGGACATAAAGAGCGGCGACTATCAGGCCAATACCATGGTCTTCACCCTTCCCAGCGTGGAGGTGGGCAGCATCCTCGAGTACCGGCTGGACATCCGCTACGACGACACCGCGGTTATTTCGCCCACGTGGCATATTCAGCAGCCCTACTTCGTTCACAAGGCCCATTACATGTTCAATCCCGCGCAAACGGGCGGTTGGCATTACATCACGAATAGCCGCGGCCAACCGCTCAACCAGCTCATGTACGCCACCATCGGAATCCCCGCTTCGGCGGTGGCTTATAGCATCAATGGCCGCTATTCAGTCGACCTGACGGACATTCCCCCCACACCCGCCGAGGACTGGATGCCGCCGCTCAACACCATCAATCAGCGCGTCGAGTTCTACTACACCTTCGCTCGCTCCGGGAAGGAATTCTGGGATGCCGAGGGCAAACACTGGGCCCACGAGGTCGAGCGTTTCACCAATCCGAACGGGCAGATCGTACGAACCGTCGGGGAGATCGTCAGCCCTGCGGACACCGAGGAAGAAAAAGCGCGCAAGATCTACGCGGCGGTGATGAAACTCGACAATACGGATTTCAGCCGCAAGAAGTCCGAAGCCGAGCGCAAGGCCGAGAAGCTCAAGCCCATCAAGAATGCCGAGGACGTTTGGAAAGAGCAGAGCGGATCGGGCGATGAGATCGCCCTCCTCTACATCGCCCTGGCTCGGGCCGCCGGACTGAAGGTTTGGCCCTTCCAGGTGGTCGACCGCAGCCGCGCCCTATTCGATGTCAACTATCTGAGCATCAACCAGTTGGACGACTACATCGCGGTGATTGAACTCCCCGGCAAAGAGGTTTTCCTCGATCCTGGCCAGAAGATGTGCCCCTTCGGCGTCCTGCATTGGAAGCACAACCTGGCCTCCGGTTTGCGGCTTTCCGATAAGGGGGCGATCATCGACCGCACGCCTGCCAATATGTACATAAACGCGGTTGTAAAGCGCGTCGCCGATATCGTCATCGGTCCCGACGGCGCTGTAAAGGGGACGGTTAACGTCGCCATGAACGGCCCGGATGCGCTCCACTGGCGGCAACTGGCGCTTGAGAACGACCCCGAAGAGGTGAAGAAACGGTTCGGTGAATACCTCCGTGAAGCAGTGCCCGATGGCGTGGAGACAGATTTCGTGCGCTTCACGGGCCTGGACGATCCCAATCTCGACCTGATAGCCACATTTACGGTCCACGGCAACCTGGGAACGGCGACAGGCAAGCGCGCCTTCCTTCCCGGGATGTTCTTCGAGTCCCGCGCCAGCCATCCCTTCGTGGCGCAGGACAAGCGCCTGACTCCCATCGATGTCCACTACGCCAAGATGGACGTGGACGACGTCGTCTATCGTCTGCCGGCTGGATTCACCGTCGAGAGCGCGCCGCCAACCGCAGACCTTACCTGGCCCAATAACGCCCTGCTGAGAATCATCACCACGGCAAAGGACGGCTCGGTCGAGGTCAAGCGCATCCTCGCCCACAACTACACTCTCCTCGGACCCAACGACTACAACGATCTGCATGGCTTCTACCTGAAGGTCGCCGCCGCCGACCAGCAGCAACTGGTGCTCACCACGGCTCCTGCAGGAAAGGGAAACTGATGATCTACGCTTGCCCATTTCCTCCCTCATCTGCCAGGAACGGCGCCGTTCGGCCGCATCTCCGGGTCCGCAAGGTGCTTTTGCTCCTGGCCATGGCCTCGCCGGCCCTGGTCCATGCCCAGTTCCAGCAGCCCACTGCCGAAGAACTCAAGATGACCGCCGACCCCAAGGCTCCGGGCGCCGCGGCGGTTTACCTCTATCGCGAGGACGTCACCGACGATCCCGACAACCTCCACAGCTACTACGACCGCATCAAGGTGCTTACGGAGAAGGGAAAGGAACTGGCCACTGTGCGGATTCCCTATGAACACGGTGTCGAAAGAGTCACTGAGATCCGGGGCCGCACGATCCACGCCGACGGGACCATCATTCCCTTCAAGTCCAAGCCATCGGACCTGATGGATTTCAAGGGCAAGAATCTGGAGGTCAACACCCTGACTTTCACCTTGCCGAGCGCTGAGGTAGGCAGCATCCTTGAGTATCGTCTGGAGTTCAGTCTCCCCGTCAACAGAGTCTCCGAGCCGACGTGGAACATCCAGCAAGGATACTTTGTCCACAAGGAGCACTTCGGCTTTACTCACGCGGTGTCCGGTATCAACTATGTCAAGAACAGCCAGGGCCGGCCGCTCGACCGGCTCCTTTACTCCTCCCGGTTGCCCCAAGGCGCCAAAGTGGTTTTCGACAGGGACAAGGCCCTGTTCAGTATCGACCTGACGGATGTTCCCCCCGTGCCCGAAGAAGACTGGATGCCGCCGATCAACACCCTCAACTGGCGTGTGGAGTTCTATTACACCGACACGGAGTCGGGAGCCAAGTTCTGGGAAGATGCCGGCAAGCGATGGGCCAAGGAGGCGCTGGAATTCACCGGTCCCTCCGGATTTCTGGCTAAGGCAGTCGCCGGTATAGTCGCGCCAACTGACACGGACGAGCAGAAGGCCCAGAGAATCTATGCTGCCGTAGAAAAGCTCGACAACACCGACTTCAGCCGCGAAAAGTCGGAGGTCGAGCGCAAAAGGGAGAAGCTGAAGGCCGTCCACAGAGCGGAGGATGTCTGGAAACAGCAGAGCGGATCGGGGAACGAGCTCGCGCTTTTGTACGTTGCCCTCGCCCGCACAGTGGGGCTCAAGGTCTGGCCTGTCCAGGTGGTCAATCGGAACCGCGCCATCTTCGATCTCCGCTATCTATCCCTATCGCAGTTGGACGACTACCTTGTTGTCTCCAACATCGGCGGAAGGGAGGTCTACCTCGACCCCGGACAAAGGATGTGCCCTTACGGCACCCTCCACTGGAAGCACACCTTCGCGTCCGGCTTCCGGCTTACCGGCAGCGGCGCTGTCCACGCCATCACTCCCGGCAGTGGCTCCGAAAGTGAGATCGTTCAGCGCGTGGCCGACCTCACCGTCGATGAACAGGGTAACCTCAAGGGAACCGCGCGCTTTACAATGGCCGGTCAAGAGGCTCTCCACTGGCGGCAGTTGGCACTTGAAAACGACCAGGAAGAGGTCAAGAAGCAGTTCATTGAGTCACTGCGCGATGACCTGCCCGATGGAGTCAATGCCGACTTCGATCACTTCCTCGCCCTTGACGACTACACAGCCAACCTCATAGGCATCGTCAGAATCTCCGGCAGCCTGGGTACGGCCACTGGAAAGCGTTTCTTTCTTCCCGGCCTCTTCTTTGAATCCCAGGCCAAGCACCCCTTCGTTGCCCAGGACAAACGCCTCACCCCAATCGATCTCCACTACGCCAGGACCGAGCAGGATGACGTCACTTACCACCTGCCTTCCGGCTTCAACGTCGAGAGCGTCCCAAAGACCGCCGATCTCTCCTGGCCCGGTTATGCCGCGTTGAGGATCAACTCTTCCGTCGATAATGGCTCGGTCAAGGTAGTCCGCTCATTTGCCCGGAACTTTGCCCTGCTTGATCCCAAGGTCTACAACGACTTGCACGATTTCTACCTGAAGGTGGCCGCCGCCGACCAGCAGCAACTGGTGCTCACCCGCGCCGCAGCAGCAAAAGGAAACTGATTATGCGCAATCCACCCATCGTCTTCTCCCGCTTTCTGGCAATCGCTCTGCTGGCGCTGGGGTGCAATGCCGCCCACGCGTTTGGCAAGAACAACCAGCCGGTCCCGCAGTGGGGCCTGGACGCCGCCAAGACCCCCACGCCCGCTTATGACACGGATGCCGCCGCGGTGATTCTCTTTCACGAGTACGTCGAAACCGTCGACGGGCAGGGCCGCGCCGTGGAGCGCGAGCGCGAGGCCATCCGCATCCTCAAGCCGCAGGGCCGCGGCCACACTTGCGCCGTCGCCTACGATACGGACGAGAAGATCGACTACTTCCGCGTCTGGACCATCGCTGCGGATCAAAAGCAGTACCAGGCCCAGGAGACGGACTTTGTCGAGGAGGGCGATACCGGAATCCCCGTCATGCTTTCCACAGAGAAGGTCCGCATTGCCCATCCTCCAGCCGTCGATGTCGGCGCGGTTGAGATCTGCGAGTCGGAGGAGCTGCTCCCTCCTTATATCCAGGAGAAGAATTGGCATATCCAGAGCGGCATCCCCATGGTCTTCCAGGCGCTCGAAGTGGATTTGCCCGCCGGTCGCGCCCACTCCGAATCCTGGCACAGATACCAGCCCGTGAAGCCGGTCGAGGTTGCTCCCGACCATTGGCGCTGGGAGGTGAAGGATATGCACGCCCTCATTCTCCGCGATGTGCGCTCCGCCCCCGAATGGGAAGCGCTGTCCGCGCGCATGTGCGTCCAATGGGGTGACGCCGCCGTCGAGGGCAAGGACAACCAATGGCGCGCCATCGGACAATGGGTCACCACGCTGGAAGCGAACCGCCCCGATCCATCCCCGGAGATTGCCGCCCAGGCTCAGACTCTCGTTGCCGGGGCGCCGGATTTCTATTCCAAACTCAGCCGCATCGCCGAGTACATCCAGAAAAACATCCGATACTTCATCGTCATGCGCGGCATCGGCGGCTTGCAGGCCAATCATGCCGCGGACATCTTCCGCAACCGATACGGCGACTGCAAAGACAAGACCACTCTCGCGATCTCCATGCTCCAGGCCGTCGGCATCCACGCCGTTTATATGCCCGTTGACACCCACCGCGGCGTCGTCGATCCCGACATGCCATCCATGCACGGCAACCACATGATCACCGCCATCGAGGTTCCGGCGGACGTGCAGGATCCGCGGCTCAAAGCCATCGTCAAGGCAAAGGACGGCAAGCGCTACCTCATCTTCGATCCCACCAACGAGCGCACGCCGATCGGCAATCTGCCCTCCTATGAACAGGGCAGCTATGGCATTCTTGCCGCCGGCCCCGCCAGCCAGATCGTTGCCCTGCCGGTGCTCGATCCCGACGCCAACGGCACCGAACAAAAGGGTTCCTTCACGCTGTCGGCGGACGGAACTCTCTCCGGCGCCATCGATGCCTACCATTCCGGACCGGAGGGCGCCGAATTCCGCCTGTTTCTCAAAGACACGGACGAGAAGGAGAGGCGCGAATTCTGGGAGCACTACGTGGCCGAGACCCTTCCCGGCGTTGTGCTCGACGCCTTCCAGTTCATCCAGCCCGAGGCTCTCGACAAGCCGCTTGAATTCCACTACAAGGTCACGGCTCACCAGTACGCCCACGCGGCGGGTCCGCTGTTTCTGGTCCGTCCGCGCGTGATCGGCACATTTGCGCGGCCGTTCGACGACAAGCTGCGCACTCTACCCATCGACCTGCCAGCCACCGGCCGCTGGCGCGACAGCTTCGACATTACTTTGCCCCTCGGCTACGCCGTCGATGAGATCCCCGACCCGGTCAACCTCGACCTTGACTTTGCCAGCTACCACTCCGCGGTCTCGGCCAAAGGCAATGTACTCCACTACGAGCGCGAATACGACGTCCGCCAGGTCGAACTTCCACCCGAAAAAGCCGCCGCCTTCCGCCGCCTTGAGAGCGCTATCCTCGCCGACGAAAAGGGCGCCGCCGTCCTCAAGAAGCAGTGAGAACGTGGAGGATCGGCTTCTCCCCTCCCTCCCGCTCAAGGGTCCGGGCGGGAAGCTACGCGCTCCCGTCCGCCGCGCAGCCCGACTCCGTGTTGAACGAGCGACGTGACTTTGCCGCGAAGGAAAAAACCCGTCTGGCGCCCCAGTTCCCGGCGCTATTTCGATTTCGGCTCTGCGCGCTCCTGGCCCTGTTCGTCCTTGTGAAGGTTGAAGTAGTCGGTCTGCTCGCGGAGCATACGCGAGGCCTGGCCGGCCAGATCCTCGGCGCTCTCGATGGCCTCTTTGCGGGCCAGGTCGAAGCCGGGTTCGCCGGGGAGGGCGCGCAGAATGCCCAGCCAGCTCTGGATGGCCGCGGGGAGCGGTTTCAACGACTTGCGGATGTCGGCGTGGCGATCGGAGTAAACGTCGAGGTTGGAGCCAAACTCGTCCATCAGAGCGGTAAAGTCCTGCAGTTCGTCGTCGAGGCGGCGGCTGCGGGCCGCGGACCTGGCGCGGTTGGCGAGCCCCTTGAGGATGTCGGCGTGCTCGTTGAGGAACTTCGTGTAGAGGTTGACGCGGTCATCGGGATAGATGCCGGCCTCGCGGATCTGCTCGATCTGGGCTTCGCTGAGCGGCTCGCGCTTCTCCCTCTGCGCGCGCACCGGGGCGGCAAGAAGCAGACCGATAAGAATCGCGGCGCCACAGAGCAATGGACGCATTGGCTCACACTCCAGCGCTCTCATTGAAGCACAAGCGGCGGGGCCGGGAAAAGGGCGATCGCCTATTTGCGGAAGACCTGCATCATGGCTTCGTTCTGGGCCCGGTTCACCTGTGCGATCGTCTGCTCCAGCAGGGGGCGGTCTTCAAAGCTGCTGTTGCGGAGCATCTCGGTGAGGCGGAAGGCAGTGTGTCGCAGCAGGATCTCGGCATCCTTGAGGCGCTTGTCGTCGTCGGAGACGGAGAGATGGATCTTCTTTGCCAAGGACTGGATTTGCTTGAGCAGTTCGGTGGCTTTCGCCGCGTCGCCCGCCGCGTATTCCCTGAGGCTGAACTCGGTCATCTCATGGACCAGTTCAGCGTAAAGGAAGCACTGTTCGCGGGGTCGCGCCTGGCTGGCCTTGGCTTCGAGAGCATCGATGCTCTGTTGATCGGGAATCTTGTCGTCGAAGCCGGAGGCGCATGCCGGCGCCGCGGAGACGGCGAGCAGAACCAGGACTGCCAACGGAACCTTGGACCGCATGAGGAACCTCCGCTGAAGAGGCTTTCGAGCGGGTTCCCAATTCATGCGGCCTTACCGATTGGAAATCCGCATTACCCCAGGCCGTGACTATATGACGATTCGATGAAAACTTGCAAGCGAAAAGTTTTCCGGCTCGCCAACTCCAAGGCCGCGGCATGGCAAATCGAGATCCCCGCCCTCACACGTGCAGAATCGCCTGTCTCACGGTTTGTTTTCAAGCAACTTGAGGCGTTGGCGAGCCTGCCATTCCTGATCGGGGAATTTGCCGGCGGACGAATCCAAAAAGTGATGGTAGTACGCTGCCGCCGCCGCCCTCTGGTGAAGCGAGTCGTAGGTGATTGCCCAAAGGAAGTACGAGGCGGGAACTTCGGGAAGATACTTCGATCGCATGGTAAGGGCGTGCAGCGTGATGGAAGGCTGATTCATTCTCGAAGCGGCAAAGGCCAGGCCGCTCCAGCCGTCGCCGTTGGCTGGATCGAGCCGGGTGGCCTTGTCGAAGGCGGTGAACGCCTGAGCGTACTTGAGCTGGCGGATCAGATTCTGGCCGTGATCGATCAGGAGGGCGGGGTCGTTCGGGCTGGCCGCGAGCAGTCTCACATAGAGCAGGTCGGAGCCGGCGGCGTCACCGGCCTCGGCCAGAACCTCAGCCAGCATGCGCGTGATGGCGGAGTCCTCGGGGTGGGCGTCGTGGAGCTTTTGGATCAGCGGGAGGGCCTCGGCTTTGTCCTGTGCGGCGAGTACAGCGGCCAGTTGCGCAGTGATGGCGGGGTCGTCGGGGGTTTGCTCGAGGGCTGCGCGCAGCAGGGTTTCGGCCTCGGGATAGAGTTTGCGCGCGATCAGCAGATGGGCCAGGCCGGCGTTGGCAGGGGCGGATTTGGGATTCTTGGCGAGGACGCGGCGGTAGGCGGTCTCGGCGGCGGCGTACTCGCCGGCTTGGTCGGCCAGGTTGGCGGCAAGCAGCGTGTCCTCGAGGGTTTCAGGGGTAAGCTTGAGGGCTTCCAGCAGGTCGTTGGAGGCCTCGGTAGTATCGGTGTTGCGGTCAATCCGGGCCAGGGCGCGCCAGGCGCGGGCCTTCGCGGCGGAACCCGCGTCGCCGGAGTCGAGGCTCGTGGCCGCCGCCAGTTCCGCGTGGGCTTCAGCGAGTTTGTTTTGGCGGGCCAGAACCAGCCCAAGCGAGAGATGGGCCAAGAACGATTGCGGATTGGCTTCGATGGCGCGGCGGTAAAGGCTGGCCGCGTCGTCGAGGCGGCTCTCGGCGTCGGCCGCGTAGCCCAGGTCGAAAAGGGCGCGCGCGTCGGCGGGATGGGCGGCAACCCAGGGATCGAGCTTGGCCTCGGCAGCCTTCCAATCGGATTTCACCAGGTCGGCTTCGGCGCCGGCCACCGGCTCACCGACGGACTGGGGCGCGGCGGCGGAAGCGGGTTGGGCGTTGGGGGCCTGCTGCTCCTGGTTCGGGGCAGAGTTCTGTGCGACCCCGGCGGCCGACGCAACGAGCAGGGCGAAAAAGGCGCAACGAAGCACGGAATACCTCATTGTCCAGTTTAGCGGGCCAAAGCCCGGCCGCCACGGGCTGGCTCCCTGAGGGTTCGACGCGCCTTGGGCGGGGAGGGAATCGAGCGGAGTTTCCGCAGTTCTTCAGGGAGGGCCGGGCTGTTGGTTTGCCGGCTTCGCTGGTGGGAAGAAAGGGCTGAAGCAAAATGAAAAAAGTCAGATCGGTGCGGCGCGAAGCGGGGTGAACGGAGTATCCTCTCGCCTAGGAAGTTGGAATCATCCCTAAAGAAAGGCACATCTGAAAATGCGCAGTCTCAAGTCCCTCGCCGTGGCAGCCTTTGCGCTGCTGACGTTCCTTTTCCTCGCGCCGGCAACCCAGGCGCACGCCCAGCTCCCCGCATACCTTCACGCACTCTCCGACTTGCGCTCGGCCCGTGCATACCTGGAATACGATACCCGGCCCGCATGGGCCGGCCACCGCCAACGTGCCATCGACCAGATCAATAAGGCCATCGACGACATCAAGGTCGCCGCGCGGGACGACGGGAAGAATCCGTGGCATACGCCGCCGCCGCAGAGCGGAGGCAGTGAGGGATGGCCAATTCACTCGGCCGTGAAGCTGCTGAGAGAGGCGCGAGGCGACGTGGATCACGGACATGATTTGCCCGAGAACAGTGGGCTGCGGGAGCGCTCGATCGAGCACATCGACCATGCGTTGCGCGAACTGGAGCCTGCGCTCTAAGAACCGGCAAGGCAATCGCTGTTTTGGATGGATACGAGGCGGCAGCGGACCGGCTGGTTCGCTGCCGCCTCGAACTCCGGAGCAGGGCGGGCAGCTGTGTCCTGTACCGGGCTTGAGGACTGTCCCGCTGGCGGTGCAAGCCCGCAAACGAAGGGCAGCGCACCTTGCTTTCAAGAAGAGCTGGCTTTTCAGGTGTTTAGGAACCCCGCCAAGCTCTCACTGGAAGTCTCCAAAGTTGCGCAGCACAGCTCGAAAGTGATTCCTGCGCGGCTCCCACGGGCCCTCCGTAGCGCCGGGGCGCAACCCGATCACCGCGCCAAATCCCTATGGCGCCCGCGGTGAAATCAAGCAGCTTCGCGCTCCCCCCAACAATCTCTCCTAACCGCGCCCGGAAAACTCGTGTCTAATGCAATGCATGGGCAAGAACGACCACGAGACGATCAAGGCGGTTCTCGGTGGAGACAAAGAGGCCTATGGGGCGCTGGTGGTGCGCCATAGCCAGAGCCTTTTCCGGGTCGCGTTCCGTATTACGGGCAACGAAGCCGACGCGGAGGACGTGGTGCAGGAGGCCTTCCTGCGCGGGTATCAGAGGCTGGAGAGCTTTGAGTCCCGCTCCAAGTTCGGCACCTGGATCTACCGCATCGCGGTGCGCTGCGCGCTGGATAGGATCGGCGTCCGCAAGGCGGATGATTCCAGCCGCGTGGCCGATGAGGCCGATCCGGAGCAAGAACAGGTGCAGGTGGCAGACAAGGCCGCCGGTCCCGACCGTCTGCTGTTGAGCGGCGAGATTGGGGCTCTGCACGATTTGGCGCTGCGCAGCCTGACGGCCACCGAGCGAACGGCCTTCGTGCTGCGACACATGGAGGATTGCACCGGCGAGGAGATTGGCGCCGCGCTGGGCATTCCAGCGAACGCGGCCAAACAAGCGGTCTTTCGCGCGATTAGAAAGTTGCGCAGCCGGCTGGCCCCACTGAGGGTGATGAGATGAAGCACTTGAATGAAGAAGAATTGATCGAGGTTTATTACAAGAGCGGGACGGTTGACGCCGGGCAGCACCTTGAGGCTTGTGCGGAGTGCGCTGAGGCCTACGCTGCGCTCCGGAGCGACCTGGACGAGATGAAGTTTGCGGCACCCCCGGCCCGCAGCGCCGCTTACGGCGAAGAGGTCTGGCAGTCGATAGCGCCCTTGCTGCCGGCCTATGAAGCGCCAAGGCGAAGCTGGCCGAGCGCCGGTCTGTGGAGAGGCCTCAGTTATGCATCCGCCTGCGCCCTGCTGGTTGTGGGAGCCTTCTTCGCGGGTAGTTTGTGGGAACACAATCGGTCAAAAACAACCGCGGGCGGCAATCCTCCGCAGGCTCCGGGGCATGTGGCGCCGCCCCAGCAGCGGATTGTCGTGGTCGTTTTGAGCGATCATCTGGACCGCTCGGAGCGGCTTCTTGTCGAGCTGAAGCACGCCGACGCCGGCAGCGAGGAGATGGTTTCTCCCCTGCGCGATGAGGCTCGGAGTCTTCTGGCCGCGAATCGCATTTGCCGCCAGAACGCCGCCAAGATCGATGACCCGGAGCTGGCTACGGCGCTCGATCACCTGGATCATCTGCTGGGTGAGCTGGCCAACCAGCCGGGGGGCTTGAACAGCGCAACGATAGCCCGGCTGCAAGAGGAAATGAACGCGGACGGTCTGCTCTTTCAGGTGCGGGTGCTGCGTTCCAGGACTCCAGAACAGCAGGCGGCCAAGGCTGCCCAATCGAAAGAAGGCGAAATATGAGAACCGGA
>Ga0326727_10020869_pt1 | contig 12941 bp, 7 predicted proteins | sample MB2enrmetagenome_FD_207643 | JGI IMG/M metagenome (GOLD analysis project Ga0326727, IMG submission 207643) | Lab enriched peat soil microbial communities from McLean, Ithaca, NY, United States - MB29MY | ecosystem: Environmental > Terrestrial > Soil > Wetlands > Peat | place: USA: New York...
CGTTGAGCAACTCGAGCAGTCCGCCGACGGCGCCGGGGCGCGAATGCGGCAGCACCTGCAGCGCCGGTTTCGCCGTAGCCGAGGGCGGAGCCGTCACCAGGTCGGGCTGGGTCATCATTTTGTAGATGTAGTCGACGTAGAGTAAAAACTCGGCGGCCGCGCGATCTCGCGGATGCGCCAGCGGGATTTCGAAATCGGCCCGGATACGCGCCGGATTGCGGCCCAGAACGATCACACGGTCGGCCAGCAGCACGGCTTCCTCGATATTGTGGGTCACCACGAAAATGCTCTTGGTGGGGATTTTCTTTTCCGTCCACAGCTCCAGAAGTTCGCCGCGGAGGTTCTCGGCGGTAAGCACGTCGAGCGCGGAGAACGGTTCGTCCATGAACAGAATCTCAGGCTCGACGGCCAGGGCCCGGGCGAATCCCACGCGCTGCCGCATGCCGCCCGACAGCTCCTTGGGGTACGCCGTTTCGAAACCCTTAAGCCCCACGGCAGCCAATTGGCGCATCGCCTTCTGATGGCGCTCGGCGTGCTCCATGCCGCGGGCCACCAGCGGAACTTCCACATTCTCCACTACCGTCAACCAGGGAAACAGCGCGAAACTCTGGAAGACGATGGCCACGTTGGGACCGCACTCGGCAACCGGCTTACCGTGCCACAGTACCTGGCCGCCAGTCGGTTGGGTGAGTCCGGTGAGCATGCGCAAGAGGGTCGATTTCCCCGACCCCGACGGTCCCAACAAGGCCACGATCATGCCGGGTTCGACCGTAAGGTCGGTCGGCGCGATTACCTGAATCGGCGGGCCATCCGGCCGTTCGAAGGACTTCTCGATGCCGCGTGCCACGATGATCGGCTCGGCGGCCTCGGCCGGCGCGATCCCTTCCACGACTGCCGCTTCCGGCGCGGCGGGGACTTTGCCCGCCAGTTCGTCCATCAGACGCTTCCAGGCCTCTTCCGGCAGTTCTTCGATAAACTGCATGCGGTCGTCGGAATCCATCTGGTCCACGATGGCGACCAGCTCCGCCTGAGGACGCGAGTGCAGCAGGACGTACGCCAGATAGTAAGGGAACTCGGCCACCAGTTTGGCCGCGACAGGGATGGGAATCTTGCGGAAAATGGCGCTCTGGTCCTCGAAGGGCAGGTCGAGCATGGCGTCGGCCGCCACGGCCGGGTCGAGCCGCTGCAGCAGGTCGGCAGCCTTTTCCGGGCCCCCGCGGGCGAGGATCGAACGGAGCTTATCTGTGGACGGAGGATTCATCCGGGCACCAAGAATCTACTATAGTGCGCCGGATGATTACGAAGCGATGAATCTTTGCCCAGGTGCGGCTGGCCGCACCAGGGAATTGGGGCTTTTTTCGTGGGACATGCTTCGGCTTGTCAGGCGAGCGGAGCTCACCATCCGGTGCGGCTTGCCGCACTATTTGGGAAAGGTGCGGCTGGCCGCACTATACGCTCACTTCAGCAGCCGTGCTTTTCGCAGTGGTGCAGGAGACGGTCTCGCAGCTCGTAGCAATGGCCGCGGCCCGCCTCAATGGACGCGATCGCCTTGTGGCGTTCGTCGTTGTCGACGATTCCATCGAGGTTCGACGTGACGTGATTCTGCGCGTTCACCGCCAAAACGAAAGCCAGGATGATGCGGTCTCTTTCTTGACAGGGCACGTAATCCATCCAATCTCCGGGGGTCCGGCTGTCTCGTCACCGCCCCTGAAAGATCAACGGTGAAAGAGGGTGGCGATCCCAGTCCCATGGAGGAGGATCGCCACCCGCAATGCGGAATCGCCGATTGATCCGCGTTAGTTTCGAGAGTAGGCCGGGTTTGGAAAATCGGCAATGAGCGTTTTCGTTAGCGCGTTTGGGGGCTCTTTCGATAGGACAGGTTGCCTTGCCTCGGGTACTGGACGTAGCTTAACTTTGGATAGCATGCCGGGGAGCCGCGGGCTTCCGCGTTCTCCGTGAGTCCGCAAACCGCTTCCTCACGGTTGCGGCCCGGAAAACGCAGTATGCCGATACCGAGCCGCGACCGTGAGGGAGTGGTCCTGGCCACGAAACTGGCTCGAGCCCCGCGGCATACGCACTTTCCGCCACCCCGAATACCGACTTCCCATTACAAACGAACTGGCCCCCCGCGCATCTATTCTATTGGATCGACAATTCGGCGGATGCCGCCCGTAATTGTAGACGCAAATCGTTTGAGGAGAGAGATCTACATGGATACCCGAAGTGTGTCAATACATCCCAAAGCCGCGGTTGTGGCGATGGCCCTGGCGCTGGGGATCGGCGGCCTCGGCCTAGCCGCCGCGGAGCATGCCTTCACCAACAACCCCCCGGCATCGCTGAAACTGGCTGACCCCAATGAGGGCCCCAGCCGCACCGGTTTCGCACCGATTGTAAAGAAAGTCCTGCCGGCAGTGGTCAATATCTCGTCCACCAAGGTGGTCAAAACTCCTACTCAGTTTGAGGGCCAGATGCCCGACGACGACTTCTTCCGCCAGTTCTTCGGCGGCAACATGCCCAACATGCGGCAGATGCCTCGCGAGCAGCGCGAGCGCGGCCTCGGCTCGGGCGTCATCGTGAGCCCGAACGGCTATATCCTCACCAATAACCACGTCGTAGATGGCGCCACTGACGTGAAAGTGACGCTCTCCGATAAGCGCGACTACCGAGCCCGCGTGGTCGGCTCCGACCCCAAAGTCGACCTCGCCATCCTCAAGATCGACGCGGCCGATCTGCCCGCTATCGTGATCGGGGACTCTTCGAAAATTCAGATCGGCGACTATGCTCTCGCCGTCGGCAACCCGTTCGGCGTAGGCAAGACGGTGACCATGGGAATCGTCAGCGCCACCGGCCGCTCGCACCTGGGCATCGAAGACTATGAAGACTTCATCCAGACCGACGCGCCCATTAATCCCGGCAACTCCGGGGGCGCGCTCATCAACGACCGCGGCGAACTGATCGGCATCAACACCGCGATTATTTCGCACGGTTCGGAAGGCAGCCAGGGTATCGGATTTGCCATCCCGGTGAACCTGGCGCGCACCGTGATGGATGAAATCCTGAAGACCGGCAAAGTGACCCGCGGTTACCTGGGCATCGTGCCGCAGGATGTGACCCCGGCGATCGCCAAGGCGTTCGGCGTGAAGGAATTCACCGGCGCGCTGGTCGGCGGCGTGAGCCCCGATAGCCCGGCGCAGAAGGCCGGCCTGAAGAACGGCGACATCATTCTGGAACTCAACGGCAAGCCGGTGGCGGACGCCAATGAGCTGCGCATGAGCATCTCCATGATGGCGCCCGGCACCTCGGTGAACCTGAAGGTTCTCCGCGATGGCGCCGATCGGAGCCTGACCGCGACCCTGGGCGAGCTCCCCACCGAGCAAGCCACCGCGGAGAAGGGCCCCGGTGAAAACAACAGCGAACTGTCCGGCATTTCGGTGCAGAACCTGAACGCCAATCTCGCCCGGCAACTCGGCGTCCCCTCGGGAACGACGGGCGTGGTGGTTACCAAGGTGGATCCGTCCAGCTCGGCGGCCGATGCCGGCATCGAGCGCGGAGACGTGATTCAGGAAGTTAACCGCAAGCCGATTCACAACGCTTCTGATTTCGCGGCTGCCATGCGCAACGCCAAAGATCAGAATCTGCTGCTGGTGAATCGCCAAGGCAACACGATCTACGTGGCTGTCTAATCTCCGTCAGCGGCGGAATTCGGCCGGTCCGAGACGTTTCCTGCGAGCGTCGGACCGGCTGATTGCGTTTTGATAGTTGATTGGTCGTTGCGATACATGTAATCACTGTGAAACACGATCGCCTTTGTTGGCCCCGCAGGCTAAAGGCGGGCTGTCGGCCGGCTGGGCAAGCCAAAGCTTACCCCACATCGGAAAGGCCGGCGTTTTTTGTGGGATAAGCTTGTCCAAGCGAGCGAAGCTCGCTCTGGCCTTCGGGGCCATGATGAACTCCCTCACGGTCGAAGCTCCGAAAAACGCGTCGTGACCATACCCGCCCACGGCCGTTAAGTTAAGGAGTGGTACCGAACGAAATGGGCTCAGGCGTGGGGAGTCGGAGACTAGCACGGCTCGCAGCCAAACATTTTAGCCACAGATGAACACAGATCAGAAAGATCTGTGTTCATCGGTGTTCATCTGTGGCCAAATTAGCTTACCGGAACATCTCCGCCGGACATCCGAGACTGCTTACGGCGCCTGTCGCGGTGGCCGCCGCGTCGCGATCCCGTTGCATTCGATGGTAGAGGATGGCGACGTTCCGGCTCGCCAGGCAAAGCTGTTCGTGCACCATCGGGCAACCGAAATTGATTGCCGCGCCAGCGCCGTTACCCGCCAGCGCACAGCTTGCGGGCGCGGTCTGCTTGTATGTGTCCACCACTTCGGCGGCCAGCCGTACCTGGTCTGTGACGCCCATGGTGATCCCTTCCATCAGCGCGACCACCGCCTGCGGAGCATCGCCCTCGGCCGTATAAATCTTCGAGAGCTCCTCGAAAAACTCGGCTTGCGGATCGGCCCAGGTGGCCGTGGTGAGCGCATCGATGGCATTCCGGTACTGCCCCAACCCGCGGTAGGTGCGGGCCAATTCCAGATATAGAGGGACCACATGGCTGGGGCCGGCCGTCTTGCCGGCAAGCGCATTCAACCGGCCAAATTCGCGATTTTCCGCGTCGTCCACTTTGACCCCTTCCAGCAGGACATCCAACGCCTTCCTGTACCAGACGGCGCCGTTGGGACCCAGTTCATCTCCCCTGGCGCGGTAACAGAAGCCGGCCGTGGCGTAGACGAAGGGCACCTTGTCGACGTCCGGCAGAGGCCGCAGGATGGCGATCGCCTGCTCCGCTTTGCGCTCCGCGGTATCGAAGTCCTTGGCCGGCGGATTGGCCAGCCAGTTCGCCACATGCTGGTGCGGCCGGTAGCTTTCCGGGCATGCCCGCTCGGCGCTTTTCCATAGTGTTCCTTCGTCGTACCAGTCGAAATTGCGGGCGAACGTGCGCCCGCCGAGCGCCAGGCAGACGATCGTCAACAGCACCGGAGCCGCCACGCGCGCCGCCGGCCATCGCGGCTGCAGCCGCCGGTGCAGATTCCATCCGGCCCAAGCCAGACACCCCGCGAATGCCACAGCCGGGAGGTAGAGCAGGCGCTCGGCCATGATGGTGCCGATCAGCAGGAAGAGGTTGGCCGTGGGCGCCATGGCGGCGAAGAAGAAGCCGATCAGGAAAAACACGGGGCGCGACCGGCGATAGCTCAACACGGCCAGCGCTGCCGCAGCCGCATAAACGGCTAACGAGATCAGCGCCTGCCAATCCTCCCACCGCCCCAAATTCCAGGAAAACAGCGGGATCTGATTGTAAGAGTAATCGCACGACAGCCGCGCCGGCCAAAACAGCAGCCATAAATATTTGCCCAAGACCTTCACCGCGGTGAGGCGCGCCGTCCAGAAATCCGCGCCCGTCAGGGGATTGTCGGCGAACGCTATCGACGCCAGCGGAGTGTCCCTGGCAACCTGCGCGCGGACGGCGAGGAAGAGCACGATCGGCGCGGCGGCTGCCAAATAGCCGGCAATCCGGGCGCGCAGGGGCGCTTGCCGGGGCGTTTGTCGGAGCGTTTGTCGGAGCCAGGCGATATCGTAAAGGAAAATAACGGCGATTATCACGATGCCGCTTTCCTTGGAGAACATCGCGATCACGCTGGCTGCCAGCACGCCCGCCTGCCAGAGGATGGCGCGGCGTCCCACGGCGGTAACGCTGCGGGCATAGCACAGCAGCCCCGCCAGGACGCCGAAGGCCGCCAGCAGATCGGCGCGCCCCACGACATTCGTCACCGATTCGGTAAGCACCGGATGGACCGCCCAGAGAGCGGCCATGGCGAATGCCGGCCAGAACTCCGCCAGCACCAGCCACCCCAACAGGTATACCAGTGCGACGTTGGCGGCATGCAGAGCCAGATTGACGGCATGATAACCGGCGGGCGCATCGCCATTCCCCAGGACGGCATGATTGAACAGGTACGAAAGCGTGGTCAATGGCCGATAGAGCGAACTGACGCTATTCTTGTACCAGTAATCCTTGGTCAGAATCAGATGAACGTTCTCCTCTGTCACCTGCCGAATCCGCGGGTCTTTCACCAGAACGAACTGATTGTCATAGATGAGACCGGCCCGAAAGGAATTGGCATAGGCCAGCACTGCCAGGCACCACAGCACCAGCACCGGAACGGCGTGACGCCGCCAGGCCGGCCGAACCGGGGGCAGGTTGGCAGGCGCAGGGGCAGGGGCAGGGGGAGGCACCGGCGGGACGTGCCGGGGCTTATCTTTTTCTCGGCTGGCTTTGGATCGGTGCGCCAATCCCCATGATAACCATCCGGGTCTGGATTGCACTTGCATTTTATGGTGTTATAGATAGTCACCGCCGCGGTTGCGGGAAGAGGTGCCTGTGAACCCAGTAGATCCGACTCGTGTGCGCGAAGAGAAGGCGCGCCTCTACCAGAGCGCGGTTGCGGCCTGGGAGAAAGGCGAGGTGGCTTCGGCCCTCGATACGCTGGAAAAATTAGCCGCCTTGGACCGAGATTATCCCGATCCCGAGACCGGCCGCGGCAGCACCTACCGCAATTTCTACAACCAGGTACACTCCGAAAGCGACACCATCAAAAAGGCTTACGACGATGCCCGGCAGCAGCTCGTGGCTGGCAATCCGGATGCTGCCCTGGCCATGTGCCGGCAGTACCTGGCCAAGTATCCCAACAACGCGCTGTTTCAAGCGCTGCAGTCCGACATAGAAGGGGGGCAGCGGGCGCCGTCGATGGCGCAGGCCATCGTCGAGACCGAACGAAGGGTGGAGGAGGAGCCGGATCTGGATCGCCGCGCCGCCATTCTGGAATCGGCGCTCAAGCAGTACCCCGGCGAACCGCACTTCGCGAGTTCCCTCCAGGCGGTGCGCGATCTGCGGGAAGTGGTGAACTCCATGGTGTCTAAGGCACGTTTTTTCGAAGACACCGGCCAGTTCAGCGATGCGCTGGACCAGTGGCACATCCTCAAGTCGATTCACCCCAAGCAGCCCCGTCTCGCGGCGGAGATTCAGCGGTTGACCATCCTTCGCGATCAGGCGGCGGCGCCCAAGCCGGCCCCGGCCCCACCGAAGACGAAATCGTCCTGGGCGGAACAGGCGCGAAAATACATCGATACCGGCGATTACCAGCGCGCCATGCAAGCCCTCATGCTGGGTGCGTCCGAATCGCCCAGCGACCCGGAACTCCTGATGTTGGAAGAGGAGGTCCGCAAAGGCCAGGAGCGCGCCAACAAAGCGCTGGAGCTGTTGGGCCAGTCTCACGACGAAATCAATAAGGGTCTGATGGAACAAGGGCTGGCCACACTACGGCAGGCCTATCAGATCGATTCCCGTAACTCCGTGATTCGCACGGTGCTGGTGAACGGGCTGCTGGAGCAGGCCCGGCGCAAGATGGATTCCGATCCGGCCGGCGCTCAAGAGCTGGTCGAGGAAGTCCTGCGCATCGATCCCAACCATTCGCAGGCGCAGATTCTGGCGGCGGGGATTGCCGATCGCAAAGCCGCTCCGCCTTCGCCGAGCGCGCCCGCTGTTACTCCAGCAGCGGCGCCGGCCGCATTCCGGCAAGCCGAGACGCTGGCGATGCCGCCTTCCGCCGCTCCGGCCGTAGCGAGTTCCACCGCCCAGCGGCCTGCCGCGCCTGCACCCCCAGTGGCGGCGGCGCCGGCGCCGCCCCAAAAGCCGGCGCCGGCGCCCAGGCCGGCTGGAGCCGGGCATCCGAATAAGCTGATATGGGGCACGGCCGCGGCCGCGGGACTGTTGGTGTTGATTGCTCTCGGGGTCACCCTGTCGCGGCATAGCAAGAAGCCCCCACCCCGGCCGGCCCCTTCCAAGTTTGCCGTGGTGGTGCGCTCCACTCCGGAAGGCGCGGAAATCAAGATCGACGGCGAATCCTGCGGGATTTCCACCTGCACCAAGGAACTGCCGCCCGGCAACCATCAGATCGAAGCGCAATTGACCGGCTATCAGAACGCCACGTTGCCGATGGCCGTCGGACCGGGAGCGGCCAAGGAATTCAGCATCAGCCTCAGCCCGCAAGCGCCGCGCGTGACCATTTTTACCGATTTGGCCGATGGCGGCACGGTGACCCTGGATGACGCTCCCGCCGGACAGATCCAGGGCGGCGGCGCGGAGGTTCCCAACCTGAATCCCGGAAAACACGTGCTGGCCGTCAAGGGCGGCGATTCCACGGCCTCAATCCCCATCGAAATCGCGCCCGGCGCGGCGCCCACATTGACCGGGGCGATCGACGCCAAGAACGTACGCTGTTTCATGGTCGCCGGCTACGGCGGCAACGCGCAAGTGTATGGTAGCGGCACGGGATATCGCGTGACGCTCGACGGTAAACTGCTCGGCGCGTTGACCAAGGATGGTTTGCCGCTGCAGAATTTATCGCCCGGCTCGCATGAATTGGTCATGGATTCGGATGCCGGCCAGCATGACCGCATGGTCTTCGAATCGCAGCCCTCTGCCACGCTATTCGTATCGCTGGGGACGGCGCAAAACCTCGGCACACTTTCGGTGGAGACCAATGAAGACCAGGCGCATCTGCTGATTAACGGCCAGAAATACAAGCGCGACACGGCGCGCGGCCGGCTGGTGGTTTACCTGTTCCCCAAAAAGTACACGGTAACCGTCCAGAAGGACGGCTTCGCGCCGGCGGTGGAGCAGACGGTGGAAGTCAAGCGCGGCGAGAACACCAAGGTCTCTTTTACCCTGACGCCGGCCAAGGCGGTCCTCGCGGTTCACCATGCGCCGCCGGGTTCGGACGTACTGGTGGACAACATCAGCCGGGGCGCGGTCCATCCCGACGGAGAGTTTCAGGTGGGCGGCATCGACCCGGGCCGACATACGGTGACCTTGCGCCACGACGGCTTCAAGCCGATGCAGAGCGAGCAGGCGTTTGTTGCCGGCAAAACGGTCGATTTGAACGCCACCCTGGAGGCTGTGCCCACTACCGGCACGTTGCGCTTCGAGATCGGCCCACCGGGGCTGGACGTACACATCCGCATCCGGCGCGAGGGTGACACGCAGGATCACGAAGTTACCGGCCCCAGCGTCACCGTGCCCGAAGGCAAGTATCTGGTATCCGCCACCGCCGCGCAGTATGCGCCGAATAGCACTACCGTGCAAGTGACCGCGGGTGGGACAGCCGTGGCCACCATGACGATGCGGCATCTGGAGACCAAGGCCGCGCCCAAGGGCCCCACTCTCGTTTTCGGCCTGGAAGATTGGCTGAAAATCCCCGGATGGTCGGCGCAGGAAGGCGTAGTGGTTCGCAAAGGCGGAGATTGGTCCATGGCCACGCCGGACATTACCCAAGGAACGATCCGCTTCACCGTGGTTTCCATAAAAGGCCGGCACGTGGAGTGGGGCGTGGCCTGCCGCGACGAAAAGAACTTCGTCCATTACGAGCTGGACGATAAGAATCTGACCCGCTACGAGGTGAGGAACGGCAGCAAACTAGGCCAGATCAAAGTGCCCCACGGCTTGGATAAGAAGAAACCCATGGGTATCAGCTTGGCCGTCACACCTCAGTCCGTGGTGATCAGCGTGAATCGCGGTGGATGGGTGGATATCGATAAGTGGGACGTGGAAGGTTCCAGCGTCCACGGTCGATTCGGTTTCCGCATTCCCGGCAGCGATGAAATCGGGCTGCAGGACTTTCAGATCGTGCCGTGACAGCATGGGGCGAGCTTCGCTCGCCTGGACAAGCTGAAGCTTATCCCACGTGGGGTAAGCTTTAGCTTGGATAGCCTGGCGACAGCCCGGCCGGACGCTACGTTCCTCACACTAACAACTCGGCTGTCATCACCGTAACCGCTTGCCCGCCCAGCAGGACGCGATCGCCTAGCACCCGTACGCGTATGACGCCGCCGCGCGCCGAGGCCTGAAAAGCCAGCATTTCGGTCTTCCCCAGGCGCTCGCTCCAGTGCGGCCCGAGCGCGCAATGGGCCGATCCGGTGACCGGATCCTCATCGATTCCCGAACCCGGCGCGAAGAACCGCGACACAAAATCGAACTCGCCGCCATTCGACCGGGCCGTCACAATCACACCGCGAACCGGCAATCGGCGCAATTTCGAGTGGTCGGGCGAGAGTTGGCGCAGGGACTCTTCGGACTCGATTTCCACCAGGTAATCGAATACGTTCTTTCCCACGAAGACCGCTTCCTCTATCCCCAGGGCTGGCAGAAGCTCAGGGGGCGCCGGAGCTGGCGTTACCACCTTGGTGGGGAAATCGAGCTCGATCCAGTCACCCCGCCGGTCGGCCAGAAGCAATCCGCTGCGGGTGTGAAAACGGGCCTGCTGGCCGGGCTGCAGATGACCGTCCTGCCAAAGGACGTGCGCGCTGGCGACGGTGGCGTGCCCGCACAGATCCACTTCCACCGCGGGGGTGAACCAGCGAAGCCGGTATCCGCCGTCGTGGGGGGTAAGAAAAGCGGTTTCCGAGAGGTTCATTTCCCGGGCCACGTTGCGCATCCATTCGTCGGAAGCCGGCTGCGCAAGCACGCATACAGCCGCCGGATTTCCGCTAAATGCTTTATTTGTAAACGCGTCCACTTGTACGATGCGAGTTGCCATATTGCCCAGCGTACCGCAGCTGAAACCTTTCTCCACCACCGGTAGTCTAAGTTAACGATGCTGTCTTGGCTGAGCGGGAGGGTTACTGCTGCCATTGCGCTTATGGTGGCTGCCTGGGGAATCGGCGGAGTACCGGGCTCGTCGGTGCGCTCCTGGATCCCTCCGGTTGGCGGACATGGGGCGGTTCGCATCCTGCGGTTCTACGCCACCACCGGAAGCCTCATGCGCGGCGACAAAGCCCAGCTCTGTTACGGAGTGGCTAACGCCAAATCGGTGCGCATCTCCCCTTCGCTCGAACCTGTGGCACCGGCCGTTAACCGCTGCCTGGACATCGTGCCCGAGCACACCACCCATTACACGATTCTGGCCGAAGGTTTCGACGGCAACGTGGTCACGAGAGTCATCACGCTGGTGGTGGAAACGGCGCCCCAGCCGCGCCGCCCGAACATGAACGTGGCGGTGGGGCTCCGGCTGGGATCTTCGTTCGGCGCTCGCCAACGGACAAGCTAAAGCATGTCCCACCAGGATGTGGGGTATGCTTCATCTTGCCCGGCGAGCGAAGCTCGCCTCTGGTGTTTGGCCATTCATAGCGTCCGCGACAGGTTTCAGCCCGCCTCGGAGCAGGCCAGTCCACTCAGTCGGAGGAGCTTCTTCGGCTTCCTGCCCGAAGGGATGCCGCTGCGAAGCCAGAGGAATTTGTTGGGCGGCGTGGAAGCCGGTTGAGGGCGAGCTGCGCTCGTAAAGCATGTCCCACGCAAAGGGCATACAGCTTGGCCCGGCGAGCGAAGTTCGCCCTACTTTTTGACCCCTTCCACCGAAGCCGGCAAGTCGGCGTGGGCGCTCCATTCTTCCCAGGACCCGTCGTAAAGGCGCGCATCGTAGCCCAAATATCGCGCCACAAAATATAACACCGTCGCCTGCTGGCCGATGTGGCAATAGGAAACCACTCTGTCGCCTTGTTTTACTCCGGCATCGTGGAACATCGACGCCAACACTTCGGGCGATTTGAATCTGCCGCTGGAATCGAGCAGCGTGCTGAAGGTCAGATTCGTCGCGCCCGGAATGTGGCCCGCCCGCTTGCCCATGGCCGTGCTGGCGCCGGTATAGTACTCCGGATTGCGCGCGTCGATGATGTCGACGCCGGGGTGGTTCAGGTTGGCGCGCACGTAGTCGAGATCGGCGATCACGTCGGACTGCGAATGTGCCGTCAGATTGCCTGGCGTTACCGGCCGGATCTCGGAGGTGACTGGCAGGCCCTCGCTCTTCCACACGCCCAGCCCGCCATCGAGGATCGACGTATTGCCGCCGAGTCCGATGGAGTCCAGGGTGAGGAATGCCCGCGTGGTGCGCGATGCCCACTTGTCATCGCTGAAATACAGCACGATGCGCGAATCGTTGCTCACGCCGAGCTTGCTGAAGGTCGCCGCCAGATCCGCTGCCGGCGGAAGCTCCAGAGTGAGCCTGCCCGGTCCGGGCGGAGTCTGTATGGAAGCGAAATCCAGATGGATGGCGCCGGGGATATGCTGCTCGGCATATTCGTTGGGGTCGCCCAGCGCAAGCAGCACGAGATTGGAATCGCGCAGGTGGCCGGCGAGCCAGCCGGTGGAAACCAGCAGGCTCTCTCGTGTTCCATGAGTGCCGCTGGCCAGAGCGGCGGCGCAGAAAAAGGCCAAGAGAATCAAGATTCGCATAGGTGATTTACTCCTGACGAAGCGCGTTCAGCGGGTCGATAGTGGTGACCTGCCGCGCGGGAATGTAACAGGCGAGAGCTGCCACCGCCAGAAACACCACGCCAACCGCGACATAGGTCAGCGTGTCCGTGGGACTGGTGGCATAGAGCAGCGTCGAGAGCAGGCGAGCGAGCGAAGCCGCAAACGCGACTCCGATCAACGTACCGCACAGAGCCAGTACCAGCCCTTGCCGCACCACCATTCCGACGATGGAGCCATGCCGGGCCCCCAACGCCAGCCGAACGCCAAGCTCGTGGGTCCGCTGGCTGACGGCGAGCGCCATTACCGCGGCGATGCCGCTGGCGCTAATGAGAACTGCCAGTCCGGCGAAGATGCCGAGCAGGATAGTCATGAGGCGCGAGGGAGTGAGAGAGTCGTATTCGAAACGCGCCAGCGTATTGACCTCATCGACAGCCACGAGTGGGTCGACATCGTGAATCGCGGTGCGAACGGCTTGCAGCAGCGCATCCGGTTGGATCGCCGTTCGCACCACTATGGAACTCGCTCCGCCGGCCTGGTCGGCAGGCACATAGAGTTCGTCCAGAGTGGGATGCTGCAATCCGTACTC
>Ga0326727_10020871_pt1 | contig 12941 bp, 11 predicted proteins | sample MB2enrmetagenome_FD_207643 | JGI IMG/M metagenome (GOLD analysis project Ga0326727, IMG submission 207643) | Lab enriched peat soil microbial communities from McLean, Ithaca, NY, United States - MB29MY | ecosystem: Environmental > Terrestrial > Soil > Wetlands > Peat | place: USA: New York...
CTGTCTAACTCCGAGAACATCCGGATGGGTCGCGTGCTTGGGTCCGTGGGAGTCGAGAGACTCGTGGACCTTGTAATCGCCACGGCATCGCTTGCAGTGGTCTCGCTGTTTGTCGAGTTGCCGCGGCGCTTCAAACGAGTGGCGGACACGCTCGGCATCATCACACTCGTCTTGCTCACAATCGTTGTCATTTTGATCCTTTTCTTGGAAATCAAGCTTGGCCGGAATTCCGCGCCCGAGAAATTCGATCGCAGAGGAAAGGGAAGGGCGATGGCGGCCCTCATCGCATTGCACGCGATGGGCACAGCTCCCAGTTTTTATCCCGCTGTGCTAACGTCGGTGCTAATGCCGCTTTCCCAGGTGGTCGCGCTGTGGGCGATGATGCAGTCGTACAGGTTGCACTTATCCTTCCTGGCAGCGGTGGTCGTGCTGCTCATAATCAACATCGGGGTGTCGTTGCCAAACGCCCCCGCAAACGTCGGTTCTTATCAGTTTTTTTGCGTGCTGGGCTTGGGCGTGTTTCAAGTGGAGAAAACAACGGCGACCGGTTTTTCGATCTTTGCGTTCATTGCACTCACCCTTCCATTCGTTTTCCTGGGATTTGCGGCGCTGGTCCGGAGCGGGCTATCGGTGCGCTCGATGCGGGAAAGGGTCTCGCACTTGCCGCGCGAAATTCCCACTGCAAACGGAAACTGCTGAAGGTCTTGCCCGCAGGCGACAGCGTCATTTACTACACGGCACTCCGATTTCGTTTTGAGAGCGGGAAGGCGTCCGTTATATAGTGTAGTTCTTAGCTCGCGCGTCACAATGGACCCGTGGGGAACGCCCGCTTGAGGCAACAAGGGCCAAATTCCGGGACCAAAGAGCGCGCGAAACTCCATGACACAAGATATCGACAAGCATCTCGAGCGTGCGCGACGCAACCTCGAGAAGAATAAACTCCGGGAAGCGGTGGCCGAATACCAGGCGGTTCTCGATGAATCGCCGTCGCACCACGAGGCGCTTCAAGCGCTCGCCGATATTTACACACGGTTGAACGAGCCGGCCCTGGCTGCGCCTTACTACGGCATTCAGTTTGACCGCCTTGTAGAAGCCGGCGATGCGGCGAAGGCCTCGGCAATCTTCACGCGTTTCCTGCGCCCATTTCCGCAACCGGCCGACCGGTTGATGCACTATGGCACGCTCCTGCAAAAGCAGAACCGCGGCGCCGAAGCAATCGAGCAATTCAGCGCTGCTGCGGAGCTGTACCTCCAGCAACAACGCGGTATAGAGGCTCTCGCATGCTTCGAGAGCGTTACGGTGCTCGACACCGAAAATCCTGCAAGGCACGCCACGCTGGGCGAACTTGCCGAAAGACTCGGGCACGCCGACCTTGCCACGAGAAGCTATTTGCGCGCGGGGCAACTCTTGCAGGCCGCGGGGAAATTGGACGATGCGCTCGACTGTTTTGGGCGCGCGTATCACCTTTCGCCCGAGGATCGCAGTGGCGCCCTCTTCTTCGCGGAAGCCCGGCTTCGCAAAGGCGACGCGGAAGGGGCCGTAACGCTTCTCGATCCGTTCTCTCCGGCTGACAACGACACTTCATTTTTAGCGCTTTTCGGCGACGCCTTGTTGCGGACGAACCGTCTCGACCGCGCCAGCGAGGTTTTCGGGGCTTACTATCGGCAGAAGCCCGACAGTTTCGGAAAGCTCTTCGAAGTTGCCGCGGCGTACCTGCGCGCCGGCCAAGACGACAAAGCGACTACGCTGCTCTCGCAGACAAAAGAATGGATGCGCGGGACTCGAAAAGACGCCCAGCTGTCCGAACAGATGGATCATCTGGCGGATGCGTTTCCTGCTTCCGTTGCGCTGGCAGAAGCGGTCGCGCGTCTTTACGAGGAATTGAATCGCGAGACGAAGTATTTTGAGGCGCTCCTTCGACTTTTCGATCTGTACCTATCCGCCGGGCGGATTGGGAATGCATGCGAGGCGCTCGACCGATTGGTCGATATCGATCCTTACGACTACCGCAATCATGAACGTATTGCGAAGCTGGAGGGCAAGGCCGACCCGTCCTTCATGAATAGCATCCAGGCTCGCGCTGCGAAGGCGGCCACCGTTTCGACTCGCACGAATGGATTTGCCGGCGCCGGTTCAGAGACGGGGGCGTCGATGCCCGTGTCGGAAGAAGTTCGCGCCCAGCAGGCGCTGGAAGACTTGATTGTGCAAGTGGAGATATTCCTCCAGTACGCCCTGCAAACGAAGGCCATTGAACGTCTGGAACGAATCGCCGAATTATTTCCGGGAGAAGAAGAGAAAAACGAGCGATTGCGCGCCCTTTACGAACGAGCGAATTGGTGGCCGAAAGGAGTTCCAACAACACCCGCGCAGCGGCCGGCCCCAGCCGCGCCTGCTCCAGCGCCCGTTGAAACTCCGGTTGTTTCGCAAGTAGTGCAGCCGCCCACAACGCCGACTGCCGCGGAAACGCATCGCGATTTGGCAGCCATAGGTGAAATCAATCGATTGATGTACCGGCAAGCAACGCCACGCGAAGTTCTCTCGAAAACTGCAGCGGAAATCGGCAAGCACCTCGGTGTGACGCGATGTATTGTCGCGATTGGAGGCGCCAAGGACGCGGCGCAAACCACGGCGGAATACTTTGTCCAGGGGTTTTCGGCTGCGAGCGCATCAACCCTATCGTCCCTTGTGGAGTTGGTTTCGAGGACCTCTCCGGACTCGCTGGGTGGAATCGCGCTTCAAGCGGCCTCCGCGCCAGCACTGCGCGAATTGGGTCTTGATTCGGCGTTGGGAGTCGTACTGACGGATAAGGAGACGCAGGCGGAGGCAGGCGCCTTGCTCGTCGGCGACGCAAAGCCGAGAAAATGGAAGCCGAATGAGAGTTTCTTCCTGCAGGCTGTGGGCGACCAGCTTGTGATGTCCGTGACGCACACGCGCCTGCGCTCGCTGGTTCGCACGCTCGCCGTCGCTGATGAAAAGACAGGTTTGCTTAGCCGCGGCGCATACGTGGATTGCCTGCTGGCGGAATCCAACCGCGCGCGCTCGCAGGGCACGCAACTCTCCCTCGTGGTGCTGCAAATGGATCATGGCGGAGAGATTCTGCGACAACACGGCGATGCGGCAGTCGAAGGCTATATCGAGCAACTGGCCCGCGCTCTTTCCTCGGCGATTCGCCAGACGGATGTTGCAGTGAAGTACACGGCTTGGTCGCTCGTTTTCATCCTGCCGGATACTTCGCTGGACAATGCGCGCGCCCTGGCTGAAAAGCTGCGCCAGGTTGCAGCCACGATCCATCCTTCCTGGGGCGCGACGGATTTGACCGTAAGCGCCGTTGTGGCGGAGGCCTCTTCACGGCCGGGGGACGAGACGGAGGATCGCGTGACCGAGTGGATCAACCGCGCCGAAGCGGGTCTCGACGAAGCGCGCCAGCGCGGTGGCAACACTCTCGTTTCATTGGCAACCCCGTAGCAGTGAAATCATGCCGGCTATACGAGGGTTTTTTGCGACCGTAGCATTCGCGCCCGTGCAATCATCAAGGTCATACAATTCATCCGCTGAGTGCGCCATCTGGTGATCGGTAACAAGGAAAAGAGAAGCTAGAATGGGCTACGAAAACCTGTTGTTCGACGTGAATGAGCAGATCGCGAAGATCACGTTCAATCGCCCCAGTGTGCTCAATGCTCTCAATCGCAAGACGATCGATGAATTGGGCGATTGCCTGCAAATCGTGAAGAAGGACGACTCCGTCCGCGTGGTAATTCTCACCGGCGCGGGCGAGAAAGCATTCATCGCCGGCGCGGACATCAATGAGCTAGCTCGACTGTCGTCGATAGGCGGCAAGGAGTATTCGCTCCACGGCCAGGCGGTCATTCACAGGTTTGAAACCTTGGGCAAACCCTCCATTGCCGCGATTAACGGATTCGCGCTCGGTGGTGGATGTGAACTTGCTCTGGCCTGCACAATTCGTATTGCGAGCCGCACGGCGAAATTCGGCCAGCCGGAAGTGAAACTGGGAATCACTCCGGGCTTCGGAGGGTCGCAGCGTCTGGCGCGCCTTTGCGGCAAGGGGATCGCACACGAGATGATCCTGACGGGCGAACCAATCACCGCCGAGGAAGCCCTGCGCATCGGGCTGGTAACTCGCGTGGTCGAGCCCGGCGATCTTCTTCCGACAGCGGAACAAATCGCGCGCAAAATCGTCGCGAATGCTCCGCTCGCAGTGAAGTATGCTATGGAAGCTGTCGAGCACGGAATGGAAATGCCAAAGGAAGAAGGGCAGTTTCTTGAAGCAGCGCTTTTCGGGCTGTGCTGCTCGACCGGCGACATGCGCGAAGGGACGCACGCGTTCCTCGAAAAGCGGCCGCCGAAATTTCAGGGGCGTTGAATCATGGCAGGACACATGGAGCCAACCAATATTCGCGGCAATTTGGACGCAAAAGGACTGCGCGTCGGGATTGTCGTGAGCCGATTCAATAGCTTCATCACGGAGCGTTTGTTGGCAGGCGCTCTCGATGCTCTTGGCCGCGCGGGGGCCGCGGAAAAACAAATTGAAATCATTCGCGTCCCTGGATCGTTCGAGATTCCCATCGCCGCGAAGAAGATGGCCTCCGCCGGCCGTTTCGATTCCATCATTTGCATCGGCTGCATTCTGCGCGGGGAGACCTCGCATTACGATTACGTCGCGTCGGAAACGTCACGCGGCATCCAGCTGGCGCAAATGGACTCCGGAGTGCCAATGATCTTCTGCGTTCTGACATGCGACACGCTCGAACAGGCAATTGACCGTGCCGGACTGAAGAGCGGCAACAAGGGATACGACGCGGGATTGGCTGCCGTCGAGATGGCTTGCCTCTCGCGCAAACTCTCAAAGAATTCTTCCAGCGCCCGGCCGCGCAAGCCTCACGCCTAGAATGACTCTTCGCAGAAAATCCCGCGAATTCGCTTTGCAGATGCTTTTCGAGTGGGACATGACAAAACAGAAACCCGCGCGCATCGAGCAACTTTTCTGGAAGTCGGCGCGGGCTGAACATGCCACCCGCAAGTTTGCCAATGAATTATTCGAAGGCGCCGTCGCACAGGCTGAATCCAGCGACCAGCTCGTGGGAGAACTCTCGGAGAACTGGCGGTTCGAGCGGCTGGCCGCGGTGGACCGAGGCATCCTGCGCCTTTCGATCAGTGAACTCAAGCTTGGCACAGCGCCGCCGAAGGTCGTCATCAGTGAAGCAATCGAGCTTGCAAAGAAATTCTCTTCTGGTGAAGCGCCGGCCTTCCTGAATGGCGTCCTGGACGCCGCACTGAAGTCATTGGAGGGCTAGCGGAGACTTTTCCCGCCCGCGGCGTTTCAGGCGTCGATGTAGCCTTCGAAGATGCGGACTGCCGAACCGCTGACTTTCGGGATCAGCCGCCCGCGCTCGGCGCCGACTTCCACTTGAATCTCGCTTGGCCGGCCCATTTCCACTCCCTGCGTGATTCGGAGAGTTTCGCCCGGACGCATGCGGCCATGCTCGACAAGGTAGGCGCCGAGCGAACCTCCCGCGGATCCTGTCGCGGCATCCTCGATCAAACCCCAGGGCAGCATGCCCCGCGCGTGAGCGTGGCCGCGCCCATCGAAGAAGAAGCAATACGCCATCACGCCACCACGGGAAATCAAGTGCGCCAGCGAGCGCATGTGGACATGGACGCGTTTCAAGGCAGTCTGTCGTGCTACCGGGACCATGAGGTTGAAGACGCCCGTCGACACGAACTCGAGTGGCAAGGAAGACGAAAGGTCTCGTGGCTTCAGCCCGAGGGCTTCGGTGAGCAGAGTCGCGTTTAACCGCGCGCGCACGAAGCGCGCGGCTTTCTGCGTCATCGTGACGCAAACGGGCCGCCCGTCATGAAATGTGAATTCGACCGGGAGAATCCCCGCGCCAGTCTGCTGCAGCACGTGGACGTTTCCCTCGGACGCGGGCACAACTCCGAGTTCCGCCAGCAGGAACCAAGTGCCGATTACCGGGTGGCCGGCGAGGGGAAGCTCGCGCGTTGTTGTGAAGATACGCAATCTTGCGAGGGCGCGGTTGTTCGTGGGCCGCTGAACGAAGACGGTCTCGGAGAGATTCATCTCACGCGCAATCGACTGCATCCGGATTGGCGAAAGACCGTCGCCATCGGTAATGACAGCCAGTGGATTGCCCGCGAAGGGTTTTGTCGTGAATACATCGAGCGTGTAGAGTCGCCGCTTCATATTGTCTGCTTTCTCGCCCAACCTCTGGGCGCGAGGCCCGAAATCAGAGTTTCTTGACGAGCGTTGCGACCTCTCCGAGAACACGGCGAGTGGTTTCCGGGCTTGTCGTCTCGGAATAGACACGCAGCATCGGTTCCGTGCCCGATGTGCGCACCATCACCCACCCGATGTCACCCAGATAGACTTTTTCACCATCGAGATTCTCGCGCCTCACGATCGGCCAGTCGAGAAAACGCTGGAGTTTTTCGCTGGCGAAATACTCGATGGCCTTGCCCTTTTGCCCGTCACGCAACGTCAAATCGACCCGACCGTAGTGATGCTCCCCGAATTCGCGTTGCAGCATCGCAACCAATTCGCCGGGGCGTTTGCCGTGCCACGCCATCACTTCGGCAAGCAGGAGCGCGTTCACCGTCGCATCTCGTTCCGGGAGATACAACTTCGTTCCGATTCCGCCGCTTTCCTCTCCGCCCAATAAAATGTCGCTTTCAAGCATTCGGTCGCAGATGTACTTGAATCCAATCGGTGTTTCCCAGACCTTGCGCCCGAATTTCGCGGAGATCTTGTCGATCATTTTCGTTGTCGAAAACGTTTTCGCCATATCGCCTGTGAGCTTGCGCGTGCCCGCGAGATGCCAAAGCAGAATCGAGAAGATCTGATGCGGCGTGATGAACGTGCCGTCAGGGTCCATCGCACCGATTCGGTCGGCGTCGCCATCGAGTGCGAAGCCCGCATCGTAATTGCCCGCGTGCAGCGCCTGGCGCAGCGCCTCCACATGCGGCTCGATCGGCTCCGGGTTCACGCCGCCAAACAAGGGATCTCGCGTCCCGCGGATTTCGCCGGCTTCGATTCCGTGGCGATGAAATAGTTCGCGGAGCAGGCCGCGCCCCGCCCCGTGCATCGGGTCGATCAGGAACCGGAATTTCGAGGCTCGCAGACGTTCCCAATCCACCAACCCATCGAGTGTTTCGAGATACGGCGCCCGCACGTCCAGCGAATGAATCAGATCCTTGCGCGGAGGCAGCGGGGAAATGCCGTCCCGTATCACCTTTGCGAGTTCCTCTTCGATCTGCGCGATGATTGCGGGCGAGGCCGAGCCGCCGTACGTCGCTTTGATTTTGATTCCGTTCCATCGGTAGGGATTGTGGCTCGCGCTGATTTGAATTCCCGCGGCAGCCCCGCGCAGGCGAACGAGCAACGACAGAGCGGGCGTCGGGCAAGCATCCGTTGCGAGCCAAACGGGCGTGCCTGTGGAAGCAACCGTTTCAGCCGCAACCTGAGCAAATCGCTCGGAGGCGAAGCGCGTATCGTAGCCGACAAGGACGCCGTGGCCGGGCTGCTCGGCTCGCACCACGTATCGAGCGATGGCATACGTCACCTTGCGAACGTTCTCGTACGTAAAATCATCGGCGATGACGCCGCGCCAACCGTCGGTCCCGAAGCGGATGTTTGTCATGACCGACCAGTATAAGCGATGGAATCTCCGTCGAGAATAGTTCGTTCAAGCGAACTTCAATCAGTGGGTCTAGTTACAAGAGGTCTTGGATCTTCCGGCTCTCGAGCCATTTCACGATTTTGTTTACGTCTTGCGACCGGTCGCGGGAGCAAAGGAGCAGGGCATCACTGGTCTCGACAAGAACCACATCGTGGACGCCAATCGCGGCGACAAATTTGTGCGGCGCCCAGAGGAAATTCCCGCTTGCGTCGAGCGAAAAGGAGTGGCCCGCGGAAACATTTTCGCCCGGCTTAGCGGCAAGCAGTTCATAAACAGCAGCCCAAGAACCGATGTCGCTCCAGCCCACCTTCGCTGGAATTACGGACACTCGAGCGTCGATGACATGCTTGCCTCGCGCGGTCCCAGCGGATCGCAAGCGTGTCACGGGTTCCATGATGGCGTAATCCACGGAGATGTTTTCGAATTGTGGATAGAACTTCTTCAGAGCACGATGATATCGGCGGGTGCCAATCAATTTCTTCAACTCAGCGAGGGCGTCGTATGTTCCGGGAAGGAACCGTTTCAGATTGTCCAGGAAAGTCGAAACGCGCCAGAAGAACATTCCCGCATTCCAGAGGTATTTCCCCGAGGCGACGTACTTCCGCGCAAGCGGCAACGCCGGCTTCTCAGTGAAGCGGCGCACCTCAAAGGCAGTAGTGCCACGAGGCTTGGCGGCGACACCTGCGCGCTCGATGTACCCATACCCTGTTTCGGGCCGCGTCGGTGGCACACCGAGGACAACCAAGTTTCCCGGCTGGCTGGCAAGGTTGAGCGCCGCTCGCAGTATCGAACGATACCGGGCTGCGTAAGCAATGTAGCTATCCGACGGGAGCACAGCCATCAACGCATCGCCATGCTTGCGGGCAAGATGAATCGCGGCGAGGCCGATAGCGGCTGCGGTGTTGCGGCCAGTGGGTTCGGCGAGGATGTGCGATGTAGGGACGCCACGCAACTCTTGCCGCACAGCGGCCGCTTGTTCCGTGTTTGTGACGACCCAGATGTTTCGCGCCGAAAGAAGCGGGCTGAGCCTGGCAACCGTTTCGCGGAGCATTGTCCGGCGGCTGGTGATGTCGAGAAGCTGTTTCGGCGTGCGCACGCGGCTGCGCGGCCAAAAACGAGTTCCGCGCCCTCCCGCGAGAAGTACGGCGCATGAGGGAAGTAAATCGCGTTTCGTGTGCGAACTCATGGATAGATGATGCGAGACAAATCCGCCTTGGCGACGCCCTGGTCCTCGAGCCGGCGCGCATACTGATTTAGGTCGCCGGGCACGTAGGTACGCAAGAGGGAAGTCCGCGCGTTCGGGACCATTTGATACGCACCAAGCGCCGCAGGAATCATCCAGACTTGCGCCGGACCGTATTGAGAGGAACTTTTCCCCCAGCCAATGTCGCCGTTTCCTTCAAGGAATACGATTAGATCGAAATGCTGGCTGGAAGAAGTTGTGGCGACGCTCTCCGCGAAATCCCAGCGCTCGGTTGCGAAGTAGCGGCACGCAACGAGAAAAGTCTCCGCGATGCCGCCTTGTACAATCTTTACCGGGTCGAGTTTTCCTCCGGTTTGTTTGCCGAATCGCATCACGTCCAGCGCCTTCTCGATGTGCAGCGGGCGGGAATTTCCATTGGCATCCCGGCGGTTATAGTCATAGACACGGTATGTGAGGTCGGAGGTCTGTTGGATCTCGCAGATCACAAGTCCGGCTCCGATCGTGTGAGCCGTTCCCGCGGGAATAAAGACCGCATCACCCTCACGCAACGGAATGCGTTCGAGGCACTTCTCGGCGGTACCGTCAACGATTGCGCGCTTGAACTTCTCAAGCGTCACATCCGGCTTTAGCCCGGCAAGCACCCCGGCCCCGAGGCGCGCGCGGTGGATATACCACATTTCCGTCTTTCCGCGTCCGCCGGCCGCCGCCTCGTTTTTTGCGGCATAAGCATCATCCGGATGAACCTGCACGGAAGGTTTGTCTTCGGCAAAAAGAAACTTCACGAGGAGAGGAAACACGCTTTCACGTTCCGCCTGTGTTCCGCGCCAATCGGCGGTCATTTGCGGCCAAGCTTCACTCAGCTTCTTTCCCGCGAAGGGGCCATTCGCGAAACGAGATTCATCACCCGTCATCCACGCCTCGCCGATGGGTTCAGGCAGGCTGGATTTCTCGGGAAAGAGCGGTGCCAGAGAAAGCGCGCCCCAGGGGCGGGTGCTGAAGATCGGGTCGAAGCGTGCCGGGCAGAGATTCACTTTGCCTCGCCAAAGAAATGGGACATCCGCCGCAAGCCTTCCTCGATTCTGTCCATCGAAGTTGCATAGGAAATCCGCAGATGACCGGGAGCGCCGAAGGCTTCGCCGGGGACCACGGAGACATGCGCGCGCTCGAGGAGTTGCAACGTCACGGCCGTGCAGTTAGGCATGTCGCGGTTCAGGTGCGCCGCCACGCTGGGGAAAACGTAGAACGCGCCGTCCGGAGCGGTGCAAGTCACGCCGGGAATCGCGCGCAAACCGGCGAGGATCCGCTCGCGGCGTTTCGCGTACTCGGCGAGCATTTCCTCGATTGTGTGCATGGGGCCATGCAAAGCTTCCAACGCGGCATATTGCGCGATGGAATTTGGGTTCGATGTCGATTGGCTCTGGAGCTTCGCAATCGCCTCGATGAGCGGTTGCGGAGCAAGCACATATCCGACGCGCCAGCCTGTCATCGCAAAAGTCTTTGAAAACGACCCCGCTACGATGACCCTTTTTTTCGCGCCGGGCAGACCAGCGACCGAGAATGGCTTGGCCGCCCCGTAGAGGAAATGGGAGTAGCATTCGTCCGACAGCAGCCAGATGCCACGGCGCTCGCATACAGCGAGTATCTTGGCGAACTCATCCGCAGGAATCACAGAGCCCGTCGGATTGTTGGGGGAGTTCACGATCACGATGCGCGTCCGAGGTGTCAGCGCCTTTTCGACCGCAGTGGCGCGCAGGCAGAAGCCATCCTCGGCATGGGTTGCGACGAACACAGGCTTCCCCGCGGCATACTTCACAATGTCGGGGTAGCTGACCCAATAAGGCGCCGGGATCAGCGCTTCGTCACCCGAGTTGAGCAGCGCGCTGATTGCATTAAAGACCGCATGCTTGCCGCCGGCGTTCACAGCGCACTCCGACGGCTCGTAGGACGACCCAAATTGCGAAGCGTGCCAGTCGCAAATCGCCCGGCGCAGTTGAGGGATGCCCGTAACGGGCGTGTACTTTGTATGGTTCTCTTCGAGCGCCTTGATGGCAGCGCGCTTGATATGATCCGGCGTAGGGAAATCCGGCTCGCCGGGGCCGAAGTCCGCGACATCCACTCCTTGCGCTTTGAGCCGCGCCGCGGCTTGCGCGGCGGCCATCGTCGGCGACTCCGTGATGCGATTCACCCGGTCAGCAAATTGAAACACTTCTTCCATTTTCCTCCCTGGGGCACTTGCCACTCAGCGGCTCCCGGTTTGATTCACATGGACTTTGGCGCGAAGGCGCTCATCGACAATCGGTGGGACCAGGCACTTTACGGGTCCGCCGAGACGCGCGAGTTCCTTGACTAGCCGCGAACTCAGGTAGCTGTATGCCTCGGCCGGCATCATGAATACGGTTTCGATTTGCGGCTCGATTTTGCGATTCATCAGCGCCATTTGAAGTTCGTATTCGTAGTCGGAGACGGCGCGAATTCCTCGAAGGATCACGCGCGCCCCTTTGGCCCTTGCGTAATCCATCAACAAGCCGTCGAAGACGTCCACTTCAACGTTCTCCCAATCGAACGTGACCGCTTCCAACATCTCGATGCGTTCTTTCACATCGAACAATGGCTCTTTGTCGAGATTGCGGGCCACAGCGACAATCAGCTTGTCGAAAATGTTCGCGCCGCGCGCGATCAAGTCGAGATGGCCGTTCGTGACAGGGTCGAATGTCCCTGGATAGAGGGCCGTGACGGATTTTTCGCTCTGAGGGTTCATTTGGCGCGCCATTCCATTTCATTGTAATAAAAAACCGGCCAATTCGCGCCATTTTCCTTGAGCAGTCAAGCCCGCAGGTTTTCCGGCTGGATCCGCGCGACTTTCGCGTGTTTCAGGTGGCAGTTGGGATAGAATTCCAATACTGATGGGAAGGAGTGCGAGAACATAATGAAGCCCTACCGCTTTTATTCGGCCTCTGCCATTTTGTTATTCGTGACGGCCGGTGCATCAGGTCAAAGTGGGAGCCCGCAAACGGGTGCAAGGCACATTGTAGCTCCCGCACATACCTTCACGAAGTTCGAGCCGTTGAATCACTGGCGGGCGGATGTACTGGCCGGTGACAAGACGGCGCTCGCCGCAATCTACTCGACATCGCCTCCCGCTCGCACGCAGACGCAGCAAGGCACCTCGGAAGATCCAGGCGAAGAGCCGGAATTTTGGTCGGCTCTGGCGGCGAGAGGGTTGAAGGCGCTCAATCCGAAAGTTTTGGAGATCGACAAATCGCAGCCAGGAATGGTGTCGCTGGTGCTTAGAATCATGGTGGCACTTGAAGACAAAGGCGCAAGACAGGAGGATGTCGTTTCCGCTGCGCAAATCTGGGCGCAACAAGGGGGAACCTGGCGAATCGTCGCCACCCGAAGAAGCGAGCTAACTCCGAATACCCCTCGCCGACTGCCAGAGCCTGCTGTGCCAAACACCGACCTGTATCCTCCTCCCGAGGAGGCCCAGGCTGAAGTCAATGCAGCCCTGGCCGCTGCGGCAAAGGACCACAAGAGAGTGATCCTCGTATTTGGCGCGAATTGGTGCTACGACTGCCACGTTCTGGACCAGACGTTTCATTCGAAGCAGATTGCCCCGCTGGTCGAGGCAAACTATCACATGGTCCATATCAGTATAGGAGACGAAGACAAGAATCTCGACCTTGCAAGGAAGTACGAAGTCCCGCTCGACAAGGGAGTTCCCGCCCTCGCCATCCTCGATCCCGATGGAAAGCTAGTATTCAGCCAAAAGCAGGGCGAATTTGAGTCCTCGATCCGTATCGGCCCGGAGGACGTTGTTCAGTTCCTGCAAAAATGGAAGCCGGTTCGAGGAAACTGACAGGATCGTGTGGAACTAGCATCCAATCAAGACTGGATAGGTTTTGTTTGCGGAAAAAGTCAGGATGTCGGCAAGGTCTCGCCAAATCTGGCGTTTAGGAGATTGCAGGGATGGCGGCAAAGCTTCCGATTTACATGGACAATCACGCTACGACGCCTGTGGACCAGCG
>Ga0326727_10020872_pt1 | contig 12940 bp, 12 predicted proteins | sample MB2enrmetagenome_FD_207643 | JGI IMG/M metagenome (GOLD analysis project Ga0326727, IMG submission 207643) | Lab enriched peat soil microbial communities from McLean, Ithaca, NY, United States - MB29MY | ecosystem: Environmental > Terrestrial > Soil > Wetlands > Peat | place: USA: New York...
CGGAGCTTTGGCGCCGAAAACCGTGGCCGCGCCAAACGGCCCGATCATTTCGTTGTTCCCCATGTAGATGATCCAAAGGTCGCCCTGGCAGCGGGCGCATTCGCGGGCGATGGGCACGATGACATGGGAACTGATCGCGGTGATGGCAACGTTGACCACCTCGAAATTCACGCCCGGATACCGTTCCCGCAACAGGACCTCCAGATACCGGCCCGCCCCGAAGGACGGCTCCGGATCACCTTGCGCGGCCGATTCGCCAAAAATAAAAATGCGGCACGTGCCCGCGGGTTTCACCGCTTCCATCCTCAATGGGCCGGACCAGCGGGACAATTCCGGCGGAAAGAAGCGCAGCCCGAACTTTTCATTGTTGAGCAGGTAATCCCGGCCTTCCAGGCGGACCTTCTCGAACAGACTGGTCGGGTAACCGTAGCCCGCCAGGCGCAGCGCCGCCTCCAACACGGCCAGCGCCAGCAAGGGCATGACCAGAAGCGCCGCGATGCGGAACAGCCACTTGCGGCTCGGAACCAGGGGCGGGGTTGCGGCCTGCTGTGTTTTAGGGCGCGGTTTCAAAGGTGCCAACCAAGTAGCACGAACCCGAACCGGTGGCAATTACATGAACGGATAGAGCGCCCAGGCAATCCCCGAACTGGCTGTAAAGATGAGAATGGCGCCCAGCACCAGCAACAGGACAATTAGCGGGATCAGCCACCACTTCTTCTCCTGTTTGCAGAAGCCGACAAACTCTTTAAACAACGCCCACATGCTCGGAACCAATTTAACGTCCAACGTCCACAGTTTAAAGCTTGAAGTCGCTTTCTCAGCGGCCGATGTCATTCTCCAGGGTTTTTCTGATGCCGGCGAAAATATTCTCCGCCATTTGCCGGCGGCCCTCCTGGGTCATATGCATGAGGTCGGTGAACTTTTCATGTTCGCCATCAAGATGCGGATGGGTGTCAATCAGGCAAACTTCGGGGTGTTGCCCGGCCAATTGCTCAAGAATCAGCGAATGAGCCATGTTGGCCTTTATCCACCCCCGGACTGAGTCGCCGGTGCCGCCCTGATAAAAGTCGATCACAGCCGGGTCGCTTTTCCAGTTCACAGGCATGGAGTAATTGGCCAACATCAGGCGGATGCCGTTCGTCGCGGCGGCCTGGATCAGTTGCCGGTAAGCCTCCGCGTATTTCGTCTCCATGGGATTGGCGCAGGCCGGGCTGGTGTGAAGAGCCTTTCTCTCACGATTCAGGAAAGGCATAACTCTGATCCGATATTCAAAATCGGCGGCCAGCTTGAGCGGACGCTTCTCGTAAGGGGGTGGGGCGGCGCCCATGGGCCGCAACAGGGTCTCGTCAATCAAGCAGAAACCATTGGCGCCGTGATAGGAGATGATCATGTCCGGCTTCAGCGGAAGGATTCGTCCGGGGAGAGTGAGCAGGTTGTCGCAGAGTGAGTAACCCGGTGTGCCGGCATTTATGACCTCGACCGGACGGCGGGATTTCAGGCGTTCCCGAATCATCTGCTCGAGCAATTCAGGCCAGGGCTTGTCATCCGGTTCATAAGTCATGCCAAAAGTGGTGGATTCGCCCAGGGCGACAATACGATAAATGCCGCCCTTTTCCGCGGAAATTTCCCGGCCGCGAAAGCCTTTGCTGTTAATGGAAACCGGACATTGCAACAGAAGCACGTGGTTGTCGGGCCGCAGGCGGCGGTACGGAGGAGGCTGAGGAGTGGGTTCAAGAAATTGCTCCGCGAAACTTACCAAGTAATGATTAAAATACTCTTGCGCGCGGGCGAAAGCCTCAGGATCACCCTTCGCCTTGTCGTAGGAGTAATAATTGCGGTACGTTTCGGGTCGTATTTCGGGTCTGCCATGATACTGGTAAATCAGGTCGGCTGCCGGCAATCCCGCGAGCAACAAGATGAATGTGTTCACCATCTGCAGGCCAACCGGCCCCATGCGAAACCACAAGCGGCAGAGGACCAACAAGGCCAGGATTGACAGAAGACCGCTGTAAAACGCGCCCCGGAGATTCTGGTCGTAGCCGGTCACAAGCCAAATGAGGTCGAGATAGCCCAACCAAACCAGGATGAGTATTTTCCAGCGGGTATCTCTTGAGGCGCCAGCCGTTCGCCGGCTGGTCACCGCCAGCGCCGCCGAGATCAGTGCCGCCACCGCCGCAAAGGATGGATCAAAGAGCAATGTTGTCAGCAGCAGGCCCATCCACACGAGCATGCTGAAGCCCGATGCGAAGGTCCATCCCGCCGGCCAAACACTCGGCCACGGCATGCCAGGCGCCGCTTGGAGAGCGACAAGTATGACACCCATCAGACTCATGGCCACGACGGCGCTCCAGTCGGTCTGGAACGAAATGGCCGCAATGACCGCGCAAGCGATCAAGATCGTTTGCAGGAGCAAGCCCGCCCAGTCGCGCCTAGTCATGACATTCCTTGCTGATTTGGCGCACACTTTCAGTGTATCCTGCCGGGCTTGATCTGCAAGCGGCTTCCAAACATGTTTCCGAAGATGTGTTATTATTTTCATTCGACATTCCGCCGCGATCATTCGAAAGTGGACCCATGTCGTGGCCTGCCGATTATCACATGCACACCCCGCTCTGCCGTCATGCCAGCGGGCAGCCCGCCGAATACGCCGCCCGCGCCGTGGCGGTCGGCTTGACGGAAATCGGCTTTTCGGACCATTCCCCAATGCGCCGCGATGACTTTGATAATTGGCGCATGCGCCTCGATCAATTGGACGAATACGTCGAGACGGTGCGCCGCGTGCAAAAGGATTCCGCCGGCTTGGTCGTCAAGCTCGCTCTGGAAGTCGATTATTTGCCCGGTCACGAAGAATGGATTCGCGACCTGGCGGCCCGCCATCCCTGGGACTATTTGATCGGCTCGGTTCATTACGTTTCCGATTCCTGGGCGGTGGACAATCCCGAGGACGTCGCCCGGTGGAAAGACCGCGACCCTTATGAAGTGTGGGCGGCCTATTTCGACCGGCTCACCCAGGCGGCGGATTCCAAGCTCTTTGACATCATCGGCCATGCCGATTTGCCCAAGAAATTTAATATTTATCCCAAAAAGGATTGCGCGCCGCTGTTCAACCGTTTTTTGGAGGCGGCGCAAAAGAACAATGCCGCCATTGAACTCAACACCGCCGGCCTGCGCAAGGAGTGCCGCGAAATTTACCCCAGCCGCGCCTTCCTGCAACTGGCCGCGCAAAAAAAGATGCCGATCACCTTCGGGTCCGACGCCCATGCGCCGTCCGAAGTGGGCAGCGGCTTTGCCGAGGCCGTGGCCCTGGCGCGCTCAGTGGGTTACAGCCATTGGTGCCGGTTCTCGCAACGCCGCCGCACCGAGTCGCCCCTGTGAATTCGTCTGAAAAACGAATTCCATCGGCTTGCAATTCCATCGGACGTAATTTAACTTTCAATACATGAGCAGCAAAGCCCAAGCCGTCATCCAGGAATTCAACAGCTTGCCGCAAGTCGAACAGTTGGCCGTTTATGAAGCGATTGCCCGCAAGGTGGCCCCGGCGGACTACGGGCCACTCTCCGATGAGGATCTAACCGCAATTGCCGCCGAAACCTTTGCGTTGCTGGATCAGGAAGAGAGCCGTGCCGAATCGCGGTGAGGTCTGGATGGTGGATTTGGGAATGATTCAAAAGGTTCGGCCCGCGCTGATCCTCAACCGTCCCTTTAAAGATACACTAGTTGCTTTATTTTGAGAGAAGCTTCGCCCACCACTCGAAGTCGGGGTGGCCGAACTTCGGGCGGTATTTCGCACGGCTGGAAATATTCGCAAGAGCGCGGCCCATATCGGCATCCGAAACCAAACATTTGCTTTGCCAATGCTGGAGAAGCGCACAAGTTGACCACAATTCGATTTTCATTCCCCGGCGCTGAATAACCTTTCGTGCCTTTTTGTCGTCTGTGGCAAGGGCGAAATGGCGGCATTCTGCAATTGCCACGGACTCCGCCTCACCGTCATCAAGGTCGAGAGCAATCTCGATGTAGCGTAACTTTTCAGCTTCACTCTCAAGGGTAAGAATCTCCAAGATTCCGCATTCAACGATGCGTTCCAGGTTAATTTTCTCGCGCCCCACAGAATCAGGATTGCGCAGGAATAATGCCTCCTGAGCGACACCGGCAGATATGGCGAATCGGAAGCCACACCCATTGGCAAGGTCCTCGAACCGCCCACTGGCCAGGAGGTTAATCAACACACATGCATCTTGTATAAGGATGGAAGCCATGCCGGATGATTTTACTCCGCCGAAACCGGCGACGCCAAATCTACCGGAATGACTGAAAATTGTTCACCTTCCTCGTAAACAACGAGACTATCGAGTTCTTGCATGATTTCGCGGGCGCTCACAATGTCCGTGCGCAACTTCTTCGCCACTTGGCTTTCCGAAAGCTCGCCCATTTCAAGCGCAGCTTTGGCAAGCAACAGATACCTGGAGGGCCACTTCGAATGACGGCGGTCTGAGCGTAACAGACCAAGCACTTGTCGGGCTTTGTCCGGCTTGAAGTCACCCGCCTTTAGTCGGTCCCAACTCCCTGTTGGAATTCGTTTCAAAACTTCGAGTCGCAGGCACATGGCCTGCACCGAAACCCCAAAATAATCCGCCAGCGTAACAAGGTCGGCGATAGTAATACGCTCTTTTCTCGACATTTCGACTTCGGATAACCGACGGTTCACACCACTGCGCGGCATGAGGAAGTTCGCGGCAAAACTATCAGCAAAGCGCTCCGCTCGGTGTTTTCCCCAGCGGCCTTTTTGCATTATGTCCACGTCTGCATAGAAGCGAGTAGTGAGGAAATGGCCGCATTCGTGTGCAAGAGACCAATTCCCGCGGTACCACGGCTGCTTTATATTTACACCGATGCAGCCACCCAGGCGATCATTAAAGCCGAAAATGCCCGCGATAAAAGGAGGCATCTCATAAAAGAAAACCCGAAGCCCTACGGCTGCTTCAAATACCGCACGCAAATCACTGATGGGCGCGTCTCCGAGACCCAGGCGATTCCGCTCCTCTTGAGCAACATCCTCTGCAAACTGTTCTGGACTAATAAGCGAGTCCTCCAGTGGATATGGCTTTTGGTAGTTCTGTGGCAGCGGAGCCTTGCATATTTGTTCCAATTCAAGGTAATCTTCCGCTCGCGCCTCCAATTCGTGGCAAGCCCGAAAAAGCTGGTCTTCGGGCAAAGGAGTCTCCAACTGACTATTGGGCAATGCCGCCCTAAATTGAGGCGTGAGGGCCTCCGTAAAGGCACTCTGCTTTACCAACTCTGACACGTTGCGTCCGTAGCATCTGGCAAACGCTATCAGCTCGTCGGCGGCAACATGACGTTCGCCTTTCTCAATCGCCACAACAGTGGTTCGGACAAAGCCGAGCTTGTCAGCGACTGCCTCCTGCGTTAGGCCAAAAGCCCGGCGGGCGCTTTTCAAACGCTCGCCGAGGATTTTCGGGTCAATTTTGTCTAAGACATTGTCCGGCATTTGGTCCTTTACTAATAGTTTTAAGATTAAGCAGCAATTAGATCACGATTCAGCGCGGCTCGACCACTGAACGCCTTCCATTCACTCACTTGGGTTCGCAAGAGTTGCAGCAGGGATTTGTGAACTTCTTGTTCGTCTTCTCCGTTCAACGCAATCGAATGTTCGATTTCATAAAGTTCTGGAAAATCGTTTGCGAGCGCAAGCATATTGCGGACGTTCTCCATCAGCAGCCATATTTTTTCTTTCTGGAGCAAATAAATCACATTATATGACATTTGTCAACGGATTATTTATTTTTTCATGACATTGTCATTTTAAAGCGTAACCCTTTGCAGCCCACTATTTTACCATCGGCCATTGACTAAAGAAACTAAAAAATGCGTTGCAGGTACTGCCCGGTATGGCTCCCGGCGGTCCGGGCGATGGTTTCGGGCGGGCCTTCGGCCACGATGCGCCCCCCGCCGGCCCCGCCTTCCGGGCCTAAATCAATCACCCAGTCAGCCGTTTTGATCACATCCAGATTGTGCTCGATGATGATCAGCGTGTTCCCGGCATTGCGCAGTTTGAAGAGGACATCCAACAGTTTCGCCACATCATGAAAATGCAGGCCGGTGGTCGGCTCATCCAAAATGTAGAGCGTGTGCCCGGTGGCTTTGCGGCTCAACTCGGCGGCCAGCTTGATGCGCTGCGCTTCGCCCCCGCTCAGCGTGGTGGCCGATTGACCGAGCCGGACGTAGCCCAGTCCCACCTCCGCCAGCGTCAGGCACGGATCATAAATCTTCGGGATGGCGCGAAAAAATGTCACCGCCTCATCCACCGTCATGGCCAGCACGTCCGCGATGTTCATGCCCTTGTAATGAATCTCCAATGTTTCCCGGTTGTAACGCCGTCCGCCGCACGCCTCGCACGTCACGTAAATGGGCGGCAGGAAATGCATCTCGATCTTGATCAATCCGTCCCCCTGGCATTTCTCGCAACGGCCGCCCTTGACGTTGAAACTGAAGCGCCCCGCCTCATAGCCGCGGATGCGCGCCGTGGGCAGTTTGGCGAACAGATCGCGGATTTGATTGAGCATGCCGGTGTAAGTCGCCGGATTGCTGCGCGGCGTGCGCCCAATCGGCGTCTGGTCAATGACAATCACCTTGTCGAGCGATTCGAATCCGCGAATCAGGCGGTGCTTCCCCGGCTGTTCCTTCGACCCGTAGAATTTGCGGAACAAGGCCCGGCGCAAAATGTCATCCACCAGCGTGCTCTTGCCCGAACCGCTGACGCCCGTCACCGCCGTCAACGTTCCCAAAGGAATGCGGGCATTGATGTTTTGCAGGTTGTTCTCGCAAGCGCCGACAACTTCCAGCCAGCCGCGGTCCGCGGAGGGTTTGAGCCGGGTTTTGGGAATGGGGATTTTCAAATCGCCCTTGAGATACTGGCCGGTCAGGGAGCGCGGCGCGGCTTCGATCTCGGCCACCGCGCCTGCCGCCACCACTTCGCCGCCGCGCACGCCCGCGCCCGGCCCCAGGTCCAGCACGTAATCCGCCCGCCGGATCGTCTCTTCATCGTGTTCGACCACCAGGACCGAATTGCCCAGGTCGCGCAACCCTTCCAGCGACGTGAGCAAACGCTGGTTGTCCCGCTGGTGCAGTCCGATGCTCGGCTCGTCCAGAATATACAGCACCCCGACCAGCCCCGCGCCGATTTGCGTGGCCAGCCGGATGCGTTGCGCCTCCCCGCCGCTCAACGTCCCGCTCTCCCGGTCCAGCGTCAGATAACCCAGCCCGACATTTTTCAGAAAACCCAGCCGGGCGCGGATTTCCCGGATCACTTCCGCCGCGATTTTTTGCTGGAACTCGCTCAGTTTCAATTCCGCGAAAAAATCATCCGCCTGGTCGATGGACATTCCGCAAACCTCCATGATGGAAAGGCCCGGAGGCGTTGTGCTTTGTCCTTTGAACCGCACACTGGCCTCCGCGCCGCCGAGTGTGACCGCCAGAATTTCGGGCTTGAGCCTGCGCCCGCCGCAAGCGTCGCACGGCTGGGGGTTCATGAAGCTTTTCAAACGGTTCTTGGTGAACTCGCTCTCGCTCTCGACGTAGAGGCGTTCCAGGTTGGGAATGATCCCCTCGAACGGCCTGTGAATCTTGCTCATCTTGCCGGCCCGCCAGAAGGTGAATTCAATTTCCTCGGCGCCGGACCCATGCAGCAGCTTCCCCTTGAAATCCCCCGCCAAATCTTTCCAGGGCGTTTCCAGGCTTTGTCCGTAATGTTGAGCCAGGCCGCGCAACAGTCCCTTGTAATAAACGATCATGCGTTTGTTGCCGCGCCGCCACGGCAGGACCGCCCCCTTTTCCAGCGATTTCTCCCCGTCCGGCACAACCAGATGCTCATCGAACACCATCTTCTGCCCAAGCCCGTGACAAACCGGACACGCCCCCAAGGGCGAATTAAATGAAAAATGCTTCGGCGTCAGCGTGTCGAAACTCTCCCCGGTCGCCGGACTGTAATTTCGATTGGAATGCAGCGATTCCGACCACCCGGCCGCGGCCGTCGCGCCGGATGGCATTTTGCCATCGCCCGGCTGCTGCAACAACAACAGACGGCCTTCGCCCCATTTCAGCGCCGTCTCCACCGAATCGCTCAAGCGCACCCGGATCTTGTCATCGATCACCAGGCGGTCCACGATGGCTTCGATGGTGTGGCGCTGTTTGGCGTCCAGCTTGATGCGCACGTTGCTGCTCAACTCGACCAACTCCCCATCGACGCGCGCACGCACGAAACCCTCGCGGGCCAGCCGCTCGATCACATCGCGGAACTCCCCTTTTTGCCCGCTGACCACGCGGGCCAGCAACATGACGCGCGTTTTGGGCGGCAAGGCGAGGATTTTATCCACAATGTCGCTGGTCGTTTGCCGGGTGATCGGCTCGCCGCTCACCGGGCAATGGGCCTGGCCGACATTGGCAAAGAGCAAACGCAGGTAATCGTAAATCTCCGTCGTCGTGGCAATGATCGACCGCGGATTTGTCCCCGACCCGCGCTGCTCAATGGCGATGGCCGGCGACAATCCCTCAATAAAATCGACATCGGGCTTCTCCATCTGATCAAGGAACTGGCGCGCATAAGCCGAAAGCGACTCGACATATTTCCGCTGTCCCTCCGCGTAAATGGTGTCGAAGGCGAGCGACGACTTGCCCGAGCCGCTCAACCCGGTAATGACGACCAATTTGTCGCGCGGGATGGAGAGGCTCAGGTTCTTCAGATTATGCTGGCGCGCGCCGCCAATCTTGATGAATTTTCCAGTCATGACACAAAATTTCGCAATCAGACCATCTGATAATTCTACCCCAAAGCCCCGCGAAAAGAAAGCGGCCATCCTAAAATCCGCCGCGGCGTTCCGGAAGAGCGCCGCCATTTGAATAATGCGCAGATGCGGCCCCGAAAGCTCAAACCCATCGCGCGTCAAGACGCCGACGCGTTCTCTGACGAATGACGAATGGCGCGAAGCGTTTTGGAGTGCGCCAGTCCTGTGGCGCTTTGAAATGAACAACATCTCAAACACCTATAGAAACGAGTCCGCCAGGCGGGCGACGCCTTGCAGGGTGCGGGCGGCCAGCGGACGGCGGCCCCACTCTTCAGCCGTGAGCAACGCGCTGTGCGCAAAATAACCTTCCTGAATGCGACGCAACCCCGCCACCACCTTGGCGTCGTAAAACAACATCCCGATCTCGGCATTGAGCGCGAAGGAGCGGATGTCAATGTTCGCCGAGCCGATGTGCGCCACGTCGCTGTCAATGGTCAGATACTTGGCGTGCAAAAAACGCGGTTGATAGAGGTGTATGTTCACACCGGCCTCCAGCAGTTCATCGTAAAAGGAGCGCTGGGCCAGTTGGGTGAGGGTCTGATTGGCATGGCTGGAAACGACCAGATGCATGGCCACGCCGCGCCGGGCGACCGACCGCAGCGCCTCGAGGAACGGCTCATCGGGCACGAAATAGGGTGTTGTCAAGACTACGCGCTCGCGCGCGGCATAGAGCAGGGTGATCATCAACTCCTGCCCGTTCTCCCGCCGGTATCCCGGGCCGCTGGGCACCACTTGCGCGATGGCATCGCCCGCCTGGCCCGGCTCGGGAAAAACCTCCGGGTCCTCCAGGGGCGTGTTCGTCTCCAGAAAGCGGTCGGCCAAAAAAACGGCCTGCAATTCCCAGGCCACCGGACCGGTGACGCGCACGACCATCTCCTCGTTCGGGAACCCGGCCACGAATTGGCCGTCGGTGATGTTTTGGGACCCGGTGTAGCCGATCCTCCCATCGATGACGGCGATTTTCCTGTGGTTGCGCAAATCGAACCGCGCGGCATTCCGCCGGAAAAGGCCCACCGGCAAAAGGGGCGTCACCTCGATGCCTTTGGCGCGCATCTGCGCGCCCAGCGTTCGCAAAGCGCGCTTGGAGCCGACGGCATCCAGCAGGACGCGGCATTTCACGCCCCGTCCGGCCGCGCGCATCAGGGCTTCCGCCACGCGCTGGCCCGTGGCGTCGTCCTCGTAGATGTAATACAACAAATGGACGTGCTGGCGCGCCGCATCGATGTCGGAAACCAGCCGGTCGAGCGAGGCGGCGTAATCGGTCAGCAACTCGACTTGATTTCCGCCAAGCGGTTCAAAATCACCCAACCGGGTGGCCAGGGTGGCCAGCGGCGTCACGTTCGGCGGCAGGCTGGGCCGGGGTCCCTGGCGGGAGAGCATCTGCTCCTGAACGATGCGGATTTTTTTGGAGGCGCGCTCATGGCGGTCGATCCGGTATTTTGGCAGATAAATCCGGCCCACCAGCCCGTAGAAGATCAGGCCGGGCCAGGGCAGAAGAAAAATCAGCAGCAGCCAGGTGCGCGACGCGGCGGCATTGCGCTGCCGCGGCACATAGACCAGCATCACGAGCCGGATGACCCATTCGCTGATCAGGTAGATGAGGCTCCAATGGATCATGTGATTTCCAGTGTTTTCATGCGGACAACGCCGGGCAGTGTCAGGTTTGCTCCGCAAAGATTAAAGATTATTCTACCGGCCCGAGCTGCTTTGCCGAAAAATCAAGATGTTCGTCCCGGCTTGCCACGGCGGCAGAATGCAGTAATCTTTCAAACATGAGCATGTTCAAAGTCAATGTTGTCGCCCGCAATCCCAAACGCGAGGAATTGGCAACCAAGCCCTTGGAGGCGCTGGTGGACACCGGCTCGGAACTGACCTGGCTTCCGGCGGACGTTTTGAAAGGCGCCGGCATTACCCCGCGCCGGAAGCGGATGTTTGCCACGGCCACGCAGCAGAAAATCGAACGGGAGGTTGGCTACGCCATCCTGAGCGCCGAAGGCTACGAAACCAACGACGAAGTGGTCTTCGCGGAATCAGGCGACATGACGCTGCTTGGCGTCAGAACCTTGGAGGGCTTTGGCGTCACGGTGGACAATGTCAGCCATCGCTTTGTGGCCACTACGACAATAGTGGCGCTTGGATGGCATTTGCATGTAATGAGATTCCTCGACGACCTTCCAGGAAGATAAATCCGCCAGCAGCTTCAACTGCTTCAGGACGTCCGCCTTCATTCCATTTCGGCGTGACAAGCGGGATTATTATTTGACGTTGGCAGTGGTCACCGGCGGATTGGCTCCAAACAACTGCTTGACAGTTTCCCGACTCAACACAAGGATGGTGAACACGCCGAGAACCGTTCCAAAGGGCACGAACAGGCACTCGACGCACCCCATGACAAGGCAGAATGTGTAATGCTTGCGCCGCGCCAGGAAACATCCCGCCGTCACGACTGACGCCGCAAAAATCAAGCCGAGGGTGATGAACAGAACGGCAAAAATCACAAAAAACCAGCCAATGAAAGCCGTTGGCAGTTGAATGTTTGGGGCGAATTTGCCGGGGGCATAGATCATGAACAGTCCAATAAGCAGGTGGAAGACGGGAAAGAGCGCAAACAAGCCGGCAAGTCCGCCAACCACATAGTGGAATATCGAAAGCAACCGAAGATGTTCTTCATCCCGCATCATATTTGTCGTCCTTCCGGCAGTGAACAAGCCAAGGCTGGCCCGCGCCGCGGCCCCTGTCAAATCTGAATTTTTCACTTTGAAATTTGCCGGCGCCGCGCCTACCCTTGGCCCAATGTTCGATGCCTCTGAATTGTTTGATTTGAGCCAGACCCGGCACGCCCCGATTTTCGACGGCTGCCGTTATGCCTGGGAGGCGTTGCCCAAAATCGCCGCCTTTCTGGCCGCCCATTTGCGCCCCAGTCTGCGCAACCGCTGCGAAGGGGAGGTTTTCATTGGCAAACAGGTTTTCGTCGGCGAAGGCACCGTGTTGGAGGACGGCGCCATGATCAAGGGGCCGGCCATCATTGGCGGCAATTGCCGCATCCGCCATAATGCCTACATCCGCGAAAACGTCATCATCGGCGACGATTGCATGGTCGGCAACTCGACCGAGATCAAGAATTCCCTCCTCTTCAACCACGCCCAGGCGCCCCATTTTAATTACGTCGGCGATTCCATCCTCGGCTACAAGGCCCATTTGGGGGCCGGGGTGAAAATTTCCAATTTCACCCTGTTTGGCGGGACGGTGGCGGTGGAGATCGACGGCAAGCCGTTCGACACCGGATTGCGCAAATTCGGCGCGTTGCTGGGGGACGGTTGCGAGATCGGCTGCAACGCCGTCTTAAGCCCGGGCAGCATCATCGGGCGCGGCGCGGTCATTTATCCCAACGTCTCATGGCGCGGCATTTTGCCTGAACGAATGATCGTCAAGAACAAAGCCGCCCAACAGGTCGTGGCGCGGCGGCGCGACGACGGGCCGGAAGCGGCGCAATGATTCGTCTGGTCGAAGACCCGCCGGCGGGAAAGCCCGCCAGCCTGATCGAACAGGTCAGGCACATTTTTTCGCCCAAGGGCATCTTGTCCAAATCGCCCAACTTCGAATACCGCCCGCATCAGCAGAAGATGGCCGTGGCCGTGGCCCGGGCGCTGGAAGAGCAGCAGCCTTTGATCGTCGAGGCCGGCACGGGGGTGGGCAAGAGTCTGGCCTATTTGATTCCGTCCATTCTTTTCGCGGTGGCCCGACGCAAGAAGGCCGTCATTTCCACGCACACCATCAATTTGCAGGAGCAACTCATCGACAAGGACCTGCCCATGCTGGCCAAAGTGTTGCCGGTCAAATTCCAATTCACGATGTTGAAGGGCCGGCAAAATTATCTTTGCACGCGCCGCCTGCAAAAAGTGGCCCGGCAGGCCGGCCAGCTTTTCACCTCGCCCGAAGCGGAGGAATTGCGGCGCATTGACGAATGGTCCAAAAAAACCGAAGACGGCAGCCTGTCGGATTTTGAGATCGAGCCGGACCCGCGGGTCTGGCAGCAGGTCTGTTCCGAACGCGGCTTGTGCACGCCCAAGTCTTGCGGG
>Ga0326727_10020873_pt1 | contig 12940 bp, 8 predicted proteins | sample MB2enrmetagenome_FD_207643 | JGI IMG/M metagenome (GOLD analysis project Ga0326727, IMG submission 207643) | Lab enriched peat soil microbial communities from McLean, Ithaca, NY, United States - MB29MY | ecosystem: Environmental > Terrestrial > Soil > Wetlands > Peat | place: USA: New York...
GGCGTGAACGGTGTGAACAAATCGGCGGGCATCAAGATGTTCAAGGATGCATACGAGCCCCGTCTTGGCCTCACCTGGAAGGTACGCGGAAGCGACCAGACTGTCGTTCGCCTCGGCTTTGGCATCTTTCACGATTCGTCCTGGAACCAGGGCGCGCAGGGGCTGTGGCAAAATCCGCCCAACCTCGGCGAGTCCGATCAATTTATCGGCAGCTTTAGCTGCATCTCCGCGGCTTCATATTGCGCCTCCACGCTTGGGGGGCCGGTTTATGGTGTCGCTACCACCTCCGGTGGCTTTCCGCTCCTCTCCACGGCGCAAGACGTGACCAGCTTCACCGGCACCTACGCCTACCAGCCGACCAACTTTCAGCCCGGCAGGGTTCACCAATACAACGCCAACGTCGAACGTCAGTTGCCGGGAAATGTTCTGCTTACCGCCGGATACGCCGGTTCGGTCGGCGGCCATCTGGTGGTGATCGGCAACGGCCTCAACGTCAGCAGCCCCTCGGCTTGCGGAGCCGTGGCCGGCTATACGGTCGGCTGCCTGCCCGGCGGCGCTCCCTACGCGTATACCGACACATTTACCTTTTACAACAACGACCAAAACTTCAACAGCGTCTTGATGTACGGAGATGTGGGCAAGACGCACTACAACTCCATGCAGATCAAGGCGGAGACCAAGACGCCCAAGTACGGTCTTTACGCGCTGGTTGCATACACCTACTCGAAGACCTATGACAACGGCCTTTCCGACGGCCTGGGCTCGGAGCTGAGCGCCCCTTACTTCCCGCTGCCCAACTGGCAGAAACTCGATTGGTCCCTGTCGCAGATCAATCTCGATAACAGCTTCATCGGCAGCGTCATCTACGATCTGCCAGTTGGCAGAGGCAAGATGTTTGGGGGCGGCTGGAACCCTGTAACCAACACGTTCCTCGGCGACTGGCAGGTCACTCTGATCGAGAGAATCTCGTCCGGGTTCCCCGTACCACTGATCGATAGCAATAACCAGTCGGGCGCCACCTTCAATTCCGGCGGCGACTCCTACAACTTCAACCGGCCCGATCGGGTCCCCAACTGCAGCCCGTACAGCGCGGACCACAGCAAGCACCAGTGGATCAATGCGAGCTGCTTTACCGCGCCTCAGCCACAAGTGTTCAACAGCAGCGGCGAACTCGTGCAACCCGGCGAGCTCGGTAACTCGTCGCGCGTCCCGGTCGTCGGGCCCGACTTCGTGAACACCGACTTCTCGCTCGTCAAGCAGTTCGCGCTGCCGCGCAGAGAGATGGGCCTGAACTTCCGCGCCGAGTTCTTCAACCTGTTCAATCATGCGCAATACGGCATGCCGGTCAACGATATCAACGCCAGTGGATTCGGCGCCGTCAACTCCACCGTCAACAACCCGCGCCTTATACAGTTGGCCCTCAAGCTGACTTTCTAAACCCGGACGATGCGGGACCACCGGCTTGCTTGCTGCCGGAGGTCCCGCATCCGCCGCCGGATGTCCTGGACCGTGTCAACCGTCTACCCGCTCCAAGTCCAGGTATACAAAATAAAGTGCTTACAAGATTCAAGCCCCCGTTCGACTTGACTCCATCGTCCCAATAGGGGCGCCAGGAATCCCGCATTTTGGACCGTCGAATTGGGGAGCCCTGACCGTCGTTTGCAGTGTCCTCCCCCGCGAGAAACGTCCAACCGGCGCCGGCTCCCGCGCGCCGGTTATCCTGTGAACGGGACATTCTCCGGGTTCCGGAGACTTGGGGGTTGGGCTGAAGCGAAGTCAGGCAAGCCTGGATAACGGGCAGAAAGGCTCGCGCCGGCGAATGTTCTCGTCTGGCCGTGTCGTCCTGTGGCTCGTACTGGCCAGCCTCGCGGCCCGCGCGTGGTCTCAACAGGCGGCGCCGACCCTGGCGGCCGTTTTCCCCAACGCGCCGGAAGCGCAGGGTTCCGCTGCTCAGCCGCCCCTCGAGCAGGCTCCGCCGGGCAGCATCCAGGGCGTCGTGGTGGACCGCGACGGGACCGTCTGCGAAGGCGCCCACGTTGCACTTGTGAGCTCCTCCACCCCGCCGCTGGTGAGAACCGCAATGTCCGACAGCAGCGGCCGGTTCGATTTCACCGGCGTTCCCGCCGGCGCTTTCAAACTCACCGTTTCCTCGGATGGATTTGCGGCGCAGGTAGTCTCCGGCTTTCTGCGCCCCGGTGAGAACTACGAAGCACCGCCGGTCGCTTTGCTTGTCACCACCTCGGCAAGCGAGGTTCGGGTAACGGCGTCGCAACAGGAAATCGCCCTGGAGCAGGTCAGGGAAGAGGAAGAGCAGCGCGTACTCGGCGTCATTCCCAACTTTTATGTCAGCTACGCACCCGACGCGCCCCCTCTCACTTCCCGGCAAAAATTCCATCTCGCCTGGAAGTCTTCGATTGACCCGATCACATTTCTGGGAAACGGACTCTTCGCGGGGCTTGAGCAGGCCAACAACAGCTACAGCGGCTACGGACAAGGCGCCGAGGGGTACGCCAAGCGGTTTGGAGCCAGTTATGCCGACAACTTCATCGGCACCATGATCGGCGCCGCCATGCTTCCCTCGCTGCTGAAGCAGGACCCGCGCTACTTCTACAAAGGCGCCGGGACCACCCGGTCGCGCCTCCTCTACGTGCTGGAATCCGCGGTGGTCTGCAAGGGCGACAACGGACATTGGCAACCGAATTATTCCGGCCTCAGCGCCAGCCTGGCCGTGGGAGGAATCTCCAACCTCTACTACCCGGCAGCCAATCGCAATGGAGTGTCGCTGACCTTTGAAAATGCCGCCATAGGCATTGGACAGACTGCGGTCCAGAATTTCTTTCAGGAGTTCGTTGTCCGCAAACTGACTCCCAGACTCCCCAATTACGGGCCGTCGAAGCCATAACATAAAGGGCTGGCCGGCAACCTGTGTCGCCGGAACGGGGAATGGGCGCTGGCCGCCGGATGGAGATTCCGTTCGGTGGGCGACGTCGCGATTACGTAGAATCGGTCTTCCGCAGGCGGCGCTTCCGTCATACACTCGCTGCATGGACAACGAGCGCATCCGCACAATCTGCATGGCGCTCCCGAATGTTGCGGAAACCGTGAACTGGGGCCATCACCTGGTTTACTGGGTGGGCGACCGCGACATTGGCGGCAAAATGTTCGCCATGACCGACCTGGACGGCACGGGAACGGGCGTTCTCTGGTTCCACTGCGGGGCCGAGCGGTTTCATGAGCTGCTGGAGATCGAGGGCATCTGCGCCTCGCCCTATCTGGCCAAGGCTCACTGGGTCACCGTGGAGCGGTGGGACGCGCTGCGCCCGCGCCAGATTGAGGACGAACTGGCCCGGGCCCACGCTCTGATCTACGAGAAACTCCCCAAACGCACCAGGACCATCCTCGCGCTGCCGGAAAAGGAGCGCGCCAAACTCATCCGCGAACGCAAGAAGGTGCTGGCCGCACGGGCAAGGGCAAAGGAATAGTCGAGGGCCTGGCCGCCTGCCAGCGGGAACCGATTCCGGTGCGCCGTCGTATCCTGCTGTGGGGCGGGATTGACCACCCCCGGGCGTATGCCTGCGCGCGACGAGGCGCTGAAGCCATGATGAAGTTTCTCTTGTGGTGCATTCTTCTGGTGCTGTGCTGGCCGCTGGCGCTGGCGGCCCTGGTGCTGTATCCGCTGGTGTGGCTGCTGCTGCTGCCGTTTCGCGTGGTGGGCATTGCGGTGGGCGGGGTGCTGGAGCTGGTGAGCGCCATCATCACTCTTCCCGTGCGGCTGGTCCGGTCCATCTAACCGGCGCCATTGCGCACCTCCCTCGCCGCGGCCAGTGGCTCTGCGCTTGGCAGATGAAGCAGCCGGCTTTCCTCGACATCTTTGCCATGAGTGCTTTAGCGTGAGGCAAGGGCCGATTCATTGGCTGCCGAAACGCGTCCAATCATTTGAGGAGAAGACTCATGCGCAGATTCTTGCCGCTGGCGCTGGCCACGATGGTGCTGGCTGCACCGCTCACCATGCGGACGCAGACGACCGACGAGGCCAGCAAGAACGCAAAGCAGGCACGGGTGGCCCTGGACGCCATGGTCCAGGCCATGGGTGGCCCGGCATGGCTGAACATGAAGAGCCAGTTGCGGCAGGGCCACGTGGCCGCCTTCTTCCACGGCAAGCCCTCGGGCGGCACCACCGACTATTGGGAGTACCACGTCTGGCCCGATCACGACCGCATCGAGTACACCAAGCACCGCGACGTGCTGCAGTTCTACATTGGGCGCACGGGCGAAGAAGTGACCTACAAGGGCAAGGCGCCGCTGCCCCAGGAACAGGTGGACGACTTCCTGCGCCGCCGCGACCACTCCATCGAGACCGCGATCAAACTGTGGCTCAAGGACCCGCAGACCATTCTGATTTACGAGGGCCAGCGCCTGGCGGAGCGCCATCTGGCCGACCAGGTGACGCTCATCTCCGCGCAGAACGAGGCGGTGACCATCCTGATGGACACGCAAACGCACCTGCCCCTGCGGCGGACCTTCGAGTGGCGCGACCCGCTCTACAAGGACAAGAACCTGGACGCCGAGGAGTACGACGACTACCACACGGTCAACGGCCTGCCCACGCCGTTCACCATCACCCGCTTCAAGAACGACGACATGATCAGCCAGCGATTCCTGGACCACGTGACATACAACCAGGATTTGCCGGCCGACTTCTGGGACGTGAACGCAGCCGAGCGGCGCATCAAGAAATAGAACCCACTTGCGCAGGCTTGGTGTGCGTTGCCCTGAGTTTGCCGTTTCTGCCGATCATCGACTGTGGATCGTCGATTGCCGCGATGCTGCCTGGCCGGCGAGCGGAGAAGAAGCCACCTTGGCGCAAGCGCCTCAGGGTACGGCAACTCCGGTCTCGCTATCGCCGGGGTTTTCCAGCAGCCAATAATCGAAGCCATCCACGATGGCCATCAGGGCCGCCTGGTTCAAGTCGCTGCTGACCCCGGCGGTGGTCCAGGGTTCGTGGCCGTCGGCGCGGAAGCTTACCGAGACGCGGACGTGGGCGGCCGTGTCATGGGCGGATACGTCGATGGCGGTGACGGTGAACCGGCCCAGATGCATCTTGCCGAGGGCCGGGTACCACTTCTCCAACTCTTTTCGCATGGCCTTGGTCAGCGCGTCCACCGGCCCGGCTCCCTCGGCGCGCGTTACGGCCACGGCGGTGTCGCCAATGGACAGCAGCATGGAAGCCTGAACGTAGCGATTCCTGGTTTCGTCCGATTCGTCGAGGACTCTCCAACTCTTGACGTTGAAGCGATTGCGCAGGGTTCCCAGAATCTTCATGCAGGCCAGGCGGAAGGATGCCTCGCTGGCCGTGAATCCGCCGCCTTCAATCATGGCCTGGTTGGCGTCAATGAAAGCCTGCGCCTGCGCAGAATTCAGAGGAACGCCCAGAGCGTCGGAGAGCAGAACGATGTTGGCTCTCCCGGATTGTCCATTGACGCCGATGACCGGGGTGGCGCCGACGCGCGCGGGATCGCACCAGAGGTAGGCCCCGGGGTTCTTGCGTTCGCTGCTGCCGTGCATCCCGGCCCAGGTGCCGAATGCGCCGGGGCCGACGATGGGCGCGCCGTGCGGCACCTCCAGCCCGAAGGCCGCATAGGCCGAACGCGCCAGGCCGGTAAGCCCGGTGAGCGCCTCGGGAGTTACAAAGGTAGCTTCTCCGCGGAGTTGCATGCTGCCAACCACCGCCGTGAGGTTCACGTTGCCGCAGCGTTCCCCCGTTCCCAGCAGGGTGCCCTGCACCTGAGTGGCGCCGGCGAGAATGGCGGCGCGGGTATTGGCGACTCCAAGTCCGCGATCGGTGTGACCGTGAAATCCGAATCTGACCTCGGGATAAGCCTGGACCAGGCCGCCGATCACCTGGGAAACTTCTTCAGGGCTGGCGCCGCCGGTGGTGTCGCAAACGACCAGCCGGGAGACTTTCTGGCCGACGCATTGATCGACGATCTGGTGGAAATAGTCCAGGCCGGCCCGGCTCGAATCGGCATCGCAGATTTCGCCATTCTCGCGACGGCCGCAGGCGGCGTCCATGCCGTGCTCGAAATCCACGATGACTTCGAGGCCCTTGTCCTGAAGGCACGCAATGGTCTCGTAGGCCATGAGCAGGTTTTCCTGGGGCGTGGCTTCCAGAGACATGGTGACATCGAGCAGCCTGGATTTGACGACCACAACCGCGACGGGAATGCGGCCCTTGTGGCTGACCATAATCTGTACGTCCGGCCATTCACCGACCTTGGCGCCACGGCCGCGCGTCCGGCCAAACAACGCCAGTTTCATGGCTCCGGTGTCGGCCGAGGGAAGAGCGGCGGTCAAATCCGCAACAAACTGGTTTGCGCCGGCAAAGCCAATTTCAGCGTATTCGACGCCAAACTCGGACATGCGCTGAAGAAGACTCACCGCATTGGGAACGGAGATCTCGAGGTTTGGCTGCTGCATCCCGTCGCGAAGACTGGTTTCAAACAGCTCGACTTTTCCAGCTCTGAATTCCTTCATTGATTCCTGTTCCCGGCGGCGAGAGAGTTCCTTGCCAGACCTTGTTGAGCGTGCAGGATCTCAATTCTCAATCTTACCTCCGGGCAGGAACAATCGGCTTGGCGTCAGAACTCCGCAAGCACGGCGGGTTGGCGCCTTACCCGCGAATTTTGGAGCGTCAGGCAGGGGCCGGCTGGCGCTCTCCCGCTTCCTGCTGGCGGAGTTGTATAGTTGTGGCGACCGAATTTGTATACGTTTGCCGGGCACGAGGCCAGCGGGGAGTTGGAGACCATGGAAAAGCGGGTGTTGCGGTCGCAGGCGTGGTTTGGCGGCAACGACAAGGACGGTTTCATCCACCGCAGTTGGATGCGGAACCAGGGGTTCCCGGGGGACGTGTTTGACGGGCGGCCGGTGATCGGCATCTGCAACACCTGGAGCGAGCTGACGCCCTGCAATGCGCACTTTCGCGACCTGGCGCAGAAGGTGAAGAACGGCGTTTGGGAGGCGGGAGGGTTGCCGGTCGAGTTTCCCGTAACCTCGCTGGGCGAAAGCAACATGCGGCCCACGGCGATGCTGTTCCGCAACCTGGCCAGCATGGACGTGGAGGAGTCGATCCGCGCCAACCCCATTGACGGCGTGGTGCTGATGTGCGGCTGCGACAAGACGACGCCTTCGCTCATCATGGGCGCGGCAAGCTGCGATGTGCCGGCGATTGTGTTGAGCGGCGGGCCCATGCTGAACGGGCGCTATCGCGGCCAGAGCATTGGCTCCGGGACCGACGTCTGGCGGTTCAGCGAGGCGGTGAAGGCCGGGACGATGAGCGCGCAGGAGTTCATGGACGCGGAAAGCTGCATGAGCCGCTCGGCAGGGCACTGCATGACCATGGGAACGGCTTCGACCATGGCCTGCATGGTGGAGTCGCTGGGGCTTTCTCTGCCGGGAAATGCGGCCATTCCGGCCGTGGATTCGCGGCGCGGCGCGCTGGCGCAGGAGACGGGGCGGCGCGCGGTGGCCATGGTGCGCGAAGACCTGCGGATTTCAAGAATCCTGACGCGGGAGGCGTTTTTGAACGCCATTCGCGCCAACGCGGCCATTGGCGGCTCGACCAACGCCGTGATTCACCTGATCGCCTTCGCCGGGAGGGTGGGAGTGCCGCTGACGCTGGACGACTGGGACCGCTATGGGCGCCAGGTGCACACCATTGTGGACATGAAGCCGGCGGGGCGCTTCCTGATGGAGGAGTTTTATTACGCGGGCGGGCTGCCGACGGTGCTGTGGAAGCTGGCCCAGCACGGCCAGCTCGACGGCGGCGCGCTGACCGCGAACGGGCGGACCATTGGCGAGAACGTGAAGGACGCGCCCATCTGGGACAGCGAAGTCATTCGCGACTATGAACATCCGCTGGTGGAGAGTGGCGGCATCGCGGTCCTGCGCGGCAACCTCTGTCCCGACGGCGCGGTGCTGAAGCCTTCGGCCGCATCGCCTGCCCTGATGAAGCATCGCGGCCGGGCGGTGGTATTTGAGAGCATCGAGCACTACCGGGAGCGCATCGACGACCCAGGCCTGGACGTGGACGAGACCAGCGTGCTGGTGCTGAAGAACTGCGGCCCGCGCGGCTATCCGGGCATGGCGGAGGTGGCCAACATGGGTCTGCCGTCCAGGCTGCTGGAGCGCGGGATTACCGACATGGTGCGCATCAGCGACGCGCGCATGAGCGGGACGGCCTATGGGACGGTGGTGCTGCATGTGAGTCCCGAGGCGGCGCTGGGCGGTCCGCTGGCGCTGGTGCGGGAGGGCGACTGGATCGAGCTGGACGTGGAGGCACGGCGGCTCAACCTGGATGTGGACGAGGCGGAGCTGGCTCGACGGCGCGCGGAATGGGTGGCGCCGGAACCGGCGTTCGCCAGCGGCTACCAGTCGCTCTATGTGAAGCACGTGCTGCAGGCCGCATGGGGTTCCAAGGGAGTCCCATTGAACTGTTGGGCTGGCCCCTGGCGCGGTTTCCGGGGGCGGAAAGGGAAAGCGAGGGCAGATGGAAGACGGCAAGACGCAGTTCGCTCATTATCCCAGCCTCAAGGGCCGGGTGGTGCTGGTCACGGGCGGAGCTACCGGCATCGGCGAGGCCATCGTGAAGCGCTTTGCGCGGCAAGGTTCACGCGTGGCCTTCCTCGACATTCAGGATGAGGCGGCCTGCAAGCTGGTGGATGCGCTGGCTGAAGAGGGTTGCCCGGCGCCGTTTTACCTGCATTGCGACCTGACGGATGTGGCGGCGTTGAAGACCGCCGTCGGGCAGGTTGTGGCCGCTATGGGCGCTGTCGATGTGCTCGTCAACAATGCCGCCAACGACGAGCGGCATGCCATCGAGGCGGTGACCCCCGAGTACTGGGACCGGTCGATCGCCACCAATCTGCGTCCTCATTTCTTCATGATTCAGGCGGTCCTGCCGGGGATGCGCGCGGCCGGCCGGGGCTGCATCATCAACATGTCTTCGATCTCCTGGATGCTTCCAGCGATGGGGTTGCCGGTCTATGTTGCGGCCAAGGCGGCCATTGTGGGGCTCACGCGCACGCTGGCGCACGAACTGGGGCCGGCCAACATCCGCGTCAACGCCGTGCTGCCCGGCGGCATTTTTACTGAACGCCAGCAGCGGCTTTGGTTTACCCCGGAGGTGTTGGCGGAGATACGCACGGGACAGGCGCTCAAGCGGGACCTTGTGCCGGACGACGTGGCGCGGCTGGTGCTGTTTCTGGCTACCGACGACGCCAGCGCCATCACCAACCAGAGCTACATCGTGGACGGCGGGTGGGCTTAGAGCAGCTTCAATGGGGTCCAGGCCAGCGGCATTTCAATCGAGCAATGAATTTCCCAATGCACTCCCGGAAATGCCAGAAGAGGACGATATGTCTTACCATGCAACGGAGGGTTTCTCCGCGATGAATTCTGTTTCGAAGTTGCATTTTGTTCGTTATTCCTGCCTGGTCCTGTTCGCCGGGGCCTTGCTGTTTGCGGGCCGCGCCATGGCGCAGAGCGCCGCCGAAGCGGCGAAGATTGCCGCCAGCCTGCCAGCCGACACCCACGCGGTCATCGACCGGCTCTCCAGCCTGCACGAGTTGCCGGATGGGGCCTGGAAGCTCCATGCCGGCGACCTGGCGCATGGGGAGGCCGTGAACCTGGACGAGAGCGGTTGGCAGCCGATTGCCAAGGGAAGTAAAGCGGCCAACGATGCGGTGTGGTTTCGCCAGACTTACCAGGTTCCAGACAAGCTGAACGGTTACGATCTGACCGGCGCGCGCATCTGGTTCCAGTTCCACGCCTCTGCCAACGGGCCGATGCCGCAGATTCTCTACTTCAACGGCCGGCGGGTGGCCATGGGCGACGACCTGGAGCCCATTGTTCTGTTCGACCAGGCCAAACCCGGCGACAAGGTGACGGTGGCCATCAAGCTGCTGCACACGGTGGACGCCAAGAGCTTTGAAGGCGCGACGCTGCGCATCGAGGCCGCGGAGAGCCGTCCATCTCCCGAGGACCTGCGCCTGGAGTTTCTGTCGGCGGCAGAGCTGGTTCCCGCGCTCGCGCCGGGGGATGCAGGCCAGTTGTCCACGTTGAACAGCGCCATTCGCAAAGTGGATCTGGCCGCGCTTGACGCGCACGACCAGGCCAAATTCGACGCCAGTCTGAAGGCGGCGCACGCCACGCTGGAGGCGCTCAAGCCGCTCCTGCAGCAGGCCACCTTCCACCTCACCGGCAACTCGCACATCGATGCGGCGTGGCTGTGGCCCTGGACCGAGACGGTGGACGTGGTAAAGCGCACCTTCGGGACCGCGCTGCAACTGATGTATGAGTATCCGCAGTACACCTACACGCAGTCGGCCGCGGCCTACAACGAATGGATCGCGCAGAAGTATCCCGACATGAACGCCGAGATTGCCCAGCGCATCAAGGAGGGCCGCTGGGAGATTGTGGGCGGCATGTGGGTTGAGCCGGACCTGAATATGCCCGACGGCGAGTCGCTGGTGCGCCAGTTCCTGGTGGGCAAGCGCTGGTACAAGCAGGCCTACGGCGTGGACGTGCGCATCGGCTGGAACCCGGATTCGTTTGGCTACACGTGGCAGTTGCCGCAGATCATGAAGAAGAGCGGCGTGGACTACTTTGTGACGCAGAAGATGGCCTGGAACGACACCAACCAGTTGCCGTTCAAGTTCTTCTGGTGGCAGTCGCCGGACGGGTCGAAGGTGCTGAGTTATTTCCCCCACGACTATGCCAACGGCGACCTGAACCCGGTACGGCTGGCGCGCGACTTCGCGATTGCGCAAAAACAGGCTACCGGTCTGCCGGGCATCATGGATCTCTACGGCATCGGCGACCACGGCGGCGGACCCACGCGCGCCATTCTGGACGAGGGCTTCCATTGGAGCGCGCCGGGGCACGTGACGCCGAAGATCGAATTCGGCACGGCGCAGAGTTACTTCACGGGTCTCGAAACGCAGATCGCGCCGGATAGCCCAGTGTGGAATTACGCCTCGATTGCCAAGGGATACACGGCTCCGCCGCCGGTTCCCGGCAAGGTAGACATTCCTACCTGGAAGAGCGAGCTTTACTTCGAGTACCACCGCGGCGTGATGACCACGCAGGCCAACCACAAGGCCAACATGCGCCACGCCGAGGAGCAGGTGCTGAACGCGGAGAAGTGGGCGTCGCTGGCTTGGCTGGATGGTCGCGCGTATCCGGGGAAAGAACTGACGGAAGACTGGAAGAAGGTGCTCTTCAACCAGTTCCACGACCTGGCTGCCGGGTCCGGCATCGGCGTAATTTACAAAGACGCGCAGAAGGACTACGACGTGGTGCGCTGGTCGACGAATGAGATCGACGCCGGGGCGCTGGGTGCGGTGGCGGAAAAGCTGGACACACAGGTAAAGCATTCTGACGCCATTCCGGTCGTGGTGTTCAATCCTCTGGGATGGAACAGGTCGGGTATCGTGACCGTGAAGGTTCAATTGCCGGGTGCGAACCCGGCGGGCATCCAAGCCGAAGACACTACCACCGGCAAAATCGACGGGACAGAGTTGGTGTCGTTCGACAAACAAACTGGCGTAACGGAAGCACGGATCTTTGTCCGCGACATCCCGGCACTGGGATACAAGACCTATCGCGTTTTCTCAGAAGCGCCGAATGGTCCGGTATTCCATGCGACGCAGGCCCGCGAAACCTCCGACAGCGTGGTCATCGAGAACGCGAATCTGCGCGTAACAGTGAACAAGCAATCTGGATGCGTCACCAGCCTCTTTGACAAACGCTCCAACGTTGAGTCACTTGCAACCGGCGCCTGCGGAAATCAACTGCAGTTCTTCAAAGACACACCGAAGGACTACGACGCATGGAACATCGATCCCGGCACGCTGGATGTGGCGCCATCGGTCATCGACCATGCAGATTCAGTTGAGCTTGTGGGGACCAATACGCCACAGCCTGGAGTACGTGTCACCGAGCACCGGCAAGATTCGAAAATCGTTCAAACCCTCAATCTGTCTCCGGGGGCCGACCAGGTTGACATCGATAACGAGATCGACTGGCACGAATCGCACGTCTTGCTGAAGGCTGCCTTCCCGCTGGCGGCTTCGGGGCCGTTTGCCACCTACGAAATTCCTTACGGAACCATCGACCGGCCGACCACGCGAAACAACAGTTGGGAGCAGGCACAGTTTGAGGTCCCGGCCATGCGCTGGGCCGATCTGGGCGATGGCAAGCATGGGTTGAGCGTCATCAACGACACCAAGTATGGATATGACGCGGTGGGCAACATGCTGCGGCTGACGCTGCTGCGCTCGCCCAAGTGGCCCGATCCCGACGCCGACATGGGGCACCACCACTTCCACTACGCGCTCTATCCGCACGCCGGAACGTGGAAGGATGCGCTCACTGTCCGCCACGGCTACGAGTACAACTACCCGCTCACGGCTGTGGTGACCACGGCGCACGCGGGTTCGCTGCCGGCCGAGCACTCGTTCGCTTCGGTCTCGCCGGAGAACGTGGTGCTGACCGCGGTAAAGAAGGCGGAAGACGCCAAGGGGCTGATCTTCCGCGTGTATGAGTGGGCAGGCAAGGACGCGACGGCCGAGTTCCATGTTCCGGCCGGGGCCACCGGAGCCACCGTCACCAACATGATGGAAACGCCGGAAGGCGCGCCGCTGGAAGTGAAGGGCGACGTGGTCAAGGCGCCGATTCATCCCTACGAAATCCTGACCATCCGGGTGGATTATCCGAACGGCGGGCCGAAAGAGTAGTACTCGCTGAATGAATGGCAAAAAAGGGGCTCCGAAAGTGGAGTCCTTTTTTTGTTGGGCGATCGTATTGAGATTCCGGCGGGGTGGGGCGCGGGAAGGAAGCGGCCAAGGCGATCGCATGAACGCGTTTCTGCGTCCAGGAAAAG
>Ga0326727_10020874_pt1 | contig 12939 bp, 12 predicted proteins | sample MB2enrmetagenome_FD_207643 | JGI IMG/M metagenome (GOLD analysis project Ga0326727, IMG submission 207643) | Lab enriched peat soil microbial communities from McLean, Ithaca, NY, United States - MB29MY | ecosystem: Environmental > Terrestrial > Soil > Wetlands > Peat | place: USA: New York...
CCAGAAATACACTCCACGCTGCCCACTGCGGAAGCCGGGACGGAGACCAGCTCGTATTAGAGACGGGAACCACGAGTTCCCGGACTCTCTTTTTCGCAGAAAAGAGTGGCAGCGACCTATTTCGGTGCAGCGATCTTCATGGTCATCATCGATGTCATCAGCCGTCAATCCCTGGGTTATCTCCTCTGCGGCAAGAGTCATCCACGGAACAGGACATCCGCCTCAGGGCGACCCTGGATGCGCGACCCACTCACAAGAGGTTGAGTTGGGTGTGCTTGGGAACCAGCGGTCTCTTCCCTCATTCTGTAGCCGACCTGCCCTTTCTTCGTGTCTGCGTAGTGAATGAGCGCAAATTTCTCAACCTTCCCTTCGTTGCAGAGGTCGCGGAGGTTGGAATAGAACACACTTCGGCTCTTCCTCCACCTTGACTCTTCGGATGAGAGTCCGGGTCGCTTGACGCAGTCGCCCTCCAGTTGAGGGCCAGTGTGAGACCCCCCTCTGCCGCGGATGACGGCAAGCATGCGGAGCTGATACGCGGTCAACCCGATTCCGGGTGTCACAGGAGCGATCGAGGCCAAGTCGATTGTGGATTGACCGCCGTCTCTATTAGGTCTTGTATGCAATCGGCTGCGGTTTACTTCGACGAGTGAACAGAACCCGGTTTGAACATGTCTAAGTATCAACGGCCCGAAACTCTGGTCTGGTGAGTCCTTTGGGCATGAGATTCGGAGAGACCTCCGGGGAGAGCGAAGTGGCGATAATACTGGAGGTGCAGGGCGTCTGAGGTGCCACTGCAGCAACACGGTGAACCTCCGGGGCGAGAAGGGCGCAGTTTGCTCGTCCTGCGGTTGCAAGTTCGTGGAGTCGTCGGGCGACGGGCCGCCGACGCTGGTTAGGAAGGGTGGCGCGTGCTGGGTTGAAGTCCCACCCTCCGACACTGATCACAGTTCTTGATCATGCGGGCAAGGGGCATCCATATGGTCGCCCCAATCCCCCCGGGGCATTTGACCCGTCGGACCCGCGAAGGGGCGCCACAATGGGGAAGTAGTTTGGGTCTGGATTTGACAGTAGACTGTGTTAGCCTCGCCGGGCCCGCTCCATCATCCAAGAGGATCAAACAAGTCGAGGTGTTGAGCGTCTAGCCGATTCGTCTCAGAGTCGAGATCATCTCACGGATTGATATCGCTGTTGCGACCAGGATTACCATAATGCCGAAGATGTAAGTGGCCGTCGTCGCGGTCGGCCTCAGAACTGTCAGCAGGACCGCCAGTGAGCGCGCGCGGGCCCGTTGACTTCGGCCAGGCCGCACCGCACTATCTCCACGCTCGGCCACCCCATAACGGCTTTATCATCCGTTTCTCGTCTTGATTGAAAGGAAACCTTGTCCCAGAGCGAGCGGAGACTCGCGGCGATAATGTTCACGGACATCGTGGGTTACACGGCCCTCGCTCAGCCGAATGAATCACCGGCGATGGTGAGTTCCCTAGCATGCAGGACATCATTACAGTAGACAACCTCGTCGTGATCTACTCCGACGGGACGCGGGCTGTGGATGATGTTTCACTCAGTGTTAGAGAGGGCGAGTTCTTCGGATTTCTGGGCCCGAACGGGGCGGGAAAGAGCACGGTGATCAAGACACTGACGACTCTTCTCCACAAGACTTCTGGGCAGGTCTCGGTCGCCGGTTATGACTTGGACAGGTTCCCAAAAGAAATCAGGAGGTCCATCGGCGTGCTGACCCAGGAGACGAGCATCGACGTCGATCTCACAGGCAGGGAGAACCTGCGTCTCCAGGGGCACCTGCAGCAGCTTCACGGCCAGGTTCTTGAACAGCGTACCGACGAACTGTTGAAATTGGTGCAGCTTGAAGATGTAGCGGAGAAGCCCGCAGGCCGTTATTCTGGCGGAATGCGGAAGAGACTCGATTTGGCTTCGGCTCTGATTCACAAGCCGAGGCTCTTGTTCCTGGACGAGCCGACCGCTGGTCTCGACGCTCAATCACGCTCCGCAATCTGGGAACATCTGGAGGGCATAAACAGGAATGAAGGCATCACGATCTTTCTGACTACGCAGTACCTGGAGGAAGCTGACCGGCTCTGCCGCGAGCTTTCGATAATCGACCACGGCAAGCTCATCGCGAATGGAACTCCTTCAGAGCTCAAGGCGTCGGTTGGAGGTGACAAAATCACTCTTACCTTGGAAGATGCATCGCTCAAATCGAGGGCGAGAGAGATCCTCAAGACGATCCAGGGAGTTACCAACGTCATGGATTCGGAAGACGGCGTCGTCGCCTATGCGAAGAAAGCGGGCCAAATTGTAGCAGACGTCGTTAGGACTCTGGACCGAAACAGCATCAGACCATCCTTCCTCAGCATCTCCTCTCCCACTCTGGACGACGTGTTCTTGCGCGAGACTGGTCGGCGCATCAGGTCTGAGGAGCTATCGAGGAAGGAAACAGAGCCGTTTGTCATGTGAGCTGATGGGTTGACAATATTCAGCGACACCCAATACCTCTTGGACAGGGGCCTGACAAAACTGGTCAGGAATCCAACCCTGCTTGCGACGAATCTGGTCGAACCGTTATTCTTTCTCCTGATCTTCTCGCAGATGTTCGAGAAGTTGAGCGTCTTTCTGCCCAATGAACCGGGAGGCTATCTTGCTTACCTTACTCCGGGGGTTGTAATGCTGAGCGCCATGATAACTTCGCCTCAGGGCGGAGTCTCGATTGTGAACGACCTGAATTCGGGGTTTCTCTCGAAGATGCTCCTGACTCAGGTATCGAGGCCCGCAATCCTATTGGGCAGGCTGCTGACAGATGTGTCCATGGTCGTAGCCCAGTCGTCGATCACAATCATCGTCGCGATTGCGATGGGGGTTAGAATCTCCTCTGGGCTACCTGGAATCCTGCTCATGCTCCTGACGGTTGCGTTCTTTGAGCTGGCGTTTTCGGGAATCTTCCTTGCGATTGGGATGAGGACCAGGAAGACAGAAACGATCTCCGCCCTTGCTGGATTCCTCTACATGCCGCTGATCTTCTTGAGCAGCGCGATGTTTCCTGCTTCATTCTTCCCCTCGTGGGTGCAGACCATCTCCAACTACAACCCCGTGAGTTACGCTTCGGACGCGACGCGCGAGCTTGTGCAGGGCGGACTGACTCTCAGCACGCTCGCGTCCGCGTATGTGTTGATCGGAATCATCGCGATTGTCACCTTCGCGGCCACCCTGTACCAGTTCAGAAAAGTGATAAGCTAGTCTGTGCGCTAGAACTGACAGCGCGTGCTCATGCCTGGGGCCGCCGTGCTCATGACCTAATCTAATAACAGCATCTTCCATCACTTCGGCTGCTCAGGGGAAAGTGTAATCTAGAAAGTGCAAATGGCCTTGGCCAGATGATCTCGTTAGCAGAAGCGCTTGGACTGGTCGCCGGCTTCCTTATCTCGTTGGGGCTCGTCCCACAGATTCTGAGGGTCTTGAAGCTCAAGGACGCCCAGCAAATCAGCTTGCCCTTCAACCTCCTGTCGTTGGGAGGCACCGTGCTCTGGCTCACCTACGGCATCTTGCTGGGGCTGTTGGCGGTGACCTTCTGGAACGGGATTAACTGCATCCTCTACGTGGTCCTGCTGTTAGTGAAGCTGAAGTACGGAATGCGCCGCAGTTTCACGACAGCTGGAGGCTGACGGAGCCATACTCGGAGATAATGCGAATAGCGCGCGCTTCCACCATGACGGCGTCTGGTCTGTTTATATTGAGCAGTGCCTTCCGTGTTCGTTGGGCCAGTTGGCAGAGGGGACACGCCGCCTTGCAGCAATCATGTTCACGGACATCGTAGGGTACACTGCATTGACGCAACGAAACGAGTCAGAGACCCTTCGTCTCTTGGAGGAACACAGGAACATCATTCGACCGCTTTTCGCCAGCCACGGGGGGCGGGAAATCAAAACCATCGGGGACGCGTTTCTTGTCGAGTTCAGCAGTGCCCTCGACGCCGTACTCTGCTCAATTGCCATCCAGCAGATAATGCACGACAGGAAGGTTGCTCGGGGAGATGCACTTTCCCTCCGGGTCGGGATTCATCTGGGGGACGTGATGGAGGGGGGGAACGACATCCTTGGCGATGCAGTTAACATAGCCTCGAGAATCGAGCCACTCGCCGAACCAGGAGGCGTCTGCATCTCGGGCGAGGTTTACAGTCAGGTGAGAAACAAGTGTGATCTTCCATTTGTCTCCTTAGGAGAGAAGCCACTGAAGAACGTAACCGCGCCTATCTCGGTGTATGCGGTCAGGATGCCGTGGGAAGGGTCAACTCCGCAGCCCATGGCCGCCCCACCGTCGCCAAGTCGCATCGCCATCCTCCCATTTGCAAACTTCAGCCCGGACCCTAACGACGAGTACTTCGCGGATGGCATCACAGATGAGATAATTTCCGCAGTAGCGGGCATAAGCGGCCTCAGCGTCATTTCAAGGACTTCGGTGATGGGTTATAAAGGGACAACCAAGAATGTGAAGGAGATCGGTCGGGAGCTCGACGTCGGGTCGGTCCTAGAAGGGAGCTTCAAGAAAGCTGGAGACAAAATCAGGGTCACTACACAGCTAATCGATGTGGCGCGCGACAAGCACCTTTGGGTCCAGAACTACGACAGGAACTTCGATGATATCTTTGAGGTGCAATGCGATGTGGCGAAGCAGGTGGCCGAGGCGCTCCGGGTACGAATACTCTCCCACGAAGTGGAGCGTATCGAAAGGAAGCCCACCGCTAGCACGGCCGCCCACTCTTTGTACCTGAGAGGCAGATTCCTATGGAACAAGAGAGGGATAGACGACCTAAAGAAAGCCGCAGAGTGCTTCGAGCAGGCAACACGGGAGGATCCTGGCTTCTCCCTTGGATATGTTGGGCAGGCTGACTGTGCCGTGCTCCTTCGCAGCAACTGGAACATCGACCCCGCCGTGAACCTCACGAAGGCCAAGGCCATGGTGGAGATGGCCCTAAGACTCGACCCCGAGCTTGCTGAAGCTCATACTACGAAAGGGTTCGTGCTTAGAGAAGAATACAATCTCAATGGTGCGGAAGAAGAGTACAGACGGGCCATTGAGCTCAGACCGAGTTACGCCACCGCTCACCAGTGGTACTTCTGGATCCTGCGCTCCGAATTGAGATGGGAAGAAGCCCTGAGGGAAATAGAAAGAGCTGCGGAGCTGGACCCTCTCTCACCGATAATCTCCCAGAATCACGGGGACTACTATTTCTCCAGACGAGAATACGCCAAAGCCCTCGAACTATACAGGAAGGCCTTGGAGCTCGGCTCAGCCGAGGTGCATGGGCCGATGGCTGCCGCTTACGGATTGATGAAGATGTACGAAGAGATGAGACGAGAGGCTGAGGCATATGCTCTGACCATGGAGAGCGTCTTTCCTGGCGTTAGGACGTTCGTGGACGCATATGGGGCATACTTTGAGGATGACAAGGAGGCGCTCAGGAAGCTGCTGCCTGAGCTTGAAACGCTAGCTCTGAAGTTCAACGTAAATGCGACAGGGATTGCAGACCTTCACTTTTACATCGGTGATAATGATAAGGGATTTGAATGGCTTGAACTGTCCTATTCCAGGAGGGAGAGTTCCCTCTTGGACATCCAATGGGATCGAGACTTGGATCACATTCGTACCGACCCGAGGTACCTGGACCTCCTGAAGAGGCTCGGACTGGATTGAGACTGTCGACTGCTTTGGGCTTGAAGGTCTTCAATGACCAGCTACGACCATAGAAGCAAGACATCCAAGCCGATGGTGTACTTCTGGGAATCGCTCATCGACAAGGAGAGGGCGAAGGGGAGGGCCGCCTACGTCCTTGAGCCCATAGAGAAGTACCACAGGGAAGCGACGAGGATTCTTGAAATAGGCTGCGGAATCGGAGAGGTCCTCGTCAATCTGCCAATCAAGTATTCCATCTCCGGCGTAGACATAGGGGCAGACTACATCGAGGTATGCAGAAGGAGGATGCCGAAAGGTCGGTTCTACGTCTCCAGCATGCACAACTTCAGGATTGACGAGAAGTTCGATGCCATCTTCTCGGCCGACGACGCGGTCAACTTCCTGAAAGACTTCAGCCAATGGCGGTCGACTTTCAAGGCCGTGAGCGAACACCTCGACCTAGACGGACTGTTCATCTTCGACGTCTTCACCCCCAAGATGCTGAGCTACACCCGCCGTTGGTGGAAGAACCACGACAGGACCTACCTGTCGGGGAAGGAGTTCGAGGGGGGATACTCCTTCGACAGGGGAGTGGCGAAAGGGACCGCACTGACTTGGGAATTCTCAATTTTCGAGAAGCTCCCCAGTAGCCTCTACCAGCTCAACGAGTACGCGTTCAGAGAAAGGATATACCCGGTGGCGAGAATGAAGTCCGCCCTCTCGAAGCGTTTCGACATCTTGGAAGCGAGTCCCCGGGAGGATGGAAGGGTCGTGCTGTTCGTCTGCAGGAAGAAACGGTCAACTAGTCCGTAGGACCTCATTGCATCAAGGGTGGGAGAACGAGCGGGATCTGCACCCACTTGGCAGCCAGTCCAAGGCGACTCGATCCCACCGCTGTGCCAAGGGTCTGGGCATGAGGAACCGACTTGTGCACGTGGTAGGTCCCTTCCGGCCCACTACAATTTCATTGCTTAAGCGCGCGCTCAGGTTTGAGGTGGACCCATTCTGCTGCGTGCAAGTTCTTCGAACAGCGGTCCGACATACTCATGGTCATTAAGCGCGGAAAGCAGTCTGGCTCCAATCTCACTCTTCGAATAGTAGATCTTGTCCGAAGAAACCTCTTCAACGATCAACTTCCGACTGACGAGATACTTCACGAACCGGTCTAGGTTTCGTTCATTCCCCGCGATCCTGAGGAAGTCCATCCTACTCGCCTTTCCGCCCATTTCATCAATCTTCTTCAGGTAGTTGTAAATCCGCTGCGCGTGCGGCGGAAGCATTTCTATTTCAGCTTCTTCGCAGCTTCGAACAGCCGTGCGTACTTTCGGCGGAGGAATCTTGCATGGGTATAGTAGTAGATTGCGAGAGCGGCACCAATCATTATGAAAAGCGTTGCAGGAACGACAAACCATGGGTTCGACCAACTCGGGTTGGGTGTTGCGTACCACGCGATATTGACGGCTGATACCGCCATTACAATAAGAGCGACACTGTTCCGCACCCACATTCGAACTCCCGCTTGGAGATCGGAGATGAGGTTCTTCGCGTCTTTCTTCAGCGCATCATAGACCTCGGCTATGTCTGCTATTTCTTGGTCGTCAAACTCTTCTCCTGTCATACAGGGCTGCTTTTGCTCTCGTTGATTCTTAACCCTTCGTCTGGACTCTGGAAGGGCCGAAGGTCTAGACCCTCGCATAAATCGGCCCTAATTAGATTCCGAACGCATGGAATCAGCCAAAGGGCAGGGACGTGGCCGAGAAACGATGAAGGCAGCAGTCTGCCTCCGGTACGGCTCACCTGACGCTCTGGTACTCCAGGATGTGGAAAAGCCTACACCAGGAGACGCTGAGATCCTGGTGAAGGTGCAGGCCACAACTGTGGCCGCGGCCGATCGCAGGGTCAGGAGTTTCACAGTCCCCCTCTCCTACTGGCCCCTCGCGAGAATGGCTCTTGGTCTTAGAAAGCCGAGAAAGGCGATACTTGGAACTGAGCTGGCCGGGGAAATCGAATCAGTGGGCAAAGATGTACGACTGTTCGAGAAGGGCGATCGGGTTTTTGCCCTTACAGGGCACGATTTTGGTGCCTATGCTGAATACAGGTGTCTGTCTGAAGACGAGGTACTGGCCATGAAACCGTCCAACACAACATACGAGGAAGCCGCGGCCATTCCCATGGGGGGACTTACAGCGCTGCATTTTCTTAGAAAAGCCAAGATCAAAACCGGGCAAAAGGTCCTAATCTACGGTGCTTCGGGAAGCGTGGGCACGTTCGCGGTGCAGCTTGCCAAGTACTTCGGGGCCGAAGTTACCGGGGTATGTAGCACTGCGAATTTGGATTTGGTCAAGTCTCTGGGAGCCGACGAGGTGATCGATTACACAAAAGGGGACTTTGGCGAAAACGGCGTAGTCTACGATGTCATCTTCGACACAGTAGGCAAGAGCCGTTTTTCGAACTGCGTGAAATCCCTAGCGAAAGGAGGCACCTACCTTCAGGTTGTAGCTTCGCCAGTACTCCGTATCCGAATGCTGTGGACCTCGATGACAGGCAACAAGAAACTGATAGGTGGTACCATGGCTGAGAAAACCCAGGGTCTGGTCTTTCTCAAGGGGCTCGTGGAGACAGGCAAGATAAGATCAGTGATTGACAGAAGCTACCCATTACAACAGATCGTCGAAGCCCATCGATACGTGGACAGAGGACACAAGGCAGGAAATGTGGTCATATCCATGCAACAGACGGACAAGAGTGGCAGCGAAGGTGGAATATGATGAGTTCGAGGAAAAGCACTCCCAGACTTCTTGGTGCGGCGTTTCTGATCGTCATCGTCACCAGCTTGATCGGTGGCTTGCTGCTCTCGTCAGCAACTGGATCCGGCAGTATCTCCGACATCCTGGTTAGCATTTCGAACAATGCAACCCTGCTGCGCATCAGCATCCTGGGTGATATGGCTACCAGTGTTGGCGTTGTTGCCCTGGCAGTACTACTCTATGCCGTCCTGAACAATCAGAACAGAATCATGGCGCTAGTCGCCCTGGGATTGTGGTTGATTGAAGCAATAGCACTAGCCATAAGCACGATAGGAGCCTCGGCTTTGATTCCCCTGAGTCAAGGATTCGTCAAGGCGGGCTCTCCGTTATCGTCCTACTATCAAACTTTGGGCGAGTTCCTCTATTCCGATGTTGTAGTACAGCTGGGACAAACCATTCACATGTTCTTCTACTGTTCCGGGGGGATACTGTGGTATTACCTGTTCTACAAATCGAAGTATGTCCCACGCGTCATCTCTCTCTATGGTCTCATGGCAGTGATTGTGTCATTGGCTGGAACGGTGTATGTGTTTCTTGGTAACGAAATCTCGATACTTGCATCTCTCCCGATCTTTCCGTTTGAATTGGCCATTGGAGCATGGCTCCTGCTAAGAGGCACAAGGGAGGAGGTGCCATTGCGCCTACCTTTGAATCAAGATCAAGCTCCATTTCTTTTCCGCGACGAGAGGCCCTGCCTGGATTCCCGCCTCACGAAGACCAACGCGTTCTCTAGGAACATGTGAGTCTTAATACGGAGAGATAGGATTGGTAGAGTGATGGACAAGGACATCAGAAGTAGAAGTATTGAAGGGCTCTCCTCAGATGGCCCATATCCTGAATTCGAGGACAAGCTGATGCTCTTCGGCCAGTTCGTGGGCGATTGGGACATCGTCGGCGTTCAGAGCCCCAGCCCCAGCGGCGCGGTGTTCAGGGAAAGGGGCGAGGTCCATTTCGGTTGGATTCTCGACGGCAAGGCTGTGCAGGACGTGTGGATGACCTACGACGAGAAATCCAAGAGGGCCATCCCGGTGGGCACAACGATCAGGGTCTACGATCCCTCGACAGACGCTTGGCAGAGCACCTGGATCTCCGTGCTTCGCCGCTCGGTCCAGACCTTCGTGGCGCGCCAGGTGGGGGAAGAGATTGTCCTGGAGGGCACGACCAAGGATGGCTATCCGGAGCGCTGGATCTTCTCAGAAATCAAGCCCAAGTCATTCAGGTGGCATTCAGAGGAGACACACAACGGGGGGAAGACCTGGGTTCTGACGGAAGAGATGAGAATCCGCAGACGCAATTCTGGAACAGAGGATACTACCGACTAAGAATAGAACAGAACATTTGCGCGCAGCCCATGTAGGCGCGCGGACGCAGGCAATGTCCGCCTATGAAGCCATTCGCGTTGGAGGAGGCCGGGCGCGCGCGCTTCTGTTCACGATTGTGATGGCGCGCGCTAGGTGAGGCCATACTCGACTGTCATGTGGCGCGATAATCCTTATAAAATGAATAGACAAAACAGATGGTAGAGGTCTTGAGCAGCCCGGTTCTTCCCAGCCTTGGCAGTCTGACTGTGACGGACGTGCTTGTGACCGTCATCGGCTTGGTCATTCTGTGGGTAGTCATCTCGATACCGGCGTGGTTGGCGGGCAAGGCAATCACGGGAGGGAAATCCACCTTTGGCGACGCCATGGTCGCCACCCTGGTCGGCCCGATAGTCTACTTTGTGATTCTGATCGCAGTGGACTTCTTTCTAGGAACACTGATTGGCTCAGGGGCATTCGTCATCGCCTTGATCCTGGCTTTCGTAGCATGGATATGGGTCTACAAGTCAAGCTTCGGAACGAGCTGGCTGGGCGGTCTTGGGATAGCCATACTCGCGGTAATCATCTTCGCCGTGATGAGCGTGATTCTCGGAGCCCTCTTCGGCATAGTGGTTCCCGCGTCATTTTTCCCTCACCTCTAGGCAAGTACTCTCTGAAGACGATAAATAGTCGCAAGAGCTGAATGAAGGGCGGCAAGACTTGAAGATAGACCTATTCTGGACCGTAGCAATAATCCTCGTGGTTCTCTGGCTATTCGGGTTCATCGGCGGAATCGGCGGGGAGTTGATCCATCTGTTGCTGATCATCGCTGTCATCGTGATAGCCTACCGACTTCTTACTGGGAGAAATGTAGTCACAGGCAAATGACCAGCGCCGCCAGAAAAGCTCAGAATGTCCTCCGTTTGTCTAGATTAGCTAGATTCTAGCTATTCGAGTTACTGGTGATGAGATCCAGACCACATCGGATCCGAACCGTCTTGCGGGCTGCGCCCAAACGAGTTCAGCACAGGCTGGGGCTGCTCCTGGCCCTAGCTGGATTCGCACAGTTAACAGAAGCGCAGCATAGTTGGAGCATTCAAGCCGGTGGTGTTAAGCCCAGCCGGGGCAGACTTCTATATGCGCAACGTGCTATTACCCGAACCAACGGGCTTCACGCATCTTCGCAGAGCGGCGCTTCTCGTCCGATAGTGCGACCGAGGGCTCCATGAATGTTCCATGAGGTGACGGCCCCGACAGGAAATTCATGTCGACCCGTCCGACGAGGCCCGAACCGAACTCGATGTAACAGGAGCCCCTTCCGTCATAGTCCGGCGGGGGCCCGCTTCCCTTCAGGTCAGCAATGATAGAGGCGGCTACGACGCGGGCTGCACCTTCGGCGAACATGCCTGCTTTCGGGACATCGGCCGAAGCCACATCTCCGACTGCGTAAACACCAGGATAGCGAGTCTTGAGGTTGATTGGGGAGACGGGGATCCACCCATCTTCAGTCATTCCGCTGTTCGCCACTACGTCTGGGACGCGGTGCTTCGGGACACCCAGGAACAGGTCATATGGCATCTCACTGCCGTTGTCGAGAATGGCGACCCGGCGTTTGGGATCCAGCGAACTGATGCGCCGGCCAGGGAAGAACTTGATGCCTCTCTCAGCAAAGGCTGCGACCAATGCCCGGGACGTCTCGGGCGATGGAGGGATCGGAGCCGGAAAGGGCATGACGTAGCTAATGTCGCACTCGCTGCGCACGCCGCGGGCGTTGAGGTAATCGTGGAGCAGCAGCGCCGCCTCGCTCGGCGCCGGCGGGCACTTGAACGGTGTCGAAGCGACACCGACTATCGCCCGGCCTTTTGAGAAGTGGCGGAGCACATCGCGGAGGCGTTCCGCGCCTCTGACCGAGTAGAATTCGTTGCCGCCTTCGATAAGCCCGGGCGTCGCGGCAAAGTCGTAGTCGGCACCCAGCGCTACAACGAGCGCATCAGCATCGTAAGTCTCCTTGTTAGTGGTAACTCTTCGCGCGACGGGGTCGATTGCCTTGACGGTCTCCTGGCGGAAACGCACGCCGCGTTTTGCTATCCTCCCGTACGGTAGGCGCACGGCTTCGGATGTCGTATGGCCGAACATCAAATCGAGCTTTGAGAAGCCGAACACAAAGGAGTCATTCTTGTCGATTAATGTGAGGTCGAGACCATCACCGATGGCCTCCGACAGAACCGTAGTGAGCTCAAGACCGCCAAATCCTGCACCCAAAACCACCACGCGCGCATTCATAGCGAATCTCTCCGGCTAGGTTATTTATCTGTGGCGAAAAGGAAAAAGTTCACAGCCCATTAGAGAGTTGGACAAAAGGGGCCCAATCAGCTGCTGTCGTCGCTGCGCCGCAACTTGAGTCGAGTTATCAGGGAGTACAGCAAGTGGCGGGGCAATTAACTAAGTGGCGCAAAGCCCGGCCGGGGCAGCGCGCGCTCACTAGCCCGCTAGGCCCAAAAGGTCAGTTTCATTCGAGTCCCAATTCTGTTGCAGATTTGATACGAGTCCGACCAGACTCGAACTAGCAGCCGAGTCAGAAGGATCAAATCCGAACTTGGAGTTCAGTGCGCATCCCCGGCGGGACTGCCGGACTTGGGCCGACAGTTTGTCCTGCCCTCCATGTCGAAGTCATTGGGATATAGAGTGTAACTGCAGGTTCTGTTAACTCGACGGTTGTTCGGGCGTGTTCGTCTCCTGTTAACTCGCGGTCGATGGGCTGCCGTAGGTGTTTGGTCAGGGCTTCTCAAGTAGTGCCCAAAACACGATGCTGTCAACAAGTGTCAGGGCTCCACTATCTTTGACTGTGAACCCTTCTTTCGCGGATGAGTTTAGAGAGCTACTCCAATCTTTGGCTTCGTCTACGGACTGAGCTTCGCTCCTCTGGTCAGACCCCTCTTGGTCTCTGATCATGCTCTGTCTTCCGATAAGGCGAGTGTGACTGTACGAGCGGTAGACCACCTTGTATTCCACCTTTGAACAAAGCAAGGACGCGGGCAGCAGGTAAACGATGGCGAGTCGAATCACCCGAACTCAGCAGTCAAAGTGTGTTGCCCTTTGAGGCTCTGTCAAGTTGATGGGACACGGCTCAGGATCTTGTCCCTGTTAAG
>Ga0326727_10020875_pt1 | contig 12939 bp, 9 predicted proteins | sample MB2enrmetagenome_FD_207643 | JGI IMG/M metagenome (GOLD analysis project Ga0326727, IMG submission 207643) | Lab enriched peat soil microbial communities from McLean, Ithaca, NY, United States - MB29MY | ecosystem: Environmental > Terrestrial > Soil > Wetlands > Peat | place: USA: New York...
GGTAGCGCGTATGTAAATCACACCCTACAATCTTCATGTGCTCGGCTCCTTTCCTCCGAGCCTTGGTTGGTTTGAGCCCACCAAGTCTACTCGATCGGATGGAGCCGACACGGTTATCTAATCAGGCGGTCCAGCGGAAAGGCTGGGCGAGCCCCCTACCAGTTCTTTTGATTCAACTTCTTCATCAGTGCTCGGTATTCGCGCAAGGTCATCATCGGAGAGAACTGTCCACCAAAACGCCAATCGTTCGGGCCGCCGCCTGCGTCCCGCACCCAATAAGTGATTCGTACCCTCTTCTCTCCGTCCCAGTTAAGCAGTTGGGCAACAAAGGCAGGCTGCTTCCAGCCATAGCCCTTGCGTGCGTATCGTGGAAATGAACCCGGCTCAACAGGCCACACCTGATCCTCGATCGAGCACTCCATCTTTTCCCCTGTCTCCGGGTTCGTGAAGATCGCTGTGTCGCGTTTTCGGAGTTTCGCCATTTTTGAACCTCGCACTACAGTTCGCCGCTTCGTCTGAGTTCGTTTTCGATTGTCTTAGCGTATTCGCTTAGCGGGGTGATCTCTCCTGTGCTCAGGTTAGCATCCCAGACAAGCCAACTTCTTTTGTCCCTGTCGTTCGGCTTGTAGAACAGACGATAGCATTCTTGATCGCCGCAGCCGTAAAGGCGGCTGATCTCCCATTTTCCTCCACGGAGCCTCTCGCCATAGAACCTGTCAATTGCCGTAAAGTACCTCCGCATGATTTCAGCCGGGCGTCCTTGAAATCCCTTGAACTGGAGTTGAGGCGTGAGGTCAACAATGCGGGCCAAGACGTTGCAGTTTGCTCGACCCTGCCTTGCCTTGGCATACACAAGCAGGGCGTACTTGTTCTCCAGCTTCTCCTCCAAATTATCCTGCCAAGTCCCTCTCGTCCCTTCGGAGAATCCGTAGACTATTCCCGTTCGCGCGTTCGCCCCACAGAACTCAAGCTCAACACTAGAAGCCGCACTTCCCCTTGGCTGCATGGTAATGCTGAAGTAAGAGATTGGCGAACTGGGCAGGGCGAAGCTCTTAACATAATCGTCCCCAGAAACCAGAACGGGTTCGCTGATGTTGTTCGTCGTCCCCGTGTCGAAGGCCAATATTTCGCCGACTAAACTGTAGATGCCGGGATGGTTCTCTGCTGCGGGAATACTCAAGGGCGGGTACGGAGAGTCGCGGAGCGGCAGGCGATACGCCGCGGCTATCTCCGCGGCTTTCCAGTGCCCAGTGATAATAACAAAGATCGCGGCGATTACTATAACGCCCAGCAGGACAGAGCCGACCTTAAGCCTCATCGCCGCACCTTCAAACATCTAGGCCTTGCCGCGTTTGCGTTGCCTCTCGATTTTAGCCCGCCGGGCCCCGGCAGGCCAAAGGGCTGGTGGCCCACTCAAGCCTGGGTTTGGCTTGAGTGGAGCAGTTCCAGCGCTGGACAAAGTCTCCCGGCTGCTCATTCGCGTTTTCGGACCGTCCATTCTGACTCGATCTCTACCCGTCCCTCACAGCCGGTTGCGTGGGGTCGAAAGTCAAAATCCCCACCCTAACGTCGCAAAACCAGAGTGAGGTTGGGACCGGACTGTTTCCGCGGCGTTAGGATGGGGCACCCGCTACAGAAAACTGATTGAGTAAGTGCGGTGGAAGGCCCTTAGCAGGCTGCTGAAAAACGCATTTTCGGAACTATGTTTGTTATTAGCATGTTTTCAGAAGCCGCGCTGGAAGCCGGTTTCCCACTGCTAACCAACGTGATTCTGTTGCCGAACTTGGTATTTTTCAGCAGCCTGTCAGGGCTTTGCGGGCAGGGGCTGCCAGAGCTCAATCTTATTGCCATCCAGGTCATAGATCCAAGCAAAGCGGCCGTAGGATTCATCCATTCGTTTGGGGTCAATCTTGACTCCCTCTTGTTTTAAGCGGTCGAGCAAAGCATCCATATCGTCCACGATGTAGTTGAACATGAACGGTTGAGTGGCTGGGATATAGTCGGTGGAGGCGGAAAAAACAGTCCAAACCGTAACGTGTTCCTTTTGCGGGTCGTCGTGTTCGCGCCAGGGAAGCATCGCGCCGTGGCCTTTGTCAGCCAGTCCAAGATGCTTCGAATACCATTCGCGCATCTGATCACGATTAGCGGATTTGAAGAAGACACCGCCGATTCCAAGGATGCGCCCGCGCTGCTCCACATTGACAGGCGGCTTCGATTTTTCAGGTTGCGGAGATTTCACTTCCTGTCCTCCTGTTGAGCCGGCCGAGATGAGCAACAGCGACCCGAGCGCAATTGTGCTCCAGGGTATTCCTTGCATCGGGGGATTATACACAAGTTTCGATTCGGATGGAGAAAATGGTTCGCTCTCCGCTCTTCAATCAAGGTTCGGGCGGGTGGCGCACTCAAGCCCGGTTTTGGCTTGAGTGGGGATATACCGGCTTTGGGCGTTAACCCGGGCGACGCCTGCGAAACGCCGCCCTTGACAACGGCCAATCATTCCCGGATAATATCAGCAAGATATTATTGTTATTTGACAATTAGCCAAATGACCAAGCCCGGTCGCCGTTGTGGTCTGCTTCGCAAAGCGCATGCCTTTCAGGCGCGCCGCGAGACCACCGGCTTGGCCCTGCAAAACCTCAAGGGCTCACAGCCCGGCCCGGCTTCCTGCGCAAATCGGCGGGGTTGAGTAATAAACAATTTTCTGATCGGCGAAACGCCCGAAAAAGCGCATGGCATAGATATGCTGAATTCAGCCACCCCCGCGTGGCACGCGCCAAACCACCCCAAAACCCCAAATTAGGGACAAGCCCTTCCCCACCAGTAACATAACTGGCCGGTGGCCCAGGCTTTTGATCTCGCTGGCATCACCAACGCACCCTCGAGCCCAACTTCCGGCCGCCATTCGACCAATCGAATGACCCACAGATTCCTCTGACGCGGCTAAAAAAGAAGGAGCAGGCTGTCGATTTTCGCTCTCCCGAACGATACATCTGTTTGGGCTATCTCGAGCCCGGCAAGTTCGAAAACATGCCTGAGAGCGAGCGCAACACCGTGCTGGACGAGTGTTTTGGCTACAACGACGAACTGCGGAAGAGCGAACATTTGATCGCTGAGGAACCTCTTCAGCCCGCCAATAGGGCGGTGACCGTGTGTTGGAAGAACGGAAAGGTTGCAGTGACAGACGGTCCGTACGCGGAAACGAAGGAGCAATTGGGTGGAATTCAAATGCTTGAAGCGTGAGATCTGAATCACGCAGTTCAGCTCATTTCCCAACATCCGGGAGTGAAGTTGAAGTGTGGAACAATCGAGATACGTCCAGCGGCGGATTTGAACGAAATCATGAAGGAGAGCGAGCGGCGACGGCGAAAGAAATTGGATCGGCTTCGCCCTGCGGACGCGACACACGGTTTCACTGCAAATGGCGCAGTCAGGGCTGCAGAGCGACGAGGCAGTCGGGCCCGTGATGGCGCAACCATCGGCATAATGAACAGAAGCCGCGACCATTGCGGTCGCGGCCTCTGTTCCTTTATTCAATCGGAGTGCCCCATGCGGATTTTTCCGCACGAGGCTTCCTTGGCTATTCCACGGTTCCGAATTGCTTCAAGTCTTCCGGTCCCTCCTGCAGCTTGACCGGGTCTTTGCCCTGCACGAGTTCGCGGACTTTTTCCACGATGTCGGGGTTAGCCAACGTAGTGATATCTCCGGTTGCCATACGGTTGGAGACAGCCGCTAGGACACGGCGCATGAGCTTGCCGGAGCGCGTCTTGGGCATATCAGGAACGATATGGATGTGCTTCGGCCGAGCGATCTTGCCGATGATGGTCTCGATCGCCCTGAGAACCTTGTCGTGGATCTCCTGGTTGGCCTGCAGGCCCGGTTGCAGAGCAATATAGACCTCGGGCACGCGGCCTTTGATCTCGTCCACCACGGGCACAACTGCGGCTTCCGCCACTTCCGGAACCGTCAGGCACGCGGACTCGATCTCCTTCGTGCCCAGGCGGTGGCCGGCGACGTTGATGACGTCATCGACGCGGCCCAGAATACGGAAGTACCCGTCGCCCGCCAGTACGGAACCATCGGCAGCGAAATACGGCCAGTCACGCCAATCCTTGCTGGCGGGGTTCTTGCAGTATTTGCGGTAGTACTGGTTGACGAAGCGGTCCGGATCGCCCCATACCGTCTGCATAATGCCCGGCCACGGATTGCGGATACAAATGTTGCCCGCCTTGCCCGAGCCGGCACTGACTTCCTGTCCCATCTCGTCAAGGATGTACGGGAAAATACCCGGCATTCCCGGGCCGGCGCTGCCCGGCTTCATCGGATCCAGCGCGGGTTTGGTGCTGCACAGGAAGCCGCCGGTTTCGGTTTGCCACCACGTATCCACGATCACCGCTTCCTTCTTGCCGACGGTCTCGTAATACCAGCGCCAGACTTCCGGTTCGATGGGTTCTCCCACGGTGGTCATGTGCTTGAAGTGGTAGTTGTACTTGGTCGGTTCATCGTGTCCGGCTTTGCGCAGCATACGAATCGCCGTGGGGGAAGTGTGGAAGATGTTCACGCCCAGCCGCTCGGCGATGCGCCAGGTTCTGCCGGCATCGGGATAGGTGGGGACACCTTCATAGAGCACGGTAGTAGCGGCCAGCGCCAGTGGTCCATACACGATGTAGGAGTGGCCGGTGATCCAGCCGATGTCCGCCATGCACCAGTAAACATCCTCGGGATGAATGTCCTGGATGTACTTGGAGGTGCCGGTCACGTAAGCGAGATAGCCTCCGGTTCGATGTTGGCATCCCTTCGGTTTGCCCGTAGTGCCGCTGGTGTACATGAGGAACAGAGGTGCCTCGGCATCCATGGAGACAGGAGGAACGAGTTGGCCGGAGTAATTCCTGATGAGGTCGTTGACGATGAAATCACGGCCCTTCACCAGGGGCGTTGCGGAAGAGTACTTGCCGGGATATCGCTGCCAGATCAGGACTTTGTCCACGATCCGGCCTTCTTTCTTGGCGGTTTCGACGGCGATTTCGGCGCTGGCCTTGTGGTCAATGATCTTGCCGTTGCGGTAGTAAGCGTCCATGTAGATCAGCACATGGCTGCCGGAATCGGCGGCGCGAAGGCCGCAAGCCTCGCCGCTGAACCCGCCAAATACGACCGAGTGGACAACGCCGAGGCGGGCGCAAGCCAGCATGGCGACGGGCAGCTCAGCGACCATGGGCATGTGAATCGTGACCCGGTCTCCGGCCTTGAGGCCGCAGAAGTCGCGCAGTACTGCGGCAAATTCGTTGACCCGAACGTACAACTCGCGATAGGTCAGGGACACAGGCGCTTCGTCTTCAAGTTCCGGGACAAAGATGACAGCCGCTTTGTTCTTGTACTTGGCTTGATGCCGGTCGACGCAGTTGTAACTGGCATTGAGCTTGCCGCCCACGAACCACTTCCAGAAGGGCGGATTATTGGTGTCGAGGGTGGTGTGCCAGTATTGGTCCCAGGACAACAAGTCCGCGTATTCGCGGAAACATTCGGGAAAATTCTTCTCACTGAAGCGTTCGTTGATATTGGGATCGGCCAGATTGGCTTGCCCCACAAAAGTCGCTGGAGGGTAGTAGTATTCTTCCTCGCGCCAGTGGACTGCAATTTGCGCCTCACTGGTCTCAGCTGCCATGCGCGTCTGACGTAATTCGGCCATACTCAAATGCTCCTTGTATTCTTGAATTTGTCTAACATGCAGATCATTTCCAATTCCCACACCACGCAATCACCAACCCTGGCGAGCGTTGTGCCGACCACTAAACCAGCGCGCCGAGGAATCTAACCATCCAGCCAACGGCAAGCTCGCCGCTTGAATCTATAGGAGCAAGGCAGTCGTGCTGAGACGTAACTCGCCCCCTCCCTCAAGCCATTCTTCGAGCCGTCATGATGGCACATTCGCCTGCGCGTCTTTGCGGCTCGCAGAGAGCTATGCTGCCGCTGGCGTGTTCTTTCCCGCCAATCTCCCTTCCGGCACGGCCGGGCGCTTCGCCGCCAGTTCGCAGAGCAGAGCGACCAAGGCGAGCCCCGCTGCCCAGTAGAATGCCATCTGGTAGTTCTTGTACTTGTCAAACAGCACGCCGCCAATTCTGGGACCAATGATGCCAGCTACACCCCAGGCGGTGAACAACATGCCGTAATTGATGCCCGCGTTCTTGGTGCCCCAGAAGTCAGAGGTGGCCGATCCGTTTACCGACAACTGCGTGCCATAGCACCAGTAAACGACGAACACCACGGCATAGAGGCCAGTCACGTTGCCGCCCGCCGCATAGAGGATCGGCATGGCGATCATCGAGATGGCGATCATCAGCCGCAACACGTTCAACCGGCCGAGCGCATCCGACATCCAGCCCGACAGGATGCGGCCGGAGGCGTTGCCGACTGCCCCGACCACCAGGCCCATGGTAGCGATGGCCGCGCTGGCAATGCCCACGCTTTTGGCGAAGGGCACCAACTGGCTGATCACCATCAGGCCTGCCGAGCAGCCCAGCGCATAGGCGATCCACATGAAGTAGAACGCTGGTGTGCGGAGCACTTCGCCCGGGGTAAAGTCATACGTAGTGGCTGCTGACTTGGAGGCCGGAGCCGGCGCCCACCCTTTGGGCTTGTATCCCGCCGGTGGATTTCTGAGCAGGAATGCGCCGAACACGGTCATCACCAGGAAGATAGCGCCCAGGATCTGGAAGGTGGTGTGCACACCATAAGCAGGGATCAGCTTCAGATTGGCCAAGGGACCGAAAATGGCCGAACCGCCGCCGTAGCCACCTACGGCCAGTCCCACCGCCAAGCCGCGTTTGTCCGGGAACCATTTGGCCATGACGGGGATGGGCGTGGAGTAGCCGAATCCATTTCCCAGCCCGCCAATCACGCCGAAACAAACATAGAGATAATTCAGGCTGTGGGTGTAGGAGCAGAGGAAAAAGCCCAGGCTGACCAACACGCCCCCGGTTAAAGAAACCCAGAAAGGCCCAAATTTATCTTGTAAACGGCCAGCCAGGATGAAGGTTAGAGCGAAGACAACCACGGCGATCGTGAAAACGTTGGAGGTTTGCGCGCGCTTCCAACCGAACTCTTTCTCCAGCGGGGCCACGAAAACGCTCCACGCATACAGCGTGCCCAGAGCCAGGTTCATGGACATCCCGCCGACCACGTGCCACCACCGATTCAGATGAGGCTCGGTAGCTTGCATATCATGAGTAGCCACAGTTTTTCTCCTTTACTGACAATGTGAAATTCGGAATGCGTGAAGCGATCATTAGCAACAACCCATACTCGAATCTGCTGCCAGCAGGGCCGATCCAAATGCTTCTTCCGGCACCGGAACACCATGAAGCGTCTTCCAACAGCGCCTGGCAGCTTCGAACAGAACCACAACCACCCCCACCACGAAGATCGTCATCAAGGCGGAATCCAGATATCCCTGAAATGCCCGCCCTGGCTTGTGGGCTAGAGGAAGAAAAATGTTCCTGACAGAGAGCACCCCGGCAGTCAGCGTGGTGAACCCAACAAACAGCATGGGAACGGCGGTGATCCAGGCATACTTGGATCTTCCCATGTTGACCAGGAAAGTTGTACCGATGGCCAGCGCGATGGTGGCCAGCAACTGGTTGCCGGTGCCGAACAACGGCCAGATGGTCGAGATGGAACCGGTGTAGATCAGGTAACCCCATCCCCAAACCACCACTGCCGTGGCCACGAGGTTTCCCGGCAGCCAGACGGTATTGGCGAACGGTTTGTATACCTTGCCGATGAGCTCCTGCAAGACATAGCGCGCCACGCGCGTTCCCGCATCCACGGTGGTAAGGATAAAGAGCGCCTCGAACATGATGGCGTAGTGATACCAGTAGCCCATGAGGCGATCCATGCCCGGCAGGCCGCGAAAGATCTGCGCCATGCCAACGGCCAGCGAGACCGCGCCTCCTGTGCGTCCCGCCAGGTGCTCGCCCACTTCTTTGGAAAACAGATCGAGGTTCACAGTCTGCAAGCCGAGATGTTTGAAGACCTCGGGGCTGACGTTGATGGCGAAGTAATCACCGGGATACAGGGAGCATGCGGCCACCAAGGCCAACGTCGCTACCAGGCCCTCGGCCATCATGGCGCCGTATCCGATAAAGCGCGCGTCGGTTTCTTTGTCAAGCATCTTGGGCGTAGTGCCCGAGGCGATCAGCGAATGGAATCCGGAGATGGCGCCGCAGGCGATGGTCACGAAAAGAAAAGGGAAGAGCTTTCCTGGAATGATGGGGCCGCCGCCGTGAATGAAGGGTGTAACCGCCGGAAACCGGATGTCCGGATGAACGGCGAAAACTCCAACGATCAGCACGGCGATCGTGCCTAGCTTTACATAGGTGGACAGGTAATCTCTGGGCGCGAGCAGGAGCCACACTGGGAGCACGGACGCCACAAAACCGTAAATGGCCATCAAAATGGTGATCTGATGTCCGTTGAAAGTCAGGCTGCCGGCCAGCGAAGACGCCGCAAACCAGCGCCCGCCAATCACCGACGCAATGAGCAGCACAACGCCGAAGATGCTCGGCACCGTGACCTTGATCACTCCGGGCGTGCTCTTGAACATGTACCACCCCATGGCGAGGGCAATGGGAATTGTCATGCCGATGGTGAAGACGCCCCACGGACTGCTGGACAACGCGTTGACCACGACGATGCCAAGCCCCGCGAGCGTGACCAGCAGGATAAACAGCACCGCGATCATGGCCACAAGTCCGGCGAAGGGGCTGATCTCGGTGCGGGCAATATCGGCTACGGACCGTCCCTGGTGGCGGACCGATGCCACCAGAACGGTGAAGTCCTGTACGCAACCGGCCAATACCGTTCCGATCAGGATCCAGAGAAAACCGGGCGCGAACCCGAATTGCGCAGCCAGCGTCGGGCCGACCAAGGGGCCGGCGCCGGCAATGGCTGCAAAGTGGTGCCCGAACAGGACCCACTTGGGGGAGGGAACGTAGTTGTGGCCGTCTTCCAGGCTGTGTGCAGGTGTGATGCGGCGGTCGTCCAGCACCAATGCCCGCGCTGCAATGAAGGCGCTGTAATAGCGATAGGCTATGGCGAGAACGCACAGCGTGCCGAGCATCACTGGAAACGCATTCATAATCGTTTGTTCACAGGCCGGGCCTCGAAGCCCCGGTCTCCAACTGCCTCACTGCACTTTTTGCAACACCGCGTTGACGGTCAATTCTGACCCGGATGCCACGGTCAGTTCCCGTTTCCACTGGGTGAACCCCGGCATCGAGATCACCACAACATGAGAGCCCGTCGTCAAACCGAGGGTCGAAGGCGTGCTGCCGACGTAACGCCCGTCGAGAGTGACCTCCGCTCCTTGAGGAGTTGAGCTAAAGCTGCACTTCACGGTTTCGCGCACGCTGCTGGTTGCGGTTTCCGTAGCCGGCGCGGGCGCGGGAGTTTGTGCCGGCGTGGGTGCCGCTTTTTGCGGCGCAGTCTCCGCTGGCTGAGCCGCGACTGCGGTTGCAGGGCCACCCTGGCTGGCCTTGGCTTCCTGCGCCGCGAACGTGTACAACTGCTTGCGCGGCTTGCCTTCTTCATCCTCGTAATAAACCGTGAGGCCGCGCTTCTCTTTTCTTGCGTCGAAGGTTTCACCCTTGGGCAAAGGAACGCACCGGGACCATTTCGATTCGATGGTGCAAGCTACGCGGTATGAAGTTCCACTGCCTTCCTGCACCAGCAGGATGTTCGTCACCTGTTCGGTCTTGCTGGAATGGCAATACGCATCGTAATTAAGTTGATCGCAATTCCTGGGAACGCCGCTGTCATCCAGCACAACGGAGTGAGTCTCCGAGTCCAGAACCTTGATACGCAGGGTGCTCTTAGAAGCGGCGTTGGCGAACATGGCTACCAACAACAGTGTCGTCTGCATGGCGGCCATTCCACTCTTACTCATGAAAAACTCCTCATAACACTGCGAATCAGCTGCTACCCGCTGACTTCGAGAAATGCAATCCTGAAGCCGGTTCCCCAGATGGGGAACTATTGTGCTCCTATGATCGCCTCCGCGCAATACCTGATTTCTGGCGGAGTTTAGGAGGGTGGGCTGGCCGCAGGCCATTGCCTGAACCCAGCCCGTCCCCGTCAAGCATTCAAGTTATCAACCGGCACTGGCCATTTCGGCCATACCGGGCTAGAAAGTAAAGATCGGCCCGAACTCCGTGCGATGGTCCTGCCACTCGTTCGAGGCCTTGCCAGCGATCGTGTAGGTGGCGCCAGGCTCCAGGCGAGTCGCGTACACCGACTGCTCAAAGCCGAACTGGCACCACTGGTTGAGTTTGTAGTAAAGGGTTGCAGCAACCAGCTTGCCCATCAACAAGGGCAATGGGGACAACACGTTCGCACTGCTGCTGGCGCCCGGATTGGTCAGTTCGCTGTGAACCACCTGGTCCTTGCCGGCGTGGAGATATAGCTGCCAGCCTGCGTTATGACCCTTGGGGTCGGCATTGAACCAACGGGACAGTGGGAGGCCAAGATTGATGAATCCGCCGTAGGCGCGGACGGATCGCTGGGGTGCGACCACGACCTGCCCGGCAGCGTTGGTTGCCAGTACGGGAGCTCCGGCAGCTGCCAGCGGTCCACCGTCCACGCTGGTGAACTGAACCGGGTTGGAGAGGCCGTTAACGTCGGTATAAAACGAGTTAACCTGGCCACCGAAGAAGAAGCGCAAGTCCCCGCCAAAGTAGCTGCTGGCCACTAGCGTGAACCAACGAGTTGGCAACTGCAGGGCAAGCTGGTTGCCGTACATGGTGCTGGAGGTGGTGAAGCCATTGGGATAGGCTGCCACGTAGCTATTCACAAGGGCCACCGGGATGCATCCCGTGGTTGTTGTGGCAGTACACTCACCAACCGCATGATTCGAGCTGGTGACGATCGAGGTACGGCGACCGTCAAATCCGCTCCAGATCAGTTGCGCTGGGGCGACCCCTTTTGCCGGGTCGAGCTGCCACTGCAGGACAGCTCTAGCCTCGACCTCAGGACGGCCAGAGTCCGCGCCCTCGCGCTCAGCTTGTGCAATCTGGCCCTGCAAGCCTAATGATCCCAGCTTCTCGATTTGGCCGGTGCTGGGCATCATGATGGCAAAGGTGGGAGCAAATTTCAGGTTGTGCCATTTGCTTAGCTTCTGTACCAACCCGAACTGAAATTGCGGAGAGCGCTCGTAAATGTCGCCGTACCAGTAGCCCAGAGCTGTGGTCTCCAAAAGACTGGGCAAAGCGCTGGATCCGAACAGAGTCCAGTCCTGTCCACCCTCGAAGTAAATGTCCGTCTTATCGCTGGCAGCGTAGTCCAAACGTGCCCAGGCTAGGCGCAAGGAGAACATGCTGCTGCGGATGGACGAGACGTCGCGGTTATCAACTTCGCTGAAGTTGCCTTCGTAGTCACCCTCGATGCGGCCGGTGAGGGTGATCTTGCTGGAGATGTCAGGCCATTCGATGTTTGCCCCGAGACGACTGGAGCGCGCCTTCAAATGGAATTCGGGATTGTTTGTTGGTCCGGTGTTCAACAACGACGTTGACGACAGAAACAAGCCCGGAAATGGCATGTCGTCGCCATTGGGATTACTGGAATCGCGCACCGCGGTCGCTTTGATGAAACCGTAAGGCGTCATCTTGACCGCACCCATAGTAAAGGCAGCTTTGAGGCCGTCTTTAACCGGTGGATCAACCGGAAGCACGCGCAGGGGAGCGATGGCCGGCACTACGGCGGGAGTGGGAACAGCCGCCGGTTTGGTTTCGGTCGCCGGTTTAGTTGCTTGAGTTTCCGGGCTCGCCAACGACGCCGAGAGCGCCGACGAGGGCGCGGGCTCGGAGGGCGTCGCCGAAGGGCCACTCAGGTCGGAAGCGCTCACCACGCCTTTGCGGGCCAGCGCGTCGAGCAGGGCTTGAAACTCGGTTCCGGGGGTGGCGGACTCAATTGACTTGGCTTCCGAGGGCGCCAGAACCCCTTTCATCACCAGCACGCCCAGCAGAGCGGTGACATTGCCTCCGCCGGTTGCGGGCATGGGGTTGAGGGCCGCACCGCTGGCGGGCTCGGCCGTGGTTGCTGCTGTGGTCCCCGCGCCGGCGGCGGAGTTATTTTCTCCAGCGAGTGCTGGCCCCGCAGCCATGGCTACGAGTAGTAGACACAAAAACCAGGAAGTCAACCTTGCCATAGATACTCTTCTCCTTTTTCTCTCTTTAATTTCTCTCTCTATCTTTCTGTTCAGCTTTCTAGGTGTTGCGTGAATTCCTCTTGAAGCGAGATCGGACGGAATCGTTTTCAGAAGGGGCAGTGACAAGAGCCAACGCGAACAGCGCTGTGGTCAAATGCGGTTCAGTTCGGGCGAGCAAATGCGGGAGATCGATCCTGGGCGCAGGCTGATCGGCGGCGTTTCGCCGCAACCTTACTGCGTGCCGTAGTTTCCGCATGGGCTCCTCCTGAAAAGCGGCTTCAGGGGCTGGGTGGATTTCACACAGCCGATATGGGGCGTAATCTTCGGTTTTTTTGGCCTACCACGCGGTGATGTCTATCATCTATCGACGTGATGGGCGTCACACAGTTGATGTACAAGACAGCCGTCGAGGCTGTGCTCGGGAAGGGGGAAGCCGGATCCAGAAGCGAGTGCCTGTCAGGCGGAACGTGCTGGGCAGAGGTACACGAAGGGCCCGGCAGCTAAGTGGCCCTGCCTCCTGCTTTGGTCTTGGTGCGTTGTGTAGTATCATCCGCACCTCAAATTTGCTGAATGTTGGAGGCTACCACGAAGCCGGGTCCAGAACAAACAAATAATTCGCCACTGTCGTTAGCACATGATATGTCCGGTTGGATTAGCAAGTGATCTGTCCGCTTTGCAGGCGGCGAGGGTGAGAGACCATGGGCAGCATGATCTCTTACACGCAGGCCGCGATGGAGCGGACGATG
>Ga0326727_10020876_pt1 | contig 12939 bp, 5 predicted proteins | sample MB2enrmetagenome_FD_207643 | JGI IMG/M metagenome (GOLD analysis project Ga0326727, IMG submission 207643) | Lab enriched peat soil microbial communities from McLean, Ithaca, NY, United States - MB29MY | ecosystem: Environmental > Terrestrial > Soil > Wetlands > Peat | place: USA: New York...
ACACACGATACAAGCTACATTGACGCGCAGGGAGCCGCGCATGTGACGCGCGTAGTTCCGCTTCCACAAACAATCAGCGATGAAGCCAGGCGCTATCTCGCCCGGCAGATCTCCGATCAGGCGGTTTCCGAGCCGCTGGCGGACAGGCGCAGTCACACCGATGCGCTCGCTCAGAGTCAGGCCGAGGGCTGGAAGAAGCTCTGTGCCGTCAACATGGCTGAGCAGAAAATTGCTGGCGTACCGGTGCGGGTTGTAACACCGGATACGATGCCCGAGGCCAATCGCGGCAAGGTGCTGATCAATTTGCATGGCGGTGGCTTTAACTCCGATGCCGGTTCCTTTTCGGAGACGATCCCGATTGCGGGTTTCAGCGGCATGAAAGTGGTAGCCGTGCTTTACCGGCTGGCTCCCGAGAACCATTACCCGGCGCAGGTCGAGGATGCCATCGCCGTCTACAAAGAGCTTCTGAAGAGCTACGCGCCCGAACGCATTGGAATCTATGGCACTTCAGCCGGTGCAGTCATCACCGGGCAGGTAGCGGTCCACCTGAAGCACCTTGGACTGCCGGAACCAGGGGCTCTGGGTATCTTCAGCGGCCACGGCGATTTCGCGCGTATCGGCGACTCACAGGGAATCTTCGGAATTCCAGGACTCTCCGGCCATATGGATGTGCCGCGCGAAGTCCCGCACACCTCCGACTACTTGCAAGGCGCCGATCCGCGCGACCCACTGGTCTCTGCAATCTATTCCGACTTGCACGGCTTGCCGCCGACGCTGTTTGTCAGCAGTGGACGCGACGTGCTGCAGAGCGGAACCACCGTTCTTCATCGCGCCTTCCTGAATGCGGGTGTAGATGCACGCTTGATTGTATTCGAGGGTCTGCCACATGCGTTCTGGTACGATCCATCGTTGCCCGAATCAGTCGAGGCCAATCGCGATATGGCAGCATTCTTCCTTCGCCAACTCAGCCGGTAAGATGGATGCGTCCTCCTAGCGATTGATGCGGTTGCTCCAATAGGTTGTGGCCGAACTCCCTATTCAATCATCTTCTTTTCCTCAAAGCACCAATTGAACCCAATTCAGTCCCTAATGAGGAGCTGCAACAGATTTAGAGTCAAGGACATGGTAAAGGCACCAAGAAATAGGCCAACGAGGCCCTTCGCGGTTGGCCAAAGAATTGGTTACCGAAGGGCCTCGTCGTTGTGGGGAGATCGAACCGGGCCTACAGGTTCGGCTTCATGGTCAAATTCGCGGTATAGACGATGTCTCTCGAAGAGCGTCCCACCATGATTCCAAAATCACCCGATGCAGAGGTCCAGGCGTGAGTCTGCTCGTTCCAGTATTTGAACGCTTCCGAGTCAAGCCTGATTTGCACTCGGGTTTCCTCGCTCGGCTTGAGATACACTTTTTGGAAACCCTTCAGTTGCTTTGGCGGTTCGCCGGCACTGGCAGGAAAGCCGACATATACTTGTACGACCTCGCTACCTGCGCGCACACCGGTATTTTTCAACGAGACGTCCACCAGAGCACTACCGTCTTCATTCGCATGAACCCCCAGCCCTTTCATTTCAAAACTGGTATAAGAAAGTCCATAACCAAACGGGAAAAGCGGTTCCTGTTTGTATTGGTCCCAATAGCGGTAACCGATAAAGATGCCTTCATTGAAATGGATGTCCGCAAGAGCCCCCTTCTCTGAGAGCGTGCCGGGATACTCCGATTCAGTCTGAGCTGGTCCCTGCGCCTCATCTTTGGGAAAAGTGACCGGTAAGCGTCCGCCTGGGTCCGCGTCGCCGAAGAGCAACCGGGCTGCGGCCGGACCGTAAGCGTCGCCGGGAAGCCACATCTGCAAAACTCCGGCAACCTTGTCCAACCAAGGCATTGCCACCGGGCCGCCAATGTTAAGAACCACGATTGTCCTGGGATTCGCTCTCGCGACAGCTTCGATCAAAGCGTCCTGATCATTGGGAAGAGCCAGAGACAAGCGGTCCATGCCCTCGCCGATCTGGTGGCCGACAAAAACCACGGCTGCATCCGCCTTCCTGGCAGTTTCGACAGCCTGTTCAATCAGATCGTCTGGTTCCGCCCAACCCAAGTTGCAGTACAAACCCAGTTTTATGCCGAAAAGGGGCATAGCCTCAGGCATGAGGACTTCGCGGGGGGTGTACTCCACTCGAATCTCAACCGGCTTTCCAGCTGTCATGAGCACATTGGCGAAGATGGTGTCTGTGAAGTCTGCGCGGTCGATTTTACCCATCAGCTTGTCGCCGATAAACAGACGACCAGTGCCAGAAAGGGGCAACGTGAACTTCTGAACACCTGTCTTGTCTGGCGTGAAGATTCCTAAAAACCGCACTGAATATTGCAGGTCCTTGGGTAACCCTTCCACCGTGGGCGACTTTTCGATCTTAAAGTTGTCTTGAATGTGTGAGCTTACAGGTTTGCCACTAAAGTCAAGTTTGGAATTACCGAAGAATTCGGCGAGTACGCCCGGCTGGCCAGAGGGAGTTTTTAGCATCGTCTTCGGAACCGAAGGCAATTCCGCCAAGCCCAATGTTCCCAGAGCAAAGTTCACTCTGACGGCATCTCCGGCTCGTTTTTGAATGACTGGGAACACGGGTTCAAGATGGGTCGGCTTGACATAAGGAGATCCCTGCTCGATTACCCATGCCCTTTCAGTTGCTTGTGTACCGATGATCGCTATCGTCTTAACATTGGAAACGAGAGGAAGCACATTCCCTTGGTTTTTTAGAAGGACGGCACCTCCGGTGATGATATCAACCGCAGCGGCACGGTGGTCAGATGTGGAGGCGTCTGGGGCATTCTTTATTGCCGAATTGTCGAATGTTCCGATGGTGGAAGCGTCTCGGACATTCTTTGCCGGATTGTCGAATGTCCCGATGCGAAAGCCGGGAACGAGCCGACGCATGATGATGTCATCGATTCGGCTCATTGGAACTTCACCGCTCTCAATACCTTCCCGCAACGTCTTCATGCCCACATAGGGGGCCGCATCCCATCCGCCTTTGTCTGAGATCACGCCTTCGTCCATGCCGGCCAGAAAAGAAGGAATAATGTCGCGCTGGGCATTCGGAGTGTCAGGAATAACGCTGCCATCAAAGCCCCATTCTCTCTTCAGGATATTGATCAAGTACGGATTCTCGCAGGCATGCACACCATTGATGCCAGGGAATGAGCACATTGCGCCGCCCGCACCTCCGTTTACCACTGCGGAACGAAATCCCGGCAGATAGATCTCGCGGATCGCGCGTTCACTGACGATCTCATTGACGGCCGGCTGCATGCCAATGGGTTGATAGCCAACTCGGCCTTGCTCCTGTGTGTAGACGGCATAATGCTTCATGGTCACGATGACGTGCTTGGACTGGATACCTTTCACCTCTGCGCCAATCGTTGCGGCATCCAGGTAAGGATCCTCGCCGAAACTCTCAGTCAATCGGCCGAAATGCCAGGTTCGCGCCATATCCATCGCTGGCCCTCCCATGCAGTTATAGCCAGAATCGAAGAATTCCTGGCCTAGTAACTCGCCAAATTTCGTAGCGATAGTCGTGTCAAAGTTAGCCGCCACGCTGAGAGGCGTCGGAAAGGCAGTTGCGGTACCAAAGCCTACGCCTGCAGGTCCATCGGACCACTGACACGCGGATAGGCCGAGCTCTTTCATCATTCTTGGCGAGCCCTGCAAGACAGAAGAATTTCCCTCGGAAATGAACGTAAGTTTTTCGTCGAGTGTCTTCAGCGTTTTCAAAACGAACTCAGCCCTGCAAACCGAACTGTATTTCTCATTCAGCCAAGGCCGTTTCTCATTCGCGTCCGGAATTGGGCAAGCGTTGGACTGACAGAGCGCCGAAGAAGCGCTCCAGCCCATGGTAAGAAGGACACCAGCAAATAGGAAACGAGTGATTCGCATAGATTTCGACTCCCTGAGCAGCTAGATCGCTGTTCTCAACTCTCGATTTGAACGAACGGCATCGTCAGACATTGAATGTTGATGCCTGCATCTTGTTCTGAATATACTGCGCACACGTGGCTCTATTTTGCTAGCCACGCGACTCTGTATCTGTGGCTTACGGCTACTCGCATCCTCTTTGCTTGTTGGGTGTGATTCCGAAGCCCTGATTACTTAAGACTTCGGAACCTTCCACACGACCTACATCATGCAACACGCTCTCTAGAAAAGAGGCGGGTTCTTCCCTTGAGGTGAATTGAAATAGCTGGCCCAAAACGCAAGCTTTTCAGCAGACATCAGTGGGCGCATTCGAGTCGAATCCGCAATTTCAACAGTCGCGGGATCATCTACCGACAACGCCTGCCACGCGGGGAGGCCTGCGCCGTTCGGGTTACCGGTCCGCACGAAGTTGACCAGATACGCTGAAGCTTGCGCCTCAACTCTTCTGTCCACATCCGTAAACGGCCTTTGCATTTTGTCGAGATTGCCGAACACGTAGGGCAGCTCTGAGGAATGGAAAACTCCGTATTCGTGATGCTCAGGCCATGGAATTGCCTGGCTGAAGTAGTAGGTGTACATGGGCGCACTTAGTTTCTTTGAAGCTTTCGAGCACCAAAGATACATCGAGGCCTGTCCGCGTTCTCGTGCGCTGGTCTTTTGTACCTCACCAGCAGCTTCGTCACTGGGTGCTGGGTAGAGAGATTCGAACTTCGCGGCGAGGTCTCCATACCGTTTCTGAACTTGGTCGTGCCATTCCTGGGCAGGAACCTTCCCGTAGGCTCCAAAGGCGCTGCCTTCATCTGCATCCATGCCTGTCAAGAGCACCACGTTATTTGCCTTGCCCTGTTCTATCAGCTCCATTTGATCGTCTGGAAGCACCCAGCCATCGATGATCGGAGAAAACGGCACACCTTCTTTCGGGCCAATGATAAACGTGTTTGCCGGCAACTTCCGTAACTCCGCCAGAGAGTGCGCGCCTTTGGAGCTTGCGTACGCAACAGCATCCTGCTCTGCTTCAGCCAGTGTCTTCATGTAGTCTCCGAGCCCGGTCCCGCTGGCCGCTTCGGCACCTCGAAAGAGTCCTTTGGCCAACGGACTCACGGCAAGGTTATGTACGACTGCCGAACCCGCTGATTGGCCTCCAATCGTCACCTTTCGAGGATCTCCCCCGAAGGCGGCGATGTTGTCTTTTACCCAGTGCAGGGAAGCGATAGCATCCATCAAGCCATAGTTGCCGCTGGCGTGATTGGGAGACTCAGCGGTGAGCTCCGGATGCGCCAAGAAGCCCAAGGAACCAAGCCGGTAGTTGATGGTGACGACGACAATGCCCTTGCGCGCCAGGTTATCGCCATCGTATACGGCTATCGCTCCTGAGCCTTGATTGAATCCGCCTCCATGAATATAGAAATAGACAGGTAGCTTTTTGCCTTTGAAGTCAGACGGCGCCCAGACGTTGAGATACAGGCAGTCCTCGCTGGTGGCGCCGTGGACCATAAATTCCTTGGTCCAGGGAAGATTCTCATCGACTACGTCCTGAATGCAGGCAGCCGAGGGCTGAGTTGCTTTACGAACACCGGTCCAGGGAGTGGGTGGAACGGGAGCCGTCCATCGGAGATCTCCGACGGGAGGCTTAGCGTACGGGATGCCTTTGAATGAAACTGTACCGTTGTTAGCGGCTCCTTCCAGTACTCCAGCGGTCATGTGCACCCGGACCTGGGCACTCGCCAGAACACATGTCAGGCCCGTCAGAGTAGCCATCGTGACAAGCACCACGTGCCAATAATGATGAACTGAAGACAATTTTCTCACTTCGTGGATCCTCCATTGCGGCCTTGAAATGAGGCGCACATGAAACGTCGCTCTATGGGCTACAGTTCAAGGGCAATTTGTTGTTGTAACAGTTCGACTGAGTTTCACATGTATGCAGAGGATGATGAATTACTCTAGATGCACTCGGATTCGGCCGAGGGGATCGCAGAATACTGCGGTCCCCTTGTTTAGACGCACCCGAAGGTTGGTCTATGCAGTAAGACACCACCGCCTAGAATTGCAGCTTTGCTGCAAACTGAAATTCGCGCGGGGTGTAGTTATAGGACATACTTGTGATTTGACCAAACTGAGGTGACCCGACAGTCGAATTTGGTGTTGAGAAGTTCGCGGTGTTGGTCAGATTGAAGGATTCGGCACGAAGTTCCAGAGTAGTTCTCTCCCGCACAGGGAAAACCTTGAATAGTGAGAAGTCCATGTGGCGCCAGTGTGGACCAAAGAGTTGGTTGATGCGCTCGGAGCCGAGCGTACCGGCCGTCTGAGCATGAAAGGCAGTTGTGTTGAAGTATTTCCCAACCGACGGATTGGAAATATTCCACTTGCCCACCTGATTCGGCCTGTCATCGGTACCTGTCACAGTGCCGCTGACATTGCTCCCGTTGAGGACGGTAAATGGAGCACCGGTGCTCCACACACCGATCACATTTGTCTGCCATCCCTGGATGACTACACGTTTGATGCCCGAAGCTCCCGCGCCGAAAGGAAGTTGGTAACTCACATTTCCTGCGATTCGATGATGCAGGTCGAGGCTGCTGTTGCCATAGTCGAGCACACTTACGCGACTCGGTACTATGCCATAACCGTTAGAACCCTCGAAGCTCAGACCTGTCGCATTGTCTAAACTATGCGACCACGAGTAGTTTGCGCTTATCGCAAGTCCGTGAACTAAATGACGTTCGACGGATGTCTGGAGGGAATTATAAGAAGACTTTCCACCAGTCTGGAAGAATCCAATAGTACCCAAGTTCGGATGCTTCGAGTAGTAAGGCCGCAAAGTCTGATAGCAGGTAGGATCGGAAGAGACGGCGCAATCATTCGGAGCAGGTGCATTCAAATCGGGAAGCAGTTGGTCAAGTTGCCGTCCAAGAAGCCCCACATAGCTTGCGCTAAGTGTAGTTTCCCCAAGCTGCTTTTGTACTGTCAGATTGAACTGCTCGAAGTAACTGGTGCGGAAGTGCGGGGATACAGCATTGGGGATGCTCATACTCGGGCTACTCATGGTGGTGGGTACAATCGCAGGCAGTCCCTGCATGAATGTCTGGTACCCGCTCGGGCAGGGATTTGCTCCCCAGCCCGGTGTATTGCACGAAGGGAGAGATGCAACAAAAGGAGGGTTCTTAAGGTTTGCATTCGAGGTAGTATTCATGGGCAGGTAGCCGATACCGAAGCCGCCGCGCACCACAAGCCCGCGGCCGGCATCCCACGCGAATCCGAACCGGGGCGCTAGTCCGTGATAATCTGTCTTAATCCCGGCCGTATCCGATACACCGTTCTGTCCCGCGATAAGCAACGACGCAGTCGCTGGATCCCAGGTAGAGATTCTATTATTGACCTCCGTAAACGGTGTGAAAATTCCGTAGCGTATTCCGAGATTCAGAGTAATCCCCTTGGCGATATGCCAATCGTCTTGCACATATCCAGCACTCTCCCATACCCGAAGATGCGGTGCGGAGAGACTCAGTTCGCGGTTACCGCCGGATAAGAATTGGCCTTGCACAAGCTGTTGATAGCCAAGGAAAACCCACACGCCCTGAGGGGTCAAGCTCTGAAAAGAAGTTAATTGCCGGCGAACAAGGGTACCACCCGCTTTGAAATTGTGCCTCCCGCGGGTATACGTTACGTTGGCGAGATACTGAAACGTGTTGTCCAGGTCTTTGAGCGGGACGATGATGTTGTCCCCGATATTCGATCCATTTGCTACAACTATCGGTGCCAGTCCCGTCGTGTCACCGATGGGACTATTCATGTTTGGTTGGCCAAGCTTCTCATTAGGGTTGAGCCCCTCGTTGGCAAGGGAATTCTGGTTGTTTACCCGCGTGTAAGCTGCTTTCCCTTCAAGCAATAAATTGCTGGTGAACGTGTGTGTGTAGTTCAGTAGCACGTCGTAGTCGGTATCTTGGGCAGCAAATTTGGCAGTTCCGATGAAATTTGGATTCACAGTCACGCCGGCGATGGTTGCCTTGGGGAACGGACCAGGTGAATCGGTCGCAACGCTGTTGTAGATGAGCCGTCCATAGATGAGATTGCTCGGGTTGAGAGTGTGGTCGATGCGCACGTCGTAGACCGAGCTATTCTGTTTGTTGTTCCATCCTCCAATGAACATCGGGGTGCCGTTCACTGTGGTTGTCGGGTCTGGAAACAGATTGAAATATGCGAGCCCGGCCTTGTCCATGTCCTTCGCGGCAAGCACCTGTCCACCGGCATCCGAAAAGTCACCGGGATGCTGTTTCTCGTAAAGGGACGGAACAATGTACTCGGCTGGCGCTGTTCCTTGAATCTGCCGGTAGCCTTCGTAGCTGCCAAAGAAGAATGTCTTGTCGCGAAGGATCGGACCGCCGAGGCTCCCACCGTATTGATTCCAGCGGAGTTCAGACTTGGGCAGTGAAGAGTTGCCAAAATTGAAGGTGTTCGAATTGAACATGTCGTTACGAACAAATTCGAAAACATCACCGTGAAACTGGTTGGTTCCAGACTTGGTGATGACGTTAATGATTCCGCCTCCAGTGCGACCGACTTCGGCGGTGTATGCGTTCGTTTGAATATTGATTTCCGAGATCGCGTCAATGGATGGGCGGACCGCCACGGTTCCAATCAGCCGTTCGTTATTATCGGCGCCGTCGATCATCTGGTTGTTCAAGACCTCGTTCTGCGAGTTGACCGACACGGATGCTGATTGTCTTCTGTCGTCCGGCCCAGAGCCGTTCGTCAGGCTTGCCGACGGTCCTTCGCTCCCTCCAGGAATCAACTGGACGAGTTGCACGAAGTTTCGACCGTTCAGCGGCAGATCCTGTACGGACTTTTCCGAGATGTTGCTGGCCAGATTGGAAGAATCGGTCTGTAAAGCTGAAGCTTCAGCTGTCACGGTTACGGTAGAAGTCGAGTTCCCTATCTCGAGTTGAGCGTTGACACGAACTCGATCTCCGGTCGCCAATTGGACCGCATTTACAGTCATGCTCTTGAAACCAATGAAGGTGAACGTGACCTCGTAGGTCCCTGGTTTCAACAGATTGAAAACGTAGTCTCCTGAAGAGGTTGATGTGGCGTTCCGTTTTTCCTGTGTGGCGATATTGACGGCCGTCACTGTCGCGCCTTGGATGATCGCTCCCGACTGGTCGGTAACGGTCCCGACGATATCCCCCGTCGTCTGCTGAGCTTGTGCGGCGAAACACAAACTCAATATTCCGACAATGAGCACGATTAATCGCGTAAATCGATCGATGGCTTGCTGCGCCTGCATAGTGCCTCCGTAGTACATACAGGCGTTCGGAGTTCACCTCTTACGCCCGCATGCTAATTTGTTCATGAATTTTCCGTGCAATTCGCGGATGTCATTCATAAACGATCGAACCCTAGATGTCGATGATGAGGATGTCGAGGTATTTACGGTAATGGTCGGTTACGGAGAGAAGGAAAAGCACTATTCGACTCATTTTGCTGTATTTAGATGAGGGAAAACGGGGGAGGTTAGCCGCTTCATAACGTCAGGTTAGGACAGGAAATTGCTTGATGCGCCACGTTTCGCAAGAAGATCTTGCCCAATTTGAGCCAACGCTGTTGGGCGCACAGAGCAACCGGCGGAAATGCGGGAGTTGGAGCCCAAAGCGCAGGGTAGAGCATCCTACCAAAATTCAATCGCAACAATCCGCGGCGGTCCTGTATTGCCTTTCACAACTTGTGTCGACACCACCGCTTCGAAATTCCGCCCGTTCCAGGAAGGAGGCGCAAGGCTGCGAATGAGCTTGACGCTCGAAACGTTGGAAAGAAACTCGCTCGCGGCCATCGTCCCATTGGGTCCAATTCCTGCGATAACCAGAACGGGTTGTCCGAGCATGTTGTCGTTCAACTTGGCAGCAATTGCGTAGTCCTGTAAAACGCTGCCATCCACAGAGCCATATTCGATTGCCCATCGTGCGTTTTGACCACGCTTGGTATCGACAATGAACCGCCCAGCAGGAGCAGCGCTCGAAAAGCGAAATCGAAACCCCTGATTAATCCTCATTGTCCAATCGTTGTCGTACGCACCTATCAGTACCGTTGGACTCCTACGGAGCTCTTCATATGTCACGGAATTGCATACTCTAATTCGAGATTGCTGATGACGCTTTGCAAAGACAGCCTGCAGACGAGACACGGCAAGCATATCCCCAAACGGAAGGAGTGTCGAATTCATACCGCGAGTATCGTGCGGATCGAGTTCGGGAGTACCTGGGGATAAAGGAGCGGTCAGAACTCCGGCACAAACGGTAATCTCTGACGAATCACTCCACATGGAATCAAGCAGGGTCGTCCTTCTGCTGTCCCAGATGTGCTTTGCGATCCCGCCGAGAAGAACAATACTGATGATGAGAGCAAGCCCAACGAGGATAAGCCTCTTCAATTTTGGCTTTAGACCTGGATTTTGGGGTTCCTGTACTGCTGCTGGCAGATGGTCGGAGTCGTCACTTTCAGATGCTGCATTCTGAGTCTCGGCAAGACTGGTTGCGAAGATGAAGTGGGGTACATAGGAGCCCGGATGGAGGTCGATTCTGGTCTCGTTCTCGTGACCAGGATCCTGGTAGTATTGCGCAACACGCTTTCTCACTTCGGCAGCCGCAACCCTCACAATTGGATCGCCGGAAGTGTCAAAGCCAGGCGAGCGCCCGAATACTTCAATGCCGAGCGTCCGTTCTTTCAGCGTGCTTGCCTGTCCTTCTAGGGTCTGCTCAACTATGAACTTGAGGAACGAAGGGTACCGTGTGCTTCCGCGAAAATACGGACTTGTCGCCAGCCGTTCTGCCTGGATCAGTACGGCCTCTTTTTGGACCTCCGAAAATGGCGTTTCCGTAGTCATTGTCAAACCCGTTAGCGCGAAATTTCACAGCTTGAAAAAATCCAGCGGATGCCAAATCTGAAATTGTACACTAACCTACTCTTAACGTACAGCAGGTAGCCAGAAGGAGGGCGCGCACAAGGCTTTTCAATTGTGCGACATGACTGGCTTGCGCTCCGTATCATACGTACTCTGACCGTTAGTCACCTATCGTGCTTCCGTCTGCGCCGATACGGTCATTGGGAAGGATACCTCGGAGACAAATATGTTCAGTTTACGAATTGACTTCGCAATTACGTCGCGTGTTTTGTTGACTGCGGCGCTTTTGATCGCGGGTTTTCAGCTTGCGCCCATCACAATGGCACAGAGCACGACGCTAGTGAAAACAACTGCCGGGAAGCTTTCCGGAGTGAAGAGCAGCGACGGTGCGGTCATCAGTTTCAAGGGCATTCCATACGCGATGCCGCCAGTGAACGATCTTCGATGGCGGGCTCCGAAGCCAGCCGCGCCCTGGAGTGGTGTTCTTAAGGCGGGCCACTTTTCCCGATCCTGCATGCAGACATCACCAAGTTCGATGGGGCCATGGACCGAGGAGTACATGGACCAAAATGAACGGAGCGAGGACTGCCTTTATCTGAACGTTTGGACTGAGGGTATCGCAGGCAAGCGACCCGTTCTCGTGTGGATACACGGTGGCGGATTCGACCAAGGGTCCACGTCCGTGGCGCTCTACAACGGCGAAGCACTGGCACGCAAGGGGATCGTGGTAGTGACAATCAATTACCGCCTTGGGGTCTTCGGGTTTTTCGCACATCCTGAACTAACCAAAGAATCCGGCACACATTCGTCCGGCAATTATGGATTGCAGGATACACTGGCCGCGCTCGAGTGGGTGAAGGCGAACATTGCCGCGTTTGGTGGCGATCCCACGCATGTGACCATCGGCGGGCAATCGGCAGGTGCTATAGCGGTGCATGCGCTGATCGCGTCGCCACTCGCGAAAGGGTTGTTCCGCGGGGCAATCGCACAGAGCGGATCGACGATTGCCGACCTACTGCATTCGCTCGCAGACGCAGAAAAGGACGGCGTGAAGTTTCAGCAAACGAAAGGAGTTGGGTCACTGAAAGAACTACGCGCGATGCCGGTGTATCAATTGATGGCGCAAGTCGAGGGTGCGCCATTCCAGTGGTTTCCCGTGGTCGACGGATTCTTGCTGCCAGACACCGTTAGCGCAATGATTGCGCAGGGCAACCAGAATGATGTCGCAATGCTGACGGGATGGTGCGCTGATGAGGGCAGTATCGATCCGAAGTACGGCAAGCTCACGCCTGAAGAATTTGATCGTGAAGTGCGGCGTCCGTCCGTGGCCGGACCGGCCAGTTTCTTCGGCTTGACTCCGGCGGGTGACTTGGCCGACGAGTTCCTCAAGTTGTACCCAGCATCGACGCCAAGTAAATCTCAGATAGATAGCGCGCGCGCAGAGAACATGGTGTCCACGTTCCTCTGGGCCAAGCATCGGGCAGCGCATTCGAAGACACCAGTCTATACCTACTTGTGGGATCATCCGCTACCCGGCCCGAAGCGGGACCTCTACAGAGTGTTCCATTCAACGGAGCTTCCCTACGTATTCAACAGTCTGGCCAGCGTGAAGCGACCATGGGAACCGGCGGATTACACGATTGCGGAGAAAACAACAAGTTACTGGGCAAATTTCGTCAAAACTGGAAATCCAAACGGAGATGGACTGGCGAATTGGCCACCGTTTGATGGGGATACTCCGGTGACGATGGAACTCGGAGACCGGTTCGAGGTTCAACCGATCGCCGATGCCGCACAGGTAAAGCTGCTAGAGACGATTCTCATGCGAGCGGTGAGATCGACCAAGCAATAGCAACCTCACCGCGAGCTTCAGAACGTCGACATGTAGAACCATAAATATTGAACTGTTGTGCACAACTCTATGATTGACATCGAAGCGGGTGGTGGACACAAAGTTGCCATCCACTTTGATGTCTTGCTGGGGCACGGCAAAGACAGAGAATTGGCATAAGGATAAGATGGACGCAATTTATGAGACCACCCGCTCTTCGGCGGTTCTGCCCGTTGGGTGGGCCGAACA
>Ga0326727_10020877_pt1 | contig 12939 bp, 11 predicted proteins | sample MB2enrmetagenome_FD_207643 | JGI IMG/M metagenome (GOLD analysis project Ga0326727, IMG submission 207643) | Lab enriched peat soil microbial communities from McLean, Ithaca, NY, United States - MB29MY | ecosystem: Environmental > Terrestrial > Soil > Wetlands > Peat | place: USA: New York...
ATATAGAAATGGAGAACAAATAGACTTGAAATCACTACCGTCCAATTTTTTTGCACCGTGTGGAAATTAAGAATGATGTTGCATACCTTAGTGATAAATCGTAACTTTGCGCTCCCAATTATTCATTGTTCATTATTCATTATTCATTATCAATATGTTTGAAAATCTAAGCGAAAGACTCGAAAGGTCGTTTAAGATACTGAAAGGTCAGGGATCTATCACTGAAATTAACGTTGCTGAAACCTTGAAGGATATTCGCAAGGCACTCATCGATGCCGATGTCAACTATAAGGTGGCCAAAAATTTCACTGACGAAGTAAAAGAAAAAGCTTTGGGTCAAAACGTATTGACCTCCCTGCAACCCGGACAATTGATGGTGAAGATTGTGCATGACGAGCTTGCCGGTTTGATGGGTGGTGCTACGGTAGATATAAATATTAAAGGTGCTCCAGCCATTATTTTGATGTCCGGTTTGCAAGGCTCCGGTAAGACGACCTTTTCTGGCAAGCTGGCTAATATGCTTAAATCGAAAAGGGGTAAAAATCCGTTGTTAGTAGCCTGCGACGTTTATCGCCCTGCGGCCATTGAACAGTTGAAAATACTGGGAGAGCAAATAAATGTTCCTGTTTATGCTGAAATAGGCAACAACAATCCGGTACAGATTGCGCAAAATGCCGTGAAATTTGCCAAACAAAACAATCATGATTTAGTGATTGTAGATACTGCCGGCCGTTTAGCTATTGATGAGCAGATGATGAAAGAAATTGCTGCCGTCAAAGCTGCCATTCAACCTCAAGAAACACTCTTCGTAGTCGATTCGATGACAGGGCAAGATGCCGTGAATACTGCCAAAGAATTTAATGACCGGTTGAATTTCGACGGAGTGGTACTTACCAAACTCGACGGTGATACGCGCGGTGGTGCTGCACTCTCTATTCGTACGGTGGTGACCAAACCGATTAAGTTTGTCGGCACGGGAGAGAAGATGGATGCTCTTGACGTTTTCCATCCCGAACGTATGGCTGATCGTATTCTCGGTATGGGAGATATTGTCTCATTTGTAGAACGGGCTCAAGAGATGTACGACGAAGAGGAGAGCCGCCGGTTGAGTAAAAAATTAGCAAAGAATCAATTCGATTTTGATGACTTTTTAGGGCAACTGCAACAAATAAAAAAAATGGGAAACCTTAAGGATGTAGCATCTATGATTCCGGGTGTAGGCAAAGCACTGAAGGATATAGATTTTGATGATAGTGTATTTAAGGCCACCGAAGCCATTATTCATTCAATGACGCCTTACGAACGAAAAAGTCCAGAAGCATTGAATGGTAGCCGTCGTCAACGTGTTGCAAAAGGTAGCGGGACGACCATTCAGGATGTCAACCGTTTGTTGAAACAATTCGATGAAATGCGCAAAATGATGAAGATGGTTTCTCAAAATAAAATGCCACAAATGCGTAAAAGATAATTTCCTCAGTGGATAACGCTAATTCAACCTAAAACGCCCGATTTCACATTTTCAAGATGTGAAATCGGGCGTTTTATTTACAACTTACTGATTTGCAATGCTTATTGCGGAGAGATAGGGATTCGAACCCTCTCAATTATATTTTGAATTTCAATAAGTTATATCTGTAAAATTGGCTTGTCCACCGAGTTATCCACCTTGAAAAAACGACTAAAAATGTGGAATCTTTATACTTCAAAGATACGGAATTTATTCCGAATATCCAATATTGGGCCTACCGGAGCGCAGGGCTTGGTGTGGCTACGTTAGCTGTCAAGGGCAGACGGGAAAACACTACCCGAAGTGAAACGGAGGTGTGGAGGTTTTTTCAGGCTGCTTGTTTTACCCTTGCAGCTATGTTTTTGCGAACAAAGTGAGTGATTGACGAATACCTTTTTACCTGTTCGGTTTAAAATCCTGCGTGGGGAGGTATAATTATCTGCCAATTACATAAAAACAAACACTATCCGCATAATGGTGTTTCCTAACGTATCTCCAAGAGCAAACGGTCTAAACGCTCTTTTTGTAAAGACACATTTTTTATTTCGCATTGCCAAATAACAATTACTTTCCATCCGAGCTTTTCCAGTTCTCGTATTTTTTGTTGATCCCTTTCTTTGTTCTTATCTATTTTTTCAGTCCAGAATTCGATATTGCTGGTTGGTAATTGTGATTTCCGGCAGCCTTCATGCCCATGCCAAAAACAACCATGAACAAAAATAACTGCTTTATATTTCGGCAACACTATATCAGGTTTTCCAGGCAAATTTTTTGCATTTTTTCGATACCGAAACCCTTTCGAAAACAAATATGTTCTAACTAAGATCTCCGGCTTAGTGTCTTTGCCCGAGATCTTGGACATTATTTGGGTACGTTTTGGCTTACTGAAAATATCCATTATTCTTTAACGATATTCTTTGCTAATTCAAAATCTATATCATGCCTATAAATACTAAAAACATTATCCGATATTTCATTATCTATTTCTTGCAGTTTACTTTCGAATATTTTAATATCTGCATCGGAGCTGGGATATTTTTGTCGAGCAATAATGTTGCCAAAATTCTTAACTATTTCATTGGAGATATCAGAATAACAAGCTGTCAATACCCTAATCAGACGTTCAATTAATGCTACGAGATAATACAATTCCGGAATACTCTGAGGGCAATCATAATCCCCCATCATATCTATCGTTACTATATTGTTTTTCCCTCTAAAATTATGAGCAATAATTTCATTTCTAAAGGCGCGTAAATCTTTCCAATTATTTATTTCTCTCCTTGCTTTAGTAACAGTACGTTTTATAAGTTCTATTCTTGATTTAAGTTCATTTTCATTTCTGACACCTAAGAAGCCATCCCACTCATCAATAAATGAACATGATTTTAGAACTATTGAAAATCTCAAGGCATCAATTATGGTTGTTTTAATAATTTCATTTTGAGATAATGTGACTTCATCTGCATTTGATGTATCTTCCGATTGGTTTCTAATATGAAATATGAGAGCCTCAAAGTCCTGATTAATCATAACATATAGAGTCATTAAGACTTTGATGGAACTTCTTAGATCAACATTATTTGACATGGTTTATTGAAGTTGATTTTGAAGATGTCTGTATATATTTTCCGATTGAATTCTACTGAACTCAGGGGGTAATGCATTTCCTATTAAAAGAGCTAAAGCTGTTTTGGAAATATCCGTAGGAAATTTGTAATCTTTTGGAAAGGACTGTAATAAAGCAGCTTCTCTCGGAGTTATTACGCGATCTTGCTCGGGATGTAAATAACGACCTTTTGACGGATTTAAACATCCCCCTGTAATCGTAGTCGAATAATCATCCCATCTTAAACGTCCATAGACATCATTAAATCCGACATTTTCCTTTTTGTGGCATTTAAGCGTATATTCTTTCGGTAAATCTTTTCTGCTACCACCATTATGAGGTAACTTCTTAATCATTTCCATAACCTTAGAAGTATGCTTGGATACGATCTGCTGTAAAGGATCTTGCGCTGTTTCAGGTGGTGCGAGATTTGCTATCATATCGCGAACAGTTTTTTTTACACCAGTTCCTTCTGCAACTTGAATAGTGTCATTAAGCATTCCAACCATTACAAGCCTTTTTCGCCGTTGAGGAACTCCGTAGTTTTTTACATTTACAACTTGAACATCAGGGTTATACCCTAATTGACGAAGTTCTTCAACTACTTCTTTAAAAACGGAATAGTCTTTTAATGCCGGTACATTTTCCATCATTATTGCCATTGGACTTAACTCTTTGACCAACCGTAAATATTCCAAGACTAAACTATTTCTATCGTCTTCAACGCATTGGGGTTTATTGAGACGTCTAATTGACGAAAATCCTTGACAAGGAGGGCACCCGGCTAATAAATGCAAAGGCTCTCCATTAAGTTTCGCTCTAATTTCTTCTGCATCAATTAGTCTAATATCTTTTTGTATTACCTCTGTCTCAGGATGGTTCATTTTGTATGCCCGAACAGCTAACGGCACAATTTCAATTGCCACTTTTGTTGTAAAGCCGGCGTTGTGCATACCTTCAGTCAGACCTCCGCACCCGGAGAATAAATCTACAGCATTCATTTTATTTTACGATATTTCTTATTTCTTCTTTTATCATATCATTAAGTTCAACAGGAAAATCAGGAACTCCTATGTCTGTAATGTTTTTAAGGGAAAATTGTATAATCGGATTAAGAAATGGTTCGACAATTCTAATTCTGTCGTTTCCAATTATATTGATATTGTCATATATCAAAGGCTCTTTCGGGTTTTTCCCTTCTTCTAAACCAATTTCTTTTGATAAAACATTTTTAGGGTATAAAATTCCATCTTCAAATATTTCTATTCCATCTTCATTTTTCGAAGAAAAAATACTTGGTATCACTGTTATATTTGACAAAAAACGTGGATTTGTAACCGATGTTATACTAAAGCTTCGAGAATTTTCAGAGTCAAAGGTTTTTAATTTATGACACACTTTTAATGAAGATATTTTAAATATAGGAATTAACGATAGATAGCCATGATTTTTTTTCCAAAATTCAGACAAATGACAATCGGAAGAAATTACTAAATATTTGCTTTCTTCATCATCCTTCAATCGAATTATATCACCTTTTCTAACAATGTCATCCTTAGGCTCTTGAAATAGCCTAAGACGCCATGCTTTCCGTATTGAATTTTCATCATTTGTTTTGGCATAATTGACCTCAATGTTTCCAAAAAACGAACCGCTGCCTATTAATTGAGAAGTTGCTTTTTCTGAAATTATTTCAATGTATTCAAGAGATGAAATGATTGCTTTTTCTGTACCATCCACAAGTATTTTTTTTCCAAACAAACTTACGAATTGTTCGTATGACAATGTGCTGATTTTCCCCAAAACAGAATCAACCGCATTTAAAGTCTTTTGTTTGATATCTTTACCCTTTTGAAAAGAAAAATGTTTAATTTTCTCTGCAATCGTACTTACTAGAGTCTGAAATGCATTATCTTCATCTTTTTGAATCAAAAATAAATTGTGTTTATATTCTTGAAATTCATTCTTTTGAATAATAGTCGTAACCTCTCCTTTTTGATCTGCACTTGTAAAAATAGCTATCAAAGCAAATGTTTGCCTCAAAAGTTGCAGTAGATTAGTTTCTGAATTTGTACCACTATCACCCATATCCCAATCAAAAACTATAATATCCGGCGAATAGATGTTTTCTTCAATGTAATTGAAGAACATTTCATGATGAGTGAATCCTGATATTATGTATTCATCTTTTTTATTGCATATAGATTGTGTAAACCTCAATAAATCAACATCATCCCATTCTTTTTCACTTTTTAAGTAATGATTGAATAAATTCTTATCGATTAAAGATGTGTCGTCTGCCACTATATCCATAAATTTACTTACAGGTATTTGATCATCTAAAATACAAATAGATTGTTTTGCCATGGTTATTTGTTTTCCGGTGTTTTATTAAAATCAAGAGTGAACTGAGCCCCCTTAAGATATGGGATTCTATCTTTTTGAGGAGTTTCATATATTCTGCCTTTTAAACTATTCAAATATGTTTTACATATATATAATCCAAGACCACTTGGCGGATCCTTAAGGCTATATCCCGGCTGAAAAAGATTAGGACGAATAATATCATTGATATTTGATCCCGAATCTGCTACAGTAACCGTTCTAAATTCTTTATTCAACAATATATGTATCTGCTTTTCTGCTTTATCTGCATATTTTATCCAATAGCGACTATTGTCAAATAGATTTCCAAAAACTTGATTTATTGTGCTATATCTTCCAAATATCTGAAAGTCCTCATCTTTATTTAAAATCTCAAATTCAATATTTAATTCTTTGAACTGCCTTTTATACAATTCAAAAGCATAATTGATCGATTTTGATATACTAAATTCTATTTCTTTTTCATTTCGGATCGCTCTTAACGGGCTAAGTCTCTTTAGCTCGGATCTTAATGATTGAGAGGTAGTTTGTAAATCTTCCAACTTAATCTTATCAAAATCACCGCTCTTAATTAGATGTGATATCCCAGCATAAAAATTTGAAGTAATTTTATTTATTTCATGTAGGGATACTGCTACGGCAATTCCAAAGCCGGCTTGCTCAACAAAAGTTTCCTGTACATCTTCTATCATTTTTATACTTTTTTGCAACTGCTTCATGGATTCGGTAAGATTAACCAATCCTCCTTTCCTCTCTTCCACCTGTTCCCAAAGATTCGAAAAAAATTTATATGGGTCTGTATCCAGAGGATAATTACTTTCTGCCACATTAGTGAAAAACGTTGATCCTGTTTTTGCAATATCGGTCAATTGTTTTGTGTCGGTTACAATTCCTTTGACCATTGCAGTCATTTCATCTCGTTTGGATATATAACAGGGTTCAAGAACTTTGTCTATCAAAGCTCTTGATAATTTTGCCAAGTCATTATATGATTTATTTTCTATAAACCCCTCACGATTGGTTTTGTCGATAATATTAAAGTTGCTTTTTTGGCTTGTTTCTATACTGCCTATCATATCTCTATAAGATATTCTAAAGCCTTGTTTAATATGAGCCTTACTTAAACCTAACCAATCATACAATGAGGCAACTTTTGATTCGAGAACTAAGACATTGTCTCTATAAATAGAAAGTCCACCGTAATTGTCAAGATAATTTGTTAACTCCTTATAATCAGGTAAATTAATCCATTCAGCTTTTCTATACCAAACATCAATATGAATAAAAAAACTTCCGCATTCCGGCTTTCTTTTATAACCATCAACATACCAATAATTTGCATCATCGGGGAGCCTTAAATCAAATTCATTATCTTCCCATTTTTGCTTGGGGATTCTATCGTTAGGGTGAGAGAAGTGTAATTCATAGCTGGCTTTTCCCTCTTCATCTATTATAGCATCGAGTATAAAATTAGGAGTGCTTTGAGTGTAAATTTGCTCCGTTTTAAGGTTTGGTAGTTGAGGACATTCTAAGTAGGCATTGAAAAAATCGTATTTTTCTACTTCATTATGAAGTCGATTATTCGTTCCTGGAGAATTTAAATTTATAATCGAAGTGTTCAATTGATTAATAGCTTCTTCAGTCCAAGAAAAATCTTCTTTACCGCCATATATGATCAACTTCGTGCCGGAATTTCTCTCTCCATAATTTCTTCTTAAAGGTTCTCGGAATAAGCCGATCCCTATGCTGTTCAAGTTTACAAATGTATCTGAAACATTATCAAATTTAGACCAATCTATTTTCAGTACCAGTTCATAATCCGTGTCTTTTGTTTTTGTTCTGAGTTCAAGAAATCGTCCGAGTCGATGAGTTGCAAAACGACCGACCCCCTTTTCTCCTAATGGGATTCTTCCATGTTCTTTTTTTAGCTTGGCATATAAAGCATCATAAGCAGCCAGGTTGCCTGAATTTAGAGCATTATCACGTTCTTTCTTTAATTGTTCTTTAACATTAGTCTTTATTGTCGAAGCCGGTCTTAACCATCCGTTTTGGATAACATCCTTTGTCATACCAATTCCATCATCTTCAATGATAATAACAGGCCCGGGTAAATTAGGATAGTCGTATTCAAATAGATCATTCTGTTCGAGGGTTGGAACATTTTCAATCCGAACTCTACAGTAAGATGCCTGAGCGTCTATAGAATTTTTGATAAGTTCCAGAATACCGACCTTTTCAGAACCGATTAGTTGTTCTCCAAGTACTTTAATCAAATGAGCATCAGATTCGATATTAAGAACTACTCCTCCATCCAGACATATCTCATCAAGCAAATTTTTCGGTATTTTTCGAACAGCATTTTGAGGATTGTAAGATTCTGAGATTGATTCTATAATTTGTCCTTCAATATTTTTGTAAGAAACGGGGTTTGAGAATTCTTTATATTCGGCAATCTCCACAAAACTAAAACCGTCTGCTCTTTTATCAGGGAAAGGGGCCTTATTTATTTTTCCATAACCGAAGAATATTCCCTCTCCGTTTTTTGCCGGCTCGTAATAAATAAATTCAATCGGAAGATTCTCGAATTGAGATAAATATGACTTATTGGCATTAGATGGAAAATGATAGAACTTTCCAATGAAATCATTGTAATCATTCTGATTTCTATATTGTGTTAGAACAACGCAACTGTAGTCTTTCATAAATTTTATCTTTTTATGGTAGAGACAAGTAAATCTTTTATATCTACATTGAGAAACTGTGATATTTTGTACAACATTTCCATAGAGGGTTGACTTTTATTCGAACACCATCTAGACACAGTGGCTTCATTTCTTTCTATTTGTTCCGCCAACCATTTACTTGTCCGATTCTGTTCGGCCAGAGCAGCTTTAAGTCTATTGATTTGTTTCATTAATGCAAATAAATTGATATATTTTGCAAATATATTGCTTTTCTGCTATTATGTATTCTTTTCTGTGTATTATTTGATTTCGGCATAGAATTGTGAAATATCAATAGTTGATATTCTTTACAATTAGCTCCGTGAAAATTTATCAAGCCATTTATAATTATGTTATTACACTATTTTTTAATCTTTCCCCTACCTCATCTAAGCTGCTTAATATTTCCACCTCTGTAGGCAATTCGCCATATACCAATTCAGCAAAGGTCGTGAAATAGGTGTTTTTTATTTGATTCCAGGTATTTTCGGTATCGGAAAACAGGATTGCCGTTGACGGGTGGTTGGCTAACCACTCGTTGTTGTGCTTGAAACTTACACTATCGTCTGCCGCAACTTTTGACAACATCGATTCAAAGTCGGGGCTATTGAAAAACGTTCGTACTTCCGGCATTGATAACAGTTTGTGAATATCGTAAATGTGCCTAACCTTATTGTTGAGATCAGCTATCGGGTCAGACGTGAAAGAGAAGCGCACCAGACTCATTATTTTTTCGCAAAGCGTCCGTTCCCGGCTTAGAATATTGACCTGAAACGGTTGAAGCTTGTATTCTTCCACAAGAGCCGATTGTCCTGTGGCATTCATCATTTCGGACACAAAGGAACTTACTGTTGCTGTGGTATAAGGCTCGAAACTGCCCAACCAAGTAGCTTCAAGAATAATTATATCGCGAACTTGGCCGAACGTACTCTCAAAATTGTGCCGATAGGCGTGGGCTGTTTTTCGGATCATCCCAAACTTATTGGTTATTCCGGGTACTTCGATTTCAGGAAGAATGGCAGCAACCTTATCGGAGATTTTTTTCAACCTGCTTTTGAGTTGATTGCCCGATTCGGAACCGTCCTTTAAAAGGACAATATCAATGTCTTCAGAAAACCGGTCGATTACACCAAAACATTTGGATAAAGCCGTGCCGCCTTTGAATATGGCATACTGCCCAACTTCGGACGTGAATATGGCGTGCAACGCTACGGTTACCCAATAGTCTTTCTCTACATAGATTTCGGGCAAACCTTTCATCTGTGCGGTAGCGACAATGGCATCGTTATACAGTTCAATATTCTCGTGTAGTTTCACGTGATTCAAAGTTTTAATTTCCAGTTTTGAGCATTGGGAAGCATTGCTTCCGGTATCTTGTATCGGTATTCCGACAAGGGATTCAGGCTGTTTTTCAAAGGTGTTACATTTGCTTCTTCTACAAATGCTTCGAGAACTGCACCCAGTAGAGCCCTTGCACGGGGAGGGTATTTCAGGGCATATTTTATCATTTTATCAAGCTCTTTTTCTGTTAGACTTTTCAATTTGTTGCCCAACAAAAGAACGGCGGCATTTGCATCCAAATCGGGAATTCGGTTAAAGTCCTTGAAAGCATCGAGCAACTCCAGCAGATTGTAATTATCATCGGTAACATCAACATAACTTTTTACGGCTTTCCCTTTAATGCTTCCGACAGAAGCAAAAATACGTTTGTCGCGGCAAGCGATTTTAATCGTTTTGGGTACTTGAGTAGTCAATCCCAACCTGTTGTATAAACTCAGCCCTGTAATGTAGGCAATCCGGTTACCGTTTTCAAACAGGTATGTTTTCAGAAGCTCCTGCTCATTGGGTTTCAGTGTGCCGAAAACAGTTTGTTTCGGCTTGAAAAATATACCCGAAGAGTACCGGGTGATCATCTCCTTCTTTACCAACCGTTCCAATGCCTTTGTCGCCGCGGTATATTCGTCCCGTTCGACCATCAATGTTTGATAATCGAAGGTCGTACCCTCGGGTAATTGGCGTATCTTTTTCTCTATTTTTTGAGCAACTCTCATATCCGGTTGATTTTATGAGGCAAAGATACAACTTTATTATTTATTTGTCAAGTAAACGGCGCAAAATACTTGACATTTTTTGCGATTTCTATCTTCTTTTGTCTTTGGCATTACTATCAAAAGCAATTAAATTGGACATTTCCCGCATACGGGAGCGGACACGGTTGCCGTAGAAACTTTCGAGTTCGGAAGCAGAGAGGTTGGTGGTGGCATGGGTTATCATATGGTTATTGATAAAGTGATCGTACCGGGATAAAAGTATTTCGCCCATCACATTGCATTGGTTGCCGAAGTATTTGAGGGTGCTTTCGGCTCCCAGATCGTCGAAACAGTGTGTATGGGGTTGCGGTGGATTTGTTGTGTTGTTGTAAGAATAGCTGCTGTAGCGTTGTATGATATCATAACCATCTTTTATAAAATTGAATGTGATTTCGCGACAAGATTTAATTCCAAATCGCTGTTGCGGTGGTACCAATACCCGCATCAGGGACATTAAACTGGTTTTGCCGCAACCGATAGGACCGGTCAGTAAAATGCCTTTGTTCAGGTTGATCCCAAACTGTTGCGCTTGCTGTTCGTCCTGCAGAAACCACGTGAGTAATTTATGAACTACTTCGTAATCTTCGGGAGTAACGTGGAAATGTTCCCCGAACATTTCTTTGCCTTTGGTTTGAATTATAGACAGGTTGTTGTTCATAATTTAAAGAGCCCCCCGACCCTCGTATGTTTGCAACATAATTGAGATTGCTAAAAAAACATCATATTTGCAAACAAACCAGGAAGAATGGCAAGGGGAATAGCACCCAACCCCAGATAACAGAATGTTGTATATCGACCTTTAGAGTCTGCGCCTCTTGTCTCTTTCCTTTTAGAGCCTGAATAAGTATCTAAGAAACAAGTAATGTACTTGTATTCAGTATATCATTTACGAGGAAAGGCGATGAAAAGGAAAATTCTTTCTGCAATAAATATAAAGTATGGAAGAATTAGCCTCCTGTATTGGAATTGACATTTCCAAAGACACCTTTCATGTATGTGTCAAACAACTTGTTAGCGAACGGGTTGTTGTAAAGGGAACTCGCAGTTTTGAGAATTCCCATAAAGGGTTCGCAGAATTTTTGCATTGGTCATTAACCAAAGCAACAACGCCTGTCTTTGTGATGGAGGCCACAGGTATCTATCACGAAGAGCTTACTCATTTTCTGTATGAAAATGGTAAGGATGTTGCAGTCGTATTGGCCAACAAAATCAAGCACTTCGCCAAGAGCTTGAATGTAAAAACAAAAACAGACAAGGCCGATGCAACTGTTATTGCCCAATATGGATTAGAACGTCATCCTCAGTTGTGGCAACCGATGATGCCTCAGATGAAAACCTTGCGTGATTTGTGCCGCGAACGTCTTTCATTAAAAAAAGATCTTGTTCGGTGTAAATGCCAGATTCATAACTTCAGACACGCATATGGCACGCTTGAATTTGTCTCGAAGATGAAACAAAACCAGATTGCATTTCTGGAACAAAGCGTTCAATCTATTGAGAATGAAATCAAACGCATTACTGAGCAAGACAAGGATTTCAACGAGCACGTCAATAAAATTGCCACTGTAAATGGCTTGCAAATGTTTACCATAGTTGCTGTTTTGTGTGAAACAAACGGTTTTACCTTGTTCGGAAATCTCCGTCAAGTTGTCAGCTATGCCGGTTTGGATATAGCAGAGCGCCAGTCGGGACTGTTCAAAGGTAAAACAAGAATAACCAAGAAAGGTAATGCTCGCATACGTCAATGCCTGTATATGCCAGCTTTATCGGCAACAAATCATAATGCTCATATAAAAGATCTTTATCAAAGAGTTGTAGAACGGAATCCAACCATCAAACGCAAAGGAGTAGTAGCTGGTATGCGTAAACTACTGATCCTTATATTTGCCCTTTGGAAAAAGAATGAAGTTTATGACCCTTCGCATCCGTGGAATGTCAAATGATAAACATCGGGGGATGTGGAGACTAAGTTCTTCTTTCTGTTACTGGTGGCTCGTAGAGCCCCAAAAAAGAAAGAAGCGGAGTCATGCCCCGCTTCGCAAGATAGACATCGGTTCGACGAATCGACTCAAGTCTTCTTTCTGTTGGAACAAAGATAAGTTATTTTCTAAAAAAAGATCGCTTTTATTTGGATTTTATCATAGTATCTAAAGGTGTAGTATTCTTATCTAAATCTATTTTAAATGCTTCTCAATAAATGTGATCATCCGACGGTTCATAACCGCAATATCCGATGTGGAGAAATTCCCATGTTTTCCTCCTTTTACAATAAAAAACTCTGCATCAACATGACAGTCCTTTAGTTTTTTAAAAAGCATTTCAGATTGAGTAATGGGTACGGTATGATCATTGTCACCATGAATAATAAGCACAGCCGGACTTTCAACATTAACATAATTAATAGGAGATACAGAATTAATGTACAAGGTGTCGGTTGTGCGGTTGGCAATCCAGGTGGACGAAGGTTTATTGAGTTTCATTATCGGCCCCCAATGTAAAAGATCAGCAGGACCATATTTATCGATAATACCGGCAATCCGAAATTCAGGCATAGAACAGCCGGCATCAAAAATATTATTATTACCCAAAAGCCCCGCCATTAAAGCAAGATGTCCTCCTGCCGAA
>Ga0326727_10020878_pt1 | contig 12939 bp, 8 predicted proteins | sample MB2enrmetagenome_FD_207643 | JGI IMG/M metagenome (GOLD analysis project Ga0326727, IMG submission 207643) | Lab enriched peat soil microbial communities from McLean, Ithaca, NY, United States - MB29MY | ecosystem: Environmental > Terrestrial > Soil > Wetlands > Peat | place: USA: New York...
CGCGGATTGGCGATGACGCGCAGCAGGTGCGTCAGGTCGTTGACTTCGCGTGTATCGTAGAACCCCTTGCCGCGATTCACCACGTACGGAATGGCCGCATCGTCGAAAGCCGAAGTGAATTCGGGAATGACCTCGGTATTGCGCACCAGGACCGCGAAATCGCGCATGGCGAATCCATCGCCGGCCAGCTCGACGATGCGCCGCGCCACCCAGCAAGCTTCCACCGCGAGATCGGCGGCGCTGGCCACTTCCACGCAAACTCCGCGGGGCCTGTCGAACTCGCGCCGCGCCACCAGCGGCCGGTCGACGATTCCATCCGCGCCCTCGCTGATGGTTTCCACCGCGCTCAACACCTGCGCGCGGCTGCGGAAGTTGTCCGTCAGTTCCACCAGGCGGCCACGGCTGGCGGCCACTTCCTCCCGATACCGCGCGAACCCCTCGGGCTCGGCGTGCCGGAAGCCGAAGATCGACTGGTTGATGTCGCCCACGGCGTAGAAGTTGTCATGCGAACGCACCAGCTGCATCAGTCTCGCCTGCTGCCCGTTGGTGTCCTGGAATTCGTCCATGAGGATGTGGTCGAACTGCATGCGGACGCGCTCGCGGGTGTCGGGATGCTCTGCGAGCAGCCGAACGGTGAACTCCTCCAGGTCGGAAAAATCGAGCACCCCGGCGCTGCGCTTGCGCTCCCGATAGGTGCCGTCGAACCGGTGCAAGACATCGAGGAGCGTCTCGCGCTCCGCCGTGTAGTATTCCGTGATCAGCGCGTATTGAACCTCCTTGACCTGGTCTTTCATGCGCTGCAGCAGGTTGTACGCATTGTTGCCGCGCTTGCACTTGTTCAGATTGCAGTCGAACGTTTCGATAGCGTCGAGAGCGCGCACCGGTCCCAAGGCCGCCACGATGCGTTCCGCTCCCTCGAGCGCGATTTCCAATTGCGCGCGCTGCTGAAAGTTCCAGGCGCTGAGAGATTCGCGGCGGATGGCGCGCAGCGTCGCGCCGACATCCGCCACCGTGGATCCGGCCGGCGCGGGGAAGCCGGCCAGTTCCTCCACGCGCACCCCCGCGCCGCGCATGGCATCGTACGCCGAGAGTACCGCCTCTTCGAATTCGTACGAGGAGAGCCCGCGAATCAGCTTCCGCATGGGCCCGTGACGATCGGCCAGCATGGAACTCAACGCATCGGCGATGGAGTCCTGCTGAAGTCGCCAGCTCTCGCGCTCGTCGGCGACGGCGAATTCGGGGTCGACGCCGGCGAAGACCGCGTTTTCCTTGAGCAAACGGGCGCAAAATCCATGCACCGTCGACACCCAGGCGCGCTCCAAGCGGGTGCGAATGGCATTGTCTTCGCGGAACGCCTCGGCGAGGCGCGACCGCATGTTGCCGGCGGCTTTCTCGGTGAAGGTGATGGCCAGAATGCGCAGCGGATCCGCGCCGGCCGCCACCAGCCTGCGAAAATATTCCACCAGAACGGTGGTTTTGCCCGAGCCCGGACCGGCCACCACGCAGGCGTCGCTGTCGCCACCGGCGATGTCGATGGCCGCCAGCTGCGCGGGCGTGTATTGCACCTCTTTCATACGCCCTCCACTGAGGTTTGCGCCTGCGCAATTTCGATGCGGCACACATCGGCGCAATCGCAGAAGCGGCACTTGTCGCGGTCCGACGGGGCGACGTCCATATGGCCGGCGCGGATCTGTTCCACGATGGCGAGCGTCCGCGCGCGCGCCTGGTCGAGCCAATCGGGTTCGAGCTCGGAAGCCTCCCAGCCGGCGGGCTCGACGCCGCCCTTCAGCCCGATGTAGTACATGCCGGCGGCCTTCAGCCCGAAGAACTTCTCCACCGCCAGGAGGTAGAGCGGCGCCTGCAGAAGGTTCGTGTTGTCGCGGCGGTCCCTGGTGTTTTGCGCGTTACTGTACTTGTAATCGACGACGTATGCGGTGTCGTCGGCCGCGACATCGAGGCGGTCGATTTTGCCCGAGATGGTGAGCGAATCGTCAAGGGCGAACTCAAATTCTTCCTCCATGCGCGATTGAAATTCCCCCGGCGGGAACGGTTCGGCGCGCGTGAAAGCGATAAGGTCGTCCAGCATGGCGTTGCGCAGACGCTCGGTATGGTACCCCGCGGGAATCTGTTTGTCCGCGAGGGTGCGGGTGAAGATTTCTTCGAATAGCGCGGCGATGTCCTGGCGCTCGGCGTACCACTGCGCCAGCACTTCATGCACGATGTTGCCCTGCGTCAGAAAATCCAGGCGTTCCTCGGGCCGCGGAGGCGCCGGCCGGAGACGCAAGAGCCGGCTTCCGAAATATTGGAACGGACATTGCAGGTAAGTCTCGAGCGATGTCGGCGATACCTTCACGGTCTTCTGGGCGACAAACTCGAGCAGGCTCGGTGCGCGAATTCCCGCTGGCGGAGCGCTCCACGGCCCGCGCGGCCGGGGACGCACGAGCCGCGATGGCCGCTCCTCGATGGCGCAATCTTGCAGGTACGCGGAACGCAGATTGCGCTCCCCGCGCGCGTCGCTCTCGGGATACGACAGCGACACCAGCATGGTGGCTCGTGTGAGCGCCGAATCGAACAAGCGGCGCTCCTCGCGCTCCATTTCCGCGGCGGTGCGCACGCGAATGCCCGCCGCGTGCAAGCGCGTGCGCGCGCCATCGGGAAAGAAAGGGTCCTGCCGGTGAACTTTCGGAAAGGATTTCTCCACCAGCCCGCAAACGAACACTACCGGCAGCACCCATTGACGCGCTTCATGGGCGCTGAGCACGTGGACCACGTTCCGCCGTCCGTCCTCGAATCGCAGGGGTTTCAGCCGCAGGATGGCCTTCAGGGCCCGCCAGAATGGATCGAGCGGCATGGAATGCCGCGGGTCTAGCGCGGCGGCCGTTTCGTCCAGCGCCTGGTCGAAAAGATCCAACGCCGCAGCCTGGCTCCGCCACACCTGCCAGCCGTGGCGGACCGCCGGATCGGGCCGGGCCGGCCGGAACAGATTCCGCAGCAGCCGCAGCCGCGCCGCCCAATTTTGCGGTGTGAGCTCGAACTGGCGCCACTCCTCGATTTCGTCGAGGGCATCCAATTTATGAATCAGCGCTTCCGCGCCCGGACCTTCGGCGAGCGCCTTGAGTCCTCCGAGACTGGCATTGGGAATCTGCTCGCGAACCGCGAAATCGAAGCGGTCGAGCGCATTCGAATCGGCGAAGCGCGGCGCCAGGCGCAGCGCCGCCAGCGTACGTGCATAGTCCCAGCCGCTCAGCATGGCGTCCACCGCGGTGGTGAGGAAGCGGATGGCGGCATGTCGATCCAGATTTTCATCGAAATAAAACCGCGCCGGAATTCCAAAACGCGCCAGGGTCGACCGCAGCAGCGGCACGTACGCTTCGCCCGCACGCACAATGATGGCCATCTCGCGGAACGGACGGCCCGCCGCGGCCTGCTCGAGAATTTGGCGCGCAATCTCGTCGGCCTCGCGCTCCATATTGGGCGCCCGCACGAGGGCGATGGCGGGAGCCGGGCGCACTCGCGGCAGCGGCTCCACGCGGAAGCCGATCGCTTCCAGGCGGTCCCGCAGCCAGCCGGTGAGGTCGCGCTCATCGAGCGTCAGCGTGACCTCGGCATGCCGGCCAAGCGCCTCGATGACGCGCAGTTCGGGATCGGGCAGCGCGTGGAAGCCGTCCATCCAAATCGTGCCGATGCCGCCGGCGCCGTCGTGCGCGATTCGCTCCGCCGCCCGCTCCAGGCGCCTTGCCCGCAGCGAGAGCCCGCGATCGTGCAAGAGGCCGTCCAGTTCCCGATACACCGCCAGGAACGCCTCCGCCAGCGGCGCGTCGGGCAGATGCCGCACGAGTTGTGCGCTGTCGCAGCCAGCCGAGGCGAACTCGTTGATCGACTTGGCGAGCGATACATAGAATCCCGTGGTTTCAACCACCCGCGCGAACTCCGGCCGGGCGGCTCGCTTGGCGGCCTCTTCCACCAACAGATAGACCGCCGGCTCGGGCGCCTGCGGAGTTTCGCCAGCCCAAGGCTCCACGAAAGCCGACAGCGTTTGAATGAGATTGCGATGAAAAACGAACCCCTCGCGGGCGATCTGATTTTGCAGGTGCTGCGCCAGGGTAGCGGTCGGAACCAGAAGGCGGACAGACTGGTTTCCGGAGCGTAATGCTTGCCTCAACCGGTTGAGAACAAAAGGAGTCTTACCGGAGCCCGCGGGTCCCGTCAGCAGCAGCACGGCTCCAGTGTAACGCGGCGTGAATGCGCTGCGTATCAAGAGCGGTGATGTACTATAGTTTCCGGAGGTCCACATGAAATTTCGCCTCGGGCTCCTCTGTGTCCTCCTTGCATCGACTCTCACCTTCGCGGGCGATGGCATCCCTGCGCGCGGCTCCGCCGAGGATTACACGGCGCACAACGTGTCCGGTAAGATCGCCATCGGCGCTGCCTATGTCATTCCCGCCCAAGTAAAGAAGATCTTCGGAGAAGATCTCGATAAGCGTGGCTACCTGGTTTTCGAGGTGGGTGTGTTCCCGAGCGGCGATACCGAGGCGGAAATTTCTCCCGACGACTTCAAACTCCGGCAGGGCAAAGACTCGAGCGTGACGCGCGCCGCCACTCCACACATGGTAGCCGGCGATACGCATCCGCAACGGTCGCCGGATAACGCCGACGTTCCCCAAAAAGTGCATGTCTATACGGAGGAAACAGTAGGGGTGTATCAGGGTTCCAACGGACAGCACGGCGTCTATACCGGCACCGCCGCTACCGTGACGAACTATCCCGCTCCGCAAGCGCCTTCCCGGTCCGGCCAATCCACCGGTAACGACAAGCTTGAGCAGTCGATCGAGGACAAGTCTTTACCCGATATCAAGACCCGCCGGGCCGTCGCGGGCTATGTATTCTTTCCCAAAGCGTCCAACGACAAGCACGCCGATTTTGAATTGCTCTACTTCGGAATGGATGGCCAGGTGAGCCTGAAGCTTTCCCCGCCGGCCGGTAAGTAGGGCAAGTTCCACTCGCCGTGGCCAACATGTCCTGCGTAGAAGGCCGAACTCCAGGCAGGCGAGGTTGGCTCGCTTGGGCAGCTGAACTGACCCCACAAAGGTGAAGGGCCGCTCCCCTCGAAGCGGCCCTTGTGCTAGCGCACTAATTTCCAAAGAAGAAACAGCATCCCGGCGGCAAATCCCACACCGGCATTATATTCCTGGTTCGTTAGATACAGCGCGAGGCGAAAACGATTCGGGTTTTTCGAGGGGAGCGGCGTCAAACGCGGTATCAGCAGAGGGACGGCCGAGGCATAAGCGGCATAATCGCTAAAAAGCCGGCGCAGATGCTCCGATTCGTTCTGGATCACGGGCAGGTAAACGCAGAAAAAGACGGCGGCGAACAGCACGCCGAGCCCCAGGCTGCGGGCGGTGATCGACAGGCCGGCCGCCACCACCAGCGTGCCCAGGTAGAGCGGATTGCGCGTAAAGGCGTAAGGGCCGCCGGTGGCCAGTTCCTGATTCTTGGCGAGACAGCCCGCCGCCCAGGCGCGCAGCGCCAGTCCCAGCAAGGAGATCGGCAGGCCGATCTCGAGCGAAAGTACAGTCGGGTGGGAGAACCAGGCGAATACCACGACGATGAGGAATCCACTCGGTACCCGCAGGCGAGCCACCATATCGGCATACGGCTTAGGGAAGCGGATCATGAGCAGCGGCACCGGAGGGCCGCCCGGAGAATTTCGAAAACTTCGGCGGGCGAGATACTCTGCATGCTCTCGCCGATGGCGGCGCCGCGTTTGTAAGTAGTGACGGCGGCTGTGCTGCGGAGTACATGAAGCGAGTTGCCGTAGGGTCCATTGCGCGCGGGGTCGGTGGGGCCGAAAATGGCGACTCCCGGTTTATCCAGCGCGGCGGCCAGATGGAGCGGGCCGCTATCCACGCCGACGATCGCGGAGGCGCGGCGGGTGGCGTGAATCAGCCCCGGCAGGCCGGAATAATGGGCCAGCGCTGGGGCGATGCCGCCGAAGGACGCGCCCGGAGGGCCGTTCAGCACCAGCGGAATTCCCAATTCGGAGTGCAGCCGATCGGCCAGCGTACGATAATGCGCCATCGGCCATTGCTTGGACCCCCATCCCGCCAGGGGCGACGCGAGGACGAACTCTCCGGCGGTCAAATCGCCTTCGGGACGGCCGGGTGGCAGCGGAAAAACGGGTGGACCGCCGCAAACCGCGCCCGCGGCAGCAGCCAGATCGAGATTGCGGTCCACCACGTGGGCCGCGGCAGTGGAGATTTTGTGCCGATAGAAGATCGCGGCGGCGCGTTCGCGCACCAGGCTGGGGTCGAAGCCGTAAATGGTCTCCGGTTGCGCCGCCACGGCCACCAGAGCGGACTTGAGCAGGCCCTGGAAATCGACCGCGAACCGGTAGGCGGACTGGCGAAGGGCGCGATGGCTGGCCACGAGTCCGCGGAAGGAGCCGCGGTCGAGGGTTACGATGCGATCGACGAAAGGGTTTTGCTCCAGGAGCGGCGCCCATTTCGGCTCGACCGCCCAGGTGAGCGGCGTCTGGGGGTAGCCGAGTTTCAGGGCGCGGACAGCGGGCAGGGTATGGAGAATGTCGCCCATGGCGCCGAGGCGCACCACCAGAATGGCGGGGTCAGGCGGATTGCCGGCTGTGGACATGCTCGATCAATTGCCGGATGCTGGCGGCATCGGCCTCTTCCAGACTCACGATTTCAATCGGTTGCAGAGAAGCCGGCAAGCTCGACAAATCCCCGTTTTCGGCAATGAAGACGTAGTCTACCACGCGTAGAGAGGCGGCCATTTCCGCGCGGGCGGCCAGCGGCGCCAGTTCGTCCGGGAGCGGCCGGACTACCGCCAGCAGGCTGTTCGCTCCGGTGCGCCGGCGGGCGGCGGCCAGTTCGCGCACCATGGCTGCCCGCAGGAGGTCGAAGCGCGCGGCCACTACCAGGAGCGGCCGCGGAGGGTCGAGCGCCGCGAGGGCGGCAGCGGTCAGGATTTTAGTTCGGGTATCCAAGCGGAGGCGGTCTCCTTCCACAGGTCTTGCGCGACGGCGGTGACTCGCTCGACCGTAACAGCGGTCATGCAGCGGTGGTCGATGGGACATTCGCGGAGCAGGCAGGGGCTGCATTCGGCGTGTTCGCGGACCACGCGCGCGAGCGGGCCGGTGGGGCCGGTAGTGGTATCGTCGGTGGCGCCGAAGACGGCCACGGTCGGCACTCCCAGAGCGGACGACACGTGCATGGCGCCGGAATCGTTGGTCAGAAACAGGCGGCAGGCGGCGGCCAGGTCGATGAATTCGCGGAGGGTGGTCTCGCCCGCGAGGTTGCGGACGTCGAGGCCGGCGTGGCGCAACGCTTCGGCCACGGTCTCGCATAAGGGACGCTCGCCGGCCGAGCCGAAGAGGAGCACGGCCCCGGGCGCGAGGTTTTGCGCCACGGCCGCGAAACTCTCGGGCAGCCAGCGCTTGGCGTTGCCGTAGGCAGCGCCGGGGCTGACGCCGACGGCCGCTCCGGAGATGCCCAATCGCGCCAGGTGGGCCGCGCCGGCGGCGCGCGCGTCGTCGAGTCCTTCCAGGCGGATGGGGCCGATGTCGGCGAAACCTTCGATCATGCCGGCGCGGCGAAGCAATTCCAGATAGTAAAAACGCTCGTGGCGGGGAATCTCGCCCGGTTCGGGGACGGGGATGGCCTGAGTGAGGAGTAGACGGCGGCCGTCGCGATTGTAGCCGATACGTTCGGGGATGCCGGCCAGCCACATGAGCAGAGCGGCATCGAAGGCGTTCTGCAGAAGAATGGCCGCGTCAAAATGTTCGTGGCGGAGCAGGGAGGCGAACTCGCGCTTGGCGCGCAGGCCCTTCTGTGCGGTGTAGGGGATGATGCGGTCGATCGAGCGTTCGCGCGCGTAAAGATCGGCCACCCAGGGCCGCGCCATGAGTGCGATGTGGGCATGCGGAAAGATCCGGCGGATGGCGCGAATAGCTGGCAGTGACATCACCGCGTCGCCCAGCCAGTTGGTGGCGCGCACGCACACCCGGGAAATGGATGACGGGTTGAAAGACACTTGAGTCTCAGGATAACAGTGGATGGTGGGTGTGATGTTCACCACGGAGGAACGGAAGCACGGAGGAAAACAAAGTCCAACCAAACCAGAAGTCACCGAGATGGCAGAGACACGGAGTCTGTCCACGGTTTCCTGGAAGATGGTGGACGTTCGTAGTACAGTCTTTGGTATTCTCATTAGAAGCGCATCCGCGTCGCGCAAGTCATTGGAAACTCGCATGAAACAACGGTACATTTGCGTCTTGACTTTAGCGGTATTCGGCATTGCGCCGGCTTACTCGCAGATCGTTCTCAATCCGGTGCCGGTACGGGCTGTCGGTACCCCGCAGCTCACGGTGGAGAATTCTCCGCAGAGCCCGAACCTGGTTGAGGGGCGCGAACTCTACGCTCCGCAGGCAGTGGCGCTGGATAACTCGGTTTCGCCACCCATTCTCTATGTTTCCGATTACGTCAATAACCGTGTGCTCGCCTGGAAAAATGCGGCGACTTTCACTACCGGGCAGAAGGCCGACCTGGCAATCGGACAGCCCGATCTGGATACGACATTTCCGGAGGGCCCCAGCGCGGTAGCTAAGAACACCTCCACCCTGCCCTCAGGCCTGACGCGTCCCAGCGGCCTCACCGTTGACGGGAACGGCAATTTGTATGTCGTCGACGCCGGCAATAACCGGGTGCTGCGTTACCCCAAGCAGGGGCAGACCGGCCTGCTCGCCGCGTTCGCGCAGACCGGCCAACTAGAACCCGACACTTGGATCGGCCAGGCGGCCATCGGCGGGTATGGCGCCAATTATCCGGGAGGCACCTCGACGCCCACGGCTCAAGGGCTCCTTTTGAGCAATGGGTCCACTGTGCTGACATCCAGCCTGGCCTTCGACGGCTCCGGCAATCTGTGGGTGCTCGATACCGGGAACGCCCGGGTAATGCGCTTTAATGCCGCGAGTCTATCGCAGGGAGGCGGTTCGCTCACGGCCGATATGGTGATCGGCCAGCCGAGCCTTACGAGCAACTCGCCGGCGCTGCCCAACGCCTCCGCCAGCCTTCTGGTGCTGAACCAGTTCATCTCTCCCTGGTCGATTGCTTTCGATCCCAGCGGCAATCTCTGGATGGGGGATTTAGGGCGGGTTCTGGTCTTCCCCGGCCCGAACTTTACCAGCGGCATGAACGCCTCCACGCATATCCTGGGAGTATTTCCCAGCGGCTACACATTCCCTACTACGCAAACCGCACTTCAGGCGCTGCTCGATCAAACTGCAGTCCAACAGCCTGAGGGAATATTCTTTCTTTCCGGCGGCGCGGGAGTGGGCGTGGTGGATGAGTACTTCAACCGCATCATGATCTTTCCCCCGTTCGCAAGCTGGCCCTCGACCGGCCCGCCGAGCGCCACCACCATCCTGGGGCAGATCAATACGTGCCCAACGCAGTGGCCGAACCAGACCTGCAAAGCACCGAATAACGGCAATGTGCAGCCGTCCGGCCTTACGTTTTCCGCTCCGGCGGGCGCCGCTTATACGGGTACCGACCTTTACCTGGCCGATTCCGGCAACAACCGCGTGCTCGACTTGCCGCAAACGAACAATACGTTTGGCGCCGCTACGCGAATCCTGGGACAGGATTTTCCTTACGCCAATTCTCCCAACCTGATCGAGGGCCGGGAATTTCAATTTACGGGTTCGGTGAGCGGCTCCTCCGGACTGTTCTCGGATGCCGGGATGGCAATCGACAACGGCAGCGGTACGCCGCACCTGTACGTTGCCGACCCTTACAATAACCGCGTACTCGGCTTTAAGGATCTGCGCAAATTCCAGAACGGCGCCCGGAATAAGGCGGACATCGTTCTCGGGCAGGCGGACTTCACCACGGCGCTCATCAACTTCCCCTCGGGCAATCCCAACACGCCGAACAGCTCCGGTCTCTATCGCCCCGTCGGCCTGGTGATGGATGCCCAGGGCAATCTTTACGTGGCGGATTCGCTGAATGGCCGCGTATTGCGCTTTCCTGCTCCGTTCTCTTATACCGGCACGGCCCCGGAAGCAGCCGATCTGGTATTGGGACAGTCGAGCTTCACGGCGACGATTGCCGACCTGACAGCCAACAACATGGCCATTCCGTATGGCTTGGCGTTTTCTCCCTCGTGCAACAGTCCGTCGCAGGCGTGCGCCTCCCCCGACGGACTGGTGGTCTCCGATGAGTACTTCAACCGCGTGCTTTACATCCCCACCACGAACGGAACATTCGTGGCCGGGACCGACAACGGAAAAGCCGCGACGGTGGTTTTCGGACAGAGCGGATTTAACGCGAAGAACCCTGGCAATTCGCTCGCTTCGATGAACTCTCCTCACCACATTTCCTGCGATACCGACGGATTCGTCTACGTGGCGGACACCGGCAACAACCGGGTGCTGATCTTCAATGATCCTCACGCGGCGGGCACCGCGGCCGCCGGCGAAGAGGCTTCCGCGGCGATAACGACTGGTCTCGACAACCCGTCGAGCGTCTACGTGAGTCCGGTGACCGGCGAGATCTGGGTTGCCAACAGCAACGGCGGCAATTCACTCCGCTACGCCAATTATCAGTCGGTGCTGTTGGGGTTGGGTTCGATCAATGGAATTGCGGAAGCGTCGGGCAATTTCGGTTATTCCCCGCTGGCGACAATCCAGGATCAGTACGGGGATCTCTACGTCGCCGACAGCGCCCACCGGGTGGCGATTTATTACCCGGGCGTGAATCTGTGCAATGGCGCGAGCTTCCTGCCGACATCCCCTACCTCTTCACAGTACCCAGCGGCAACCTGTCTTTCCGGATATACCCTGAGCGCGGCGCTGCCCGCGCGTCCGTTAGCTCCGGGCGCCATTGCTACCCTCTTCCCGTGCGACAACTGCCTGCCCGATCAGTTCGGCGATCAATCGAATGCAGCCGAGAGCTACCCCGTGCCGACGACTTTGTCGGGCATCCAGGTTCTGGTGAACGGGGTTGCTGCCCCTTTGTACTACGCCGGTGCACCCATCCCGCCTTCTCACCCGACCGGCCAGATCAATTTTATCGTCCCCTATGAAGCGCCCAAGTCCGGATTCGCTGATCTGGAAGTCGTCCAGGCCTCGACCGGGCAAGTCCTGGGAGCCGCTCAAGTGCCCATGAATTCGGTCGCGCCGGGCGCGTTTGAGTACCCGCAGGGTCAGACCGGCCCGACGGTTTATGCCGCCGTTATCAATAAGGACAACTCGGTCAACTCCGCCAGCAATCCCGCGACACGGGGCGACTACGTATCTCTCTATATGACCGGCGAGGGCGCCGTCCCCGGGGAGCCGGCCGACGGCGTGTCGCCCACCACCACTATATCGGCGCAGTATCCAGTCACCGTGTTGATCAATGGGATCGATGTCAATGACCCGGCGTACCAGGAGCAGAATATCCAGCACATTCTTTACTCCGGAATCAACATCTATCCGGGTATGTGGCAGATCGTTGTCCAGATTCCGAAAACGGTGGTGCCAACTTCCGGGGCGGTATGGTTCGTCGCGATCATCAACGGCGTGCCCAACTGGGACGCCAGTTCGCCCTTTAAGACGTATTTTTACGTGAAATAAGCGGCGGGCAGGTTCCTTACGGCCGCGATTCCGTGCGCGGCTTGCCCCGTTTGAGGGCGTACATGCTCTGGTCGGCCTCGTCGAGAGCTTCGCGCAAGAGGCGGCCGCCGGCCTCGGCGGTGCCCCAACTGAAGGTGATGGGCAGCACTCCGTAGCCACGCACGCGGAATTCGAGCAATCGCGCGGAAATGTCCTGCATGCGCTTATTGGCCACTTCCGTGCGCTGATTGTGGAAGAGAATGACGAACTCGTCGCCGCCCCACCGGAACGCCTCGTCTTCGTGGCGAATGGACGATCGCAGCAGGTTGCCGATATTGCGCAGGATCTCATCGCCCACCAGGTGCCCATAGCGGTCGTTCACGTCTTTGAAGTTGTCCATATCGCAGACCGCTACCACGCCATCGAAGGGCGCCGGTTGATCGACCCGGCGGGATAGAGCGGCCTGGTTGAGCAATCCCGTGAGGTGATCCAGGTCGAGACGCTGGTGCGACTCGCGGCGGAGGTAGTCCACCTCGCCCGCCAGCTGGCGGATGCGGTCGATCTGGCTTTCATTCCACATTGCCATGGCGGCAAAACCGAGAATGCAGAGCAGAATGAAGTCGCTTGAAGTCTGGTAGCCGTGATCGATACGAAAGAGGCCGATGAATTCCAGGGCGCGCAGCAGCAGGCCAGCGGCCAGAACCAACAGACACCCGCTAAAAACGCGGGCTCCGAGGCCGGTATTCTTGCGCAGCGCCACGGAGTTGTAAACGTAGACGCCGCACAGCACTACGGCATCGGCGGCGCGGTAGCCGTCGAAGCGGGAAAACCAGCCGAAGGCATAGATCAACGCCACGAAAATAGGCAGAATGGAGATCAGGCGGAGGACCGTGCGCCAGTCCTTGATGCTGGAGGCGAAGCCGGCGCGCGCCGCCGCGATCAGCACGATGGCGAATCCGAATTCAAAGACCGCGTAAGGCGCCATCCATGCGAGCGAGCCGCTGCGCAGCAGTTGATAGCCGAAAATGCCCGCCAGGAAGCGCAGCAGCCAGGCGATCGCCCACAGACCGAAGTAGACCACGCGCGACTGCCTGTAGAGGAAGAAAAAAACCAGCCCGAGCAGCAGCGCTCCGATCTCCTGACCGTAAAAAGCAGCGAAATCGGGAATCGGACTGGAAGGGCCCATCCGCTCAGTCTCCGTCGATGGCATGGCGCCGCATGGCGCGCGCCTTGCCTGTCTCCTCGTCCACGTCCACGATTACGGCGTGCAGCTCCGCGCCTTTACGCGCCGCTTCCATGCGCACCGGAAGCCCGGTCAGGAATCGCTG
>Ga0326727_10020879_pt1 | contig 12939 bp, 11 predicted proteins | sample MB2enrmetagenome_FD_207643 | JGI IMG/M metagenome (GOLD analysis project Ga0326727, IMG submission 207643) | Lab enriched peat soil microbial communities from McLean, Ithaca, NY, United States - MB29MY | ecosystem: Environmental > Terrestrial > Soil > Wetlands > Peat | place: USA: New York...
AAATGCTTCTAGCTTCACTCGGGGTTGCGATTTCCTTTCCGGCCTCTTTCGCAATTCCGATTATCTTAGACACAAGTTCAGCGTTGCTCTTAGCCAGAACTCCCTTCGACAAGTAGATGTTATCTTCCAAACCGACTCTCGCATCGGCACCTAGGTTTATCGCTAAAGTGAGCATTGCGAACTGGTTCTTGCCAACGCAAGTGACGTTCGGTCGCGAATCCTCCGGAAGAAGATTCATCATGTGAACAACATTTGTTGATGTTGCCGGAATTCCCCCGACTACTCCAAGCACGAGGGATATCCGAAGGGACTTCTTCAACAGCTTTTTTTCAAGAAGTCGCTCGGCAAGGGCTACGTGGCCCACGTCGTAGCACTCAACCTCAGGCTTTATTCCCCTCTCTAACATGAGCGCCGCCGCCCTGGCTACGTCAGCAGGGTGGTTCATGAAGACACCATCACCGAATGTCATAGTGGCTACGTTTAGAGAAGCGAACTCAGGGTAAAGGTCAAGAGCACACATCCTCTGCTCAAACGAAACGCCGTATGGTCCTCCTCCACCCGTCGTCAGTTGAACTACGATATCGCAGCTGTCTCTTATTCGCTCCAAAACCTCTCGATAGAGGTCTATTCTTGGGTTCGGAGCTTTGGTGACTGGGTCTCTGACATGAATATGGGCCACCGCAGCCCCCGCTTCGTACGCCTTCACAGCCGAATCGGCGATTTCCTCGGGCGTGATAGGAAGGTATGGCGTCTTCCGCCACTGTTCCGCCGATCCCGTCACCGCGACGGTGACGATTAGCTTGTCGCTCCCTCTCATCCGGATTCCACCCACTGTAACGACTTAGTTCATAGCGGCAGGAAATTACGTTTTGAACCTGCTTATATGTACCGGTAAATTGGGATCAGAATCCCTGCCCATCTCTGAGGTTAGTTGGTTTATCGGTCGACGAGTCATTGAGAACGCTCAACCATTCAGGACGCCTGGCCTGCGCTAAGCTGAAAGAAACATGGAAAATAGCCGGGCGACTCCGTTAACGTATAGGAAGAGCCCCACGATGAGTCTTCATTATGAGACGAGGGAGTTGTCGCCGTCAACTTGGGTTGATTTTGAGAGGTTATTCGAGAAGCACGGTGGGGCGCAAGGTGGTTGCTGGTGCATGTTCTATCAGGTCGCGGAAGGTTGGAGGGATAAGAATCGAGCGCGGAACAAAGCAAAGAAACACGCACTAGTGATGCAAGGGAAAGCGCATGGAGTAATCGTATATTACGGCAGAAAACCTGTTGGGTGGTGCCAGTTCGGTCCAAGCGAGGAATTGCCACGTATCGAGAACATGAAGGACTATAAACCCACACATAATGGGAATCTCTGGAGGATAACCTGTTTCTTCACCGACCGCGATCACAGGAGGGAAGGCGTGGCGAGAGCGGCTTTGGAAGGTGCTCTTCACTACATGAAGAATTATGGCGCGGAAGTGGTTGAAGCTTACCCGGTAGATCCTAGGAAGCGGCATTCATCGAATCTGCTTTGGAACGGGACCCCCGATCTCTTCGCTTCCATTGGCTTCACCAAGGAACGCAAGCTGGGCAGTGAACGATGGATCTTCAAGAAGACCCTGTGAGGGTATCTCACGCTATTCCCTGTCGCCCGAACCATTGAACCCGTTGTACTGAAGGGCAATTATGTGCGAACAAGCAACCCCGCAAAGTGCTTACTACCGCAGAAACACACGCTAGAACATCATTAATACTCACCTTAATGGGCAAAAAGTCCACTGAAAGCCAGAAAGCACGTAGCGCACCGTATACGTACGGGTAAATTGGAGTCACAATCCCATCTCTGACTCAAGTAAGTCCGAAAGACCGGTAAACTAGGTTCAGCTTCCGTGCTCACTCGTCAATGCAGAGCGCCTCACTAAGCCGTGCGGCCACCAGCTAAGTTACGAAGCCGGCGTGTACTTGACTATCGCTGGACCTTGAACCCGATCCGCACTACTGTCTGGAATTGACCCACTTTGCCGTCTTGAATAGTTCCCCTGAGGTAGCTCGCTTCGAACCATTGCATCTGCTTCACTGTTTTGCTCGCCTCCTCAATCGGGTCGCGTCCGCAAAACTCTCTTTCGATTCACCTACGACTGCAATGATCTTCCAAACCATTCACCTTCGAAGAAACAGCGCATCATTCAAGCCGTACGTTTCTCGTGCCTGGCCCTTATCAGGTTCGCCAGTCGAAACCATGATCAAGCCCGGTGGAAATCGTTATTGCTATTGCCTAGGCTCGAATTCGACTGGAAGTGGTGTTCGTGGTCAGAGTAGCTGTAGACATTGGTGGGACGTTTACTGATCTTGTTGCGATCGATGACGAGTCCTCGAAGCTGTTTGTTCTAAAGGTCAAGAGTACACCCACAACACCAGAAGATGCATTCATCTACGTCATTAGACAGCTTGTTTCAGAAAACCAGATCCCCACTCCCAAAATTAACAGTATTGTTCACGTTGGGACGATAGGGTCGAATCTCTTCCTCGGACAGCTTGGGATAAGGATGCCAAAGACAGCCTTAGTGACTACGCTAGGGTTTAGAGATGTTATTGAGATAGGGCGTCAGAACAGGTCGGAGCTTTACAACGTCTTCTTTCAGCGTCCTCGGCCACTTGTTCCCCGCAAACTCAGATTCGAGGTCAGAGAAAGGACTGACGCGCAAGGCAGAGTCCTAGCCGCAGTAGACAATGAAGGCCTCGAGGTGATAGTTAGAAATCTCAAGGAGGCCGGTATTGAGTCTGTTGCGATCTCCTTCCTGAACAGCTATCTAAATCCAGAAAATGAGAAAAAAGCGAAGGCCGCCTTAGCTCAAGTAGCTGAGTTCAAATTCACTTCATTCGAGATTGATCCAGAGCATCGCGAATACGAGCGAACGAGTACTGTAACAGTAAATGCGGTCTTAGCCCCGGTGGTCTCCAAGTATCTAGATTCTGCGCTAACTAAATTGAAAGACGCCGGGATTACGGCGCCTTTCCAGTTACTCTCTTCATCTGGAGGCCTTGTCGACATCGACACGGCCAGAAGCAAACCCATCGTATCCATTGAATCGGGGCCTGCAGCAGGCGTGGTCGGAGCCGCTGAAGTTGCGAAAATACTAGGTTATAGAAACGTGTTGAGCCTCGACATGGGAGGAACAACTGCAAAGGCCGGTTGCATCGTAGACTACACTCCTTTGGTCGTACCCGAAATAGAGGTGGGCGGACGGATTCATCTGGGTAGAGTGATCAGAGGTAGCGGATATCCAGTACGGTACCCTTCGGTTGATCTCGCGGAAGTGAGTGCAGGAGGGGGGACAATAATTTGGGCCGACGAAATCGGCACCTTGAAGGTTGGGCCGATCAGTGCAGGGGCAGAGCCAGGGCCAGCCTGCTACTCTTCAGGAGGGAAAGATCCGACGATCACTGATGCCAACTTGATGCTTGGTAGGTTGGGTTTAACACTTCTCGGAAGAGAAATGCAACTCGACATCGGACGCGCTCGGGAATCCATGGAAAGAGTTGCCAGTAGGGTGAAGATGAGCGCGATTGAGGTAGCCGCAGCCTCGATTCGGCTTGTTAATCTTCACATGGCAAGGGCGGTGGACATCGTAAGCCTCGAACGAGGGCAAGACCCACGCAAGTTCTCGCTAATAGCTTTCGGAGGAGCGGGACCAATGCACGCAGCAGAACTCGCAGAACAAGTTGGAGTGAATCAAGTCATCATTCCTCCATATCCTGGATTATTTTCCGCCTTGGGAATGATGATGACGGATATGAAGTACGCCTACGTGCGCGGAATCCTGAAACCCCTTGATGATATTTCTGACGATCTCTTCGAAGAAACATGGAACGGGATGACTCAAGAAGCGTTCTCAAACCTGAACGCGAAAATGGAAAATGAAACTCCAAAGATTACCTCCGTTAGAAGCGCTGATGTTCGGTACTTCGGACAAGGATTCGAGCTCGAAGTCCAAATAGCGCCACACTTCAATCGTCATTCTCTAAGAGAATCCTTTGAACGGAAGCATGAGATGGTATACGGGTATCGCCACGCGGGAGAACCACTTGAAATTACCGCGGTCAGGTTAACGGTCACCGTTCCAGTAGTGAAACCGAATTTGGATTCTTTGCAAGGTTCCAATAGGAAGAGCAACGCAGAGAGCTGTCGAAAGGTTTGGTTCAACGATGAGTGGTTCGACGCTTCAGTCTATTGGCGCGACGAACTGCCATCAGACTCTGTTAGCGGACCAGCCATAATTGAGGAGTACGATTCTACTATCACGGTGCCGCCAAACTGGGAATGTAGTAAAGCAAAACACAACTGCCTAGCACTGGAGCGTAGACCATGACGACTGACAGGGTGATCGTGGAGGTAACGAAACACACTCTGACGTACATCTCAGAGGAAATGGGGGTGGCGCTGAAGAAGTCAGCGTATTCACCGAATATTCGAGAACGGGCGGATCACAGCTGCGCAGTGCTAGATGCCCTCGGAAGAACCATCGGCCAAGCCGAACACATACCGGTACACATAGGTTCCCTCCCTCTTGGACTAAGAAACACACTGGCAAACCTCAAGAGTAGAGGAATTGAACCGCGGCTAGGGGAGATGTATTTTCTCAATGATCCATACATTGCGGGGACGCATCTAAACGACGTCACGGTTCTAAGACCTGTGTTTCTAATTGACCGGCTCATCGGGTACGCTGCGAATAAAGCGCATCATGTCGACGTGGGAGGAATCTCTCCCGCTAGCATTGGAATGAAAGCCACCGACCTTGGTCAGGAAGGTGTCGTAATTGCACCAACAAGACTTGTGGAGTCTGACCAACTGTTGATGAGCATAGCTAACGAGTTCGCTCACAAGACACGGATGCCGGGCGTTGTGCTGGGTGACTTGCGGGCTCAGGTGGCTGCGAATCTTCTAGGTGATAAGCGTTTGATCGAACTCGTTTCAAAGATAGGAATAGATACGTTCACGGATGCATGCACGGCAATTCTTGATCAAACATACAAATTCACTCTGGCCGAATATGAGAAAATGCCGAAGGGCACGTTTGTCGGTGAAGATCTCCTAGAGCTTGGCGAGACTACTCTACCCATACGCTGCACAGTGCGCCTAATGCACGATGGGGTTGCGATTGATTTCACTGGAACCTCGCCTCAGGTAAAGGTCCCACTCAACGCCGTCCTCGGCGTCACAACCTCTGCAGTGACATTCGCCATAAAGTCCCTCATGCCGGCTGAACTATCTCCCAACGACGGCTTCAATCGCACAATAACCATAGACGCACCACTAGGATGCATCGTGAACCCTGTCAAGCCAGCCCCTGTGGCTGGAGGCAATTTGGAAACAAGCCAACGAATCGTGGACACGGTATATAGAGCGCTGATCGAAGCGATGCCTGAGAGGTTGCCAGCCGCTTCGCATGGTAGCATGAACAACGTAATGATGGGCGGATTTCTGCAAGCCGGTGAACCCTGGGCTTTCTATGAAACCATTGGCGGCGGTTACGGAGGCAGGGCCGGATTGGACGGCGTTGATGGGGTTCAGGTCAACATGACGAATACACTGAACACGCCGATTGAAGTGATGGAACACTATTACCCGATAATTTTCGAATCCTATGCCCTACGCTCCGGAAGCGGAGGCGCCGGCCAATGGAGGGGCGGAGTTGGGATAGAACGGTCGTTCACTGCTCAAGCGCAGATTCAGGTCACGCTACTGGGAGAACGTAGTAAGATCAGGCCCTGGGGGTACAAAGGAGGGCTGCCGGGACAAGCGTCAGAGTACATGATCCGGAAGTCCGACGGCACAATTTTGTCGCTTAAGGCAAAGGACTTCGCTGTTCTAGCTCCTTCCGAGACACTGATAATTCGCACAGCCGGCGGTGGCGGCTACGGCAGCCCCAACCAACGCGACCGTCGGCTCGCAATGGAAGACCTCGAAAATCACTATACTACTTAAGAAAACAAGCCCGCCAACCTCCCAGCTTCATAATGTACCAGTAAATTGGGGGCAGAATTCCCTCGCGTCCGTCCTTGAGTCATTTCTTTCTATTCTTGAGGAAAATGGAGAGTTCTTCCATGTGTTTCTGAATTTTGGCAGCTGTTTCTTCGTACGTGTGGAGGTCGCCACGATAGGGGTCATCTATTCCCCATGAGGGCAGCAGTTTTTCGCCTAAGCTTGGAAAACTTGCCTTCAGATCCTCCCTAACAATATCGGCCATTGGAACAACGTAATCGAATTGCTCGATGTGCACGTCACTTACGCTTCGTGATCGATGTGATGAAATGTCCACTCCGAATTTGTCGCGCATGGTTTTCACAGCGTTGACGGCCGGGGGATCCCTAACATGGGCGTGGGTTCCAGCGCTTTCTACATGAACATTGGCTCCAAATATCTTGCGAGCGATTCCTTCAGCCATAGGACTTCGACAAGTGTTACCAGAACAGACAAACAAAATCTTCATTTCTTCAACGTCTCCACAGACTGCAATTATTGTAGCGAACAGTAATAGTCTAACTCAGGCTTAGTTCGGTAGTTAACTTGACGGATTATGAGGCAAGCAAGCTATTGTGAGGTACACCTTCCGAGCCTCGGCAGGTACACCTCACAAGCCGAAAGGTACATCTCCTGGCAATCCAGGACCCCTTGCCGTATCTTTAGAGTCCGTCAGTTAATATTCCTGCGTCGTTTCATTTTGTATATGGATTTCGGAGTAGTTCTGCCCAGCAGTTTGAGTGTCAAGCGCATTATTGAATGTGCGAAGTTGGCAGACGAAGTTGGAATTGATTTTCTTCTTTTGACCGACCATTACATGACGCCGACTTCGAACGAGACTGTTGAGGCGTGGACGATCCTAGCGTCTCTTGCAACGGAAACGGAGAGGATCCGTTTGGGGACGTGTGTCACTCCAATCCCGTTCAGGCCGCCACCGCTACTGGCGAAGGTTGTGGCTACGGTTGACCAACTTTCCAATGGCAGAGCCATCCTCGGAGTTGGGGCGGGGTGGTATAGGCCCGAGTTCGAGGCTTACAGTAGCTGGGTCGACGGTAAAGTCAGGGTTGCCAAAACACGTGAAGGCATCGAACTCATAAGAAAACTGTGGACGTCTGACAAACCCGTAGACTTCGACGGTGAGTATTACAAGGTAACCGGTTCAGTCCTGGAACCAAAACCTGTCCAGAAACCTCACCCACCGCTCTGGTTTGGCACAACCGGTGCATACATGCTCAAACTGGCGGCGCGGTACGCTGACGGTTGGGTCCCACCTGTGCCCGGCGTGTCCATGGATATTTACCGGACGGTTCTCGAACAGTTACGGGGAGATTCATCGCGCCGAAGAGCAATCAAACTGACTTTCAACGGAACGCTGGAAGAACTAGGTGAGAACCTTCCGAGCTTTGTCAATATGGGGTTCGACGGCGCCATACTCGCTCGTACACCTCCAGAAGCCCTACCAAAGGCTATCAGAAGACTGGCGATAGAGATTGCCCGAAAATACAGAAGCCCTTAGTGCTGAGATTCGAAGACTGGAAGCGTCGGCAGCCATTTACAATTAGCCGACAAACATCCGATAACAGTCAACTTGAAGAACTCAAGCCCTACTTACGACCCGCACAGCACTTGGTAGGAAAGATGTGTAATGGCTAAACGGAAAACGCATGTTCTTTTTGTTTGCGCTGGCAATGTTTTTAGAAGCAAGTTGGCCGAGCAGGCGTTGCGCGATTCTTACGGCGGCAATGTAATTGTTCGGTCAGGTGGAATTTTGCGTCCGTCCGCTGGCGCGCGAGCAGAGAACTTGGTGAGTCCTGAAATCGCTCGAATTCTGCGTGCTCACGGAGTCAAACCTCCAACCGGCCTATGTCGCAGGGTGGAGCGGAAGGATTTGGAGTGGGCTGATCACGTGCTCGTTATGGAAAGTTGGATGAAAAGAATTCTTGCCGAAAGATACCGGAAGTTTGATTCTAAGGTCGAGCTGCTACGAAGATTCGCTCACATACGAGGCAACCTGAACATAGCTGAGGACGGCCCCGAAACAGGGGTGGTTACTGAAAAGAGAATCATGACCGCGTGCAGACAAGTGTATGCGGCGGTCAACAGAATAAAGCAGCTAAACCTTCTTTGAACTCTGGAAGAGGAACAAACATTTCGGAATAAGTGTCGACTTGCCACAAATATGCTTCACTCTGAATTCTGACTTTCGATCGTCACGTTTCTGGCGGAATATGAAGTCACAAAAAGTAAGTCCTTTGGGCCAGAATGCCCGAGACTGCTTTATTCTGGTAATTCCACTGTCAGTAGGCCTGTCACACGGTTAGATGAATGGCTTTCGATGATGCTACGAGTCTATCAGAGTAGCGGATCGCAGAAATGTTCTCGACAGGTTCGCTAAGGTTCTTAGCCAAATAGAAGGCAAGAAATGAAGAAAGTTGGGCGATTGTGGACCTGGTTGAGATGGTTATCATGATAGTTTGCTGGAATCAATTTCTCGCTCAGCCAGTCTCTCCAGAACATGTGCAAGAACCTGGGTTCCCTTCTCGCCCTCGTTGTTTGCCATGACGGCAAGGTATAGTTGATGGACGAGTGCGGCACCTGGAAGCATCAGGTTCTCTTCTTCTGCGAGGCGCATAATGCTCTTCAAGTCCTTCAGCAGATGTGCAGCTTTGAATCCAGGTTCAAAGTCCCTACTCACTATTTCCGGTCCAAGGTTGACTAGGTTCCAAGAGCTCGCAGCCCCACTTGTCAGTACTTTAAGCAGATTAGTAAGTTCCAGGCCTGCAGCCGAACCTAGTAGAAGAGATTCACTCGTTGCGAGGTTATGCAGGGCTATAGCGACTTGATTGCAGAGCTTTGTCGCTTGGCCTGACCCCGCGGGTCCCATATAGAAAATCTCCTTACCCATGGCTTGAAAGACTGGAAGGCATTTGTCAAAAATCTCTCTCTTCCCTCCTGCCATGATCGTCAGAGTTCCTTCTCTTGCGCCCTTATCTCCTCCGCTTACTGGAGCGTCAAGAAACTCGATGTCCCTCTCCTTGAGTTTCACAGAGAAGGATCGCGCAGCGGCAGGAGAGTTTGTACTCATGTCAACCATAATTGTTCCGGGGTGTGCTCCTTCGACAACACCTCCTGTTCCGAATAGGATCTGCTCAACATCAGGTGCATCTGTTACAATATCGAGAATTATATCCGACTTGATTGCCACCTCCTTCGGTGAATTCGCAACTGATGCTCCCATAGAAGCGAGTTCATCTACCGACTTTCTACTGCGGTTAAACGCTGTCAATGTATACCCTTTCCGGATCAAGTTAGACGCCATGGGCTTTCCCATGATGCCCAATCCAATGAAACCGACTCTGATTCCTTTGACTCCATTCATAGTACATTGAAGAGTGTAACGAGCAGTAAAGATTTGCCATTGAATTGCATCCCCTGAACCTACTAAACAATAGACCGCACCATGCAGAACGGGCTTAAGTTTCTACGAACGGACCTTGGCCAGAGTTGGCCCGATTTGGGATATCCCTGGGAATCACTGGAGGTAGGCTGAAATCTAGTATCCGATGGACAAGCGGAGAGAATTTATCCGCTGTTCGCTCACTGAGAAAACATGCATGTAGCAGTGCCTTACGGCAAGAACGAAGTCTCGTTCGCTATAGATGATCAACGCGTTTTGGATATTCTTCAGCCATCCGGGATGACTCCAGCTCCGGATCCTGAGGCTGAGATTGAACGTGCCCTGAATGATCCGATTCAGGGGCCGACGATCGAAACCTTGCACCCGAAGGGGAAGCGGGTCGGCGTTGCTGTCGATGACTCAACACGAGTAACGCCGACAAGGAGCTTGTTGTCCGTGATTCTGCGACGACTGGAAAGGGCCGGAGCTGCTCCGGATAAGATTAGGGTGTTCATTGCTCTCGGCACACATCGCAAAATGACGACGGTTGAGATGAATGAGAAGTATGGCAACGAGTTAGCTGAGCGGTATGAGATTGTTAATCACGATTCTGGTGATACATCACGGTTAAAGTACTTCGGAACAATTGCCGAGGACTTACCCGTCTGGATTAACAAGGAATTTTCTGAATGCGACGTTCGAATTGCAACTGGGAACGTGATTCCCCATTTCAACGCAGGTTGGGGTGCGGGAGCCAAGACTCTCCTGCCCGGCCTAGCGGGGGATGAAACCGTTGGAAGAATGCACGTGCTCTCAGCTATGACAACTCCAAATGGCCTTGGCATGAACCAGAACCCAACCCGCGAATTGATTGAAGCCTTTGCTGACAAGGTTGGCCTTCATTTGGTTGTCAACACGGTACTCAACAGGGACAGGAAAATTGTGAGAGTCTTTGCAGGACACTTCGTAAAGGCTCATAGGGCGGGAGTGGATTTTGCGCGAAAAATTTACGGCGTGAAAGCCCGTGAGCTCACCGATATCACAATCACGAGCAGTTATCCAGCGGACATCGAGTTCTGGCAAGGGTTGAAAGGCCTCTTTTCGGCCGACCTCTGTACTAAAGCGGGGGGAAGCATAATCGAACTTACACCATGTCCAGAAGGGATTGCAGTAAAACACCCCAAGTGGATCGATTACCTTGAGCTTGGCACAGATGAACTAAAGGAACTCTACAGAACGCGTAAGCACGAGGATTTTGTTGCTCTGGGTCTTGCGCTAAACGTCGCCGCCATCCGAGAAAGACATCAGGTCGGCTTAATCACGGACGGGATATCCGACCATGACGCGGAGAGGATACACTTTAGCAAATTCAGGTCCGTCGAAGACGGCCTAGCACATTTCTCGAGGATACATGGACAACATTCGCTAGTGAACGTTCTCAAGTACGGAGGCGAAACATACCCCATCATTGAAGGCTCACGGGATGAAAACAGAGCACGCACTAACTGATGAGCACCGTAGCCTTCATAGTCACATCAGAGTGTATAGTGCGAGCAGCCAACTTCCCTCTAGGCGGGCTGTCTCACACATCTCGTCCATGCGCAGGCACGCGGAATAATTTCCTTACGCCCTCTGGCTCTATGTTGGGAAGGCGATGCCTTGGAAGACCCCGTGGCCGTGACACTTTAGCAATTGAGTGAGCAGTTCTAGTTGTTCGTCGTTCAGCCATTCGTGGGTGTTATAGGCACAGATTGCTGAAAACGACATTCTGAACCGTGTGCCCATAATTCGTTCAAATTCGAGGATGTCGGCGCGCTCAACGTGTTCCGTTAGCATCCCTGTAAGGCCAAGTATTCTCAGTCCAAGGAACCCAGACCGACCTCTATCGTCGATGAGGTTCGTTATACTCTGCAGCGCGCCCTTAGTGTTCATTTGCCCTCGATCGAGGAAAAAGTCCCCTAACTCGACTCGAGCAACGTGTCCAGGTCTCGTTTTGGAGCGTCTTTCTATGCTCGGAGTTTGGAAGAGTTTGTCGTAGATTTGAGAAGGACCGACAAAAATCGTGGCTTCATTCGTTTCGACTCCTCCATTGAAATATGCAGTAAAAACCTTAGCGAGAGTCTTAGTGTCATCATAGAACAAGACTGCGTGTTCGCCTAGGGATAAACGCCGCACGTACTCCTCGACCGCTGTCGTGGCCAGTTTACTTGCCAGCATCCGTTGTTCGTGCAGTTTACTCGATTGCCTCGATATGGGCTGTTTCATTAGGGGTTACAGCCTATTTCATCGATATGCGCCGTTAAACATATCAATCGAAGTTCCGACTATATATAATGAGACATCTTCGGTAAAATATTAACTTGTTAGTTCAAGCTTGACGACTTTCAGGCTGGTAACAGCGGTTTACAGGTGGAAATGTTCTAGAGTAACGACGACTTCGTCACCTATGCTGGTAGAGAAAAGACCGTCACCCAGCGTTTTTGTTTGATCGTGAACTAGACGCCGTCTGCACTAAGACTGTTTACGACCAGCTTTGATTGCCGTTCTTTTAGCCGAGCCGCGCTGGAACATCAAACAACTCCGCGATCCAATCGACGTGACACCAAATCGCGAATCGATAGGGAGACGACTCTCTTTCGGACTGTGCAGGAGAGCTTCAATGCCTGTCGAAGAGCAGAATTTCTTAACGTCACCAGAATTGAGTGGTAATTAACCAGCGAGTTTGTTGTCAACCAGAGTTTTTGTTCCTTCAGAAAGTTGCTAGGATAATGATCCACGCCCTGTCAAGTTCATGTGGAGACGCCATGAAGGATGAGCGTTCTTTTTCGAAGTCTTGTCATGAAAAGTTGGCATGGTAGAATCGACATATCCTAGCTGACGCTCACTTGTCGGAATCATTTCTCTCCAGAATGGAGGATAAACTCGGAGTCCATCAACAGCCGCTTAAGGAACGCTTAGCCCTCGCATCGTACAGGCTAAGGACGCTCCGGAACAAGATGGAATCTAAACACCTGATGCTTCAGGCTCGGGATAAGGAGCTATTCGACAAATGTCTAACAGCGAAAACCTCAGGCGACTCGGCTCGGGCTAACCTATATGCTGAGGAATGTGCCGAGACACGTAAGATTGCTAAGGTTATCCTTCAATGCGAATTAGCCATTGAGCAGGTTACTTTCAAGCTTGAGACCGCAGAAATGGTGGGAGACTTAGCTTTCATGATGCATCCCATCAAGAACGTTGTTAGTATGGTTGGGCAACAGATTCAGCACCTGATGCCGGAAGTATCATTCGAACTCAACCAAATCAACGAAAGCCTCGACGGCGTAGTAACCAGCGCAGGCGAAGTAACTGAAACGGCATCTCCCGCAGGGTCGTTCACAACTGAAGCTGAGAGCATACTAAAGGAAGCAGATGCATTAGCCGAGCAGAAGATCAAATCTAGATTCCCAGAGATACAGCAAGCCTCACGGACACCGCAGCCAACATAATTGCCCCTACCAAGTTTCCTCGAATCTGATCGATT
>Ga0326727_10020880_pt1 | contig 12939 bp, 12 predicted proteins | sample MB2enrmetagenome_FD_207643 | JGI IMG/M metagenome (GOLD analysis project Ga0326727, IMG submission 207643) | Lab enriched peat soil microbial communities from McLean, Ithaca, NY, United States - MB29MY | ecosystem: Environmental > Terrestrial > Soil > Wetlands > Peat | place: USA: New York...
CCTGGCTCAGTACGAACGGGAAGAAGCCTTGATTGGCGGAGAAACTCTGGCGACCCTTGCCGCGGGAACCGGAGGCACGGTTTTCGCTAACAACAACGACCTGGTCGAAGGCTTCCGCCGCACTGGTTCTCAACCCGAATTTACTTATATGCTCGGCTTCTCCCCGCAGAACCTAAAGAACGATGGTTCATTCCACTCCATCAAGGTCAAGCTGAAACAATCCGCCGGCGTCACGGTGCAGGCGCGCCGCGGGTATTTCGCTCCCAAGCGTTCCGAGGCTCCCGAAGACAAGGAAAAACAGGATATCGAAGACGCCCTTTTCACCCGCGCGGAGATGACCGACTTCCCCCTCACCATCAACACGCAGTTTTTCAAGAGCAGCGATACCGCCGCAAAAATCTCAATAGTCGCGCGCGTAGGTTTGCAGAAGTTCCGCTTCAGGAAAGTCGAAGGACGCAACAAAGACGACATCACCGTAGTCACCGGATTATTCGATCGCGACGGAAATTTCCTAAGCGCCAGGAAAACCGTAGTCGATCTACGCTTCCGCGATGAGACCTTCGAAAAGCGCATCAACACCGGCCTCGCCATCCGCGCCAGCTTTGAGGATGTGAAACCCGGAGTGTATATGCTCCGCCTGGTAGCCCGCGATACCGAAGGTCAAATGATTTCCGCTGCAAACGGCGCAATTGAGATACCTTAGTAGTCACTATTGGGGAACGAAATGAACACTTGCTTCCGCAGCCTTGCCGCGACATTCTTCCTGCTGTTCACCTCCGGTTTATTTGCCCAGGACAGCCCGCCGCCCGCCGCGCCGAACCCGGTCTTTAAGACCGAGTCACGCCTCGTGCTGGTGGACGCCGTTGTCACCGACAAAAAGGGCAATTACATCCACGACCTCACCAAGAAGGATTTCCGCGTCTTCGAAGACGGCGATGAACAGGAACTGAAGAGCTTTTCTTTTCAGGCGGATCCGAACTCGCCCCTCAGCGGGCAGAGCCAGTACATGGTCCTGTTTTTTGATAACTCTTCGATGAATATGGGCGACCAGATGGTGGCCCGCAAGGCGGCTACGCAGTTCATCGACTCCAATGCCGGTCCCAAACGGTATATGGCCGTCGTGAATTTTGGCGGCTCCATGCAGATCGCACAGAACTTCACCACCGACGCCGACCGTTTGAAGAAAGTAGCCCAGGGGTTATCCCTGCCGCACATGACCATGGGCGGCGCCGGCCTCCAACTCGATCCCATGGGAGATGACTTTACCGCGCGCTCTGAGGTGCTGGCGATCCGGGCCCTGGCGCGCGGCATGTCTTCCGTCCCCGGACGCAAGATTCTGGTCTTCTTAACCGCTGGTTTCCCGCTCTATCAGAGCATGATTTCAGAAGTCACCGCGGCCGTGGATGCCTGCAACAAAGCCAATGTCGCCATCTACCCCATTGATGTTCGAGGACTCGTAGCGGGTGGCGCTTCCTTGTATAACCCTAATCCTGCGATGTTGCTAGCCAGTCGGGACCCCCAAACCACCGCATCTCTCATCGCTCGATTGCTTACCAACGGCTTGTTCCAACACGGCGGTGGCACGGGTGGTGGCGGTGGCGGAGGTACAGGTGGTGGCGGGGGACACGGTGGTGGAACCGGCGGCGGGACCGGGGGCGGAACCGGGGGAGGCGGACATGGTGGCTCAGGCGGAACAGGTTCGGGCGGCGGCCGCGGTGGCACGGGCGGGGGCGGGGTCGCTCCCAACAACGGTATCTTCAGGCCAAACGCCAATAACCCGCTCTTCAACCCGAGAACTCTACTCAACCTTCCCGATACCTTCACCAACCAAAGCGTGATGCACCTGCTGGCGGATGGCACCGGCGGCTTTGTCATCTACAACACCAATGACTTGCTCAGTGGCTTACAGAAGATCGCCTCTGAGCAAAACGAATACTACCTGGTTGGTTACACGCCCGCCGAGTCACGATCCGGCTCCTGCCACACGTTGAAGGTCAAGGTGGATCGCGCCGGCGCCACCGTTCGCGCGCGTTCCGGTTATTGCAACGTCAAGCCCGTCGACCTCCTCTCCGGCACTCTCGAAGAAAAGGACCTGGAAGCCAGAGCCGCTGGCGGCGAAGCCGGAAGCGTCAAGGCCACGATGTTGACGCCATACTTCTACACGTCGCCGAACACCGCCCGCGTCGATGTCGCCATTGAGATGCCCGGCGATGCCCTGGCTTTCGTCAAACAGAAGGGCAAATTGTATTCAGTGATGAATGTCCTGGGCATCGCTTACAAGGCCGATGGTTCCGTGGCGGCGCGCTTTAGCGACAAAATGGATGTCGGCGCGGACGACAAGAAAGCCGCTCAGAACTTCCAATCCGAGCCGCTTCACTATGAGAACCAGTTTGAAATCGCACCGGGCAAGTACACGCTCAAAGTTGTCTTCAAGTCCGGTGACCAAAGCTTCGGGAAACTTGAAACGCCATTAGTGGTCGATCCTTACGATGGCAAGGCCTTCGCGGTCAGCGGAGTCGCACTCAGCCACAACGTGAAACCCGTCAGCCAGGTCGATTTCGATCGCGACCAGGCATTGCTCGAAGGCAAGACTCCGCTGGTCTTCCAGGGCATGCAAATCACGCCAACGGGGTTGAGCCGGTTCAAAAAGGGCAGCGCCGTGGTCGCTTATGTCGAAGTCTACGACCCTGTGCTGCTCACTCCCAAGCCCCCCGCCATCGGAGTCCAGGTGCGCCTGATTGACCGCAAAACGGGGCAGCAAAAGGAAGACACCGGATTGGTAAACATGGCCAAGGCGATCCAGCCCGGCAGTTCCATCGTCCCGGTTGGCCTACGTCTGCCTACGGACAAGCTCGACGCCGGATCTTACCGTCTGGAACTGACGGCGATGGACTCAGCGGGCCAAAAGACCAGCGTGCGCTCCGCCGACTTCGATTTGGAATAGCGTAGTGCGCTTGGACCAAGGCTGTCCGCTGTGCACTAGCCGCGCTGATTCCTCACGCCAGGCGGATTGGGTGTCGAACACCGCCCAGAATGCAAAAGCTCCCTCCAGCGTTTTCCGCCAGAGGGAGCTTTTATCAAAAGAAATTTCAGAACGAGGCGCGCAGATGAGCTTAACGGGTCATCCGCAATTCAGGATGTTCATGCTCCTGAAGCTTCCGGCCCTCATGGAGGACCTTGGAACTCCGGCCCAGTTTCTTCGGCGCCTGAGGTCTGGTCTTGTGTCTTTGATTGCTCTGTTTATTAGTTTGGTTTTTGGTGTTCATACGTGGAACTCCTTCCACCAGTAGGATACCGTATTCCACGTGACAGGAACATAACCATTCCGTGTACTTTGTGCCTTTTGCAAACACTGCACAATCCTGCACAACCCAGCCGACTAACTCATTGAAAACAAAGCACCGCCCGGCCCGGCGTACAACCGGCCCAGACAAAGTAGTATTGTTTCCAAATGTACCTGGCGCTGAATAGTCAACTCACCACCGGCCGTGTCCCCTGGCCGGATTTCGCCCGCCTCGCCGCCAAAGTCGGATTCCGCGGCGTCGACGTCATGCTCGGCAGCGCCTTCAAGCAAGGTGTCCCCGCCACCAATACCCTTTTGGACGATCTCCGCCTGCGCCCCGCCATGATCGATTTCCCGGTCGAGTTCCGCAAGGACGAAGCCACCTTCCGCGAATCCCTCACCCACCTCGAAGAAGCCGCCCAGTTTGCCGCCGCCATCGACTGCCCGCGCATGATGACCTACCTCATGCCCTCCAGCGACACGCCCAAAAAGGAATTGCGCGCTCTTTATAAAGATCGCTTCCAGCGCAGCGCCGATATCCTGGCGCGCTCCCACGTCCGCCTCGGGCTTGAATTCCTAGGCCCGCTCCACCTGCGGCGCATGTTCAAATACGAGTTCATCTGGCAAATGCCGGAAATGCTCGAATTCGCCAAAGAGTGCGGTTCCAACGTCGGGCTCACGCTCGATACCTGGCACTGGCACTTCGCGGACGGAACCACGCACGACATCATCGCCGCCGGAAAGGACCGCATCGTCACCGTTCATTTCAACGATGCGCCGGACCTGCCGCCCGATCAGATCCGCGACAACGAACGGCTGATGCCCGGCGAAGGCGTCATCGATCTCACCGGCTTCCTGCACGCACTCAAGAAGATCGGCTACGAAGACGCCCTCAGCGTCGAAGTCTTTGGCCACGGCCTCAAGGACATGACTCCGGAACAGGGCGCGCGCATGGGCCTGCGCACCGGCCGCTCCGCGTTGGAGCAGGCCGGTATCGTCGAGAGCTAAGCCACAGGATGCTTCCAAGGCGCCCGATAAGGCCGCGCCAGCCGCTGATTCGCCTCCGCATCACCGGCAATCTGCCCAGCCGCCTGATCCCAAACCAAAGTCCGCCCTAAGTCCATCGACAAGTTCGCCAAAATACAACTCGACGTCGAAATATAGCCCTGCTCGATATCCGCCACCGGCTTCGATCGCGCATCAATCGACGCCAGCAAATTCTTCATGTGATAGCGAATCGCCGGCGCTACATGCCGCTCCAGATCCTTCTCCGTCCGGTCCTCCGGGAACTGCTCATACTCATAAGTCACATCCTTATGTATCGCCGCGCCGCCCGAAGCCGGTGTGAAATCGTAGGAATATACGCTCGCCTTCAACGTCCCCTTATCCCCATAAAACGTCGCGCCCCAATCGTATTTCGGATCGGGCGACTGTCCCCATGACCGGTGCTGCCACACCACCTTCACGTCGCCAAAATCGAAGGTCGCGCTCTGCGTGTCGGAGATATTCGCCTTACTGGCCTTATCCACCAGAATTCCGCCCGAAGAGGAAACGCTCCTGGGCCAGCCCAGGTCCATCATCCAGCGCGTCATATCCAGCATGTGTACGCACATGTCGCCCACAATGCCGTTGCCATACTCCATGAACGCACGCCACCCGCGCGGATGCACCCATTGGTTGTATGGACGCATGGGCGCGGGGCCGGTCCACATCTCGTAATCCAGATTCGGCGGCGGCGCCATATCCGGCGGGTTCCCCGACGCGCGCATATGGTAATAGCAATAGATCTCCACCAGGCCGATCTTGCCCAGTTTGCCTTCGCGAATAATCTGGTCGCGCGCTTCCACCAGATGCGGCGTGCTGCGTCGCTGCGTCCCGATCTGGACTACGCGATTGTGCTCGCGCGCCGCCGCCAGCATGGCCTGCCCTTCGCGAATATCGGCGCTGATGGGTTTCTGGCAATACAAATCCGCGCCGGATTTCACCGCTTCAATCATTGTGAGCGCGTGCCAGTGATCGGGCGTCGCGATCAGAACAATATCCAGGTCGCGCTCCTTCAGCATCGCCCGGTAGTCGCTGTAAGTGCGCGGGCGTTTCCTCGATACCTGCCGCGTGGCCGTCATATCGGCGGCATCGGCCAGCATCTTGCTATCCACGTCGCAAAGCGAAACCACCTCCACCGGCGCAACCTGGATCAGCCGGAACAAATCCGCTTTGCCGTACCACCCGCAGCCGATCAACCCCACACGCCGCGGTTTCTGATCGGCATACAAAGCGGAACCCGCGAACGCGGCCGCGGTTGATTTCAAAAATTGACGCCTTTGCATATTGAACAAAAGTATATGCGAGATCTGCCACAGTGTGTTCAGTGCTGCCAGAGTTTACGTTCGAAGGAGACTTGCCGGTAGGCGTACATCGCGTGACATTGCAGGAGTCTCGCACGCGCTTCGGCCGCGAGGCACTGCTCGTTGGGTTTCGTTACCAACAGACCGGCGCCTGGCGATATCGATATCCTCCTCATCATGGCCGAAGACTTCGAGTTGGAAGAGGTCGCTGCGCCTTTGCGGGGGTTCTCGACTCTGTGGGGGCGAAGCTGATGTTCGAGGCCGATGTCTTTTCGGCTCTATTTTCTCCTTGAGATTCAGCAGCGCGAACAACAGATCCTCGAGTATTTGACAAGCGATGTGCGCGAGGATTTCCCGTGGCTTTCCGAGGTACTCACTGAGACGTATCGCGAGATCCGGGATGGCGATTTCAAAGTTACGCAGAGGGCGATAGACCGCCTGCGTCGCCTGACTCGCGACCTCGGCCGTCGAGACTTCATATTTGAATTAGCACCTTCGAAAGAGCTGCACATGATGGCGATGGAAATGCCGAGAATGCTTGACCATTTCTTGCATCGCTTCGAGATGCGAAGGTCAAGGCCGCCCGACGACGCTGCGGGTGAGACCGCTGCTGCTGCCGAGTCCGCGAAACCGTGAGGGATTTCCCGTTACTGAAATAAACTTCTAAAAGAGCTGACTGAATCCATCAACCGGATTCCCCTAACACCAGCTCTAAAACCCCAAAGCTCTAAAATCAGATATGGCCTTCGATTCCCACTCCATCCTCGCGCTCGAAAGCCGGCGCGCCGTCGAAATGGAGAAGCTCATCACCAATCAAGGTGGTAAGGCCTTCGTCGCGCCCTCTATGCGCGAAGTCCCGCTCGAATCCAATACCGAAGCCTTCGATTTCGCCGAAAAGCTCTTCGCCGGACAATTCGATCTCATCATCCTGCTCACCGGCGTTGGCACGCGCTATCTCGACAAGGTCATCGCCGCGCGCTACGAACCCGGTAAATTCGCCGAGGCTCTGCGCAAGCTTCCCGTCATCGTTCGCGGTCCCAAGCCCCTGGCCGCCTGCCGTGAGATGAACGTCCCCGTTGCCGGCATCGCGCCCGAACCCAATACGTGGCGTGAGCTCCTCACCGTACTCGAAGCCCGCAACGAAAAACGCATCGCCGTGCAGGAATATGGCAAGACCAACCCGGAACTCATCGCCGCCCTCGAAGCCCGCGGCGGTGAAGTCACCCGTGTGCCCGTCTATCAATGGGAAATGCCGGAAGACACCGGCCCGCTGCGCGAAGCCGTTCGCCGCCTCGCCGCCAAAGAGTTTGACGCGGTCCTTTTCACAACCTCCGTTCAGGCCGACCACTTAATGGAGATCGCAGAGCAGGATCACCTCGTCGGTTCTATGCGGGAAGGGCTGGACAACGCCGTGATCGCATCCATCGGCCCCACCACTACCGAGGCGCTCAACGCTCACGGGTTGCAGCCCGATTTCGAACCGGCGCATCCCAAAATGGGCATCATGGTTTTTGAACTCGCGCGCGACTTCCACAATCTCCGCGAAAAGAAATCCCGGAGCCGTTTGTGAAGTACGCCGGCCTCGGCTTCCTCATCCCCTGCAGCATCGCGGTCGGCTACTTCATGGGCTATGTGCTCGACCGTCTTTTTCACACCAACTTTCTCTACATCGTCTTTCTGCTAATCGGCGCCGCGGCTGGACTCTACGCCATGGTTCGAGAGGCAAGCGCGGGAACCAAATCCTGATGGAGTTTCAGTTCAACCGCGTTCCCCGTTTGATCGTATTCGTCGGAGTCGCGGGAGCCATCTACTGCCTCTTCACGAGAGGCCCAATGGCGGCCCTGATCTGCGCATTAGGCGCGGCCGGCTCCTGGTGGAATTACCGCCATCTGGTCCGCACCACAGGCTGGATTGTCACCGCCGCGGCACAAGGCGGCCCCGCCACAGGCACGTTCCGGCTGGTCGGCGGAATCTTCCTCCGCTTCGCCATCGTCGCCGGAGGCGCGCTTGCTATACTCGAATATTCCAGAAACAGTCTGATCCCGCTTTTCCTGGGGCTGTTTGCGTCCTTCATCGGAGTCGGCCTGGAAATCGTTTACGAACTTGTATGGAAAAAACCCACGAACTCTGGTTAACCCAGCTCTTCAATAACCACCTTGCCGGTTTAGGCAACGCCATCCTGACTCTCTTCCGTGTCATCCCGGGTAACCCCGCACGGCCGTGGGAGAACTTCATCGTGATGCAGTTGATGGTGGTCACGCTGATCGTGGTGCTGTTTGCCTACCTGCGGTCACAGCTATCGGTGGAATCGCCCGGCAAACTGCAGTTGACCTTTGAAGCCATCTATGGGTTTTTCGTCAATCAGACAAGGGAATACATTCAGCACGGCGAGAAACATATCCCAATCTTCGGCACCCTATTTATCTTTATTCTGTTTTCCAATTTGATCGGGATTATCCCCGGTCTCGAATCGCCCACCCAGATCGTCTACGTTCCCTGCGGTTGCGCCATGCTGGCCGTGCTCTACTACAACATTCAAGGGATCTACGAGCACCGTCACCGGTACATCAAGCAATTTTTGGGACCCATCTGGTGGCTGGCCCCGTTCCTGTTCTTTATTGAACTGGCCACCCACATGTCCCGGCCCTTGTCTCTTACTGTTCGCCTCTATGCCAACATGCTGGCCGGCGAGAAACTGACCGTCATTTTTCTAAGCCTCACTTACTTCGTCGGCCCGACGATCTTCATGGGGCTGCACGCCTTTGTCTCCTTAGTGCAGGCTTATGTATTCGCCATGCTGGCCACGGTATATGTCGCGGCCGCCGTCTCGCATGAGGCGCATTAACCAACAAGCTTTCCGCTTCTCTGTGTGAGGCTCTCATCCCCCAGGGTGAACAGCAACCACCTCCAGAAAGCAATTCATGAAAGAAGGAGTAATTAACGAATGAAGTTGAAAATGATGTTACTGATGCTGGCTCTGTTCTTCCTCGCGACGCCGATTTTCGCGCAGGGCACGGGCGGCGGCACATTCGCCACCCATGAGGATTACGTGGTTCTCTCCGCGGGCTTATCCATGGGGATCGCCTGCGGCCTCGCCGCCATGGGTCAAGGCCGCGCGGTGCAGGGCGCCGTGGAAGGCATTGCCCGTAACCCCGGAGCCGTGGGCGCCATTCAGGGCGCCATGATTCTGGGACTCGCCTTCATGGAATCGCTGGCTCTGTTCACGCTGGTGATCGTTTTCCTGAAAGTTAAGTAACTCCTTCCGCAATCTGCTACAGTAGGGCAAAGAAAAGGCGAACATGAATCTTTCTTTGCCCTTCCCTGACTCCCCTCGCGACCTCGTCACCCGCCACAAACAAGATCACGAACAGTCCCTCGACGCCGTCCTCCGTTACTTCACCGGATTGACCACGCGCGACGAATCCCCCGTCCGAGCCATTCGTCACGAGCCTGCCCGCCTGGCTTCCTTCGCGCCCATTCCTGACTCAATCGACCCGAAGCTGACGAACGTCCTCAAAACCCGTGGCATCGCCCAGCTCTACTCCCATCAGGCCGAGGCCTTCCAGCGCCTGTCCGAAGGGCGCGACGTAGTAATCGTTACTCCAACAGCCAGCGGCAAGACTCTCTGTTACAACCTGCCCGTTCTCAATACGCTGCTGGCGGACCCCACCGCCCGCGTCCTGTACTTATTCCCCACTAAGGCGCTGGCCGAAGATCAACTCCACGAACTCCACACCCTGGTGGAGGAAATGGGCTCCGATCTTTGCGTCCACACCTTCGACGGCGATACTCCGCAAGACGCTCGCAAGGCCATTCGCCAGCGTGCCAACGTGGTGCTCACGAATCCGGACATGCTGCACGCCGGCATTCTTCCGCATCACACCAAGTGGGTGCGCTTGTTTGAGAACCTGCGGTACATCGTGATCGATGAGCTGCATTCCTATCGAGGCGTATTCGGCAGTCATCTGGCTAACGTTTTGCGCCGCCTGAAGCGCCTGTGCGACTTTTATGGCGCTAAGCCGCAGTTCATCTGTTGCTCGGCCACCATTGCGAACCCTAGCGAGCTGGCTCAGGCTCTCACCGGTCACACCTTCCATCTAATCGATCGCAACGGCGCTCCGGCGGGCGAGCGCTACATGATCTTCTACAACCCGCCCGTGGTGAATCGACAGCTTGGCATCCGCCGCAGTTACATCAACGAGACACGGCGCATCGCGATGGAGTTCCTGGACCACGGCCAGCAAACCCTGGTCTTCGCCAATAACCGACTCGCCACAGAAGTGTTGGTCACTTACCTGAAGGACGCGTGTGACCGCGGACGCATCCCCACGGAAACGGTGCGCGGTTATCGCGGCGGTTATCTCCCGCGTGAGCGCCGTGAAATCGAGCAGCGCCTGCGCGCTGGAGATATCCGCGCCGTAGTGGCCACCAACGCGCTCGAACTAGGTATCGACATTGGTTCACTTGACGCCGTAGTGATGGCCGGATATCCCGGCACGATCGCCTCCACCTGGCAGCGGGCGGGACGCGCCGGAAGGCGTCAATCGGCGTCTGCGTCCGTGCTCGTGGCATCCAGCGCGCCGCTTGACCAGTATGTGGTGGAGCATCCCGAATACTTCTTCACCAGTTCGCCCGAACATGCGTATATCAATCCCGATAACCTCGAAATCCTTCTCAGTCATCTGAAGTGCGCTGCCTTCGAACTTCCTATCGAAGACGGAGAGTCATTCGGCCCGCATGAAACACGTGACACGGGTGAGTTATGCCGATTTTTGGAGGAAGGCAAGTTCCTGCATCATTCCGGCAATGCCTGGCATTGGACTTCGGAGACTTACCCGGCCGACGCCGTCAGCCTGCGCGCTGTCAGCAGCGATAACTTCGTCGTCATTGATATCTCGAATGAGTCCAAGGTAATCGCGGATGTTTCTTTCACCACCGCGTTGACCACGCTCCATGAGAAGGCTATCTATCTTCACGAAGCCCGCCAGTATCATGTCGAGCGCTTCGACTATGACGAGCGCAAGGCTTACGTAAAGCGCGTGGATTGCGATTACTACACGGACGCGATCGATTACACCCAGGTCGCGGAACTGGCCCGCTTCGAAACAGCACAAATCGGTCCGGCGCTGCGCGTCAACGGCGATGTGCGCGTCAACCGGCAGATTGTGGGGTTCAAGAAGATCAAGTTCTACACCCTCGAAAACGTCGGAGCGGGGAAGCTGCAGATGCCGGAGCAGGAGATGCATACCACGGCCTTCTGGCTGCATTGGCCGGATGAAGTGTTGACTAAGGAAGAGAAGGAGGGACTCGCAGGACTTGCCAACGCGCTGCGCACCATCGCGTCCCTGCTCCTGATGTGCGACCCGCGTGACCTGGGCGTGGCGGTGAACGACGCGACGCTGTTCCTTTACGACACCTACCCGGGCGGAGTCGGGCAAAGCGTTCCGCTCTACCGCATGGCCGACGATTTAATCCGCCGGACTATCGAACTCATCGCGGGCTGCCCGTGTGAATCGGGATGTCCCATCTGCGTGGGACCAGTGGGCGAGATCGCTGAGCATGGAAAGGAGATCGCTCTTCGGTTGGCCGAGGCGCTGGTGGCAGCCGGATAAAACGGGCGTGGTCAGCCGGTTTGCCGCGAGGGTGAAGAATTGCAAACCTACCCCTTCAACGTCTCCAGAAACGTCCTAACATGACCACGGAGCGCAGCGGCGAGTCGTCTGAAGCTCAAGTCCTCAGACGGTTGCGTGATCTCAGTCGGTTTGGCGTTTGTAGCTATCAGGAAGCACGCCGAGCTGTAGACACGCTCCAGCACCAGGCGCCTACAAAGCAACTCGTAGCGCGCGCTGTACGAAGCATTCTCGAATGCCGGATCGACCTTGAAGTATGGCTCCTTGTTTCGCACGGGGCTTCTTACATCGGCGCAGTCTTCCAGTAGGAAGAAGTACCCGATGAACGGAGCCGGGGAGTTTCCGAATCGGCCTTCGCGATAGGCGGTCCAGATGTCAGATGCGCTTCCAATCGCCTCTTCGGAACGGTTGAATATCCGCGACCAGCACCTCCATAGCGCCCATTTGTGCGCCACCCGTGACCTCGCTCCTCGCGCCGGCGTCAATCTTGCCGCCGTCGATCTGTTTCTCTTTGTTTTTCGCTCGGGTGTCCCAATAGCTTTGGACTGCTTCTCGCAATCTACCCTCAATGTCCAAGCGCCGCCTCCATCTCGCTTTTATCGATTCCGTACGCTGCCAGTGCGGCTGCGTTGGCAAGTTGTCTGTCCCGTGCGCGAAACGCTCGAACTAGGTCGTTCGCGAGGTGCTTGGAAACAGCTTTCTGATCAGGGACGCGAATTCGGCGCAGATACTGAGCTTGGAATCGGAGGTATCCACCTCGCATGCGCAGTCCGTAAGATTCTATAAAGAACTGGCCAATGGCCGACATCAGCAGGCCACCTAGCACCTCAAGATCCCATTCATCCGATTGAACGAAGTATAGGTTGTGGTGCGGATAGGTTGTGCCAGTATCCAGTACCGGATCTAGCACGCTCTTGATGTCTGCGATATAGAGCTTCGGCGTGTCTGTAAGATCATGCGCGACGCGATCAATCGTCCTATACCATCCGCGAACATTGTTGGTAGCTGTGTGGCGTTTCTTGAGAGCCGCTTGATGCCTCTCGAAGTATGCCCGCAGCTTGGGAAATTGTTCCAATTTCACCAGGCCGTCACCGTTCCAGGGATCAACCAAATAGTGACCAGACCACCTCATGGCGCCTTCCAGAATATCTGCGGCGAGCCCCAGTTTGAGGAGTCGTGACGGCTCTACCAGGTCTGGGTCCTTGGTTATAAAGACGCTATCGTTGCCGGTTGCTACGCCAATGCCGACTCTTGCGCTCGTTTCGAGCCTCGGGAAACGATCTTCCAGCTTGCGAAGTAGTGCCAGTTGCCCCGGAGAGTGGCATGGCCATGGGTCCGTTCCTGTGAACCACGTTTGGACGAGCGCCGCTGTGAAACCGGTCGGTAGCGCCGGAGTGTCACCTCCAGCGGTTGCCAGCAACATTCCAGCCAGGGCGCGCGGGGGTGTACCATCAACTCCGCGTCTGGCGCTTGCCACTACGGTTGATCCCTGCCGTTGGCGGCGGATCACCGTGATAGCCGGATACGCGTCCACCTCTTCATGAAAGGCGTCGGCATCGTGCATTTCGATGACAACGTCGACGGCGAATGCTCCCGTCACCAGTTCGCGAAGTTCGCCGCCGTACTGGTTGCGCATCCAGCGGTCGGCACAGATGAATGCGCAAGTGCCGGCCTCCCGAAG
>Ga0326727_10020881_pt1 | contig 12939 bp, 5 predicted proteins | sample MB2enrmetagenome_FD_207643 | JGI IMG/M metagenome (GOLD analysis project Ga0326727, IMG submission 207643) | Lab enriched peat soil microbial communities from McLean, Ithaca, NY, United States - MB29MY | ecosystem: Environmental > Terrestrial > Soil > Wetlands > Peat | place: USA: New York...
AGCTCTGGGGCAGGCCCACAGCGTTGGCCACCGGGTTCACCGCAGTGTTGATGGTGTTGTCCGGGCCTGGGCAGACCACCCAGATGGGGGTGTTGTTGGTCTGGCCGTTCGCATCGTAGCCGAAGATGTAGTACTTGCCGCCCCAGGGATTGGCCTTGTCGGCCACGTCCCAGCCCAGGTACGGGCCCTTCCAGCTGAACTCGGCGCCGGCGGTGGTGCCCCAGAGCTGGTTGTCCTGGGCAGCCGTGGCCAGGGTGACCGAGGCGACGCCGCCGGTCATGCCAGCGAACAGCTGCAGGAAGGTCTGGTTGTTGCCCAGGGCGGGGGCGTTGGTGGCGGCGGTGCCGGTGGGGCTGCCCCAGATGGCGTCGCCGACGCCGGTGGCGCCGGTGCCGGAGGCGGCGTGGGGCCGGGCCCCCAGGTCCTTGTACTGGGCCGCCACGGCGGCGGCGATCACCTGCACGTCGTTCTTGGCCCGGGCGGTCTGGGAGTCGCCGATGTTCTTGATGACCAGCGGCACGATGATGCCGGACAGGATGGCGACCACCGCGATGGCCACAGCCGCTTCGATCAGGGTGAAGCCTTGTTCTCTTTTCATGGTGACCGCCTCAGGTAGGGCCGCAGGGCCGAAAGGGGAATTGGGGATGGGCAGGAACGGCTGGGTAGTTTCCGGTGGGCAAGAACGGCCGGGCGACCGGAGCGCAAACCCCCCTCCGGCCCGGAGGCCGAAACCGTCCTGAACTGTCCTTTCGGGGTAGAACTGACCCCCTGGTAGGCACCCCGGACGGTGGAGAGGAGGCCTGATGGTGCATTCGAGAATCTAGATCGGCATCCGTTGCAGCTTTCATGAAAAAAAGTTTGGCAAATTCCGGCCAGCGTCCCAGGGGGCGGCGCAAGGTGACCAGCGGCTGGCATTTCTCGCCGGACTCCGGTAGCATGGAAACCTGCCTCGGCAGCCCGCGCGGGCGTAATTCAGTGGTAGAATGTCAGCTTCCCAAGCTGAACGTCGACGGTTCGATCCCGTTCGCCCGCTCCAACGCAAATCCCTGACACCACTTGGTTTCGGGGATTTTTGCAATCACCCGATCAGGTCCGGGCCAGAGGCTGAACTCGACTTTACGCCCGCGGTTCAGGTCTACACTGTCCTTCCTTTTGGCCGCAAGGAAGCCATCGTCGCATTCAATTCAGCGCAGGGGATTGGCAACCGTTCCGCTTCCTGCCTGATTCTTTTAGCCCAACTGGAGCCGCGGGAAATAGCATCCTCGGCAGCCAAGGAGAGATTGCCGGGCCATTCGCGCTCCAAGTGGGACATGAGGAGGGCCGATTGGAGGCGATCCTTGTGGGCTTTCAGGGCGGATTGCGGTCCGCGGTTGCTGGCCACCAGGAGCTTGTGGACTGCGAAACGCGCGGGTTCCGGCACCCTGACGAGGACCGCCGTGTTGCCGACAATCACGGCATCCATCGTCCTTTCCAGCAGGTAATCCATGAAGGGCAGGGGCTGCGCATAGGCGCCCAGCCTGGGAATTTCGATCGGATTGTCCAGGTTGGCCCCCATGGTGGCGGTCACCAGATCGATGCGCCAATCGGCCCCCGGAATGTTGTAGCTGGTGGCCTTTGATTCCCTATGCTTCAGGGACAGGCGCATGCTCGGCACAAAGCCCATTTCCAGCGCTTCGATGACGCGGGGAATGCTGGCCATGGTCTGGGGGGTTTGCGGGATGCCCAGGTCGATCCGCTTGGCGAAGGCGCTGAAATCGATGTCCGTGGTCTTGAGGCCGGATGGCCAGCGGACCCCCAAGCTGGTTCCAATGGCTGCGAAGGCGTGCGTCCCAACCAGGATGCCGCCCAGCCGAAAGACCCCGGCCTCGGCGAACCCACGGATGATCCGCGTCGAATCCGTGTCGGTGGCGGTCAGGTCCCCGCCCCTGAGCATCGCGGATAGCCGCCTGATCCGATCGGCGCGTGCCTCCGCATCCGGACGGCCAGCTTGGTAGGACTTCATAATGGCGCGGGTCTTGTCGTCGTCCGGCCCTATGTAGAAATCCTTTACGTTGGACCCGACGCCTCCGGTGGTTCGGAAATACCAGTAGAGGCCATCCCCCCGCTCCCGGGCCGTAAAAGTCCCCTTGAGGTCTGAAAAGGATTTCACGAATTCGGCGGTCCGCATGTGCTCCAGAAGTTCCGCCAAGAGCGTCTGGGTTTCCATCGACAGGCGGGTGACTCGCAGGTTCGTCTGCGCATGTTCGCGGGTCCCAGCGTCTGGCGGACCCTCCCCGGTCGGCGTGCCGCCCCCCCAGTGACGCTTCGACTCATTGTCCGGCACGGCCACTCCCTTGACGTTTGCCACAAGTTCTTCAAGCTTTTTGTGGCAATACGAATCTAGATCCATTGCCACAAAAAAGCAATGGGTTTTGTGGCAATGGGAAAGCCCAGCGCTTGGATTGAATCCATGGATGGCCTTTTACGCCCGCTTTACGCCCGCACTGTGTTCAATAGCTCTTCACCTTTCCGGCCATCAGAATCAGAAGTCTTTGAAAACCTTGGTAAAACGCAAAAGCTAGTGGGGGTGATCTTGACGCGAGGCATTTTCCCAAGCTGAACGTCGACGGTTCGATCCCGTTCGCCCGCTCCAGACAGAACCCCCGCAACCATCAGGTTCCGGGGGTCCTGCTTTGCCTGGTGTTGATTAACGCAGCATTGTGCCTTGGCCGAAAAGGACATTGGATGCCTTCGTCCTCCCATGTCCAGCCTGTCTGAATCCTCCGCGCCAGGCTCCGGCCCCCTGCCGGAGCCTGCGGAGACCAGTGCCGGGCAACCATCGGGCCGGCACTGGCGCTGGCTGCCCTGGCTGGTGCTGGCCCTGCTGGGCGCGGCCGGCGGCTTGGCCTGGTGGATGGCGGCCCGGACCGACCGGGAGATGCGCCAGGACCTGCTGCAACAGGCCAGCCTGGTCGCCCAGTCGGCCAACGTCGACCGGATCAAGGCCCTGGCGGGCGCCGAGAGCGATCTGGGCAATCCGGCCTACCAGGTGGTGAAGGCGCAGTTCTCCGCCCTCAAACGGGCCAATCCCGGATGCCGGTTCATCTACCTCATGGGACGCAAGCCGGACGGCACGGTGCTGTTCTTCCTGGACAGCGAGCCGGCCGATTCGCCGGACTGCTCGCCGCCGGGCCAGGTCTATGCCGAGGCGCCGGAGCAGGCGCGCCGGGCCTTCTTCGCCAGCGGCGGCACCACGGCCGGGCCGTACACCGACCGCTGGGGCACCTGGGTGTCCGCCTTCGCTCCGGTGCGCGAGGCCGGCGCCGACAGCACCCTGGCGGTGCTGGGCCTGGACATCGACGCCCGGCAATGGCACGCGGCGCTGGTGCGCGCCGCCCTGCCGCCGGTGCTGCTGGGGCTGGCGCTGGCCGCCGTGCTGCTGGCCTGGGCCTGGGCGCGGACCCGGCTGCGCCGAGGTGCCGGCCCCCGAGGTTTCCTGGGCCGGAACCTGGATCCGCTGCTCATCGCCACGCTGGGGTTGACCCTGACCCTGTCCGCCGCCTGGATGATCCAGGCGCGGGAAATCCGCGCCCGTGCCGCGGCCTTCGACCAGGTGGCGGCGGGCCGGCTGGAGGCGGTCACGCGCACGCTGCACGCCCTGCGGGACGTGGAGCTGGAGGGACTGGGACGGTTCCTGGAGGGCAGGACGGCCACGACCCCCGACGCGTTCCGGGACTTCACCGGCTTCCTGGACCGGAACCAGTCGATCCAGGCCTGGGAGATGATCTCGGTCGTGCCGGCCGCGGACCAGGCCCGGTTCGAGGCGCGGATGCGCGCGCAGGGGCAGGCCGGCTTCCGCATCTGGGAGAAGGACGGCCAGGGCCGCCCGGTTCCGGCCGCCGGGCGCGAGGTGTACTATCCGGTCACCCTGGTGACCCCCCTCGAGGGCAACAGGCAGGCCCTGGGGTTCGATCTGGGCTCCGAGCCGGTCCGCCGCGCCGCCCTCGAGGCGTCGGTCCGCACCGGCTTCATGACCGCCACCGAACCGGTCACGCTGGTGCAGGAGCGCTCCACCCAGGCCGGGATGCTCGTCTACCGCCCGGCCTTCAGCGCGGACGCCGGCCGCCGCCCGCGCCTGTTCGCCCTGGCGGTGCTGCGCATGGGCAGCCTGCTGCAGAACGTGCACTCGGACGCCGCCATGCCGCTGGGCCTGACCCTCCTGGGCGGCGACGGCCAGCAGCGGCTGCTGGCGTCGACCCGGGGCCCGGACGATCCCGTCTCCCCCCGGCTCTCCCTGTCGCGGCCGGTGTTCGCCTTCGGCAAGGCCTTCAGCGTGACCGCCTATGCCGACCGCCAGTTCCTGCGCCAGTGGCCGCTGCGGGCCGGGTGGATCACCCTGCTGGTGGGCTCGCTGCTCACCACCGCCCTCGCCCTGGTGGTGCAGATGACCTCCCGCCGCCGGGAAGTGCTGGAAGGCCTGGTCGCCGAGCGGACCCGGGCCTTGCAGGAAAGCGAGACCCTGCAGCGGACCCTGCTGACCAACCTGCCGGTGGGCGTCACCATCGTCGACCCGGTCAGCCGGGTCATCGAGCAGGTCAATGACCACGCGGCCGGCCTGTTCGGAGCCCCGGTGGGCCAGCTGCTGGGACGCCGCTGCCACGCGTTCCTCTGCCCGGCCCAGGAAGGCGCCTGCCCGGTCTGCGACCTGCACCAGGAGGTGGACAAGTCGGAGCGGGCGATGCTGCGCTGGGACGGCAGCCGGGTGCCGATCCTGAAGACGGTGAAGCGGGTGCGGCTGGGCGGCCAGGAGAAGCTGCTGGAATGCTTCCTGGACATCTCCGAGCGCAAGCGGGCCGAGCAGGCCATGGCCTCGGCGACCGAGCGCCTGTCCCTGGCGACCCGGGTCAGCGGCGTGGGGGTCTGGGACCTGGACCTGGTGCGCAAGCGCGCGGTGGTGGACGAGCAGATGAACCGCCTCTACGGCATCGCGCCCGGAGCCGAGGTGGACAGCTTCGCCGACTGGCAGAGCAGCGTCCACCCGGAGGACGCACCCCGGATGGAGGAGGCGCACCGGCTGGCCCTGGCCGGCGAGCGGGAGCTGGACACGGAATTCCGCATCCTCTGGCCCGACGGCAGCGTCCACAACATCCGCGCCATCGCCAGCGTGCGCCGGGACGCCTCGGGCTGCCCGGTGCGCATGATCGGCACCAACTGGGACATCACCGGCCAGAAGCAGCTGGAGGACCAGCTGCGGGCCAGCCGGGACGAGGCCTTCGCCGCCGTGCGCGCCCGCTCCCAGTTCCTGGCCAACATGAGCCACGAGATCCGCACGCCCATGAACGGTCTGCTGGGCATGGCGGAGCTGCTGGCCGCGACCGAGCTCACCCCCGAGCAGCGCGACTACGTGGAGACCATCAACCGCTCCGGCGACGGCCTGCTCTCCCTGCTCAACGACATCCTCGACTTCTCCAAGATGGAGGCGGGCCAGCTGGTCCTGGAGCGGGTGTCGTTCAGCCTGGAGCACCTGGTCTACGACATCGCCGAACTGTTCCGCGCCCGGGTGGAGGGCAAGCCCATCGAGCTGCTGGTGGACTTCGATCCCGCCAACCCGCGCCAGGTCGTGGGGGATCCCGGACGGCTGCGCCAGATCCTCTGCAACCTGGTGAGCAACGCGGTGAAGTTCACCCAGCAGGGCTACGTGCTCCTCGGCGTCCGCTCCGCGGTGATCGAGGGCGAACGGGTGCAGCTGGCCGTGTCGGTGCAGGACACCGGGATCGGCATTCCCGCGGACAAGCAGGGCCTGCTGTTCCAGCCCTTCACCCAGGCCGACGCCACCACCGCCCGGCGCTTCGGCGGCACCGGGCTGGGCCTGACCATCGTCAAGCGGCTGGCCGAGGCCATGGGCGGGCGGGTGTGGCTGCAGAGCGCAGAAGGTTCCGGCACCACCTTCACCGTGGAGCTGGAGCTGGGCCTGGAGCGCGAGGCCGCCCCGGCGGTCCAGGACAGGGTGGCCCTGGCCGGGGCCAGGATCCTCCTGGTGGACGACCTGCCCATCAACCTGCGCCTGCTTTCCCGGCAACTGCGCCCCCAGGGCGCGGTGCTCCGGGAGGCGGCGACGGGCGCCGAGGCGTTGGCCCTCATCCGCGACGCCCTCGACCGGGGCGAGCCCTTCGACGCGGCGGTGGTGGACCTGCATCTGGGCGATGCCATGAGCGGCGAGGAGCTGGGCCGGGCGGTGCGGGCGGACGCGCGCTGCCGCGCCCTGGCGCTGCTCTCCCTCACCGCCGGCGGCGTGCGCGGGGACGCGGCCCGGCTGGCGGAGCTGGGCTTCAACGCCTACCTGGTCAAGCCGCTCCGGGCCGAGCTCCTGGTCCGGGCCATCGGCCTGGCCATGGAGCACGTGCGCGGACCGGAGGCGGCGCCGCTGGTCACCCGCCACTCCTGCGCCGACGCCGGTCCCGGTCCCTCGGCGCAAGCCAGGACCATCCAGGCGCGCGTCCTGCTGGTGGAGGACCAGGAGGTCAACCAGCTGGTGGCGCGGAAATTCCTCGAGCGCGCCGGAGCCACCGTGACCGTGGCCGGCGACGGCTTCAAGGCCCTGGAGCTGCTGGCCCGGGAGTCCTTCGACCTGGCGCTGATGGACTGCCAGATGCCCGGGCTGGACGGCTTCGAGGCCACGGCCCGGATCCGCCGGCAGGAGCAGGGCGCCGGCGGCCACCTGCCGATCATCGCCATGACCGCCAACGCCCTGGCCGGGGACCGGGACCGCTGCCTGCAGGCGGGCATGGATGACTACCTGACCAAGCCGATCCGCCGGGACACCCTGCTCCAGGCGGTGGCCCGGTGGCTGCCCGCGCGCAGAGGTTCCGGGCCCCAGGCGCCGGCGCCGGCCCCGCCCGACGCCGGAGCCGGGGTGGAACTGGATCCGACGATGTTCGAGAACCTCCTGGACATCTTCGGCCATGACCAGGCCAAGCTGGGGGAGGAGCTGCTGGCCCCCTTCATCAGCCTCGGCCGGGAGCGCCTGGACGACCTGAGCCGCAGCATCCGGGCCGGGGACGGCCAGGGCGTCAAGAGCGTGGCCCACGCCCTGAAGGGTTCCTCGCTCACCCTCGGCCTGGGGGCCCTGGGCCGGGCCGCGAAACAGCTGGAGCTGGGCGCCCTGGAGAGCACCCAGGACGAGCTGCTGCGCATGCTGGAGGAGACCCAGGACGCGTTCGCCGCGGCGCGGGGGTTCCTGGAGCGGCTGATGGCCTAGCTACTCATTCTGGTACGCTTGGGTTTATGAGCAATCCAAGCCTCGCCGCCCCCGACCCCGCCGCCGACTCCGGCGCCTGGCTCAACCGCCCGGTCTGGGGCATGGCCATCACCAGCTTCCTCTCGGACCTGGGGCACGAGGCCATGAGCACCCTGCTCCCCGGCTTCATGGCCGCCCTGGGGCTGTCGCCGGCGGCCCTGGGGGTGGTGGAGGGGGCCGCCGACGCCGCCGCCAGCTTCATGAAGCTGGCGGCCGGCTGGTGCTCGGACCGCATCGGCCGGCGCAAGGCCCTGGTGGTGGGCGGCTACCTGGCCACCGGGGCGTCCTCCGGATTCCTGGCCCTGGCCAGCGGCTGGCCGCTGATCCTGGCGGCCAAGGTGTTCGGCTGGGTGGGCCGCGGCGGCAAGGGACCGCTGCGCGACGCCATGCTCACCGACAGCATCCCGGCCCAGACCCGGGGCCGGGCGTTCGGCTTCCACCGGGCCGGGGACACCCTGGGCGCCATCCTCGGCCCCTTGGCGGCGGTGGCCGGCATGGCCTGGGGCCTGCGCCGGGGCTTCACCCCCCTTGCCCTGGGCCGCGGCCTGATCGCCGCCACCCTGGTGCCCGGGGTGCTGGCGGCCCTGGCCTTCGCCCTGCTGGTGCCGGAGCGGGCCGGGCATCCCGGCCACCGCCGGACCTTCCTGGGCGCCCTGGCCGGCACCCCCCCGCCCTTGCGCCGGCTGCTGGCGGGGGTGGGCTGCTTCGGTGCCGGCGACTTCGCCCACACCCTGCTGATCCTGGCCGCCACCCAGTTGCTGGCCCCGCGCCTGGGCCTGGGCCGGGCAGCGACCCTGGGCGCGCTGCTCTACGTGCTGCACAACCTGGTCTACGCCGTCTCCGCCTACCCCGTGGGCCTCTGGGCCGACCGCTCCGGCCGGCACCGCCGGCTGCTGGGCCTGGGCTACGCCCTGGGCGCCCTGGTGCCGCTGCTGCTGATCCCCTGCTTCGCCCGCGGCGGCGCCGGACTGCCGGCGCTGGCGGCGGTGTTCGCCCTGGCCGGCCTGGCCAGCGGCTTCAAGGACACCCTGGAGGGGGCCGCCGCCGCCCACCTGATCCCCAGGGAAAGCCGGGGCCTGGGATTCGGCCTGCTGGGCGGGGTGAACGGGCTGGGCGACCTGGCCTCCAGCGCGGCGGTGGGCCTGCTGTGGGCGGTGCATCCGGCCTGGGGGTTCGGCTATGCGGCGACGCTCATGGGCCTGGGGGCTGGGGTGATGCTGACAGGCTAAGCTCAGTCCGGCTGCCCCTGGCGCAGCAGGCCGCCGCGGGCGTTGTTCCAGAGCAGGCAGTTGCAGCCCGAGCCCGGCACCTTGAATTCATCCATGCCGTGGTCGAAGGTCTGGACGAAGATCTCCAGCTGGCCGTCGCCGTCCAGGTCGGCCACGGTGGGCGCGGCGGGGGCGCCGTTGCCGTTGCCGTCGTGGCCCGGGTTGGGCAGCGGCAGGTCGTAGAGCAGGGCGCCGTTGGCGGCGAGGATGATCAGGTGGCCGCTGTCGGTGACGTCGGGAGCGCCGTAGGTGGTGAAGATGATGGCCGGCGAGCCGCTCTGGTTGAGGTCGGCGATCATCGGCTCGGAGGCGAACATGATCGCCTTGCCGTTGGTGTAGTTGTATTTCCAGAGCAGGGCGGCGGTGGAGGTGAAGGCGTACATGCAGCCGTCGTTGAGCGAGACGATGATCTCCGGGTTGCCGCCGCTTTGGATCTTGGCCACGGCGGGGGCCGGCACGCCCATGGGCGGATACCAGCCGCTGACGTTGACGGGCGTGCCGCCGGTGGGCAGCGTCTCCCAGCCCGGCAGGCGCATGGCGCTGCGGGAGCCGTCGCCGAAGTCGCCCTGGAGCGCCATGACGGCGTAGGCCTGGGTGACGTAGGGGATGCCCAGCTCCACGTTGGGCGCGCAGATCACCTCCTTGTGGCCGTCGCCCAGCAGGTCGCCGAAGCTGGGCGGCGAGGCGGTCCACTGCAGCCATGCCTGGCCGGTGCCCGGATTGGGCCAGGCGCCGGTGTGCAGGTGGTAGTGGTCCAGTTCCACGGTGGGGTCGTCCCAGCGGATGAACTGGCCCCAGGTCATGGGGTCACCTAGGTAGGTCGAATCGGGGTTGCTGAACCAGGACGAGGCGTTGATGGCCACGCCGTCGTTCTTGAACGCCTGGATGGCATGGTTGTCGTAGGTGACGATGATCTCCGGGTTGGGGTCGTCGTCGATGTGGCCGATGCCCACGTTCAGGCCGTAGCAGCCGTAGCCGTCCTCCCCCGCCCCGTTGCGGCTGGCGTCGCCGCCGGCGTCGGTGCGGTCGTTGTAGCGCGGCCAGGCCGGTGCGTAGCCGCCGGCGGGCTGGTAGATCTGGCCGTTGGGGCTGTAGACGAACACCTGGGCGCCGCCCACGGACGCCGACTGGGTCTGGGTGGTGGTGGCGACCACTTCCAGCTTGCCCGTCCCGTCCAGGTCCGCCGCCGCCAGGCCGCGCACCTCCGGGGACTGCCCGGCGCAGCTGGTGTCCACCGGCCAGCCGGCCTTGAGCTTGAGCCCGCCGTTCAGCCACTGGTAGGCGTAGACCTGGCTGCCCTGGCCGCAGACGATGTCCATGACGCCGCTGCCGTCCAGGTCCGCCACCACGAACGGCGCGTAGATGCGGCTGCCGTTGCCGTCGGCCTTGGCCAGCCGGTTGCCGTAGGCGTCGTAGACGAACAGCGAGTAGTAGCCGGCGATCAGCTTGTTGTGCCCGGAGTGGTCCAGGTCCGCCACCACCGGGGAAGCGAACCAGCCGGTCTGGCCGGAGGGGATGTTCTGCACGAACTGGGGCTTCTGTACCGGTCCGGTGCTGGTGCCGACGGTGCAGACCGGATCGGTGTTGCCGCCGGTGATGCTGGCGCCGCCCGGGCTGCCGCCGGTGGAGCTGGAGCTCCCGCCGCCGCCGCTGCCGCATGCCAGGGTGAGCACCGCCACGAACATGCAGGAAACCGCGCGGACGATGGCACGCATGGAGCACCTCTCAAGGACACGGGGATGAGTCCATTATCGCCGAAAGGTGGCTGCATCCGTCAAGGATTGGGTGGGATGCTTAGATATCCATTAAACAATACCCATAATTAGCCCTTGCAGCATTTCACCATCACACATTAAACAAATTATACGGCAGGTAAAAAAACCAAAGCAGGCGGATATTCCCGGTTCACCAGAGCGGACCCGGCGCCGCCAGCCACACGGTCTCCCGGGCGGAGCCGTGGTCGGTGACGTGGAGCACGATCTTGCCCAGGGTGGCATTCTGGATGACCGCAGGATCGGAAAAGCCGTTGCGATTGGGCGTGCTTATGACGGTGACCGGAGGCGCCGGGGTGAAATCCGAGGGATCGCCCAACTCCCCAGCCAGGTAGGCGAACAGCTGGGTGTCGCCGCCCCAGGGCCGTTCGGCGAAGAACAAGCCGTTCAGGGGCGGCGTCGAGCTGCCGTCCCACGGGATCGTGGCACCCTCCATGGTGAAGTCCGGATAGTCGTCGAACACGCCATCGTTCGGTGGCGTCTGGGCACTGGCAAGGGGGTCGCTGAAGGCGATGTCGTAGTTGGACTGCGGCCCCACCAGCTGGGCCGGGTCGGTGCCGGAAGGGTCGGTCGGCAGGTCAAAGGCGGGCGTGAAAGCCAGGCTGCCCACGCTGAAGCAGAAGCCGTCGGCATCCCAGTCCAGGCAGTCGGCGTCGCCCGGGGCCTTGGGGGTGAGGCTGGAGGCCTGGAGCACGGTGGTGACACCGTTGCCGGGGTAGGTGACGGTGAGGGTGAGCACGCCGCCCGAGGCCAGCAGCTCCCGGCGCAGCTCGGCCAGCCCGCCGTCATGCCAGCCGTCCCGGTCTCCGCGTCCCCGGTCGCCGTCGTCCCCGCGCCAGCCGTCCTCCTCCCGCAACCGCAGGCAGAGGTTGGTGGCCAGCTGGTCCGCCGAGCCGGTGAACTGGTTGAACCCGGGCACCTGCAGACACTGCACCAGCTGGAAGGCGCGGACCGGCAGGTCGAAGGAAGGGTGGTGGGGGATCTTGAATCGCGCCTGGATGACCGGGGCGCCGACGCCGGCGGTGTTGGGCGGGGGGGCGGCGGCCAGGACTCCGGCCAGGGCCAGGGTCAAAGCGAGGGTGCGCACGGAGAGGCTCCTTGGAGACGGTGGGGGAAGAGCATCCGAAGGTTCCGGCTCAGCGCGACCGCCAAGCGATTCGGATGGAGAAGGTTCAGGGACCCGCGGTGACGTCGACGTATTTGATGGCCACGCCGCCATAGAGGGGACTGTTCACCACGCCCTGCACCTGGTAGACGCCGGCCGCGGTGGGCGGGCCGGTGAGCGCCTGGCCGTTGTGGAAGTAGGTGACCGTGACCTGGATGGTGGGTGCGCCGGGGACGCTGCCCTGGACGTTGACGGAGCCGAGCTTGAGCCGGGTGGTGCCGCTGCCCAGGGCGGTGGCGACCCCGTTGCTGAGGTTGCTGAGGGCGACCGTGACCGGGGCCTTGGAGATGGTCAGCTGGCCCGAGGCCTGGCCCTGGTAGAGGGGATCCGCCACGGTGGCGGTGTAGTTGTAGGGCTGGCTCCGCGGCTGGGTGGGCGCCGGGATGGCCTGGTTGCCGGCGAGGGGGTCGGTGAAACTGTAGACCAGGGCCAGGCCGGGCGGGTTGGTGACGGCGCCGATCTGCTGCGGGGTGACCGGGGCGCCGGTGTAGGCGAGGCTGCGGTGGTAGGCGGTCACCTTGGCGGGCTTGGGCTGGGGCGCGGTGATGACGTACTTGGCGCCGGTGGTGCCGGCCAGGGTCCAGTTGGACCCGGGCAGGAGGTTGACCTGGACCCAGTAGACCCCGACCGCCGTGGGCGGAGTGGTCGTGGCGGGAAGGTTGGGATCCGGGTTGCCGTCGTACTGGGCCGGCTGGGCGGCGTAAGTGACCTGGATGTAGGTGCTCTGGAACCCGGACGGCAGGGCTGGGCTGCCCAGAGCCGGCTGGAGGGTCGGGATGACGGGCAGCGGGTCGCCAGTATAGGCCTGGGTCAGGCTGCCCAGGGTGACGTCGGCCACCGGAGTGCTGGGCGGTGGAACGGCCTTGTTGCTGGTGGCCGGGGTGGCGTAGATGGTGACCACCTGCTGCGCCGACGCGGCATTCAGGTTGTTGTCGGTGAAGGTGGCGGTGCCGGTGTAGCTGTTGGCCGCGCCGGTGAGCGGCGGCGCGAAGGTGAGGGTGAACGTCTGGTTGGCGTTCCAGCCGGGGGGAATGGCGGTGGGGGCGCTGGGGGCGTTGGCGGAGTTGGGCACCGAGAGTCCGAGGATGGCCTCCAGGGCCGCCTGGCTCTGGCTGGTGCCGCTCAGGACGTTGTAGGTGGGGTCGTTGACCCCGGCGATGGGCACCGCGTTGGGGGGGAACTGGAGCGAAGTGCCGTTGCCCACGTTGCCGACCGTGAACGACTGGCTGACGCTGGTTCCGTTGGTGACGCCGTTGAAGCGCAGGTTCGGACCATTGGCCATGTCCATTTCCATGAAATAGACCTGGCCATCGCCCTGGTCGGCCACCACCAGGTTGCCGTGGGCGTCCACGGCGATGGCGGTGGGCGCATCAAGCTGCGAGGCGAGGAAGCCGCTCGCGACCTGGCCGCGCGGAAGGGCATTCATCGGGCCGTTGCCGGGGTCCACCCGCAGGACCT
>Ga0326727_10020882_pt1 | contig 12939 bp, 8 predicted proteins | sample MB2enrmetagenome_FD_207643 | JGI IMG/M metagenome (GOLD analysis project Ga0326727, IMG submission 207643) | Lab enriched peat soil microbial communities from McLean, Ithaca, NY, United States - MB29MY | ecosystem: Environmental > Terrestrial > Soil > Wetlands > Peat | place: USA: New York...
GCACCTGGTCCTTCGCCTGGTAGTCGGGGTTCGACGCCAGAAGTTGCTGCCAATCGGCCAGTGCTCCCGCCGCGTCCTTCTTGCCCTGCCACTTCACCAGGCCCCGATTGAACAGCGTGTTGGGATTGTTGGGTGCGTAGGTGAGCGCCTGGTTGAACTCTTCGATCGCCCGATCCGCATCTCCCATATACCAGTAGCCGGTCGCCATATCGGTGCGGACTGAGGCGTCGGACGGCTTTACTTTCAGAGCGCGTTTGTAATAATCCACCGCGACTGGGTATTGCTTCGCGTCATAGTAGAGGTCACCCACGTTGGTCAGCAGTTCGGCATTGTTGGGTCGCGACTTGAGCTGTTCGACCAGCGGCGCAGCCTGGGAATCGGCCATCGCCTTCAACTGCGCCGGATCGTCGGCCTGGGCTGAAGGCGTCGGCGGGCTCTTTGCCGCAATCGCGTTCGCGGTATTAGCTGCTGCTGCGCTGCTGCTCTTTTGCGGCCATTTGATCAACCATCCCCCGCTGATTCCCACGGCAAGACACGCAAGTGACAGCATAACGGCCTGCTTCTGCGTCCACTGCTTCCCTGGTTTCCGCCTCGCGTCAGTCATTGCCTCCTGCTCCCTTCCTGGCGCTCTGCCCGTTCGTGGCCGCCATCACGTCGGCCATCAGTTTCTGCACCTGGGCCTTGCGTTCAGGGTCCAGTTGCGGATTCGACCTTAAGAGCTTCTGCCATGCGGCCAGGGCCCCTTTGGGATCCTGTTTTCCCTGCAGCCGGATCATTCCCAGATTGAAAAGTGAATTGGGGTCTTTGGGATCGAGGCTCAATGCGCGATTCAGCTCGGTAATCGCTCCGTCAACGTCGCCCGACCGGTACAGGCTGACGGCCAGCTTGGTGTGCGCTTCAACGTTCTTTGGATCCACCCGAACAGCCTTGCTGTAATAAGCGGCGGCGTCCTTGAACTGATGCGCGGAGTGATAGACCGAGCCGATCTGCATCAGGAGCGCGCTATTGTTCGGGTCGCTCTTCAGCCTCTCAAGCAGCGGCGCCGCCTGCCGGCTGGCGATCTGGTGCATCTCGGCCAGGCTCGGCATAGGTCCGGCCGGGGTCATGGCCCCGGAGTGAGGCGAGGTCACCGCGGCCTTCGCAACCGGAACCGCAGAAGCCGGATTGTCCATCGCCGTCCTGGTCAGATATCCCACCGCCAGGCCAACCCCCAGGCAGATTGCCGCCATTGCATAAACCCGAGCCGCCTCGAGATAAACCTCGGCGACAGGCGCAGTGATTGATTTATTTGCCATGCCGTAATCACCTCCGATCGGTGTTGCCTACCAGCCGCCCCCGGTCTTTGCCGGCAAGGCCCCGATCACCCATTATCGGCGCGTCTCTCCCTGCGCGGGAATCCATCGCGCCGTTTCTTCCGGCTCGCTCAACTGCACAGCTTCGACAGTTTTAGTGGACCATCAAGCGCGCGGTTCTTGAGTGACGCGGATCACAATTTTGGGGGGTTTTAAGCATGTGTGATTACCATCACTTTCGTGAGGTTCATCACCTGTAAATATGCAATGGAACTCCCAGAGGTGTGGCGACACAGCCAGGGAGGTCAAAGTCAGCCGAAGAAAGTGACGGTTCTCACTTTTGGACACAGCGAAGGCAAAAATCGGTGACCTTGGTGATTTTTACCGCTCTCCGTCGTTACCGCGCCCAAAGCTGATTTGGCTCACACATTTAACGCATTGTTTTAGCTTTCGACTTCGAACCGTCGTTGACATTAACCCAATGCGAGTTTCGAGAGGTTTTGGGCTCGATCCCGCACCAACAGCACGATTCCTGTGCAGGTGATCGTGGAACCTGAACTGAGAAAAACTTCAACGCGGGTCGAAGTCGAGGTTCAGCCCGGCAACAGAATGTGCACCAGGAGGCAATTTTCAATGAAGCGCAATCTACTTATCGCTCTTACGCTCGTGGCAACAGCCGGTTTTGCAGCCGCCCAGAGCTATTCGCCCTCGACTGATATCCTGGGCGCACACCTAAACTACGGCCGCGGCTGCGCGGCCTGTCACGCACCGCACAGCGGCGCATACGGCAACGGGGCGGCCAAGACCGCTGACCCGACCTCGGGCAACACGGCTCTGTGGGGCGAGGATGTGGCCAGCCTGTACGGCCAGACCATCATCACCGGAAACAGCGGCCGCGGCAGCTACTCTGAGACCCTGCCGACAGACATCACGTCGGCGTCCGGCGTCACGCCGGTCACCTACGGCAACATGTCAACTAACTCCGAGTCCTTCGGGTTACTCACCTGCCTGAGCTGCCACGACGGCAACCTCGCAGAGGGCGCCATGATGCAGAACAAGGTCTATGAGACACTGCCCTGGACTTACGGGACATATAACACCATTCCCACTCTGCTGGGCAACGACGGCACCACCAAGGGCAACTATTTGAACGATCACCCGGTGGGCGTCAAGGCGACCTTTGGCTGCAACGCTACGACAGCCTCAGGTGGCTTCGGCGAGAGCGGCTACAACTGGGACTGCACCGTCAGCGGCACCTCCATCGTGGCCGGCCCGAACATGGCCAAGTTCATCAACAACTATGGCTTCTTCGTACAGCTTGGCACCAGCACCGCTACCACCGCTCCCATCGTGGTTTGCACCACCTGCCACAACCAGCACTCGATGAACGTGGTTAATGTCGCCCAGACCACGGGCGTTGTGGCCGGCAGTGCCGTAACCTCCGGCATGTCAGGCATTACGCCGGGAACCTACCAGACCATGTTCTTCCTGCGTGGTCCCTACAACCCAACCAACACCGGCAGCAACACTGCGGCCCAATTCTGCCGGCAGTGCCATGGCGGCGAGTCGAACGAAATGAACAACGGAACGGCCGTTACCACCTGGTAATCCGTTCTGCGCTACTCAGCGGGGAGGGCCGGAACTTCCCTCCCTCCCCGCTCCTTCTTAACCGGGGGTCAACCATGAATACAAAACTCTCAGCCATCGGCATTTCCCTGCTCCTGGCCGTGGCCAATGCCGGCGCTCAGGTCGCTTCCCACGCACCTGCGCTAAGATCTACGCCTACTCCCGCCACATCCAAAATGGATCCGATCGTGGTTACTTCGGAGCCCGTGGCTCACGTGAATGGCGCCGTTCTGACCCAGGCCGACCTCGTCCGCGAGGAATACGCAATTTTCCCTTACGCCCGCCAGCACAACGGAATTCCGAAAGACATGGAACCCGACATTCGCCAGGGCGCGATGCGGATGATGATTTTTGAAGAGCTCGTCTACCAGGAAGCGCTGCGACGCAAGATGACCATCCCGCCCGCGCGCATGCAGAAGGCCGAGATGGATTTCCGCAAGACCTTCGCCACGCCCGAAGAGTACAACGCGTTCATGCAGAGCGAGTTTCACGGCTCCCGGCAGTCGCTCGATGCAAAGATCCGGCGTTCGCTGCTGATCGATGCCCTGCTCAAGATCGAGGTGCAAGGTAAGAGCGCCGTGACTCCGGCCGAGGTTCGGGCTTTCTACGATAAGAATCCTGACCGTTTCAAGATTCCTGAGGCATACATCTTCCAAACGCTTTCGGCGATCGCGCCGGAGAACGCAACTCCCGAACAGTTGGAGTCGGCGCGCGCGCGCGCTGAAAAAGCCCTGCCCCAGGCCAAGGCGACAAAAACCAACAATGAGTTCGGCCTGCTGGCCGAAAAAATCTCCGACGACGATTACCGCGTGATGGAGGGCCAGCACAAGTCAACCCCGGTCGATCAGCTTCCGCCGCAAGTGGTTCAGGCGCTCAAAACGATGAAGGCCGGCGATGTGAGCAATGTTGTCCAGGTCGGCACGATCTTTACCATTTTGCGGCTCAATGCGCACGCGCCGGCGGGCAAGCAGAAGTTCGAAGACGTTCGAGTGAAGCTGACCAGCGACCTTCAGCAAAGAAAGACCAACCAGGTTCGCGCCGCCTTCGACCAGAAATTACGGCAAAGCGCGCAGGTTGAAGAACCATAGCTGGTTGCGACGGGCCGGCTCAACTTCGATGCCCTACGCAAGCCGGCGTCGGAGAGTACCAGACATTTAACCGCAAGATCAAGCCAGTGAAGTGATGGATCGCATACAGTGCCGGGTGCCTTTCGAGTCGCGTTGGTTTTGCCCGCAGGGCTGCTGCTCCTGGCAGCCCCCCTTGCTGCGCAGATAAAACTCGGCGAATTCAGCAACAACGCGACCGGCACTGTTTCGTCGGGTTACACCGCCGACTTCGGGAATCAGCAGGCTTCAGACCACAATTGGTCGGTCGGTGGCAACACGGTTATGACTGGCAGCTTTTACAATCCCAACTTCCTCAACTACGCAATTTCCGCTTATCTCAACCAGTCGCGCGCCAACTCCGATTTCCAATCCATCTCCAACGCGAGCGGCATTATGGCCTCCGCCGGCATCTTCGGCGGCAGCAAGTTTCCCGGCGCCGTCTCCTTCTCCAAGGGCTACGACAGCGCAGGCAACTACGGTATTCCCGGCGTCTCGAACTACGTTACCCACGGCAACAACGACGACTTCGGCATTTCGTGGGGCGTGAATCTCCCCAAAATGCCATCTCTCTCTGCCGGTTACCAGCTGGGCAATAACAATTACTCGGTTTACGGATCCAACGACCAGGGGACCAGCTCCTTTCATAGCTTCAACCTGCACTCCACCTACGACATTGCGGGACTGGATATGAACGGCTTTTACGCGAAAGGCGGCAGCCACTCAAACATTCCTCAGGTCATCAGCGGGAGCGTAAATGCCGAGGTTCAATCGGGCTCAAGCGGCTTCGGCGGCGGTGTGTCGCATAAGCTTCCGTTCCAAGGAGCCATGTCGATCAACGCGAACCGATCGACTTGGAACACCGGATACGAGGGCTCCTCTTCGACCGGTACGGTTGACACCGCGAACATGTTCGCCTCAATGCACCCGGCTACCAAACTCAGCCTCACCGCAAGCCTGGAATACTCTGACAATCTGGCCGGTCAACTGATTGAGGCGGTCGTAAGTCAGGGCGCGGCGGCTCCTTCGATACCGGGAGATCAGACTTCCTATTCGTTTGACTCCGCGGCCTCCGCCACTTATATCGTGGCCCAGTATCTGCAGACCTCGATCTTTGTCGACCGCCGCTCGCAACTCTTCGAATCTCAGCTCTATTCCGTCAGTTCCTACGGCGGCAATGCCGCCTTTTCGCATCCGCTGAAGGGTGGCAATTTCAGCGCCACCCTCACATTCTCAGGCAATGAGGGGTCGCAGGGCGGCGCGGATTCACTGGGATTTTCAACCACAGAACATTACTCGAATGAGATCGCCGGCTGGCATCTCGACGGGTCGTTCGGCTATGCGCAGAACATGCAGACACTGCTGGTCACTTACCTGAATTCCTCGTACAACTTTTCCGGCAGCGTGAGGCGGAGATTCGGCAAGTTGGGATTCAGCGCGGGCGGCGGCGGATCGAGAACAGCATTGACTGATCAGCCCGGCACTGCGAGCAGCAGCCAGGATTACAACGCAAGCATCGGCTACTCCAGCCTTATCACCGCCAATGGCAGCTATTCCAAGTCAAGCGGCCTGGCTCTGGTGACCGGGGCTGGCCTGGTTTCGTCTCCGGTTCCGCCGCCTGCCCTGCCCTCCAATGCGTTCATCTTTTACGGAGGGACCAGCTATTCCGCGGCGGTGTCGAGTTCGCCGGCACGGGGATTGACCATCTCGAGCAGCTACTCAAAGTCGAACAGCAACACCACAAACAGCGGTATTGCAACCATTAGTCAGAATGAGCAGTACAATGCAATCATTCAATACCAGGTTCGTAAAATGGGGATTACGAGCGGCTTTGCACGGCTGGAGCAGGGCTTTGGCGGAACAACCAAGCCCCAGATTCTCTCGTCGTACTATGCGGGGATAACGCGTTGGTTCAACTTCTTCTAAAGGAAAGGCGGCTCCGCCGCAAAGCATCGCGAATTCTCATTTTCCTTCTGCTCATCCCGGCCCTGGCGCTGGCCAAGCCCAAAACCACCAAACCTCCTGAGGTGTGGGAACTTTCGCTCGATGGCGGCCGAAAGCTGGTTTGGGAGCGCAGTTTCAGTTCCGAATCCCAGGTGCGAAAGGTCGGATTCTGGGGCAAGGTCGTCGACGTGGTTGCGGGTGAGCCGGAGATGCATTCCCTGGTGCGCCCCTACAGCGTCATCACTGACTCGCGCGGCCGCGTTATCGTCACCGATCCCGGCGCGGCCGGCGTGCACATCTTCGATTTCACCGCACACAAGTACAAGTTCATCCAGCACGTAAAGAGCGAACGGGAGGCGATGCTTTCGCCGCAGTGCGTGGCCGTCGATGCCCAGGACAATATCTATGTGACCGACTCCAATGCCGGCGTCATCTTCGTCTTCGACGCCAACGGCAAATATCTGCGCTCCATCGGCAGCCTGCGCGGCGGTGAAGGGTACTACGAGCGGCCAACCGGCATCGCCGTCGATTCTGCCGCGCAACGAATTTACGTCAGCGACACGCTGCGCAACAAGGTTCTTATCCTCGATATGCAGGGCAAAGTCCTCCAGTTGATCGGCAAAAAGGGCCAGGATGACGGGGAGTTCTACTTCCCCACCGAACTGCGCCTCTCCGGCCCCGACCTCATCGTCGTCGATGCCATGAACTTTCGCCTGCAGTTTTTCGATCGCTCCGGCAACTTCGAATCGTCGTTCGGGGCTTTCGGCGACTCTGCCGGCGCAATCTTCCGCCCCAAGGCCGTTGGTGTCGACTCCGAGGGCGACGTCTATGTCGTCGATTCTTCGCTGGGAGTCGTGCAGGTCTTTAATCGAAAGGGTCAACTGCTGTATTACTTCGGCGAAAAAGGGACCCACGCAGGCGAGTTTCAGCTACCCTCAGGGTTGTACATTGATCATGACGACCAGGTCTTTGTGGTCGATTCCTTTAATCACCGCGTGCAAGTGTTCCATTACTTTGGTTTGAGCAAGCAGGCAGGGGAGGCAACCAAGTGAGGCTCCGCGTTCTCCTTACCGTGCTTGCCCTCGCCTCTGCGGCAACTGCCACATCCGGCCAGATTTCAGGCGACGTGATGGGCGTGCACAATTTTGCGCCCACCGGGATTTCACCGGTGACCGGCGCGCGCCCCGACACTTGCGCATACTGCCACGCGCCCCACTCCGGACTCAACGTAGGGTTGTGGAATCAGAAGCTCACCAAGCAGATCTACACCACCTATTCGAGCGATACGGAAAAGAACACAGGTGCGCAACCGACGCTGGGCAGCGATAGCAATCACTGCCTCAGTTGCCACGATGGCACGGTCGCCATGGGCTCCACTGTGGTCTACGGCCAGGTCACCACACATGGCTCAATCAACTCGCAGGATGTCTTCGGCGCCAACATGCAGACGACCCATCCCTTCAGCATGGTGCTGCCGCTCAAAGACAGCATCGACCTCTATGCCTCGCTGGCCGCCAACCACCGCACCAACGATCCCACGGGAGCGGTAGCCCTGGTAAACGGAAACGTCGAATGCACCTCCTGTCACGACCCGCACATCCAGGCCAAAGACCCCATTGCCCTCAACTTTCTCGTCAAAAACAGTTCGAGCGGGCAACTCTGCCTCGCCTGCCATAATCCCAATCGCAGAATCAGCGGCCAGGTCAATCCCATCGAAGACTGGCCGACCAGCGCCCACGCCACTTCAACTGCAAAAATCCCGCAGACCGCCTCGCTGGGCAGCTATCCTACGGTAACGGCAAACGCCTGCGAATCGTGCCATGCCGAGCACAATGCTGCGGCAGGGTCGCGCCTGCTGCGCGGCTTTAACGAGCAGGATTGTTTCGGCTGCCACAACGGATCGAACGTATCGCCCATGCCGGCCTATGCAGACGTCTTTGCCGAGTATGTCTCGCCCAAGGTCGGTCATCCTTTCCCAACGTCAAATAATCCCCATGACCCCGCTGAGAGCGTGCTTTTGAACAACAACCGCCATGCCACCTGCGTCGATTGCCACAATGCGCATAGCGCAGAAATCGTGGGGACATTTCCGCGCCCCCCGCTCATCCGCATTTCGCAAAGGGATATCGCAGGCATTAGCGCCACCGATGGCACTACGATCCTGGCGCCGACTGTCAACCAGTATGAGAACTGTTTGCGCTGCCACGGAACAAGCGCAGGCAAACAGACGCTGCCGATCTACGGCTACTTCCCCAACCGCGCCGTTTCGGCTGGCGATCCGCTCAATCTCATTCCTCAGTTTTCGACCGCGGCCACCTCGAGCCATCCGGTGATACACGTCAGCAACAGCGCCCTGGCGCAGCCCAGCCTGCGCGCCCGCATGCTCAAGCTCGACGGCGTTACGCAGGGCCGCGATACCGGCTTGCAGATCTCCTGTACCGATTGCCACAACAGCGACGACAATCGCGAGTCCGGGGGCACCGGCGCCAACGGCCCGCATGGCTCAAAATGGACTCACATCCTCGAACGCCGCTACGAGTTCAGCCAGACCGCGACCCCGGGCGGGTTGATCATCAATCTCTTTCCCACTCCCGACCTCACCTTTACCGGCCCCTACGCCTTGTGCGACAAGTGCCACAACCTGGCCACCCAGGTGGTAAAGAATACCAGTTGGAAATATCACAGCAACCACATCAACGATGGATTCTCCTGCTCCATCTGCCACACCGCTCACGGCATGGGCGCCTCGAGCGCAACCATCACCGGAGAACGGCTGATCAACTTCGACATGAACGTTGTTGCCCCCAATAACGGCCAGCCCGTCAGCTATAGCCACGCCACCAACAGCTGCGTACTGGTCTGCCACCAGGAAGCGCACAACGCCAATGGCACTGTTACCCACGTTACACTGCGGACAGGTTTTTCGACGCGCCAATAGGAGCCTGTGGCCGCGGCTCCGGCCCCATGTTTACCGGCCCCCTTCCCCCGTTCCTCAAATCACCGTGCTTGCCGTGCTGCCGTTCATCTCGTTTGATTTGTCGGCGTGGCACTGGCGGCAGAACTGCGCCGCTGTGTTTGAATTCGGATTCGCATTATTCGGGTTGTAAGGGGCGCGGAGAAAGAACATGGTCACGTAGGTTCCCCGGGGCAGGCCCGAATTCGATTCGCTGGTGATGTTCACCGCTCTCATCGAGTGGGGGTCGTGGCAGGTAGTGCAAACCACCACTGACGTATTGTTGTACGACCCCGGCGCGACAAAGAAACCGTAATTTCGCACGAATCTGCTCGCCATGGGGCCGTTCATATTGATCGCACCGTTCGACTCGGTGCAATCCCAGCCCTTCGCCCCTCCACAGCGCACCTGCGCATTCAGCCCCAGGGGGTGCTGGGTCAGATAGCTGCTTTGTCTTGTGCCGAACAGCGTAGGGATCGTGCTCTGATGGCCATAGGTCGCCGGAAGAGTCTCATATACCTTGTTCTTGAGCATCGCCGATGACGCATAGTTCCCATCGTGGCAACTGAGACAGGTAATCATGCCCTCCGCATCGGGTGTCCCGGCCGACATGCTCGTGGGGAGAACCTCGGTGTACTGGCCGCCGCCCGTTGTAATTGTCCTTCCGTACAGGCCCGATACGTCCTGGCCCCAGAGTGCGCTTGTGCTTCCGGAAGAATCGTCGGCTGCATTTCCGCCATTGCCGTCAAATCCGGCGTGCCCGGCGTGACATGCGCTGCAGCCGCGGCCGCCATTCAAGTGGGCGCCAAGTGCATCCCCCGCCCCCGGTGGCGTCTGGCCCCAGACCAGGCAGGGTATGCCTACGACCGTAAATAAGAACAACCGGAATCGCCGCATCTCTCAGGACCTCCTTACGCGTCCATAGAGTTATCGGCAGATGTTGCGGGGGATGGATATTACTGCGGTCATTATAGGCCGGTTTGCCGAGCCAAAAAATCTCGTAATTGACTGAAAAATAAAAAGATGCGAGCCAGATCACACCCGGTGGCCGTCCCGGTCACATCGGTAACCGCGCGACAAACTGCAAAATGCACTCATGCGTGTGATTTGAATCACTTTTCAGGGCGAGCCAATCAGTTTCTAATGATCCTGCCAGGCTGTTGTCACTCCACTTGCCAGACGGGTGAATGAAGTTGCAGCCGCCCTTGCGCGTTTTGGTGACCGGCGCGTAAGTTGGTGCTTTCCCAAAAGATATGAGATTTCTCCATCAACGCATCCGGTTCTCGAGCGAGGTCGCCAAGTCAAGCGGCCCGGCCGTCGCCTCCCGTCTCCTGGTGTGCGCCGTGTATTTTATGCTGGTTTCGGTCCGCGCCTCGGCTGCGATTCACCCGGTCCCGCTCGATCCCAAGGCCGACCCGTCCACCTGCCTCCAGTGCCATGAGGACAAGACCAAGGGCAAGTCAGTTCACTCGGCGATGCAATTGGGCTGCCTGAGCTGCCATGAGATCCGCGTGAACAAGGACGTCACGCGCGTCAAGCTGATTACTGCTACTCCCCTTTCGCTTTGTCTCAGTTGCCACGCCGACAAGAAGGCCTCTGACATCAAGGGCACGGTCCATCCCCCCGCGGTTCGCGACTGCCTGACCTGCCACGATCCGCACGCCAGCGACAACAAGAATCAGTTGCTCAAGCCGGCGTCGGGCGAAGCAAAAGACAATCTCTGCCTGAGCTGCCACACGACGGGCATGAACGTTCCCAAGGACGGCAGCCGTCATGCCGCGCTCGACATGGGCTGCGATACCTGCCACCTGACACACAAGACCGGGCCGGAACCGACGCTCGAGAACCGGTTTCATCTCACCAAGTCGCCGCCCGCGCTGTGCGTCGACTGCCACGACCCCAAGGACGCCGATCTTCAGAAAGCACACAATAACCAGCCCTTCGGCGCGGCAAACTGCGTTGAGTGCCACAATCCCCATCAGTCTGACCAACCCAAGCTGATGGCCAGGTTCGAGCACGCGCCTTTCCAGGCGGGCGGCTGCGACACTTGTCATGCTCCGGCAAAAGACGGAAAGGTCGTGCTCACCCAGACTGACGTCAAGTCGCTTTGTGTCACCTGCCACGACGACAAGGGCAAGCTGATCGAAAACGCCAAGGTTCCGCACCCCGGCGCGGCCGGCGACTGCACCGATTGTCACAGCCCCCATGCCAGCAACCAGCCAGGCTTGCCCAAAACCGATTCGGTCAGCATCTGCCTTGGTTGCCACAGCGACATACAGGATGAGGCCAAGAAGCCATTCCACCATCAGCCTGCCTTCGGCCTGGGTTGCGCCACCTGCCACACGCCGCACGGCGGCGATAACGATCACCTGTTGCGCGCTACCGGCAACGCTCTATGCCTCGAGTGCCACGGCCCCGACTCGGTTCCGCAAAAGACCGACGACGGGATGCTGGCCATCTTCAACGGCCAGATCAAGCTGCCGGCCGACTATTACCAGAAGAACAAGGTCCCGGTTCTCCCTTTGAAGTTCGGCTTCGGGCACCCGGTCGATAACCACCCCGTCGCTGACGTGACCGACCCCAACAACGTGTCTAAGATCAAGGCCCATCTCTCCTGCCTGACCTGCCATCAGCCTCACGCGTCGGCACAGCCCGATCTTCTGGTCAAGGACCAGGCCAATAACATGCAGTTCTGCGACATGTGCCATAAGAACCGGCTCAATATGAATGAAACTGTTTCGCCTGGGAATTGATTGGAGATACCAATGTCCAGCTTCTTCTTCAATTCGACACACGCTCAAAAGACTCCAGCCCTGCTGCTGATTGCCGCGCTGTGCGTTGCCGCTCCTTTTTGGGCTCATGCATCGAGCCAGAAAAAGCCCACGGCCAACACTCCGGCGGCCGCTGACGGCCCGCGCAAGTTCAACTTCGACCCCAAGAAACTGGTCTGGCCCAGCCCTCCCAATGTCGCGCGGGTTCGCTGGATGGATTACTTCGCCGGCGCAAAGATCGACTACTCCGCGCCCAACGCCGCCAAGCCCAAACAGTCCTGGATGGATCGGTTGGCAGGCGCACAATCCGATCAGCAGAAGGTCAATCCCAAGACGTTTCCCTTTCAGCTCATCGGTCCCTACGGCATTGCTATCGATTCCAAGGGAAAAGTCTATGTCGCCGACCAGAAAGTCGGAGCCATATTCATCTTCAACACCGAAACGCACGACACAGAACTCATTCGCAACGGATTCGAAGGGCACTTTGAGTGGATCAATGGTCTGGCTATCGACGACGACGATCGGCTGTTTGTATCTGACGGCAAATTGCACCACGTTCTGGTCTTCAGTCCCAAGCACGAGTTGGAAGGGCAGATTTCCGAAGGCCTCGTGGACCCGGTGGGCCTGGCCATCGACACCACCAATCGATTCCTTTACGTGGTGGATACCCAGCAGGACCAGGTGATTGTTTACGATGCCGATACCTATAAGCTGCTGCGCCGCATCGGCACCGGCGGCAAGAACCACACGCTCACCAGCCCGGGAGATTTCGGCGCGCCGCAGGGCGTGGCTTTGGACGCCGACGGAAACGTCTACGTAACCGACACGCTGAACGATCGCGTTGAGATCTTCGACGCCGACGGCGCTTTTATCAGCACCTTCGGCAAGAACGGCGACGGACCGGGCTACTTTACGCGGCCCAAGGGCATTGCCATCGACAGCGACGGACACATCTGGGTCGCCGACGAGGTTCAGGACCGCCTCCAGGTCCTCAATAAAGAAGGCCAGGTACTCACTTACATCGGCTACAAGCACGGCGACCTTCCTGGCCAGTTCCAGGCGCTCGTCGGCGTCGCCATCGACAAGAACAACCGCGTTTTCACTACCGAGCAGTATCCCGGCCGGTTGCAGGAGTTTCAATACATCAGCGACGCGCAGGCCGAAGCCGAAAAGCAGCGCCAGGCTGAAGAGGCGCAGAAACGGGCCACGCCGCACCAGAAGGCCGCGACGCCCGCCTCAACAGGGACGCC
>Ga0326727_10020884_pt1 | contig 12938 bp, 9 predicted proteins | sample MB2enrmetagenome_FD_207643 | JGI IMG/M metagenome (GOLD analysis project Ga0326727, IMG submission 207643) | Lab enriched peat soil microbial communities from McLean, Ithaca, NY, United States - MB29MY | ecosystem: Environmental > Terrestrial > Soil > Wetlands > Peat | place: USA: New York...
GGCGCATGGGCCACCAAGTCTACTTCGCGGAATACCATATGGCTCCCCACTTCCTTGGACAGCGCCTCTTGCCCATCGCAAACTATCATCATGCCGTGATGAAGGATTTTTATCTGAACTACGAACTTCCCGCTTGGCAACAAACCCGGTCAATCAGTGGGGTCGTGAAGCTTGAAATCGAAAGGGTAGATCAAATATGGTTCTTTTACGCCCAGCCCTTACTCACCATGCCCCTCGTCATGGCCCTTGCGGTTCTGCCGTACGGATTCTCCTGGCGCCAGATCAGCCCCAACACTCGTTTTTTGCTGATGACCACAGGGTTTGGCCTGGCTGGCATTGCCTTGGAAGTTCATTTCCTTCCCCATTATTTTGCCCCAGGAGCTTGCCTGGTCTTCGCCCTCGTGTTGAGTGCAATGCGTCACGTGCGAAGTTGGAGGTGGCGTCAAAAACCCATGGGGCTGGGCATCACACGAGCCGTGCCCTTAATCGGTGGCACGCTGCTGTTGCTCTGTGCCGCATGGGGCCCGGAATTCCGGCCCCGTGATGTATGGCCGGCCACTTGGTGTTCGCCAAGTGCCTCCATGTTCATGTTGGACCGGGCTCGAATCGTGGCGAAACTTGAACAAGAACCCGGACGCCACTTGGTCATTGTGAGATACTCTGCCGGGCACCAAGCAGGCCTGGATTGGGTGTACAACCGCGCCGATATCGACGGTTCGAAGGTAATATGGGCGCGCGATATGGGACGGGAACAGAACGCCGAACTGCTCAGATATTTCCAGGGCCGCCGGGTTTGGCTCATGGAGCCGGACCTCGCGCCACCGAGGCTTTCCGCCTACCCCGATGATTGACGGCCCGGAAGGACTCTTGGGACAGCTTCCGACGCGTGGCGGATGACCCCGTTTCTGATATGATCGGACGCTTGACGCTCTACCGGGATCTGCCCGACTGGCAAGGCTCCCACCATCTTGAGGCATTATGAAGCTCACAACGCGGGTCATGGAGATTACGCACGCTTACCGCCTCTGGCAGGCCCCCTTCGTCGAAAAGAAATTTGCGCCCATCCTGGCCCACAACGACTTGTCCAGGGCAAGGCGTGTGTTGGATGTGGGTTGCGGCCCGGGCACGAATACCTCGTACTTTTCCCACGCGTACTATCTGGGCATCGATCACAATCTGCGCTATCTTCAACATGCCCATGGGCAGCATCGGGGAGACTTTCTGGTTGCAGACGTCACACGCCTTGGGCTTGCACCGGAGGCGCGGTTCGATTTCATCTTAATTAACAGCTTCATTCACCATATCGACACGCCCAACGCCCGCAGCCTTCTCGCCCAACTCAGCACTTTGCTTGCGGAAGACGGGCAGATTCATATCCTGGACCTTGTCTTACCTGCACAACCTTCCATCGCCCAGTTCCTCGCGCGCCTGGACCGAGGAGACTTCCCGCGCCCGCTCAAGGAGTGGGAGCAAATCTTCACCGAGACGTTCGAGACCGAGGTCTTTGAGCCCTACGGGGTCACCGGGTGTGGAGCGATTCTTTGGGAAATGGTCTATTTCAAAGGAAGAAGGAAGAGATGAACCGGCCTTTCCGTTTGTCCGTGGCAGTCCCGCTCTACAATGAGGAGAGCGTGCTGCCGGAGCTTTTGCGGCGCACCGGCATCGTGCTGGACAGCCTTGCAGGAGGGCCGCACGAAATCGTGCTGGTCGATGACGGCAGCTCGGACAGGACTCTGGAAATCCTGGAGGCAGAGGCAGCGCACAATCCCAGGATCGTCGGGGTTGCGCTGTCGCGGAACTTCGGGCACCAGGCTGCCTTGACGGCCGCTCTCGACCACTGCTCCGGCGATGCAGTGGTGGTGATGGATGCCGACCTTCAAGACGCACCCGAAGTGATTCCGCGTTTTGTGGAGAAGTACAGGGATGGGTATGATGTGGTCTATGCAACACGTGCCCACCGGAAGGAAGCGTGGTGGTTGAAGCTCTCATATTTTCTCTTTTACCGCCTCTTGGCGGTGCTTTCCCAGTTGGACCTGCCACTCGACGCGGGCGATTTTGCCTTGATCTCGCGGCGCGTCGTGGAGCAACTTCGCCGTCTGCCCGAACATAATCGCTACCTGCGCGGTCTGCGCAGTTGGGTGGGATTCCGGCAGATCGGCATTCCCGTCGAACGCGGCGAGCGGCACTCCGGCCAAAGCAAGTACAGCTTTCGGAAACTCGTTGAGTTGGCCTCAGACGGAATTTTCGCCTTCTCCATCGTCCCTCTGCGCGCCGCCATCCTGTTGGGTGCATTGGCAACCATTCTGGCGGGTTTATTCACGGTCTATGCGATCTACGTCCGCCTCTTCCTTAGGCGCTCTCCTCAAGGCTTCACTGCCCTGGTCTTGCTCATCACTTTCCTCTCAGGTATTCTGCTTTTCTTCATGGGAATCATCGGTGAATACGTGGGGCGTCTCTACGAAGAGGTGAAGGCTCGTCCACTTTACATCATAGGCAAAACGGTGGGTTGGCCCCCTTCCCGCAAGCTGGGCGTGCTGTCGCCAGAGTCTGCGGCTACAACGCCAATGACGCCCACCTGCCCGGCCCCGAGTAAAGATGGAACCGAATAAGGAACTGGAATTCCTCCGTGCGCGATGATTATCTAAAACTCTACCGCGAGCTTTACCAACAGCATTGGTGGTGGCGCGCCCGCGAGAAGTTCATCCTGAAAACCCTGGCCGCTCTGCAACCACCGGGAGGGTGGAAGAGAATTTTGGATGTCGGTTGCGGCGATGGTTTGTTCTTTGATCAACTCATGCCGTTCGGAGAAGTGGAAGGAGTGGAGCCCTCCGCAGCTTCGGTCAGCGAGCATGGCCCATACCGCTCGCGCATCCACATCTGCCCCTTTGACGAGAACTTTCAGCCGGGTAAGCAGTTCACCCTCATCCTGATGCTTGACGTCCTGGAGCACCTTGCAGATCCTGCCGCCGCGCTCCGTCGAGCCCTGGCCTTGCTCGCCCCCGGAGGGATGGTGCTGATGACCGTACCCGCTTTCAACACGTTGTGGACGAATCACGACGTCATCAACGAGCACGTCACCCGTTACACCTGCCGAACTCTCCGGCGGTTGGCAATGCAGGCAGGTCTGGAGATCCAGGCGGAGCGATACTTTTTCCAGTGGCTTTTTCCCGTCAAGCTCGCGGCTCGCATGTTGGAACGCGCGATGACCCCTCAGCCTCGACCAGCACACGTCCCTCCAAGGTGGATCAACACTCCCCTCTACCTGCTGTCCCGGCTCGAGCAAAATACGTGGGGGCAGCTTCCATGGGCCTTCGGCAGTTCGCTAATGGTGTGGGGGAGAAAGTCTGACCAGTAGGTCCTCAGCCCCCTTAATTCCAGCACCGCTGCTGTCCTGCTGAGTGCCCAGATTCTCATTTGGCGCCTACGGCACTCGAGGTCGCCTATCCGATACCTCCCGCATCTGGAAGACTTGCAAATCCTCACCCTCAAAAACGACTTTGCCATTGGAGGACAAGGCAGATGAGAACTGCGGCACGCCATAAGCCCAAACATAGTCGTAATCAGCTTTGATGCGTTTCCAATCAACAGCCTCGAGGTCCCCAAGCGTGAGCCCGGAGGGGTTGTAGGTTTGCAGCCGGACCTGGAATGGCTCCACCCCCGGAATATGGAAAAGGCAAGGCGAGAACCATCCGCGTTCAATAACTCCATAAGCCCAGAAATGGCGTTCCGCCAAAGGCGCACCACCCGCCCACCCCACGAGGGGTAGGACGCGAGCATCACGTGGGATGACGGCGAATGACGTACTCAACTTGGCCAAGTGGGGCTGCTGGGAAATGAAGTGCCACTCCAAAGCACCAGACCGGAGGAAAAAAAGCAGAACGGCAACCCTGGCGAGTTCACGCCCCCGCGTCTGGCCCACCTTTACGGCGGACAGACCTAACACCGCCAGGAATGGCAACAGCCGCAGGTCGGAGTTCATTCCGCCTCCATAGACGGCTGGAAAAACCCAATACAGAGCAAACATGCAACCGACGGTTCCCAGCCAAGTCCGGTTCCACCCAAATTCAGGGTTATACCGGGCCCAAAACAGCGCACCGCCGACCACCAGGAGCGTCAGGAAATCAAGTGGGATCGAATAACCGAGCACGACAGCAACGAGGCCGCCCAGCTTGCCTCCGAGGCTCCGGAACTGCATAACGTGGCTGGCGTTCAACCCCGCCGTGGCGTGAAGATAAAGGAGTGCTCCAGGGACAAACAAGGCCCACAACCGTAGCACATCCCCGACCCGGCGCTTCGACAATATGCAGTAGGCGGTCATAACGAAGCCGGCAATTCCAAAGGCCTGCAAGTGAGTAAAGTAGAGACCCGTTGTCAGCACCAGCAGCAGGCACCAGGAGCGCCACCGCGGCCGCTCGAGATAACGTATCCACACGCCCACACTCAAAAGACAGAGTGCGAAGCCAAGCTGATGATTGAGGAAGCCGTTCAGAAAAAAAAAGAGGTTCTGCGATAACAGCAGTGACCAGAAGGCAAGGTTTTCCTCGCCGGGGTTGGCTTGCCGGACGAAGAACCATGCCGCGCTGGGGACGCTGAGCACGCAAAGGCTGAGGAACAGCCGGCCAGCCAGGTCTATCGACACGAAGTGTTGCAGCCCCACCAGGAAAACATCCATCGTCAGGTAGGGATAGCTGTTCCAGTCGGCGGCGTAGAAGTCACGGAAACGAAAGGCCGGATCCTTAAGGTGCGCAAGTACGAAGGCAGTCGCCAAGTGGTTGGGGTAGTCAACTAAAGGCGGGTACCGCACCGTCCAAATAGGCGCGAGCAATCCCCCGGCGAGTGCCAGGAGCAAGATGGTCATCCACGGCCGACGAATCGTTGACCCGGCAACGCCCACCTGAATTCCGGAGGAAGTCGCCCGTTCATAGGTTGTCTCAGGATTAATCATACTCTGCTGCCCGCTGTGGGTCGATGATCCTGCATGGTGCACGAACAGCACCCCACGCCCTCACCGTATACTTTCTTTCATTCCGCGCAGGCTTGCAAGAAAGTTGCGAGCCGCGTCCCGGCTGGAATAGGTCAGGATGGCAAGTAGCATCCATGGAGCCCGAGCCCGCGCCGATCCCCAAGAAGGGAGGCGGCAGCCAGAAGATCTCGGTCGCGTTATCGACCACCCACGCCAAGCACTCGCCAAGGAACAAAGACCGCCACCATTTGACAAACCGCCACAAAGGGAACCGCAGCCAGCAGGTCAACGAGGTAATGAGCGCCGAGGCCAATCGTAGAAACAGCCAAAATCATGGAGTAGGCGGAAAAACATAATATTAAGAATGGTCTGCGCGCATTCACAGCGAGCATGAGAGCCCACCCGAAGTGCATCGATGGCATGCAGTTTCTGGGAACCGTCGTTACGTCAACTTCGTAGTAGCACGGGGCTGGTCCGATCGCCGGAAACATCCAGTAAAAGAGGAAACATCCGACGCCCCCAATGATGAATGACCGGCGCAAAACCGGATTCTGTTCAGCTACCCAGGCCAGGGCGATGACCGGGCATAGCGCCGAATAAACAAAGTCCAAAAACAGCCAAAGCCAGTGGTGCGCCTGTACCCATCGCATCGCTGCGAGCGTGTCCAAGCCGATGGTGCGATCAGCTCTCAACAAGGTCGCATCGCAGGTCGGAGAGCCGTTGAAGCAGGTCTGCATAAGAACGACAGTCCCTAGCAGGCCAAAAGCCACAAACCCGACAGTTGTCACATAATCCTGCCAGCGCCGGGCAGGATCGCGCCGCAAGATGGTCGACAGCAACAAAATTAGAGCGCCCGAGAAATAGAAAATCAGTTGGTTACTCATTCATTCTAACTTAAGGTACCTCTGGCAATCTGTTTTGCGGCAATAGTGTTCGCAAGATGTGTCTCAGTAAATTATTTCTCAACTGGTTCCTGCGTGATGCCCTCGCCCGCCAGTGAAGGGACAAACAGAGTAGTAACGGCAAAACTCATTAGGGCAAGGGCAAGAACGTAGAGCTTGATCGTCACAGGCAGCAACAAATAGACGGGCGGCAAGTACAGGACCGCGATGGACACAGTCAAGACCAGACGCCACGCTGACCCCTCCGCCCATTGGGGCGAACCCACCACAAGGAGTATGGCCAGCAGCATCAGCGCAAGGTCGTGAGTATACAAGTGCGGCGAGGTGAGCAGCGAGACGGTGAGGCCAGCGGCAAATATCAGGTTCTGTTCGGCCCCGCTCCCGGACCGGTCTGCGCGCCGCCATTGCCTTGCGGTCAGCAGCAGGAGCATAACGGAAACCAACGCGACCGCTGTGTTGATCCACACCGAGCGAACATGACCTCCCAGAAGAGCGCCCAGAAAACCCTGGATGGTGGGCATCGTCCATGGCCTGACCGTAGCATAGGCCGGATTCACCGAATGGCTGGCGATATCCAGCAGCAGGCGCAGGTAGGCAAGCACACCCGCAAAACCCACCGTGGCGATCGAAATGACGCCCAGCAACGATGCGGTCAACGCAAACCCAGCCATCATCCTCCACTTCTTCCGCAGCAGGCAGATGAGAGCAAAGGGAAGGACGACGGTGAACTTGATCAGGCCCAAACCAAGAAACGCCCCCGCCCAGAGGTCCCGGCCGCGCTTGAGGCACAGAAAAGTCAACATATACATCACCAGCACCACAAACGACATCTGCCCTTGGAACATTACCACCCAAGCTGGGTAAAAAAGGAAACAAAGCGGGAAGTATCGCAGCGTGTTCTTTGGCGTCGATGGCGCATAGGATCGTATGAGGTACGCGAACAGCATCCACAGTGCGACGTTTATAGCACCCCAGAGCTGATAGGCCCGGGCAAAGTTCAGCTTGGTAAGTGGGGCGAGAAGAAGCGCTTCAAAAGGCGGATGATCTTCCACCAGGAAGTCGGTCCGGTGAAAGAGCTTTTGCTGGAGGGCAGACTGCTTCTGCAAATTATAGAGTTCGCGTCCGTGTCCTTCGCGCACAGTCAGGCCGGCGGCGTACATCGCATTGAAATCGCAATTGACTAACGATCCGGCACTCCGCGCACAGATGTGTACGACCGCCAGCAACAGCGGTGCGGTAAATGCAGCCGCAATGATGACCTGGCGCTTGGTGGGAGCCTTTCGATACTGAATCCCGCCGGAAGCAGCTTGCCCAGAGCCCGCCTCAGAATGCGTCATGTCTTCCCACCCGAAGTTTTTCGGGGCTCCTGCCCGGGATAAAGCACCCACTTCCCCGAATCTTTGTCGGGATCCACCAGCCAAACTTGCCGGTCCTTGTAGTAGTCAATCAACTCCTGATTGCCAACCGCGCCCATATCTCTCGCCCAAACCACCTTGGCACGATCGATATCATAGCGGTTGTACACCCAGTCATACTCTGACATGGCGCGAGGCCCGGATCGTACAAAGACGAGTTGCTTATTGGGCAATGCTTGCAACTGGGCCAATATCTGCGCACGGTCCGTCTTGACCACCGTCGCGTTGTACCAGGTGAGCGGCCATTCCGGGGTGAGCGGCAAGCGCAGCGGGCCCGCGCACCATCGCAAGATGAGGAGCAAGACGCAACCCAGCGGCACGGCCCGGGCAAAAAACAGTCCAGACGGCTGACCGCGCCACTGCCACAGGCGCAGGCGCCGGAGGGCCGTGAGCAATAATGCAAGGATCACACACGTTAGAGGCGCTGCGTAATGTGGGAAGAACACCCATACGATGGCCAAACCTAAGAAGGAGACACCAGCAGCCGCCAATAGAAAACGCGTTGACGGCGCGATGGGCCTCCACGAAAAGCCCACAGGCAACGTTCCTGCCACCATGATGAAGGGTAACGTCAGCAAAGGGCCAAGGTAGAACATCCAAAGGTGAATGAGTTTGACCAGGATAACGGCAAACATACCCAGGGGATGGCGCGATAGCTGGTAGAAATGCAGCTCATTGTGCATGTAGTAATCGTGCATCGCCGGGTGGCGATAAACCGGGGCCGGTCGAGGGGCTTGCCACATGAAGTAAGGCACCACGGCGTACGTGCTACGGTCCACCTGGTAGGGCATCCGGAAGGGGTTGCCGGTAACGCGCCAAAAATAGTAACACATCGCCAGTGCCGCCAAGCTCAGTACGATGCCAATCGGCGCCAGCACGCGCCATACAACCCGGTGCAGCGGGGGGCGCGGCCTGCGCACCATCCACGTGGCCAGCGCGGCCGCTACCGGCAAGATGAAGATCATCCCCTCGTAAGGACGGGTATTGGCCAGAATCGTCGCCCCTAAACCCATCAGCAAGGCATCGCTCACGCGTTGAGACTTTTTAATTCGCGGCAGCGCCCCCAAAACCAATGCGCCGCCGGTGGCCGCCACCGCCCCACCCCAGTAGCTATCCGCCCAATAGCTGAATATGCCGAAGTGCATTGTGGCCAGCAACCCTCCCGCGAGCGCCCAGGACGGTCGCAGCCAACCTTGCAGCATCCAGCAGAGAGCAGCGCACATTATCGCCACACTCAGCCAGACTCCCACAAACGGATGGCCGGTAGTCACCTGCCCGATCGCCAGCACCAGGCCCTGCCCCGGAGGGTACATCGAGGAATAGGTCGGCTGCTGGATCACGTGAAAGGTTTCGAAGTGAATCCACATCGGGTGCGGAGGATTGGTCAGACGGCCGTGCGCAAAAGTATCGGCAGCCAGAAGATAACTGAATTCGTCGTTGATGTAGGGTTCAGGCTCCGGGAGAACCGGCAGCGCCGCTGTGCGCAGGGCGAGCGCCGCCAGCCCCACAAGAACTATGGCGAGCTTTTGCCGGTTGGCCAGCGCGACGACGCGGCGCTCCACAGAATTGAACCAACTCGCGCCCAAACGGGGACACACAAACGCCATGACAACCAATACTAACGCGAGGCCGGTTTCAATCCACATCATCATGATGGAAAATTCCTGGTACCGTCTGCGTGCGCAGGTGGAGCACACTGAGTTCGTCGTTTCCACGGTTGACGGACTCGGTACGGCTTGGCCTTCGCACGTATAGTACGGTGATGGGGTCGCCGTAGATTTTCTCCCATTCCGGCGAAGCATTCAGCAAAGTCACCAGGGTATCTTTACGGTCGAGAAGGCACGACTGCACGTTATACGCGTTCAAGAGAAAGGGCGCAGGGAAATCCAACCGGGAGATACTGAGATAATCGGCCAATACGCCCGTGCGCTCGTATATATCCGTCCGGCCGTCGATAAACACTTTGTTGACATCCGACATTTGCCAAATCAAATACCCGCCATAGGCGTAGGTGTTATACATGGGTTGGGGAGCCGGGTGCTGCCGCAGGTAGGCCACCGCCTGCACCGGCCAATCCTTTTCCATAATAGTTTTAAGACCTGCCCGGGACGGGAAAAGAGCGATGACCGCGGCCACCACAAGCGTCATCACAATGGCGTTCATGGCAGGCTTATCTTGGGCGGGCTCATAAGGCGGAACCCAGCGGGCCACGACTACAGCCAACAAAGGCGCACAAAAGGGCACGAAGAGGAGAAGGAAACGCAAGTGCAGGCATGCCGCCACAACCCCGGAGAAGAGCAGCACGAGTTCTTCCAGCCGCCAGGTGAGCCGCAGCGTGACTTGAGCCAGCACGAAGCTGAGAACCAGGACCAGGAAAAGCTTGCCGAAAAACGCGTCAAACTTTATGGACTGCCACTCCACGATGTTGGCCACGTTGACAGGCTGGGAAAAAGCCATATTCACTGGGTAGAGGCAAACCTCGGTGCCGTAAGGCGTAATCGTGAGCGCAATCAGAGTCAGCAGCGCTACCAGTTCCAGGCGAAGACGCTCAGCGGAGGTCCAAAGCCGGGATGCGACTCCACCCCAGTGAATATCCACCAGGCCGCTCGCCCCGTAAACACCCAGCGCAAACAGTCCAATCACGAAACTGCCGTGGATGTTGACCCAGACCAGGAACAAAGGCGGCAGGAACCACAGCGCCCCGGTGTGGCCCTGGCGAAAGCGTTCGAGGATAATAAGGCTGAGCACCAGGAAGAAATACCCGAGCATCTGCGGGCGCAAAGTACAGGAAGGATAAACGAGTGGGAGAAAAACGGCGCAGGTGATGAAAGCCGCCTTTGAATTCCCGCTGCGCAGAGTTGCCAAGACATAAAGAGCAAACAGGATGGCAGCGGTAAGAACAAGGTCGAGCGCCATAAGCCCCGAGAGTCCCCAAGCGCGCTCGACCGCTCCAAGCAGCGACTCCCCCAGCCATTCGTAGGCGATCCAGGGACTGCCGGCGGAGGTGAAAGAGTAAGGGTCCATCGTCGGGAAGCGATGTGTGGAAAGAAGAGTGGCGCCCACTTTGATGTGCCACCAAACGTCCGGGTCCACCGAAAAGTTGCGCAGCGGCACGAACATGCATCCCACCAGCAAAACCCCCAGGGCGGCGGGAAATGAAAAAATCTTCTTCCAAGCGGACTGGGATGGAGTTGGGTCCAGATTGGGGGAAATGGCGAGCGGATCAGAATTCACATTCAGGCTCCCGAGTTTCTACATTTTTGAAGCGACCGGCGATCCGGTGGGGCTACCCCATCCCCCAGCTTTGCCGGACTCTGCCGGGCGTGGCCTTCTCACATACAGCACAGTAATGGTGTCGCCATAGACCTTCTGCCATTCCGGTGAGGCATCCAGCAAAGTCACGAGGATATCTTTACGTTCGAGGAGGCACGACTGGACGTCATATGCGTTCAATAGATAGGGCGCGGGGAGTGCCAGCCGGGCGATATTGATGTAATCGGTCAGCACCCCGGTGCGCTCGTAAATATCCGCCCGGCCATCGATAAACACTTTGTTCGCATCCGACATTTGCCAGATCAAATACCCCCCCAGCCCGTAGCTGTTAAACATGGGCCTGGGAGCCGGGTGCTGCCGCAGGTAGGCCACCGCCCTCACCGGCCATTTCTCCTTCATAATGCTTTCCAGATCAGCCCGCGAGGGGAAAAGCCCAATCACAGCGGCGACGACGAGCCCCATCAGGACAGCGTTAAAGGCATACTTGTCATTGGAAGGCTCGTAAGCCCCAATCTCCCGCGCCAGGATCTCGCCAAACAAGGGTGCGCAAAAGGGCACGAAGGCAAGCACCATACGCAGGTGTAAGCAGGCCCCGGCAACCCCCGCGAAAAGCATTACAAGTTCTTCCAGCCTCCAACGCGGCCGCAGAGTCAATTGCGCCAACAAGAAAGCGAGGAAAATGAACAGGAAATATTTTCCGAGGAAGTTGTCGAACGTCATCGGCAGCCATTCACTGACGTTGGCCACCATGACTTGCTGGGAAAAGGCCAAGTCCAAGGGGTAAAGCAAAAGCTCGGTGCCGTAAGGCGTGATGGTCAAGGCCACGAGACTCAGGAGTCCGACCAATTCCAGGCGTATGCGCTCGCGGGGAGTCCAGCGCCGGGATTCCAAATCGCCCCAGTGAATCTCCACCAAGCCGCAGGCCCAATAGACGCCCAATGCAAACAGGCCAAGAGTAAAGATGCCGTGGGTATTAATCCACACCAGAAACAACGGCGGCAGGAACCACAATGCACCCATGTGCCCCTGGCGAAAGCGTTCCAGAAGAATCAGCGTCACCACCAGCAGCAGATAGGCAATCATTTGGGGACGCAAGGTTAACGACAGGTAAACAAAGGGTAGGAAGAGAGTGCAAGCAACAAAGGCCGCTTTGGAATTCCCGCAGCGCACGGTGACCAGAACGTACAGCGCCCACATGATGGCAACGCCGAAAATCACGCCGAAGGCCATAAGCCCCCGCAATCCCCAGTGGTTCACAAAAAGAGACATCACCACTTCACCCAACCACTGATAAGCAATCCAGTGGGTGCCCAAAACCGTGTAGGAATAGGGGTCCGTCGTGGGCCAGTGGTGCGTCGAGAGAATCGTCGCGCCCACCTTGATGTGCCACCAAACGTCGGGGTCTACTTCAAAGCCGCGCAGGGGAACAAAGATGCCTCCTGCCAACAAAAAGGCCATAAAGACGGGGAAGGAAACGATTTTCTTCCAAAGGGACTGGGGGGGAGTAGGTTCCCGAAGGGAAGAAGCCGCCAACGCATCAGAGTTCAAATTCAAGCTCCCGAAGTCATTCCGCCTAAGGGTGGCGGGCCGGTAAGAGAGGCCCTCATTCTATTACTGTTCCATCCTGAATCGCCACAGCATTGTGCTTCTCCCGCCGTCACAAGTTGCGGCCCGATGGCGCGCATGGCAGAATTGAAGAGCGATCGCAAAATGCCCAGTCCGCAGGGTGGTTATTGCGCACTCGAGGCAACAAGTTTCTGGAAAGCGGGCAGGACCGCGAAGGGAATTCTGACGCTCGCCACGCTCTCACCGAGTTGACGGATCATTTCCGTCTGCATGTGCCCCAGCAGCATGGCGGCTTTGGCCAGATAGTCGATGCGTGCGGGATCAAGGCCCATCACGCGCGCGCTGGTGGCATCGACCGCCACGGGATCGTCACCCAAAATGAGCACCCCGCTCGGCTTGGCGGATCCCTGAATGGGGCCATTGCCCTCCATCCCGATGATGCCGTCCACGATGGCGAAATCCGGGCGCACCGTGCTGTTGATATCGAGAATGGAAGGGGTGATGCCCGCCCAGTGCAGTACATTTTTCGGCCAACCGTAACAGCAGCCCGGCACAATACCAAACATATTCTTGAGCGAGAGCGTGACCCCCACCCAGTGATGCGTCTTGAGCTTGGGCAAGGAGACGATATAGTCCGCCTCCAGAACCGCTCGGGGAAGATAGAGTTCCTTGAGCCGGGAAGCGTGGGTGCGCAATTTCACGGCATGTACTTCATCCAGGTTCAGATCGACAAACAGATCGTGCAGCGGCCCCAGGAAATCACTCAGGCGAATGGTTTCCACAATCGCCTCGCTGTCACGCTCATGCCCGGGTCCCTCG
>Ga0326727_10020885_pt1 | contig 12935 bp, 8 predicted proteins | sample MB2enrmetagenome_FD_207643 | JGI IMG/M metagenome (GOLD analysis project Ga0326727, IMG submission 207643) | Lab enriched peat soil microbial communities from McLean, Ithaca, NY, United States - MB29MY | ecosystem: Environmental > Terrestrial > Soil > Wetlands > Peat | place: USA: New York...
CCCGATTCCCTCGGGGGCCTCGACTTGCGTCAAGGCGTCCTCCTTGCGGAGGACCGGGCTATTTTCAGCAACCACTGCCGCCAAAAACGGCCCATAAAATACAAAACCCGGCGTCGAGCGCCGGGCCTAGCCGCCATTTGACTTAGCGGCTTCGCGCGATGCTCAACTCGTACTATCCCGTGCTAATAAGGCGCCTCACTATAGGATCTGTTCCTTGGATTACTTCAGACCCGACTGTGAATCCCCTGCACGACCCGGCACATTTAACATGCACCGAGCCATTGGTTATCTTACCAAACAGCGGGAATATGTCAAGCCTTTCACAACACATTTTTCCCTGGCTTTCCACACCCCTGTGGAAGTTGTGGGAACCACGCTTCCCAGCCATTTCTAGCGTCCCGTCCCGGAAGTTCCTTGCATTTTTCTTTAGGAGGCCGGGGCTTCAGCCCCGGCGTAAAGCCCGTAGAATGAATTGGGCTTTAGCCCCTGAAGACTCTGAACTTTTGCACGGTATTTTCGGGACACAACACTAGGTGAACCGGAAAGCTTCAGGAAAGCACGGGGCCGTGAATGGGGGATGGCTCCGTGCATGAGTGGAAACTGTTTGAATGTGCGCGGGCACGAAGCCGTATGATAGCGTTCGGTAGAAGGAGCGAAGTTGCGTTGTGCCCGGGCGCAGTGAGGCCACAAGCCTAAGTGACTTATGGATCGCGTTTGGGGGATCAGCACAAGTTCATGCCATGAGCATCGAAACGGAAAAAAAGCTTCCAACAAAGGAGCCGGCGCGTGTTGCGGCGAACTCCGCCGCGGATATCGAACTTTCCGTGGTGATGCCCTGCTTGAACGAAGCGGCGACTCTGGAAGCTTGCATTAAGAAGGCGAGAGCTGCCATCGATAGCGAAGGCTTGTCCGCGGAAATCTTGGTTGCCGACAATGGCAGCACCGATGGCTCGCAGGAAATTGCGCGCCGCGCGGGCGCTACTGTCGTAGAAGTTGCCGCGCGAGGTTACGGCAGCGCGTTGCTGGCGGGAATCGCCGCGGCGCGTGGCAAATATGTGATCATGGCCGACGCGGACGACAGCTACGACCTGTCGCAGGTGAGTTCTTTCCTGCACAAACTTCGCGAAGGCTACGATCTGGTGATGGGCAATCGCTTTGAGGGCAACATTGCCGCCGGCGCCATGCCTTTTTTGCATCGCTACCTCGGCACGCCCGTCTTGACTCTGTTGGCGAAGATTTTCTTCCGCACGCCCTGCGGCGACGTGAATTGCGGCATGCGCGGTTTCCGCAAAGAAGCCATCGAAGGCCTGGGGCTGCGATCGCTGGGCATGGAATTCGCCAGCGAAATGCTGGTGAAGTCCTCGATTTTCGGGCTGCGCATTGCGGAGATCCCCACCGATCTTTCTCTCGACGGCCGCACCACGCCGCCGCACCTGCGCACCTGGCGCGATGGCTGGCGCCACCTGCGTTTCATGCTGCTCTACAGCCCGCGCTGGCTCTTTCTGTATCCCGGGTGCCTGCTGATGCTGATGGGAAGCCTGCTGACGCTTTGGCTGTTGCCGGGCATGCGGCATGTCGGGCACGTGGGATTCGACGTCAGCACGCTGGTTTACAGCGCGACGATGATTTTCGTGGGCTATCAGGCGGTGAACTTCGCGGTGTTCACGAAAATCTTTGCCATCACCGCCGGCTATTTGCCCCGCGATGAAAAGTTCAACCGGCTCTTTCGCATCATCACGCTGGAAACCGGTTTGGTGATCGGAGCGGTCCTTTTTCTGCTCGGGCTGGCCATTTCGATTGTTGCCGTGGAATCCTGGCGGGCCACCGGCTTCGGGCCTCTCAATCCTGGCAGGACGCTGCGCATGGTCATGCCGGGGGTGATTTTCCTCACGCTGGGTTGCCAGACGATTTTTTCGAGTTTTTTCCTCAGCGTTCTGGGCATGGGCAAGCGCTGATGGAACTCTTTCCCGAATATGACTGAGAAAGTAAAAGGGGACGCACGAAGCTCCGTTGGCTTTTCGCTGCTGCAGGTCGCGCACGCGCGGATGGTCTTCGGCCGGCGCGTGCGGGTCCTGGCCGAATGTTTGTCCGCGCGGATTCCGCAGCGTGCCGTAGTTCTGGACATTGGCTGCGGCGACGGCACCATCGGAAGCCTGCTGGCCAAACCCGGTTCGGAAATGTCCATTGAGGGAGTGGAGTTTGCTCCGCGCCCCCAATGCAGGATTCCGTGCCGCGCGTTCGACGGAGCCAAGCTGCCGTTTGCCGACGGCTCGTTCGACGTTTGCCTGTTTGTTGATGTGCTACACCACACGGACGATGCCTCCATCCTGCTGCGGGAAGCGCGCCGCGTGACGCGCCAGTTCGTGCTCATCAAAGACCATCTCAGCGAAAATCGCTTCGACTTCAAGACGCTGCAATTCATGGACTGGGTGGGCAACCGTCCCCATGGCGTGCGTTTGCCGTACAACTATCAGAGCCGCAAGGAATGGGAAGCGAACTTTGCGAAATGCGGTCTCTCCATCGCCCAGTGGACCACCATAGTGCCGCTGTACCCCTTTCCGTTTTCCCTGCTCGTGGGCCGAGCACTTCATTTCGTCGCCTTGCTGGAAAAGGTGTAAGCGCGTAGGAATGCCCGCGCCGCTCCCCTGGGAACGCCAACTCTGCTCCATCCCGCGGGTTCAGCGGGATGAATCTCCCGATTGGCTCTGCCTGCCTTTTTCTGTGTAGGGTCACGATACATCGTGCCCGCCATTCTCTGCTCGTGTAGGGGCCGCCTTCTGAGGCGGGCCGTTCTCCTTCTAATGTAGTGGCCGGTCTTCAGACCGGTTCTTGGGTTTCTCCTGCCGTGCTTCTCCGTCATCCCGATTCGGGAAGGAACTGTTGCCACCGAAGTTACCACCCACCCCCGGGTGTTTTTGTGAAGCATGTCAAAACAAAGGGGATACGGGAGCAAGTGTGCGGAAGTGTGTGAAAATAGGGGACTTAGAAGCTCGTCGTTTTGATTTATAAAGCCTTTGTTTTGATACGGATGCGCACTGTTGGTGCAGAGGGTGAATGTGCTGGGGAACTGCGGGTTGCGGGCGGCCTTGTGCCAGGTATTCACAACGCATCATACCACACTATTTACCAACTGTCAATAGACATTGTGAGGTACTAGCGCCCAAACAGTGACGAGAAGAGGAAGCCGGGGCGGCCGGCCTGCAGGCACAGGGAGTGCGCGCGAAATAGTAGAACCAAAATCTCCACTTCAGAAGCTTAGGATGCCGCACCAGTTCCAAATGGCTCTTTGGGTTCACAACCGATCTTGGTATCATCGCTCTTCTGTCATGGAATTCATTGTCCAGCCCTTCGCAGAAATTCGTCTCGGAGATTTTCTGCTCAGCCATCTCTCCGATCCACAATGGACGCAGTTTCGAGCGGCAATAGCCTTCGTAAAGCGTTCAGGTACACAGCACATCCGTCAACCTCTCCGTCACTTCAGTGACAACGCGCAAGTGAAGGTGTCAGTTGGTGTTGACCTATATGGCACGTCCAGGGAAGGACTAAGCGATCTCTTAGAGGCGACGACGCCCAGTGGACAGATTTTTATTTATCGGAATAACGGTCCTAGCACCTTTCATCCAAAGGTCTACCTGTTCAAATCGGCGGCCCGTGCAGATGTCGTCGTCGGCTCTGGCAATCTAACGAGCGGTGGACTGTTCACCAACTATGAGGCATCCGTGGCCGCAGCGCTAGATCTCACAGTCAAGGCAGACGCAGACTTCCTTCAAGCCATCGAAGAAACGCTGGATGCTTGGTCTCAACCACAAGAAGGCCTGTGTTACGTTCTGACACCAGAACTTCTGAGCCAGCTAGTCGCAACTGGCCTGGTACATGGCGAAGCTCAACTGGAAGCTATGCAGCAAGCTCAGACCTCAGCAGCAAAGCCCCCAACGACACCCCCGGCTGCAGGGACCGACGAACCACCTGCTCCCGCGTCGCTTTTCGTCACAGTACCCGTGCCTCCCCCTCCGCTCATAGCTAAGACTCCGCCCGCAGCCGCGGAAATGGATGCCCCGACCGAGGCAACGGAAGTTCCTCCCGCTTCAGTGATTCAGCCGCTTGGCGTACTTCCACAGCAGCTGGGTGGAGTAGGTTGCTTTGTTATGACCCTGCAAAATACGGATGTCGGCGTCGGTCAAACCACCGCAGGAACGGCGAGGCGATCGCCTGAAGTGTTCATCCCCTTGGCTGCCCTAGACCAACACCCAGACTTCTGGACCTTCCCCGCTGAGTTCACAGAGGACATCCACTGGAATAACACGCATCCCAACAGGCGCGGCGGTTTCGGAAAAATGGACCGAATGGACGTACCGATGCGGATCGGTGTTATTCACTCTGTGCGCATGTTTTTCAACCCAAGGAAGGGCGACTTTCGCCTGGGTAACGAGGCTTTGCGAAGCGCCGGACACATAGGAGATATCCTCTTGGTCCAGCGGGTAGATCCGGTCAACGGCTTCGAATATGACATCCAGGTGGCTCCTCAAGGGTCGCCGCTCTTTGAACAATTGGAGCCACTCTGCGATACCCCCGTTCCAAATTCACATAAGCGATTTGGCTACTTCTAGGGAATCTTAAAGCACAAGACTTCTTCAGACCCTACAGCATTTTTCCTGAAGATATCGCGTGACAGAAGCATTTCCATCGGAATCCGCTGGCTGAGTGTCATCCCTAGTCCAGCCGCAATGTCCACCAACAGACTGGCCGTCTGAATTTCTACCCTTTCCCCTCCTGCGATCGTGTGATTGTTGCCAATCACCACATACGCAGGACTGCCAGAGCGCAAGACCGTACGCATCCCCTCAAACACCTGCTGCATATCGGTAAAGTATTTAGTGAGCAGGGCTGGAAGATTCCGACGCCTAAAGCCAACTTCAATTCTCGAATTCAATGTATTCACTCGGTGAATCAAATTTGACACCGACATTGGGAGCTTTTTCGCCTCCCGTTCAAAAAGGTCCCAATATGCTGACCGCTGCTTCTCACTAATTTCGCGATTTCCAATCATATGCTGATCGCGTTGCCGGTGCTTGGGACGCGGTAGTAATCCGAGATAGCACAAGCTCAATCGGTCCGTATCAAGATAAGGTAAAGCAGTTGCGTAAGGTGGGGATGTGATTATGCTGTCGACCTTGCCTTTCCATCGGCTCCATACCGTCGCCAGATCACGCGCGTCCCCTTCCTCAATCTCAAATGACCCCAAACTGGTGCCCTGGCTATGGTGCAAGAACGCAAGAACGATGCGAACCGATCTACCCAACTCCTCCAGAAACTCTCGGATTGGGTCTATTTCAGCATCCAACCTCACTTCCTTACGGACTCTGAGATCGTCATCTTTCTGCCACGAAACGCTGCGAATGATGTTACTCAAGCAGACCCAGAAGAAATCACGAACTCGTTCGTCCGACAACTGGATAGCGCGGGCCACTTCGTCCAAGTCTTGAAGTACTTGCTCAGAAAACCATGCCAACAAATAGTCCTGATCCGCTTGGGGCAAAGAAGAAAAGTATGCAAGATGGGCGTTACGTTTGGTCGTCGGTCGCACCAGACGACTGCGAATGTCCTCGTAGGCTGACCCCAACAATTCCGCATTTACGGACAACAATGAACACTTGGTTCGGGCCATGAACACCGAGAGCGGATTCATATCTAGACCAAGCGCTTGATATTCACCCAACACAGTTTCAACGTTTGTAGTCCCACTTCCGCACATTGGGTCCGCAACAACGCCCCGCCTGGGAACACCCGCGATATTAAGAAGGGAGCGAACTAGCTGAGGGAAAAACTTGCCGCGATACTCATGAATTCCGTGGGTGCCATACCGCAAGCATCGGCGATTGGGCAAAACCACCTCATTTAGCAACAGAAGCTGAGGAATGTCCTGTGTTGGCACACCATTGCGAATGACACTTGCGGTGCGTTCACGCAATACCTGAGTTGTGAGGTAAGTACGGTCCGCCTCAATGATCTCCCAATAGGCCAGACGCCGTGCTAGAAGAGCCGGCTCCACGGATGGTGTAATCGAGAACCGGAGTGGCCGCTCCATCTGCTCGTCAACCGCGACGGGGATCGTCTCCGCGAGAGCACTTAGCTCTGCTAGGGCCAACGTTCGCTCAAATGGTTGAATGTAAGGCTTCATCCGGCATACGACTTGCGGTTTCATGGGATCGATTATTCATCTTTCTGGAGAACCAGAATGTTCTCACTCTTAATCCTGCCGATAACAGGATTAAAGGCCTTTTTCGTCATCTGGAGGCGCCTGGCGTGGCGAGCAACTTCGACAAAACCCTCGCATCGCCCCACTGCCGAGATCAAGTCAGCGTTGCTCACACGCTCCCCCCGGATGGTCGAATCACCGACGACGAAGCATGCGAAGCCTGCGGTTTTCAGATGCATTCGAATCCAGCCGAGAATGTTCTGCATCTCGCCCTGAAACGTTTTTGCGGTTGCACCATTCAAACCTTTTGCACTATACTTGCGATGGCTGCCAATTTCTTCTCGCTTGAATGTGGGCTGGTCCATCCCCAGCCAGAGCATTCGTGTCATGTGATACAGATGATAGCTGAAGGCGTTGGGGTACGGTGGCGAGCAAACCATAAGATCAAATGGCGGACTTTCCGGCCGCATGAGAATGTTGGCATGGAAGACCTCACACCTTAGACCGGGGCGACGTCGCCGCGTGAATTCCTCAACCGAGCTCACCGCAGAGCGAAGCGCCCGGGCGAACCTCATCATGGTGTCGCCGGGGGAGATTTTCTTTTCACGCCTCACATAGCGGGTGTCCGAGTCCTGTTTAGAAGAAATCACAATGATCGAAGAAAATGAGACGAGCGCAACTTTCTTCGCGGACTCTGAAGGCATAGCTTTGCACCAGGAAAGAATCTCAGCAAGTTCCTCCACTACGAATGGCTCAAACCAGAAGTTAAGCATTTCCGCACTTGGACGTGGCGCCGTCGATGAAAACGGCCCCGAACGATGAAAAAGAGTTTGTCCGCATTCCCCGATTGCGTGCGCCTGCTCTTCCGCTTTCGCAACCAGAGCAAGAAGCAGTGGCTTATCGTCCGCAGCAAACTGGGTAGTCTTTGCTTGCGTAATAAGACAAGCCAAAGGATTGGCGTCAAATCCAACGGCATGCCGACCCGAGATCAAAGCCTCTACTAGAGTAGTTCCACTACCGCAGAACACATCAGCAACGGTGTCTCCTTCATTGGACAATTCTCGAATCAGAGCGGCAGGAATTTGGGGAATAAACTTAGCGGGGTAGGGATGAAGTCCGTGAGTAAGATAGCTCGTCTCACAATCCGTAAAATCAAAATCTATTCGATCCAAGCGCGTGAAATCGAGGCGCTGCCCAGCCATAAGGTCGGGTCTGCGGACATTGGCCGCTTGCTTCACTTCTGTTTCTCCAGCCAAGCTTCAAGAAGGCTTTCGACTAAAGCCGAGAATTCTGAACCTTCCGCGAACAGGCGAGCTTTCGTCCGGTTACGAATCTCTCGCCGGATATAAAGCGACATTTGAGCATAATTTTCTTTATCGCTGTGCTTCGCCTTTGGGCGCCCAGGCTTACGAGGCATGGACACCCCAACCTGCCCTTGGGAGACACTGACAGCAGCAGTCGACAATTCTGCGCCCTGCCCTCTCGCGCTTGTCCGCTTCGGATATGGTGGGGATCGTCGCATCGCGTTCCCTTGATTTTGGTTGAGCGTATCTCAAAGCCAGCGATTTAGCAATGTGCCATTTTGGATATGTAGACTTTTGCGTACCCAAGTCACTCCAAACTGCAGCTTAAACCACGGGCCCTGCGGGCCTAGACCGTGTTTAGCGACTTGCCTTCAAACAAGGTGTCACGGATGACACGATTTCAACCGTTGCAAGCCAAGGGCCAACTACGCCAGGGGTGCCTGTTTGCGGGAGCTAATGGCAGATAGTCGGTGAATGACCAAGTCTCCTTCGCCTATTATCCTGCGGGGACGCTTCTCCTGTGTCATTTCGGGCCTCCTCGCGACCTCATTCGGGACACGAACAACGTGTCCTCCAGAAAACGGAGGACGCGAACACCGCAGACGCGGCTGTTGTGCCTTTGGGAAGAGAGTTATCAGTGACCAGCGAGCAGCGATCAGGAAGCAAGACAAAAGCAGATCCCTCCGAAAAGATGAGTTTCACAACAGAGTTTCTCTGTCATTCAAGGCTCGGTGATTTCAACCGGCTGGAGGACTCCGCTCCGAACTGTGAACTGTCGACTGTGAACTGTAGACCCGTCTTCCCAACGCCTGTGTTTACTATGACATCAAGTACCATTGTCGGCGCGCCGACATTTTCGTTCCTGCGCGCGGGAAAAGGCAACCCCAGGAACCAGTCTAAAGACTGGCCACTACATAGAAAGGGATGCGGCCCGCCTCAGAAGGCCGGGCCCTACACGAACTGTCGTCTGTCGGCTGTGAACCTCGCACCGCGAGAGAGCGGAATGTTGCACGTCCAACATTTCCGTCGCAGACGCAGGCTATTTATCGTTCGTAATGCTGATGAGGCTCGGCAGAGTCATGCCGGCAGTGAGGGGCGTGTCCACGGAAGAATCGCCGACCTTGATGGTGTAAGCGCCGCTATCGGCCTGCCAGTGCTTGGAGGCGACATCGTAGAAGGCGAAGGCGCGGGCGTCGAGCGAGATGGTGACGCGCTTCGTTTCGCCAGCCGCAAGCTCCACGCGCGCGAAACCCTTCAGCTCCTTTGCGGGACGCGGCACTTTCGGAGTGGCTTCCGCAACGTAGAGTTGCGCAACCTCGGCGCCGGCACGGGAACCCGTGTTGGTGACGTCGAAGGAAACGGTATAGAGCGCCGGACGGCCGCTGGGCGCCAACGCCGACGAGCTTGCCGGAGCGACGGACAGATTGCCGAACTTGAATGTGGTGTAGGAGAGGCCAAAGCCAAACGGGAACCGCGGCTGCACATTGTTGTGCTCGTAGCCGCGATAGCCGACGAAAATTCCTTCCTTGTAGGCCACGCGAACGGTGCCTGGTTCCGGATAGTAGTACGCGTAGGCCGGATTGTCTTGCCAGCGCTTTTCAAACGTAGCCGGAAGATGCCCGGAAGGGTTCACGACGCCGAACAGAATCTCCGCGAGGGCCGTACCGCCCTGCTCGCCGGGATACCACATTTCGATGAGCCCGCGGACATGATCGATCCAGGAGGAAACATCGACGCCGCCTCCCGAAGTGAGCGCAACGATGGTGTTCTTGTTCGCCGCGGAAAGTTCGCGAATGAGTTCATCCTGGCCAAAAGGCAGCGAGAAGGGACGATCTCCTCCTTCCCCTTCGCTATCGTTGTCGAAACCGGCGGCGATAATCACCACGTCCGCTTTTGCCGCCAACTCCTTCGCGGCAGCGGAAACGAGCTTATGCTGGTCGACGATGCCAACGCGCAAACGTCCGCCGACAATCGAATTGACGTATTCCTCGCCAACGATTTTGTGAGGTCCCGCGGACAGCTCAAGAACGGCATCCTCCTGAAAAGCCTTGGCAAGTTTCCAATTGTCGAAAACCAGCTTGTCATCGATATAGAGGCGATAGCCCCCGTCCTCTCCCGAGCCCTGCGCCACGACTTCGTAGGGGCCGGCCTGTGGGGCAATGAAATAGCCGGTCCAGCGTTTCGAGGAAGGCTTCGGCTGGGAATTGAAAAATGTGGCCAGTGATTGCATGTCGAGGGCGAGGTCGCCCCATTCTGTGCCGGAATCGTTAAGGTGGGGAACCAGGTGCGCGGACGCGGGCGTGCCCGAGAGGTCGGCATTCTGGAAGTACTCGAATTTCAGGCCGCGCTGGCCATTGTGCGGCTCGGTCACAAACTCGGTGGCGGCCGCCGCCCTTTCCATGCTGGGCAGGCCCGCTTCGTAGAGCACATTGGCGGATGGGCCAAGGAAGCTGGCGATGCCCTGGAGAGCGCTGACGGAGGCAAAGGGAACCACGCGAGCGCTGCCGCCTCCGACAGGTTCGCCGGGATAGGCATCGGGCCCAACCACGAGCACGGTCTTGCAATTTTGCTTGTCGAGCGGGAGCAAGTTGCCTTCATTCTTCAGGAGGACCATGCCCTCGCGCGCCGCCTGGAGCGCCAATTGCTGGTTCGGCTGGTTGTAGGTGGAAATAGAGAGATCCGTCTGCGGACGATCGAGCCAGCCGAAGCGAATGGCGGTCCGCAGGATGTGGCGAACTTTCTCGTCGATGGTCGCCTGAGTGACGCGGCCATCGGCAATTGCCGGCAAGAGGCTCTGGCGATTCATGAACGCGCCGGTAGGCATTTCCAGATCGAGCCCGTTGTTGGCCGCGGCCACGCCATCGTAGGTGGCCTCCCAGTCCGACATCAGGACGCCATCGAAGCCCCACTCCTTGCGGGCGATTTGAATGTTGAAGTAGCCATTCTGCGTGGCGTGCTGGCCGTTGATAAGGTTGTAGGAATCCATGATGGCGCCAACATGCGCCTGCTTCACCGCCGCTTCAAACGAGGGGAGATAGATTTCGCGCAGCGCGCGTTCATCGATCAGGGAGTCGGAACCGTGCCGCAGATATTCGGAGTTGTTGCCCAGGAAGTGTTTAATGGTCGCGGAAACGCCCTGCGACTGCACGCCTTTGATGTAGCCAACCGCAATAGACGCCGTGAGGAATGGATCTTCTCCAAAATACTCGAAGTTACGGCCATTCAGCGGCGAGCGGTAGATGTTCACTCCGGGGCCTAGCATGAAATGAATGCCGCGGGCCCGCGCGTCCCTGCCGATAGCAGCGCCGATCCTTTCGGCCAGTTCGGCATCCCAGGACGCCGCGAGGCCGACTCCGATCGCATAAGTGGTCGAAGGAAATCTTTCATTGCTGCGCACACCAAAGGGGCCATCGGACATCTCGAGAGACGGCAGGCCGACAGAGGGGACGGCCCGAACAGCGAACCCAGTTCCGCCAATGTAATCGATCTTCTCCTCGAGCGACATTTTGCCGAGGTAGGTGTCCGCCCGCTTCGCCACATCCGCATTCGTCGCTGCGGGCGCCTGGGCAAAGGCCGCCGCGCAAACGAATAAAAGTACCGCCAGAATCAGCGCTCTACGCATATCCGGTATCCTTTCCGATCCCTGTTCTCTTATTGGAGCGAAGTCGATCCCCTGCAAGTAAAACTCTATTACTGAAAAAGCTTTGGCGCAAACTCGTGCAGATACACTTGCCAGCTCTGCAAGGCAGGGCCGCCGGCTGGGGGCTAACTCCCGGTAGTATGTGGTGAGAGGCAAAGGATTTGCAAAGTGTACAAGCGCGAGGAAAAGCCCTACTGCTGGCGAATTTTCCCGTCGGCCGTCAAGCGCTCCAAGTAGCGCCGCGCGGTAGCGGCTTCCGGGTTATCACTGTGGTTCTTGATTAGTTCTCGCAATACCGCCGCTGAGTCCTCGTAACGCCCTACGGCCACGAGTGACTTTGCAACCAGCAAATCAACCTGCGGCACCTGCCCATTGGACTCCGCCTGCGCCTGCTGCGAGACCTTCAGGGCTTCGTCAAAGCGATCGCTGTGGTAATACGACTCCGCCAACGACCAATGCGTCTCCCAGTCGCTGGCCGGATCCACTTGCACGGACTTCTCGAGTGGTGGAATTGCCTCCGCGTATTTCTTCTGGTTGCACAGCGCCATCCCCAATGCCGCTAAAGCGCGCGCGCTGTTTGGCTCCATCTGCGTGGCTTTTTCCAGGACGCTTTGCGCCTTTATCCAATCGCGCTTTTTCAAATCCAACACACCCAGGACATAAAGCACGTCGGGATTATTGGGAGCCAGTTGCATGGCCTGGTCCAGGGCTTTCTCCGCCTCATCCAATTTGTCGTCTCGCAGAGCCTGCATGCCCTTGTCCAGGGCTTCCTTGGCCTTAGGAGCGAGTATCGGATTTCCCGCTGCGCCAGGTGTAACATTCGAGGATGTATCCCGTTGCAGGTTTATCTGCACCTCGAACCTCATCTCTGTGTTAACCGACACGTCTTTCTGTCCCGACTTGTATCCAGCCGCGTCCACCATGACGGTAAAATCGCCTAGATTGGGCAAAATGAAAAATATCCGCCCATTTGATGTCGATCCCTGGTTGTACGGGGACCCGCCCCGAAAAAGTTTCACGTTCGCGGGCGTGGAAATGATCTCTCCAGAACTGTCGCTTACGGTCACGTCAATTTCCGCGCGGAAACCGCGGACCTCCATCCCTCCACCTGAATTGGACTGGCACCACGCCGCCAGTGGGCACAATACGTTACACAGCAGGACCAGCAACAGGAATGCCTCTGCCCGCGGCAGCACGGATTGGTTTGGTTGAGGCATAAGCGCCATGAAAAGCAGCTCGAAGCCTAGCCCTCCGAACCTGTGGAGTCAAGGGGAGACGACCTGTATTCCTGGATCTAATCAGCGACGACGTTTCCGGCTTTACGGCACCTACTGATGCAGCGCGGGCGGCGCGTCAGAGAGTTTCTTAAGCAGAGCATCGTCTGCTTTCTTGTGCAGTGCCCGAAATTTGGCGAATTCCTCTTGAGACGCTGCGGTGTTCCCCATTACCCGATATAAGTTTCCCAGCCGGAAGTGCATGTCGGGCTGGTCCGGATCCAGTTTCACGGCCCGTTGGAACGCCGCGAGAGCTTCCTCGTACTGCTTCTGGTCCATATAAATTGCACCTATATCAGCATAGGCAATGCGAAGATCGTTTTTCTGATGCACTGCCTTCTTTAGCAAGGCGAGCGCTTTCTCCGGGTTATTCAGCTTTAATTCGACATCGCCTAAATAGGCCAACGCCTGAGCGTTCCCAGGATCAATGCTTAGCTCCGTCTCAAACTCGGCCTTGGCCTGGTCATTTTCATGTGCCTTCCAATACAGATAGCCCAAGCCGAAATGGACTCCCGGCTCTC
>Ga0326727_10020886_pt1 | contig 12935 bp, 7 predicted proteins | sample MB2enrmetagenome_FD_207643 | JGI IMG/M metagenome (GOLD analysis project Ga0326727, IMG submission 207643) | Lab enriched peat soil microbial communities from McLean, Ithaca, NY, United States - MB29MY | ecosystem: Environmental > Terrestrial > Soil > Wetlands > Peat | place: USA: New York...
GCGAAGCTGGAGCCGCTGCTCGCTCCTGGCGACATTCTGATTGACGGCGGCAACTCGATGTACAAGGATTCGATGCGGCGCTACCACGAAGTGACGGCCAAGGGATTCCACTTTGTCGACGTGGGAACTTCGGGCGGTGTGTGGGGACTGAAAGAAGGCTACAGCATGATGATTGGGGGCGACGCGGAGCCGGTGGACTATCTGCGGCCGATCTTTGAGACGCTGGCCCCGGCCAAAGACAAAGGATGGGGACACGTAGGCCCGGCGGGCGCGGGACATTTTGTGAAGATGGTGCACAATGGCATCGAGTACGGCATGATGCAGGCCTATGCCGAGGGGTTCACGGTGATGGAAAAGAAGGAAGAGATGCACCTGAACCTGCCGCAGATTGCGCAGATCTGGCGGTATGGGAGCGTGGTGCGGAGCTGGCTGCTGGATCTGACGGCGGATGCGCTGGTCGGCAATCCCACACTGGATGGATTGCAGGCATACGTGGTGGATTCGGGCGAGGGCCGATGGACGGTGTTTGAGGCGATCGACCTGAACGTGTCCGCGCCGGTGATTACAGAGTCGGTGATCCGGCGCATTCGCTCGCGTGAGGAGAATAACTTTACTGACCGTATGCTGGCCATCATGCGCAATGAATTTGGCGGGCACGCGGTGAAGAAAAGCTAGGTGTCAGGTTTCAGGTCTCAGGTGTCAGAAGTCATGCGGAGATCACTCATTCCTTGCCGGGGACCGGTGGCGGGCACGACCGAGGACCAGGCGCAAAAGATAAAGAAAGACCAGAATGTTGATGGTGAGCAGGCCGACGCGGATCCACGTGATGCGGCGGAAGATTTCGAAGATCTCCCAGGGAAGAAAAGAGGCGGTAATGGCCAGAGTGAGGAACTCGCCCCAGGCCTTTTGGAGGTAGAGACCGATGCCTTCCACCAGAGTGACCGTGGCGTAGCCGAAAGCGACGAGACTGATGCGTTCGAGCACCGGCCCATTGATGATCGAAGCTTTCCTGAGGACGAAGATGACCAACCGCGACTCGGGATTGAAACGCAGATGGCGGGCAAAGATGTCGACTTGGTCAGCGATGTTTTTGTGGAGCAGGTGGTGCGCGCCCATGCCGATGGCAAAGAACAGCAGCGCGTGGAGAAATTTATAGACCGCGATGAGGAGCAGCACACGGTTGCGGCTCTGCGTTTCGGAGCGAACTGGGAAAGGGAATCGGGCCATGGGGTTTCGAGACCGGCTATTGGCTTCAAGCGTAAACGATTCGAGCGGTTCTGGAGTGAATATGTGGCATTTTCAACGCCGTGCGTGGGGGTTTTTTCTTGATGAAAAGGCCACTTAGCCGCTGATTCCTGGAAACACGATTTGCGCAATGCGCTGTGAATGCTCTACGAAGGATGCTTGTACTATGGCGGGGCAAGTGAGATCAATATGAATCTGCAGGCGAATGGCGAGGAGAAGCGTGGCCCGAGGCGCGAGATGGCCGGATGGGCACTCGGGAAGAGCCTGGTTTTCGGCGCGGGCCTGGCGCTGTTGGCGATGGCGTCCGTGCCGCTGCGGTCGCAGATGCGCGATGCCACGGCGAAGCAGTTGCGGGCTGGTATTCGCAAGGCATTGTTTGTTCCGGATCCGTTGCCAGCACTGGATGCAAAAAACTACGGGAGTTTTTCGCCGGAGCCGGGAGTGGTGGCGGAGCGCGTGACGTATGCGACGGAGTACGGATTGCGCGTGCCGGCGATTGTGTACCGGCCGGAGAAGATGCGCGGCAGGATTCCGGGCATCGTGGTGGTGAACGGCCACGGCGCCGACAAGACAAGCTGGTACTCGTGGTACACGGGCGTGGAATATGCGCGTGCGGGGGCGATGGTGCTGACGTACGACCCGATTGGCGAGGGCGAACGCAACGACGAGCACAAGGACGCCACGGGCGAGCACGACAAGTTGATCAATGTTCCGGGCGTGCCGCAGCGCATGGGCGGGCAGATGCTGACCGACGTGATACAGGCGGTTTCGTATTTGCGGAGCCGGCCGGAGGTGGATGCGAAACGCATTGCGGTGATGGGGTTTTCGATGGGCTCGCTCGTGGTATCGATCGCAGGCGCGGTGGACGATCGCATTCATGCGGTTTTATTGACGGGCGGCGGCGATCTGGATGGGCCGGGCGGATATTGGGACTCAAGTCATAACGTGATGTGCCAGAGCGGACCCTACCATGCGCTGGAATTTCTGGGCGATCGGGCAGCCGTGCTGTTTGCGCTCGAGGCCAAGCGCGGGCCGACGTTCATCATCAACGGGACCAATGACACGGTGGTGGCGATTCCGACGCACGGACCGGATTTCTTTGACGACCTGCGCAAGCGGACGATTGCGGAGTTGGGATGGGACAAGAATGTGTTCACGACTTATTTCGACCCGGGGGCAAGCCATCGGCCGGCGTGGGCGACGAAGATTGCGGCGCAGTGGCTGGCGGACAACCTGCATTTTGCCAACTGGAAGAGCCGCCAGATTGCGGGTCTGCCGACGATCCGGATTGGAGACTGGGCGGCGAAGAACGGCGTGGAGTTGAACAAGAGCGCGCAACGCGAGGACCGCGATGCGGGGCTGGTGGCGATTGATGTGAACGTGCCGAAGCTGACACCGGAGCAATTGAGCGTGCTGCCGAGGGCGGAGTGGGAGAAGGAGCGCGAGGAGTTTGTGTACTCCACGTGGGCACGGGATGCGATTGCGGACGCGGAGCGGAGTAAGTAGAGGAAGCGGAGTTGGCGGGGTTAGCGTAGTTAGATTGACTCTGCGCTCGTTCTCTGACCGTGAGACTTCGCACTTTTGGTGGTTTCCTACCCTTTCGCCAGAAAAAAGGCGAAAGGATGGGGCACGGAATTCGTGCAAGATCAAACGGTCAAGGTTCTGGCGTGGTAAATCCCGCAGATCAAGGTGAGTAGAGGTTCGTAATCTCCCACATCTCAAAAACGAGATGTGGGGCGCCCGCGAAGTTCGCAAACTCATTTTTTCAAATGCAGAAGGGCATTGCGGTCGAGGGTTTCGCCGTCGAGGACGACGGTGGAGATGCGCCGCGCGTTCCAGATGTTGGCGGTGGGATCGGCGTCGAGGACGAGGATGTCGGCGCGGCGGCCAGCGGCGATGAGGCCGAGCTCGTTCCAGCCGAATTGGAGCGAATAGTTGTTGGTGGCGGCGGCCAGGGCCTCGCGCGGCGAGAGTCCGAGGCGGACGAGAAGTTCGAGCTCGGTGTGCATCGAGATGCCGGGCATGGCGCCCATGGAGTCGGCGCCTGAGGCGGCCAGGTAGTGAGGAAAAGCCGCGAAGATGGTTTGGTTGATGCGCCAGAAGCGGAGAGCGGTGAGCCCGGCCTTTTTTTGCAGATCTTCTTCCATCCAGCGCTGGCCCGTGGCGGGCAGGTGGTGCGCCCATGTGGGGAGCGGGTAGATCATGTCGCCGGTGGCAGGGTCGGAGGGATGAAACATGCGATCGGGATCGAGAAGAGCCGCGGCCGGTTCCTTCCAGAGATTGCGATGCCCGGGCAGATTGACGTAATAGAGGCTGAAGCTGGGCATGAGCGCGGCATGGTGTGCGGCCAGGAAGCGCGCGTAGTTGCGCAGACGGAGATCAGTGGGCGAGACGTGCTCGGAGTAATCGTAGGCGGTGTTGGCCGCGGAGCCGTCGGGATCGTCGATGAGGGGTCGTTGCAGTTCGTCGGGAATGACGCCAAGGACGTAGCGATCCATCTGGGGCAGCGCGTCGACCCCGGCTTCGACGCCGACGCGATTCGGGGTGGCCACAAAGATGCCGTAGGTGACGAGACCCATCTCGTGGGCGCGGGCGATGATCCACTGGGAATTGGCCGCGGTGAGATAGGGCGTCAACAGCAGCACCCGCGTGCCGAGGTGCGCGGTGTCGGCCATTTGACGGGCCGTATCCTGTGGGCTCAACTCGGAGGGATGCGGGCCCTCGCGCAGCTTTGAGACCCACTCCGTCTGACGGGCCAGCAGGCTCCAATTGTCGGTGACGCCGATGGTGTCAATGGGGTAGATGTGCGGGGTGGGCTGGGCGCTGAAATCGATGAAGCCGCGTTGATAGTCGGCGCGCGCGACCACGGTGGTTACGCCCATGTACAGATTGGCGTTGGCCTGGGCCTGCGAGTTCAAGCCCGCGAAGCCGTCGATGAGGCCGGGAATGAGAAACTTTCCGGTGCAATCGATGATGCGCGCGCCTTTGGGGACGGGCACTTCTCCGGGCAAGCCGACCTCAGTGATTTTGCCTTCGCGGATGACGACAATGGCACCGGGAATGTCGTGGGCCGAGTGGCCCCAATTGGCCAGATCGATGACCGTGCCGCCGGCAAGAACCAGGGGAGCCGCAGGCTCGACCTGCGGGTGGGCGGAAACGGAGGCTAAGACCATGCCGCAGAGAAGCGCGGCAAAAGAACGATCCATACGCATGGCAAAATCAGTCTGAAGAGGATTGTCGCACATGGGAGCGAGTCAGCAAGACAGCAGGCCGGCGGGTCAGCAAGTCAGCGCGTCGGCGTGCGTTCCCACCCTAAAGCTTGCCGCATTGCGTCGAGCTTTAGGATGGGGCAACCTTCATCCGCTGCGGGGCAAGTTTGGAACCGCTGAGGACCGCTGCGGCGGCAACGATAAAGATGGGAAAACACTCCAGCGAGTAACGCGGCTCGGAGTTTTCCATGGTGCCAAGAAGCATGCAGCGCAGGACGATATAACTGCCCAGCATCCACGGCCAGGGCACGCGGCCGCGGCGGAAGGCCCACGCCGCCGCGGCGACGTAAAAGAGATTGATGAGGCCGAGCAGAATCGCCCACAGGGTTTGCGCAGGATGGTCGCTGAAGGACCACCAGGAGACCTCGAGCACGAACTCCTCGGTGCGGGGACGAAGCATCATGTCGGCGATGCGCTCGAGCGGGAGTGCGACGTAGTAGCGGATTGGGTGCGCGTGGATGCGCTGCGCGGCGAGTTCGCCAAAACGGCGGTCGAGATCGGCGGAAACAGAGATGCTGAGGTTGTATTCGTTGAGGAGGGCGAGGGTTTGCGCGCGCTGGGCCGGCGAGTCGAAGGCGCGCGCGGGCAAATTGCCGGGGTCGATGGGGCCGACGCCGACCTGCCAAAAAACATTTGATGTGGAGACGTACTCGACGGACCAGGTGCGCATCCAGCGATAGATGCCGACGTTGGGGCGATCGCCGGGGTCGGCGAGATAGCGCGGAGCCAGCGGCTGGAAGACCTGGAAGACAATCCAATTGCGCAACGTCCACACGGCAAGCGAAGCCAGGGCAATCAGGCAGTAGATGGATGTGGTGGAGAGGCTGCGGCGAAGCGAGAGACCGATGCCTTGCCCCGCGCGGCCGCGGAGGATGTAGAAGAACATACCCGCGACGAGCGCCACAAACAGCAGCACGCCGTCAGGCCGCAATAGCATGGCAAGGGCCGAAGCGCAGCCGGCGAGCCATATGGCGCGTGTGTCGTGTGAACCCGACGCGACTGCCGTAAGGATGCGCCCTGCGGCATAGATTCCCAGCGATACGGCGAAGATGGAGAGGCACTCCGTCATGGAGATGCCGGCTTCAGCAGCGGTGAAGGGGCAAAGCATGGCGAGAGCGAGGGCGATTTCACCAGCGCGCGGCGAGATGTAGCGGTATGCGAAAACAGCTAAGAGAAGGCCCCCGCCGATATCGGCTACGGTCTGCAAAAGATAGACAGCGACGAGCCAGCCGCCGTGGGGAAGGCTGCCGAAAAGTTGATTAAAGACGGCGAGAAGGATGGGATAAGCGGGCAAGCGGAAGAGGCTGGGGGCAAGATCGTCGCCGGAGCCGAGCCCGTAGACGCCGTGGTGCAGAAGGTTGCGGCCGAGCTCGAGGTAGTCCCAGGTATCGTCGTCGATGGTGCGCGGAGAGCAGATGAAGTAGAGGCGGAGGATGAAGCCCAGCGCGATCCAGAGCGGCCAACGGCGCGGCCAGCGCGAAGGATGGAGCGATGAGGGCATGGATGGAGGATACAGGAAGGCAGCGAGTCAGCAAGTCAGCGGGTCAGCGATATCCCGTCCTGCTGCAAAGACAAAGGCGCGGCGAGGATGGGGCACCCATTGTTCGTGCTCGGTCACAGGCGAGATCGGGTTCGTGCGGTCCCACCCTTTCGCAGGAAGCGCGAAAGGATGGGGCACAGGAGGTCTGTGCCAGGTTGAAATTGCAGAAAGCAAAAGAAGTGAACAGTGGACCGATCAGCTTGCGACGAGGGTGGCCCGGCGGCGGCCTGCCAGCAGCGGGAGCACCTGGGCGTAGGCGGCTTCTACGGAGAGGCCGTACTTGGCGCGGAGCGCATCGACTTTGCCGTGTTCGATGAACTGGTCGGGCCAGCCGATGCGCACGACCGGAACGGCGAGGCCCATTTCGTCGAGCGCCTCAACGACCGCAGTGCCAAAGCCGCCCATCTTCACGTGGTCCTCAAAGGTGACGAAGGCGGCCACGCGAGAGGCATAGCGCTGGAGCATCTCGCGATCGAGCGGCTTGATGAAGCGGGGATTGATCAGGGCGGCGGAGTAGCCGTCGCGCGCGAGAGTGGTGGCGAGCGACTGGGCGAGCGAGATCATGGGACCGAGGCCGAGAATAGCAACGTCAGAGCCGTCGGTGAGCACTTCAGCCTTGCCGATGGGAAGGCTTTGCGGCTCGGGCTTGCGGGCCACGCCGGCCACGGCGCCGCGCGGATAGCGAATGGCGCTGGGCCCGGGAAGCTCGAGGGCGGTCTTGAGCATGTCGGCGAGCTCGTCTTCGTCTTTGGGCGACATGAGCACGATGCCGGGAATGCCGCGCAGCCAGGAGATGTCAAAGAGGCCGTGATGGGTGGGGCCGTCGTCGCCCGAGAGCCCGGCGCGATCCATGCAGAAGAGGACGGGAAGCTGCTGCAAACAGACGTCGTGGACGATGGGATCGAAGGCGCGCTGCAGGAAGGTGGAATAGATGGCGCAGACCGGGCGGAAGCCGCGCGTGGCCATGCCTGCGGCGAATATGACGGCGTGCTCCTCGGCGATGCCCACGTCGAAGTAGCGTTTGGGATGGTGCGGGCGGAAGAGATCGAGGCCGGTACCGTTGGGCATGGCTGCGGTGATGGCGACGATGCGTTCGTCCTTTGTGGCCAGATCGGCGAGGGTGTTGGCGAAGACCTCAGCATAGGTAGTGGAGCCGTCGGGAGTCTGGCCGGTTTCAGGATCGTAGGGGCCGAGGCCGTGGAATTTCTTTTGCCCTTCGAGCGCGGGCTGAAAGCCGCGTCCTTTCTGCGTAAGCACGTGCAGCAGGACCGGGTGATCGAGGGTCTTGAGGAATTTGAATGTCCCCACAAGGAGGGGGATGTTGTGGCCGTCGATGGGGCCGAAGTACTCGAGGCCGAATTCCTCAAACATCATGGAGGCCCAGAGGAAGCCCTTGGCGGCCTCTTCGGCGCGGCGGACGACCTTGGCGGCGGTTTTGCCGCCGATGCGCTCGATGAGATGCGTGGCCTTGTCGTGCAGGTGCTGGTAGCGTTCGTTGGTGACAATGCTGTGGAGGTAACGGGCCACGGCGCCGACATTGCGGTCGATGGACCACTCGTTGTCATTGAGGACAACGATCATGCGCTTGGTTTGCGAGGCGATGTTGTTCAACGCTTCGAAGGTGATGCCGTTGGTGAAGGCGGCGTCGCCGGCGACGGCAATGACATTTTCATGCCCCCCGGCCAGGTCGCGGGCCACGGCCATGCCCAGTGCGGCGGAAAGCGCGGTGCCGGCGTGGCCTGCTCCGTAGCTGTCGTGCTCGCTTTCGGTGCGGAGCATGAAGCCATTCAGGCCGCCGGGCTGGCGGATGGTCTCAAAACGGTCGCGGCGGCCGGTGAGAATCTTGTGGATGTAGGCTTGGTGGCTCACGTCAAAGAGGATCTTGTCCTCGGGCGTGTTGAAGACGGCATGCAGAGCCAGAGTGAGCTCGACCACGCCGAGATTGGGGCCCAGATGGCCGCCCGTTTTAGAGAGGGTCTGGATGAGGAAGTCGCGAATCTCCTCGGCAAGCTCAGCCAACTGCGCGGAGTTGAGGCGCTTTACGTCGGCGGGCGAATTGATCGACTCCAGCAGTGTTCCCATGCAGTTCCTTTTCCCGGGAATGCCGGGCGACCAGGGGAGACCCCCAGTGGCAAAAAGCCCCCTGCACGGGGGTCTTTGTTTGCGGTTTCGCCCACTCTTAGTATAACCGCGAGAAGGATCAACCCTTTGCAGTGTTAGACGTGCCCGCAGGCGTGGAGTGCGACAAAATTGCGGGTACGCGAGGGGTCGAAAAGGCGAGGGCGGTAGATACCGGGCCTGAACATCATAAACCGTTGCAGGTAAATGGCTTGTTTGCCGGGATGGGAAGGCATGCGAAGCGATTGCCAGAGGCCGGAAGCGGCAAAACTGGACTATACTTGTGCCGCGATGAGAACGGGCGGTTGCGTGATGCGGAGATGGGCGGTTTTGCTGCTATTGCTAGGCTCGACGTGGCCGGCGATGGCGGCCAAAAGCGTGACGGTGGGGCAGCTGGAGCAGCTGCTGTACTCGCTCCGCGGCAAGTCCGATGGCAAGGTGGCCCAGGAACTCTCAGACCTGGAGCTGACCGAGCGGGTGAGCCTGGCCCGGCTGGCGCACTGGGAAAGAGAATTTCCGGGGAGCAAGACCCACGAGGCGCTGACGAAACTGGCCGATCTCGCAGCATCTTTGAACCCTCCGGCCGCGGATGTGGTTCCCATTCCCGGTCCGGACAGCGGGACCCAGGAACGGATGCTGGCGCTGGCCAGCGAATACGTGAAAACCACGATCACGCGGTTGCCAAACTTTATTGCCACGCGGGAGACCACGCATTTTGAGGACACGCCCTCGCTCGAGACGGTGATTGCGGGCGGATCAAACACCGTGGGATTGCGGTCGCGCGCCATGCGAGGGCCGGGGATGACGGTGAGCAGCACCGAATACAAGTCTTTGCACAGCACCGGGTCTTACAGCACGACGGTCACGTACCGGGACGGCACGGAGGTGCATGACGCGAATACGGGGAAAGGCAAGAGCGAAGACAAGCCGGCGGCAGGGCTGACAACCAACGGAGAATTTGGGCCGATTCTTTCGGTGGTCATGGGCGACGCCATGCGTGGCGAAGTGACGTGGCAACGATGGGAACAGGGCACGAGCGAGCCGGTGGCCGTATTTCGTTATGCCGTGCCCGAGGAGCAATCGAATTACCTGGTGGGGGTTCCGTCGGAAGGCAAAATCAAAGAGATCTATACGAGCTACCGCGGCGAGATCGCCATCGATCCGGCGACAGGAGCGATTCTGCGCATCATCGTAGTGGCGGAGTTACCGCCGCCCTACGAGGCGATGCAGATCGCGATGCTGGTGGAGTATGCGCCGGTGACGATCGGAGAGCAAAGCTACATTTGCCCGGTGCGCGGCGTGGCTTTCTCGAAGGTTCCGGTGGCGCATGGCGCCGCGCCGCAAGAGGGGTCGGCGGTGAGCGTGCAGACGCAGGTGAACGATGTTGCTTTTACGCAGTATCACCTGTTCCGCTCGGAAGCGCGGATCGTGACAGAGGAAAGCGGAAAGGGCGATGCGCCAACGGGATCTCCGCCTGCAGCGCCTCCGCCCGCGCCAGCGGCTCCCACGGGCGCGACGCCTTCACCTCAGCAGCCATAGCGGGGCGGCAGGTTGAAATTTGCGGCGAGAAAGCGCGCGGCCTAGCTCTTCTTAGAGGTCACTGCCGAGAAGGCCGTCACCAGCTGTTCCACCTGCTTACCGCCGCAATGCGGACAGGCCACTTGGCTGCTTCCGCGGTCTGCCATGTGCAGAACGAGGGTGAACTCCTTATTGCAGTCACGACAATGAAAGACATATTGGCACATTGGCGTTCTCCCGGTTCACCATCATAACGCCGCCGGCGAGCAAGTGCGAGGGGAATGCGTCGCGGCCCTCCGGCTGCGCATTGTAGGATGAGCCTGGGACAGTTCGAAGTCGTTGGAGGGCAAGACCGTGCGCAGAATACGGCAATTTTTTTCGATATCAGTGGTGACTGCGGGATTGGTGGCAGGTTGGGGTGCGGGCGCGGCGTGGGCACAGTTGCCGGAGCCGGGAATGACCCAGGAGGCACCGAATCCGCTCACGGATGCGACCGTAAAGCCGGGCAAGATCCTGCTGTTCGACCTAGAGGCGCGTTTTGCCAAGGACGTGCTGGAGCGCGGAGGCGCGGGTTTTGCCGACTGGTTCGCCGACGACGGCGTGGCGCTGGGCAATGGGGCGGCGCCACTGATCGGCAAGGTGGCTATTGCCAAGTCGGCCAACTGGTCGCCGAAGGACTACCAGCTGACCTGGACGCCAACCGATGCGATGATGGGACCCTCCGGCGATATGGGCTATACGTGGGGTCACTTCGAGGGGCGCAGCAAGGACGCCAACGGGAATCCAGTGCTGACCAGTGGACGGTACATCACCATGTGGCGCAGGCAGCCGGATGGCACCTGGAAGGTGGTACTGGATGCCGGGGCGAATGAGCCCCTGGCGGCAGGAGAATGCTGCAAGCTGCCGGGACACTAGACACAGTGAACAGTGTGCAGCGATCGGGGACGGGCATCTTGGATGCGAAGCGGGCCAAGCGGCTGCGGAGGGTTATGGGCGGAGGCGGAAGGTAACCCGACGCGAGTGTCTATAGTAACCTTCGAATGATTACGATGCGTGAGAAATTGCGGGTACTTGGGTTGTAAGTCTTTTGCAGGCAATTACCTACTTTGTGGAAGAGCCAAGTTTGTCAATCTCCCCGATACTGACAAGCGGGTGCGTGTATTTATGTGCGCTGTACTCGGTTCCCAAGCCGGTGAGAATCAGGATGCGGGCGTGCGGGCAGAGCTAGGTGCCTTCGATCGCGGTTCCGACCCCGGGCTGAGCGAGCTGACTGAGCTTGCCGCGGTGTTGTGCAATGCCGATTACGCCTACCTGGGGTGGATGGACTACAACCGGCTATGGTTCAGATCGCGCTACGGATTCCGTGCGAGCGACCAGCCGCGCGCGGCCACGGCCTGCCAATGGATGCTGGATAAGGGCCAGCCGCTGCTGATCGCGAATGCCAGCCAGGATCCACGCTTTCCGCCCACGGGCATTCCGCTGCCCAACGCCGATCCCTGCCTTTCCTATGCCGGAGTTCCGCTGCTTTCCGGGGACATTCAGATCATTGGAACCCTGGCAGTGCTGGCGCGCACGGCGGACCGATTCAAGCCGGAGCATCTGACGCTGCTGGAAGCTCTGGGAAGGCAGGTGGTAACCCGGCTGGATCTGTACAGCCGCATTCGCTTGCAGGAGCAGGCCCAGCGGCAGCGGCAGCGGGTCGAGCGGGCGCTGGCCATCGAGCGTTGCTTTGTGGCGGCCACACTGGACTCGATTCCCGCGTTGGTGACGGTGCTGGATACGGCCGGGCGCGTGGTGCGCATGAATGAACCCTGCTCGCAACTGACGGGCTTAAGCCTGGCACATGCCATCGGGCGGCCGTTTGTGGAGGAGTTTCTGGAGGAGGAGGACCGCGCGTGGGTGGCGAGCAAACTGCGCGACGCCGTGGTGGGCCTGGTAAGCGGGCCGCATGAAACGGCGTGGCGTGCCGTGGGCGGAAGTTGGCGGCGCGTGAGCTGGACGCTGCGGCCGCTGCAGGGGCCGACCGGCGAGATCCAATATTTGATTGTGAGCGGTCAGGACGTGACCGACCAGCGCGCGATGGAGAAGGCGCTGCTCTCGAGCGAAACCCGGTATCGCGAGATGGTGGAGAATAGTTTGGGATTTGTCTTCACCTGCTCGGTGGAGGGCCGGCTGACCTCGCTAAACGCGTTTACCGCCGAAACGCTGGGATATCGTCCCGAAGACCTGCTGGGGCGCATGGTGACGGAGTTGATGGATGCGACGGGGGTGGCGATATTCCAGGATTGCCTGAACACGGTGGAATCGGGCGAGGAGTGGCAAGGAGCGCTGCCGTTGCGGCGCAGCGATGGAGTCTACCGGCGCATTGCCGTGCATAGCCAGAGCATGCAACTGGCCGGCGAGCGATCGTTTGTGATCGTGCACGGCATGGACGTGACCGATCAGTACGAGGCCGAGGAAGCGCTGCACCTGGCCACGCGGCAACGCGAACTGATTCTGGAGTCGGTGGGCGACGGCATCTTCGGCATCGACCTTAATGGCAAGGTGACATTTATCAACGAGGCGGGCGTGCGCATGCTGGGCTACACGCCGGAGCAGTTGACGGGACGCGACCTGCACGAGCTGATCCACCACAGCCATGCCGACGGGACGCCGTATTCGCGATCGACCAGCCCGATTCTGCAGGCACTGCGGCGCTCAGAACCGATTCGCATGCGGGACGAGGTCTTCTGGCGGAGGAACGGCAGCGCGATCCAGGTGGAGTACAGCGCCAATCCGCTGATGGAAGACGGCCGGGTTTCGGGCATGGTGGTGGCCTTCCAGGACGTGAGCGAACGGCGGCGACTGGAACGTATGAAGGACGAGTTCATTTCCACAGTGAGCCACGAGCTGCGCACGCCGCTGACTTCGCTGCGGGCATCGCTGGGATTGATTCAGTCGGGCTCGCTGGACAAGCGGCCGGAGAAGCAGCGCCAGATGATCGAGATGGCGATTGCCAACTGCGACCGGTTGGCCCGGCTGGTGAACGACATTCTGGACTTCGACGGCGCGGAGAAACGGCGGCTGCCGCTCAACCGCGAGCCGGTAGAAGCCGTCGATCTGCTGCGCCGCGCCGCCGACGTGGCGCACGGCGCGGCGGCAGAAGCGCGCATGGAGTTGCGCATCGAAGCCAAGGCGTCGCCGGTGTTTGCTGACTCGGAGCGCGTGATGCGGGTGCTCAACGAACTGGTGACCAACGCCATCAA
>Ga0326727_10020888_pt1 | contig 12934 bp, 9 predicted proteins | sample MB2enrmetagenome_FD_207643 | JGI IMG/M metagenome (GOLD analysis project Ga0326727, IMG submission 207643) | Lab enriched peat soil microbial communities from McLean, Ithaca, NY, United States - MB29MY | ecosystem: Environmental > Terrestrial > Soil > Wetlands > Peat | place: USA: New York...
CGGCAACAACATCGCCGGAAAATAGAGGCACCAAGCGCCGGAACAGTATTCGGTTCCAAGCGGGAAAAAGCAGTCGTTAGTTCTCAGTCGTCAGTTGTCAGAAACGCGTAATGATCTGACAACTGATAACTGAGAACTAAGAACTGTTTCCTCATTTCATCCTTATCACTTCGCTCCTAACATTGAACTAACACGCACCGGCTCTCAAATAGAAACTGGGCGCAGGTAAGCCTTACGAAATCCCCGGGGCCAACCGCCGGGCAGACCCACGAAATTCAATCCTAAGGAGAAAGCTCATGGCAGACCAAAAAGCACCTCAGATGCAAGCCACCCTGGGCCTTACAGGGCTGACCGCAAACGCAATGGCCCTCATCGCCCCCGGCGCATTCCTTTGGCTCACCTTCGTCATCCAGGCAGGCACGGGCACCACCTCGCCGGCCATGTGGCTGGGCATCTTTGCCGCCCTGCTGCTCTGCCTGGCCACGGCGGTAGCCTACGCTGAAATCTCCAAGCTATATCCCGGCACCGGGTCGAGCTACTACTACGCCGAGCAGGCGCTCTTGTCCAAGGACAAGGCCTTCAAGTATGCCCGTGTCGCCAAGTTCATCGTTGGCTGGGGCAGCCACCTTTACTACTGGGTTTATCCCGGCGTGATGGTGGCCGTCACCGGCATCTTCGTGGGCTATGTGGTCGGCTTCCTCTATCCCAACTTCATGAGCGGCGCCAACCCCGGGCCACTCTTCATGGGGCTGGTAGCAGTGGTCTTTTCGTTCTTCGTGGCCTGGATCGCCACCAAGGGCGCGGGCGCTTCGACGGCGGTCAACATTGCCATCAACGTGATCCAGATCTCCGCGCTGGTCGTCTTCAGCGTGCTGGCTCTCGGCTATCGCGCCAGCCACCCGGCAGGCTCGTCCGGCGATACCTCTTTCCAGTACGACACGCAGACGCTGGCCACCTACACATATCAGTACGCCACAGCCAAGGACGGCACGACGATCCGTGACTCGAGCGGCGTGCCCCAGCCCTTGCTCGACGCGGCCGGTAAGCCGGTTCCTTACGTTATCACCTACCCCACGACAGACGCGAGCGGCAACTTTCTTACGCACGAAAACGCCGCATCGGTGGTTGCGCCGCACAAATTCAGCTTCATGTTCATCCAGGCCACAGTCGCCATTCTGATCCTGGTCGGCTTCGAATCGGTAACCTCGATGGGAGGCGAGGCCAAGAATCCCACCAAGCACATTCCGATTGCCGTCATCGCCTCGCTCTTGATTCAGGGCCTGGTATGCTATCTCTTCGAGTACTTCGCGGCCAACTACTTCCTCAACTCCGGTTACACCATGCAGAGCGCGGTCAGCTCCGCGGCGCCCATCGGCGACATGATGATCATTGTCGGCGACGCGCTGCTCGGCCACGGCAATGGAAAGTACTTCATGCTGGCGGAAGCCTTCACCGTCTTCCTGGCGCTGATCGGCACCACGCTGGCCTGCATGAACACCGGCGCACGCGTCACCTACGCGATGGGCAAGGACGACGAGGCCCCCGAGCACTTCGGCATCCTGCACGCCAAGTCGCTCTCGCCGCGCAAGGCCATCTGGACGCTGGCCGTGATCTCCGCGGTCATCGGCGTCATCGCCGTCGCCCTGGTCTTCGGCGATGCCAGCGCTCCCGCGGACGCAGCCATCGCCGCGCTGCCACACGGCATCTTCTCCAACTGGGGCTATCTCTCGCATGACCAACTGGCAGCGCTGCCCAACTCGCTGCTGACGGTCACGCTCACCTCCAACTTTGGGACGTTTATCCTTTATGCACTGAGCTGTTTCCTGTGCATAGTGGCCTTCCATAAGCGTCCCGATTATAACGTGGTGCTTCATCTGTTAATCCCGGGCTTCGGGCTGCTGGCCAACCTGGTTTGCATGGCCTTCTACCTGATCAGCCCGGTCTTCGGACTCGGCACCTTCAAGGAACCGCTGCTGGCGCTGGCGATCTCAGCCATCTGGGGCATCTATGGCGCAATCTACTTCCTGCGCTCTTCGAAGGCCAAGGGTAAGGAGATTTTGCTCACCTCGAAGGTGATGGCTGAGTAGGCTCTCTTAACCGCGGCTTCCCATAACATCTGGGTGGCTCTTTCTGCTCTGCAAGTCGAGGCAGGAGGCGCCACCCGGTGGCACGTTTGCAGACAAGGAGTGGATTTGTTATGGATAGAAGCTTTTTCCGCAGCCCGCGAAGTCCTGACCCCGATCTTGTTCCGGTTATCCTCAGTTCTGAATCGCATTCTTTTTTCCAGACATCGAAGAAGTATCTCCAGGCGGCTCCACTCATGCTCGACGTACAGTTCGGCCAGGTCAGCGATTTCGGCAAAGTCCGCACCAACAACGAGGACGCGATGGGCTCGTTCATTCCCACGTCGCGCCGCCAGGCTAGATCCCATGGCTATCTCTTCGCCGTTGCCGATGGCGTGGGCGGCATGGACTACGGCGAGGTTGCCTCGGCCACGGCCGTCAAAACCCTTATCGAAGAATTTCCCAAAGCTCCTTCCGGCACGATGCTCACAACTCTGATGCCGCGTCTGATTGAGCTGGCCAACGCCGCGGTTCACGATTGCTCGCTGAAGCCTGAGTACCAGGGCCGGAAGATGGCCACTACGCTGGTCGCCTGCGCCCTGCGCTACAATCAGGCGGTCGTCTCGCATGTGGGCGACTCGCGCTGCTACCTGGTCCGCAACGGAGCGGCCAGGCAGGTCACGCAAGACCACACGTGGGTTGGAGAGCAGAGGAAGATGGGGCTGATTACCGCGCAGGAAGCGGCCGAGTCCGACTCCCGGCACGTTCTGATTCGCTCGGTGGGGAAAGAGATGTTCGTCGCTCCGGATACCACTGCGCTGACGCTGCTGGCCGGCGACGTGCTGGTGCTTTGCACCGACGGCCTGCATGACGAGATGAGCGATCGGACGATCGCCGCGATCGTCTCGCAGGATAAAATGATCGACGAGATTGCCCGCGAACTGGTGGCCCGTGCCGTCGAGATCGACGGCAACGACAACACCACCGCGCAGGTGATCCGCGTCCGCTCGGTCGAGCAGGTGGGGATGTACCGCGGGCGGCCTTACCGGATGCCCGCCTGAGGTATTCTGCCGAAAATCAACAATAACTCTTACGGAACCCTTACTCTTTTTCCGCTGTTTCCCGGTACAGTAGAGAGAGTTGTTACGATGGAGTGTGCCGCGCAATGGGTTTTCACGATGGCTTCGAGGCCGGTTCCGAGATCGATTACTACCGCATTGAAGAGCCGGTTGCCCGCAGCGGCATGGCCACCATCTACCGCGCCATCGACACGCGCGACAACCGCCAGGTGGCGCTGAAGATTCCGCACCCCGATATGGAAGCCGACCCCATCCTCTTCGACCGCTTTCAGCGCGAGGCCGGCATAGGCGAGAAGCTAGATCATCCCAAGGTGATGCGCGTCTATGGCGGCGAGGAGCGCTCGCGCATTTACATGGTCATGGAATGGTGCGAGGGGCGCCTGTTGCGCGCGATTCTCGACGATGGCCCACTCTCGCAGGAGCGCGCCTTGCGCATCGCTGGCGAGGTGCTCGATGGCCTGGATTACATCCACGCCAACGGCGTCGTGCATCGCGACCTGAAGCCGGAAAACATCATGGTCGATGCCGACGACCACATCAAGCTGATCGACTTTGGCATCGCCGGCGACGCAGGCGCCAAGCGCCTCACATACGCCAACTTCACCGCCGCCATCGGGACGCCGAATTACATCTCGCCGGAGCAGGTGAAGGGAAGGCGCGGCGACGGGCGCAGCGATATTTATTCAATGGGCGTGATTCTTTACGAGATGTTGAGCGGCAAGCTGCCCTTCAACGGGCCGAATCCGATGGCCGCGATGAATGAGCGGCTGCTGAATTATCCCGTGCCGCCCACAGTGGCCAACCCCGCGATCTCTCCGCAGTTGCAGGAGGTGATCTATCGCGCGCTGGAGCGGGATGCGAAGAACCGCTATGCCAAGGCCAGCGAGTTTGCCTGGGATCTGGCGCACCTGGATCAAGTGGGCGTGGAGGACCGCGTGGAGTTGCGCGACTGGCAAAAGCGCAAGTCGCAAGGCTTGCGCAAGATCCTCTACTACGGCGCGCTGGCGATGATTCCGGTTGTGCTGTTACTGCTGATGTTCTTATTGGCACATCGGCGTTAAAAAATCGACGGGAGTCAGTTTGGATGTTGCAGTATCCCAGGTCTAAAACTCCGGATCTGGGATACCCAGTTTCAGTTCATTTCATTCTTTTGGCACCTGTGCCACCCACCAAGGGGAAGAAGTGGGGACTGAGGCGGAAGGCGTAACTGGGCGCTATGGGCGCGAGTGAACAAGGAGCCAGTCGTAGATGCTCGGGTTGTAGATGTCGTAGCCGGGCACTCCCTGGCCGAGCCCCGAGAGAGTGAGAACTTCCGTATCAGCGCCATCGTGATCCGTGCCGGGCAAAATGGTGAGTTTGGCGCGCTCAGGCGGATTGCAGGCGTTGATGGAGTTCACAGTGTCGATTTGGTCCTGCGGGGGAACGACGGTATCGTTCTGCCCGATGAAGGCCCAGGCAGGCGTCTTACTTAGGGCACAGCCGGAAGCGATGCCGTACCCGCCGGAGATCGGGAAGACAGCAGCGAGTTGAATGGGGTAATTGGTGACATAATCCCAGGTGTCGCCGGATCCCTCGCTGTGGCCGCCCAAATAGATGCGGGTGGGATCGACCTGATAGGTGTTGACGGCATAGTCGATAAAAAGCTTCATGCGATAGGCGGTCGCGCCGTAGGTCAGTGCATCGACACACTTCTGCGGAGAGAGGACGATAAAGGGGCGGGAGTTGTCCCAGGTGGCGTAAGCGCCGTTGAAGATACCGTCGAAGTTGACGTTTTCAAGGTCGGAAAGGGGAACCTGCTCGTCCGTAGGATCGAGAAAGCGGGCGTGGCCCCAGCCATGGATGAAAACAATAAGGGGAAATGTCTGGTTTGGATCGTCGGAGTAATGGGTGGGCAGATGTTCCCAGTAGGCCATGTGCGTGCCGGTTGTGCCAATGTCGTGGGGGGTGTGGACGGCAAAAGCGCCATTGCCGTTTACGCGCACGACGCGGATAACTTCGCGGGCAGTGAGCTGTGTGCTATCGGTCACGTTGTAGCGAATGAGGTAGTCGCCGATGGTGTTCGGGTTGATGCCCGACAAGCCGGTTACGACAATTTTTGAGGTGATGTCGCCGTCAGTAGAGTCTTGCGCAGTGGCGCCCGCATCGGTGTAGGGCGTGCCGAGCGGCTGGCTGATGACACGCGGCCCTTTGAGGGTAATGACGGGTTCGTTGGGGTTGCCAGCATCAATCGGCGATGTGGACATGCAGGCTGTGTAGTCCGATAGCGGAGGAGTAGAGTTCGAAGAAGAGGAAGAATTGGGCGAACCTCCGCAACCTGCCTGCACCACGACACACAAAGCGAACGCAAAAAACACTGGGCGATTCATCGGAAAGATCATAAGCCGTAGCATCCGAGGCCGTCAAAATTGCGCGCCCCTGATCACGATTTTGGAACCTGGGAATCCGCGAACCTCAACCTGCCATATTTACGCCTGCTCCGCAACTTCAGCGGCGATCTTGCGCAGCTCGGGCAGGATGTCGCCCAGCGGCACAGCCTCGGCCGAGCGCGTTCCCAGCGCGAAGTAGGCCTTGCGATACAAAGCGAAGAGCCGCTCGTAGATGGCCGTAGCGGCGGGGCGCGGCGAAAAGACATTGAAGGGCAGGCAGAGCTTGTCCTGGGCCGCTTCGATGGTCGGGAAGGCTCCAGCGGCCAGCAGTGCGATAATCGCCGAGCCGCGGCTGGTGGGCACGCCGGCTGGAACCAGGACCGGCTTGCCGAGCACATCGGCGTAGACCTGATTGAGCACGGCGTTGTTCTGCGGAATGCCGCCGGCGTTGATCACGCGCTCGACCGGCACGCCGTACTCGGCCATGCGCTCGAGGATGATGCGGGTGTGGAAGGCCGTGCCTTCAATGGCCGCGAAGAGTTCGTCCTGCGCGGTCTGCACCAGGTTCCAGCCAAAGGTGACGCCGCCCAGTTCGGGGTTGACCAGCACCGTGCGGTCGCCGTTGTCCCAGGTGAGACGCAGCAGTCCGGTCTGCCCGGCGCGATATTTTTCCAGGCCCACGGAAAGCTCGGCAACCTTGACGCCGGCGCGGCGCGCGATGGCCTCGAAGATGTCGCCGGTCGCTGAGAGGCCGGCCTCGATGCCCGTGAACTGCGGATGGACGCTGCCGGGCACCACGCCGCAAACTCCGGGAATCAATTCTGTCTTCTTGCTGATGGCGATGATACAAGTCGATGTCCCAACGACGTTCACCACATCGCCCTCGCGGCAGCCCGCGCCCAGCGCATCCCAATGCGCATCGAATGCGCCAACAGGAATGGGAATGCCAGCGCGCAGGCCGAGTTCCTCAGCCCACTCGGGCGCAAGATGGCCGGCGAGGTGATCGGAGGTGTGGTAGTCGCCTGCGAGTTTTTCCCGGACGCCGTCGAAGAGCGGGTCGAGTTTGGAGAGGAACGACTGCGGCGGCAGGCCGTCCCACTTGGGATTCCACATCCATTTGTGGCCCATGGCGCAGACGCTGCGCTTGGCGAGTTTCGGATCGGTGATGCCGCAGAGCGTAGCCGCCACCATGTCGCAATGTTCGAAGGCGGAGGCGAATCCGTCACGCTTGTCAGCATTGTAACGCAGCCAATGCAGCAGTTTGGCGAAGCCCCACTCGTGCGAATAGACGCCGCCGCACCAGTCGATGGCTTCCAGCTTCTCGCTATGCGCGAGCGCGGTGATCTCCCTCGCCTCGGCGTGGGCGCGATGGTCGCACCACAAATAATATTCATTCAGCGGCTGCATCTGCGCGTCCACGGGAACGACGCTGGAGCCGGTAGTGTCGAGCGCGATGGCGGCGACCTGATCGCCGGTGATACCCGCTTCCTTGACTGCCGCGCGCGTGGCGGCGGCCAGCGCGCGCATCTGATCGGCGTGAGCCTGCGTGGCGTAATCGGGATCCTCGCGGTGGCGATGCAGCGGATACTCGGCCAGCGCCGTGCCCAGGCGCCCGCGTTCACTGTCCATGATCGAGACGCGCACGCTCAACGTTCCAAAATCAACTCCGGCTACGATGGTCATATTCCTTCTCCCTCTAAACTAGATTGTTGGATGAGAGGTGTTTTTAACAAAGACAGCAAGTTAGCTTCCGCTTCGCGGAAATCGCGAGTTGGCGAGTTGGCGGCAGTTCATCGAAAGGTTTTTTCCAGTTGATGTAGAGGGCGATTGCATCCCACCCTAGCCGCAAAAACAAGAACGCGGCGAGGGTGGGGTACCTATAAGAGAAAACATGGAACGCAGCTTAGGCTTCCTCTGCCCCGTGCAGATAGGAATCCCAGCCCATGTAACGTGTGGCGGCTTCGTGAACGGCCTTGGAGACGTCGCTGAAGCTGGCGGCCACATGATGCTCGAAGCCCTCGCGGCAGATGAATCGCAGCAGCTTCTGCAGTTGCGGAATCCGGGCCACGCCCGCGCCGCCAAAGGTCTCCAGCGGATCGTCGGTGAAGCTGCCCGCGCCGGTGTAGCCGCGGATGATGCCGTGATTGTCGTCGGTGGAGTAGCGCGCATAGCTCATTACGCCGGCCTTGACGCGGCCCACGCAGGTTCCGAAGGTGTTCTCAATGCCGACGGTGCCGGCGATGATCGCCTGATAGTCCATCGTTGGAGGCTCGGCGAAGAAATGCTTGGGCAGATTGGAGCAGTGGAAGCAGACGCACTTGTCGGGATCGTTGCCGTAGTTGTTGTTCCAATCCAGCAGCGCCGAGGGCGTTCCGCTGGCCAGCGTCATCATGTACATTCCCAGCACGCCGGGAATATCCACTTCGCAGGCCGAGGGAATCAGATCGTTGCTCATCATGCTCATGATGGTGCAGGGCACCACGCCGAAGTATTCTTCAAACGAGGTCCAGCACTGCACGGCGGTCACCGCGCAGTTGGTCTGCTTCATCCATGTGTCGATGACGGCGCCCAGCTTGGCCATCTTGAGCAGCGCCGCTTCGGGAACCTTGCCGGTGCTGACGTAGTTCTTGATGGCGGCGAGCTTGGCCTGCGCGGCATCGTCGTTGTCGTTCATTTTGGCGATGCGGCCGAAGATTTCGCTCAGGTCGATCGGCTCGATGGAGATGCCGCTCGATTCGTAGAGGCGCTCGGAGTAGCGTACGGTGTTGAAGGCCGCCGGACGCGCGCCGATGGCTCCGATGCGCAGATTCTTCAGTCCCTTGACAATGCGGCAGACTGCGGTGAACCACTCCAGGTCGGCGGCGAACTCCGGCGAAGCGAGGCTCTCGGTGTGCAGCGTAGTCAGCGAGTAGGGTATCTTGTACTGCATCAGGTTGTTACAGGCGCTCATCTTGCCGCAGAAGCTGTCGCGGCGGACTGCGATGGTCATCTCCTCGGAGCGGTCGGGCGTGGCCTGCACCAGCACCGGAACCCGGAGGCCGGAAAGGCGAATGGCGTCCACGATGCCGCGCTCCTCGCCGAAGTTGGGCAGCGTGATGAGGATGCCGTCGATCTCGTCGGCATGCTTTTTGAAGAGCTCGGCGCACTTCTGCGATTCCGCGTAGGTCTCCACCGCGCCGTGCTTGGATTCTTCCGGGCTGAGGACCACGACATTCGCGCCCGCCGCCTCCAGAACCTTGATGATCTCTTCGCGGCCGGTCTTCGCCAGATGGTCCGGGAAGAAGCCGCGGTTGCCTACCACTACGCCGAATGTCACTTTCTTTTGTGCTGCCATGTTTTTAGCTCCCTTAATCTTTGCCGCGTGCGCGATCATTGAAATGATTGATGAAATTGTTTTGATTACGGGTGCCCCACTTTCGGCACGTTCTTGTTTTTGTGCCTAATGTGGGAATCAACACCGACTGTTAGGCGCGGCCGGGACGAAACTTGACGCAATAGAGCACGCCGAGCGCCGTCAGCAATCCGCCCCACCAGATGGGCGTGTGCAGGCTGGTCAACTGAACCCCGGCCGGATATTGGCCGCCGAAATGTGCGACGCTTACCCATTCATAGGTGCCGTAACCGAAGATCATCAGCCCATAGATCAACAGCAACACGCCGATGAAAAACCAGATTTGAATTCCCGAACCACGCATAATCTTTGATCCTTTCCTCTTCTCATCTCACTGAGAACAACAAGGGCTACCAGAACAGAATGTTGAGCGCGACAAAGATGCATAACGCCAGGATTGCCCAGAGCCAGACGTTCTTGTAGAACGGAACCGGCTCTTCGGTGGGCAGCGGGGTCGCGCCATAGACCAGGCCCTCAAGCTCGGCAATCGGTTTGGGTTTGGTGACCAGACTGACCAGGAAGATCACGAGGCCGGTGAAGAGGCATGCCCACAGTGCGCGGAAGACATTTTCGGCCATTGGCTTGGCGTAGGGAGAAAGCGCAACGTATTTGAGATTCGCGGGATTGAGGTGGACCCACACGAACAGGCTCACGGAAAAGACGATGCCCAGCAGCAGGCCCAGGAAGCCGGCGGGCGCGGTGGCGCGCTTCCAGAACATGCCCAGCAGGATGGTGGCCAGCAGCGGCGCAATAAAGATGCTGAAGAGCGCCTGCACGTAGTCCATGATGCCGTGCGCGTGCTGCACCAGGTAGCCTGCGCCGATGGAAACGATGACGCCCGCGACAATCGAAATCCGGCCTACAATCACGTAGTGGCTGTCGGAGCCTTTCTTGTTGATCAGCGGCTTGTAGAGGTCATAAGTCCAGACGGTGGAGAAGGCGCTGATGTTTCCGGCCATGCCGCTCATGAAGCCGGCGATGAGAGCAGTGATACCCAGGCCGAGCAGACCGGGGCCGAGGTAGCGGGCCATCATCAGCGGCAGCACCTCGTTATAGCTGTGCAGCTCCGACTGCGGAGTATCTTTCTGATTCAGCACATCCTGTTGCACCTCGGCCGAGAGTGAGGTCTTTTTCAACGACGCGGCGCAATCGGATGACATCGGCATGCAAACCTTCACGGTGTCTTCCGGAACCAGTTGGCGGCGGCTGCCGTCGGTGTTCTGCAAGAGCACCAGGCCGAGCAGGCCGGGCAGAATGACGATAAACGGCACCGCCATTTTGAAAAATGATCCGATGATCGGCGCCATCCTCGCGGCGCGCAGGTTATGCGCCGCCAGCACGCGCTGGACGACCAGGAAGTCAGTGGTCCAGTAGCCGAAGCTGATGGCGAATCCCAAACCGAAGACGATGCCGGTCCAGTGGACGCCCATGGGGTTGGCGGAAAAGCTGCCCAGGTCGCGCCACAGATGGAAGTAGCTGTCCGTATGCATGTTCTTGATGATCTGGCTCTTCAGTCCGCTCACGCCGCCAGCCTGAATCATGCCAAGAATGGGGACCAGCAGCGCGCCGCCCCAGATGAGCACGAACTGCAGCACCTCGTTGAAGATGGCCGAGCGCAGGCCGCCTAGGGCAACGTACAGCGTGACCGCGAAGGCCGAGACCAGGATGCTGAAGGTCAGACTCCAGCCTAGTACGACCTTCATCACCACGGCCATGGCGAACATATTCACGCCGCTCATCAGGATCATCTCCAGAGCGAAGGAGAAGGCGGCCAGAACGCGGGCGTGCTCGCCGTAGCGCAGGAAGAGATAGCCGGGGACCGAGTGGGTTTTGCAGACATAGTAGAAGGGCATCATCACCAAGCCCAGGAAGAGCATGGCGGGGATGGCGCCGATCCAGTACCAGTGGGTGGCCAGAATGCCGTACTGGTAGGCCGAGCCGGCCCAGCCCATCAACTCCAACGAGCCAAGGTTGGCGGATACGAAGCTCAAGCCGGCGATCCAGGCGGTCATCTCGCGGCCAGCCATAAAGAACTCTTCGCCGGTGTTGGTCCGGCCGCGGAGGTAGAAGCCGATCCAGATCACCATGGCGAAATAGACGGCGATTACGATCATGTCCAGAAGGCGCAGATGCGCCAAAGGCATGGCGTTTACGGCCAGCAGTGAGGGCGATACTTGGTGGGCCATGCAGTTCACAATCACGGTTTCATACCTCTCTTATGAGCTTTCAGCTATCAGCTTTCAGCTTTGAGACTCTTGATCTTTTGTGCCAGTTACAATCCCATACCGATTGATTCAGAAACATCTGAAAACTGATAGCTGACGGCTGAAAGCTGATGGCTATTTTAATTCTGCCCATAAGTTGCCTCAGCGCCATGCTTGCGGAAGTAGTGGCGATCGAGCAGCGCCTGAGAAACGCCTGTGCTCTCGGGACGCAGCAGAGCAGTGTAAACGGCCATCCGCGCCACCGATTCCAGGATCACGGCGTTGTGCGCGGCGTCGATGGGATTCTTTCCCCAGCAAAAGGGGGCGTGACCGGCCACCAGTACGGCGGGCACGGCCATGGGGTCGAGCACGGCGAAGAGGCGCACGATGGCCTTGCCGGTGTTCAGCTCGTAATCGCCTTGAATCTCTTCGTCGCTGAGCGCTTCGGTGGCTGGCACCGGGCCATGGAAATAGTCGGCGTGGGTGGTGCCGAAAGCGGGAATGGCCCGCCCGGCCTGAGCCCAGGAGGTGGCGAATTCGGAGTGGGTGTGCACCACGCCGCCGATGGCCGGGAAGGCCCGGTACAGCTCCAGATGCGTCTCCAGGTCGGAGGAGGGCTTGAGGTGGCCTTCGATGACGCTGCCGTTCAGATCGCAGATCACCATATCGGCGGCGGTCATCTGCTCATAGGGCACGCCGCTGGGCTTGATGGCGATGACGCCCGCCTCGCGGTCAATGCCGCTGGCGTTGCCAAAGGTGTACAGCACCAGGCCGCGGCGAACGAGTTCGAGGTTGGCTTGCAGAACGACAGATTGCAACGGCAGGAATTTCATGGAAATGCTCCACAACGCACACAGGCTATCGTACCCCGGCATAGAATAACGAAAATGCACAGAAATCGGAGTGGTGGTAAACCTTTTCTCAAACCGTAAGATGAAAGTAATTTTTTCTCCCATCGACTGTCAAGCAGCCCACCTATCGAGTATCCTGTAAACGCATTCTTCATTTTCCCCATGACTGATCGCACCCCCAAGACCAAGCGGCGAGCCCCACGAAATCCAGAGCGCATGGATATGCATACCGTTGCGCGGGTGGCCAGGGTCTCCATCGCCACCGTCTCGCGCACCATCAATCACGTCCCCACCGTGAACGCTAAGATGGCCAAACGAGTTTGGGAGGCGATCAAAGAGCTGGATTATCTGCCAAATACCCAGGCTCGCGCACTGGTCAGCGGGCGCAGCCGGATGCTGGGGCTCATCATCTCTGAAATCACCAATCCGTTTTTTCCCGAATTGATCCAAGGCTTCGAGGATGTGGCTGTGGAGTTCGGGTATGAGATTCTGATCGGCTCTACCAACTACGACCCGGAGCGGATGAAGCGCTGCATTCGCCGCATGGTTGAACGCAAGGCGGAAGGCGTGGCGGTGATGACCTTCGGTATTGAAGAGCCGCTGCTGGGACAGTTGGCGGAGCGCAAGGTGCCCATGGTCTTTGTGGATGTGGGGCCGGATGCGCCGGGCATTAGCCTGCTGCGCGTGGACTATCACCAGGGCATCCGCCAGGGCGTGCAACACCTGGCCGCGCTGGGACACCGGGATATTGCGTTCATCAGCGGTCCGCTGCGCCTGCATTCGGCGCACTCGCGGCTGGCGGCGTTTCATCGCGCGGTGCAGGAGTGCGGCATCACGGTCGATGCAGAGCGGATTGTGGAAGGCGATCACACCATGGAAGGGGGCATGGCCGCTGCGGAGAAGCTCTTCGCCGGCGGCAAGCTGCCCACCGCGGTGATGTGCTCCAACGACATGACGGCGATCGGCGTGCTGCAGAAGGC
>Ga0326727_10020889_pt1 | contig 12933 bp, 6 predicted proteins | sample MB2enrmetagenome_FD_207643 | JGI IMG/M metagenome (GOLD analysis project Ga0326727, IMG submission 207643) | Lab enriched peat soil microbial communities from McLean, Ithaca, NY, United States - MB29MY | ecosystem: Environmental > Terrestrial > Soil > Wetlands > Peat | place: USA: New York...
CTACCGCGCGGATGATGGGATCGATTACCAGCTCAACCTGATCGATACCCCTGGCCACGTCGATTTCTCGTACGAGGTAGCCCGAAGTTTGCAGGCTTGCGAAGGCGCTCTGCTGGTGGTGGACGCTTCACAGGGCGTGGAGGCGCAGACGCTGGCCAACACTTACCTGGCGCTGCATCATAACTTGGAAATCATCCCGGTCATCAATAAGATCGACCTGCCTTCCGCGGAGCCGGAGCGCATTCGCGAACAGATTGAACAGGTGATTGGTCTGGACGCTACGGACGCTTTGCTGGTGAGCGCGAAGCAGGGCATCGGGATTCATGAGACGTTGGAAGCGATTGTAAAACGCGTTCCGCCGCCGAAAGGATCGCCGGACGATCCGCTGCGGGCGCTGATTTTCGATTCCTGGTTTGACCCCTATCGCGGGGTCATTATTTTGCTCAAGGTGGTCGATGGGCGCATGCGCATGGGGCAGAAGATCCGCCTGTGGGCCAAAGGGCAGACCTTTGAAGTGGAAGGCTTGGGCTATCAATCGCCGAAGGCGATTCCGGCGCAGGAACTCTCGGCCGGCGAAGTGGGTTATCTGTTCGCCAATATCAAGACTGTTTCCGACGCCAAGATCGGCGACACGATCACAGATCATGAGCACCCCGCCGCGGAGCCCTTGCCGGGCTTTGAAGAGATCAAAGCGATGGTGTTCGCCGGTCTCTATCCGGTGGAATCGCATGAGCATGGGTTGTTGCGCGATGCGCTGGAAAAGCTACGGTTGAACGATAGTGCGTTCAGCTTTGAGCCGGAGAATTCCGTCGCGCTGGGCTTTGGATTTCGCTGTGGGTTTCTGGGCCTGCTGCACTTAGAGATAGTTCAGGAGCGGTTGGAGCGTGAGTTCAAGATTGACCTGATTACTACCGCTCCGGGCGTTCGCTACAAAGTAACTACGACTAAGGGCGATGTTATCGAGGTGGATAACCCGACAAGGTTTCCCGATCCGTCGAACATCAAGCAGATCGAAGAACCCATCATCGATGCCAGCGTGATTACTCGCGATGAGTATATCGGCGGAATTCTGGCGCTGATGGAAGACAAGCGCGGCATACAGAAGAAGTTTGAATATATCGGCGCCGGGCGGGTATTGCTGCTTTATGAGATGCCGCTCAATGAAGTTGTCATGGATTTCTATGACCGGCTGAAATCGGTTTCGCGAGGTTACGCTTCGCTGGACTATCACTTATCGGGCTTCCGCATTTCACCCATGGTGCGGCTGGACGTACTGGTTGCGGGCGAGCCGGTGGATGCGCTTTCGATCATTGTTCATCGTGACGTGGCGTACGAGCGCGGCAAGATTCTGATTGAGCGCATGCGCAAGCTGATTCCAAGGCAGATGTTTGAGGTGGCTTTGCAAGCTGCGATCGGCAATAAGATTGTGGCGCGCGAGACCATCCCGGCCATGCGGAAGAATGTGCTGGCTAAGTGCTATGGCGGTGATATCTCGCGCAAGCGCAAACTGCTGGAAAAGCAGAAAGAAGGGAAGAAGCGCATGAAGCGCGTGGGTAGCGTGGATATTCCTCAGGAAGCTTTCCTGGCTGTGTTGAAGGTGGGTCCGATTGATTCGGACGATTGATATGTCGGTCGGTTGAATCGGCTCGTCGGGCACATTCGACAATCATGAACACGCTTTCCCAAAAACGGACAGCGGCGTCCGTGCTTGGCGAGTAAAGTCGGGCGGATACACGCAACCGCGATGGAAAGATAAGTGCCATCAGTCGGCTGTGACGATCTGGAAGAACCTCCATTACGCCGTTCGCCAGCTCCGCAAGAGCCCTGCTTTCGCCCTCACGGTGATTGGGACCCTGGCCTTATGCATCGGCGCCAACACCGCAATCTACACCATCGTGGACGCGCTGTTCTTTCGTCCGCTGCCCTATCCGAATCCGGAGCGTCTGGTCATGGTCTCCACTTCGGTGAACCAGGAGGGCGCGTCCGATGTCGATACCAGCCAGGATGGGCGTCAATGGGAAGTGGTTCGGGATCACGCCTCATTACTCGACACCGCGGTCTATGGCTCCACCAGCGGCGTAAATCTCGTCGCTGGAGGCCGCGTTGAGTATGTTCAGAACCAACGCGTGAGCGCGAATTTCTTTCACGTGCTGGGCGTCCCTCCGATGGTGGGCCGCGAGTTCAGCCGTCAGGAGGATGTGCCGAATGGACCCGCCCTGGCCATTCTCAGCTACGGGCTGTGGCAGCGTGTTTTCCATGGAGATGCGTCAGTGGTGGGGCGAACAATCGATCTCCGCGGCGCACCCTACACGGTCGTCGGTATCATTCCAGAAAATTTCCGGGCGTTGCCAGCGGGGCTTGGCGCTGACGCTCCCCCGGATGTTTGGACGCCGTTGCGCCCTTCCACAGAAGGTGAAGGGAGCGGCGACAATTATGGCGTCATCGGGCGGCTTAACTCCGGCGTCACCATGGCGCAAGCGAGCGGTCAACTGAATTCGATCATGCAAGGTCTTTTCTCCCGCATGCATGTCAATAAGGGTGCAACGATTGAGGAGAAGGCGCTGCCACTGCAGACTGGAATCACCTACGATTTAAGCTCGCGCGTGCATCTGATGTGGGGCGCGGTTGGGCTGGTTCTGCTGATCGGCTGCGTCAATATCGCGGGCATTTTGATGGCTCGTTCGGCGACGCGTTCGCGGGAGTTTGCCACGCGCCTGGCGCTAGGAGCGTCACGGCCACGCATCGTTGGGGAGTTGCTCACCGAATCCGCCGTGTTGGCGCTGGTCGGCGGCGTCGCAGGACTGGTTCTGGGTCAGTTTGCCCTGGATGGTCTCCTACGCCTGAACCCGGGAGACTTTACAGTGGCGGGTCCGGTGCGGCTGGATGTTCCCGTTATGGCCGTCATGCTCGCTCTATCGCTGATTACCAGCGTCTTGTTCGGCCTTTTCCCGGCACTCGAAGCAAGCGCAGTGGATCTCCGCGCCGCATTATCTGAGGCGGGCCGCAGCAACGCGGGCAGCCGGCGGCAATGGAAGCGGCAGTCGCTCGTGTTCGTTGAAGTGGCGCTGGGTGTGGTCCTGGTTGCTTCCGCGGGCCTTCTGATCCGAACATTCATGACCATCGCCAATGCAGGCCCGGGCTTCGATCCTCATAACCTGATGATCGCTTCCGCTTCGCTTCAGGATGAACGGTATGCCACTGCAGCGGGTGGTTCAAAGCTGTTTCGGGAGAGCTTGCGGAGGATTCAAGCTATCCCGGGAGTGGAGTCCGCGGCCGTTGCTCTATCCTCCCCTTATATGCGGCCCTTAAACGAAGGCCTGTCCGCAGTGAATGGCAGGCCTCCGAGCCATGGGATCACGGAGTTCACCTACGCGACGCCGGGGATGTTCGAAACGCTGCGTATGAAGTTGTTGCGCGGCCGCTTGTTTACCGATGACGACAACGCCACCAGTGCGCGCGTTGCCGTGGTGAACGAAGCGTTCCTCCGCCGCTACCTGCATGCGAATTCCGACCCTTTGGGCGTTCCCATCAGGATTGAGAACAAGGATTGGCGGATCATCGGCGTCGTCAATAACGTGCAGGAAAAAAATGGCATCGGGCCGGGCGGACCCATCGACCGTTTCCCGGAAGTGTATGTTCCGGTGGATCAGTTTCCCGATGGCATCTTCGCCATGGCGAATATCTGGTTCTCCCCGGTTTGGATTGTCCGGACTCATCAGGACAACCGCGGGATAGCGACCGCCATGCAGCGAGCGCTTGCTTCGGTTGATCCACGTCTGCCTTTTTCCTCATTTAAGACCATGGCGGACGTTCGCGGCGCGGCGCTTCAAGAGCAACGCTATCAGGCGGCGATTTTCTCGGTGCTGGCCGCCTTGGCAACGCTTCTTGCCGCGCTTGGGCTATATGGTTTAATTGCCCAATCCGTGGCCCAGCGGAAACGCGAAATGGGCATTCGATTGGCGCTGGGCGCCACGGTGAACGGAGTTATTCGAGCCGCCGCCGTCCCGGGCATTGCCCTTTCCCTGGCCGGCGTCGCTCTTGGAATCGTCCTCGCCTTATTTGCAACGAGGCTCTTGAAGAGTCAGATCTGGGGCGTCGCGCCTACGGATCCGGCTACTTTTGTAACCGTGGCTCTCGTCTTGATTTGCGTCGCGGCGGGTGCGAGTATTATTCCGGCATTGCGCCTGGCGCGGCTTGACCCGGCGCAGACGCTGCGGGATGAATAAGCCCAAACTCACAGCCGAAAGCTTATTACTATGCCGCGAGTATCGATAACCACCTTTAAAACCACCTGCCCGCTGATCTGCGCCGCACGAGCCTCTTCGGAGTAATCCGGGGCGACCTGAACGAGTATCGCCGGAGGATGAACGCCAGGGCCAGCCGACGGAGCGTCTCGGAGCGCCTCGGCAATGTAGGGCAGCTGTTTAAAGGACGAATCCTCCTGGACTGCTTTTTGCACGCGATAGAACAGGTCGCGTTCGTTTTGATAAGGCACTAAGGCAGCGGCCAGATCTTTGGTGAACAGATCGAGGGGCTGGAGTGGGTCGTCACTGATCTGCTGACCGGCCGCCGCGGCGAAAGCGATCAGCGTCCCAGGTCCCGGAACCATACCGGTCAAGCCGCTGGTGTCGCGGCACGCATCCAGAACAAGTAGAGTACGCCCCGCATGCCGCTCCGTGAGCTTTTTCTGCAGATCCGACATGGGGTAATTCTGAGAATCGATCGACCGAAGATAGTTCAATCGTCGCTTGTCGCGGCGCGCCCGGAGTAATAGAAGAACGCAATGTCAGCCGGTCCTACCTTGGAAGCGAATTCATCCACGGCGCGCTCGAAAGTGGCTCGGTCGGCGTCTTCCACCATATCCACGCTGAACCCGGCTTCCGTTAATGCCGAACGGATAGCCCGCGAATCGTTCCGCGCGGTGTGAAGCGGCCTTGACGGGTAGCTGTCGTTACCGATCACCAACGCGATCCGGTGTTCCTCGGCTCGCACCGTGGGAGTCGCATCAAGGAGGAGGAACAGCAGAGCGGCTTGGCCAAGCAGCATTTTTCGATTGTAGCTACTTCAGGACCTCGACAAGTGCGAGAGACTTAGGCTGCAACTCGATGGCTACAGGTGCGCCAGCCTTCCATTTGATCTCGTGGCCGGCAGGCATGGCGCCCGCTTCACGGAGCTTAGCTTGTTGTTCGCGCGTTGGAAATGCCGGCTTACCCATCGATTCCCAGGCCGCTAAAGAAGACCCGTGCTGTGCGTCCACCTGCGTAATGCGCATGCGGCGGGCGCTGTTCAGTCCAGTGACGTTCAAGCTGAACCGACGGGGTGCGCCTGCGTCTTCCGGCGCGACGTAGTTCCAGAGCACCAGCGCAAGTGATCCGTCTTTGCGCTTGGTGACTAACACCGAATCCGAGTCATTGGCGATGCTTATGTCGCCTAACTGGTGAAGTAAGCGGAAATCGTTGAGTGAAGCCTTGGGAATATTGCCGGCGGCGATCAGGCCGAAGCCCCCATAGAAGGGCGTCTTCACAACGCCCTGTTCCTCAAACACGTCGGAGAAACTCCAATAGGACATCATGTCCACCATGCCGTCGCACATGCGAATCGTGTTCGCGAGCCAGGGTCCGATGAAGGGCGAATCGGTGACATCCACCTCGTTGAAATAGGAGGCGTTGAACTCGCTCCAATAGAGCGGCAGATTCGGCATGGGGGAGCCCTTAATCTCATCGTGGACTTTGCGCACGGAACGGGCCACCATGTCGCGGCGCGGGATCTGCTCGTGGGTGCCGAAGACGTCTTCAGCTTTGTCGTTTCCATATACGTGCGTGGAAGCGAAATCGACTGGCACGTGGTTCTGCGAACAATAAGCGATGAACCTGGCTACCCAGGCGGCCTGCGCCGTGGCAGGACCACCTACCCGCAAACGCGGGCTGACTTTCTTCAGCGCATTGGCGGCGGAAGCATAGAGCTGGAAGTAGGTTTGGTCGGCGGGTTCGCCGGTCCAGAAGTCGATGTTGGGTTCGTTCCACACTTCGAAGAGCCACTGTGAAACTTCGTCAATTCCGTACCGGTCAATCAGGTGCCGGGCGAAGGCTTCATTCAAGGCGCCCCATTTGGCGTAGTCCTTGGGCGGGTTCGGGAACGGCTTGTACCAGAAGGCGTGGGTGTGCTGGGTCGCGGACAATTTCGATGGCATGAAGCTGAGTTCCACAAAGGGGCGGATGTGATTCTTCAGCAGTCCGTCGTAGATCTGGTCGACGTAGGACCAGTTGTAGATGGGGTTGCCTTGATCATCTTCCGAGTAAACGCCGTTCTCGTCGTCGAAAATTCCGTGGAAGCGGATGTACTCGAATCCGGTTGCATCGGCGACAGTCCGCACATCCTCTCGATAGCCTTCGCGAAGCGCCAGATTCGCCCGGCCCGACCCAAACATGCGCTCCCAGAAATGGGGAAAGGGATGGGATGGCGCGCTCGCGTCCACCTTGATTGTGGTGACGTTTTCTTGTGCCGCGGCCCCCGACACGGCGATGAAGCAGAGCGCGATGGCGAGGGCGGCTCGACGAGGAGTAGGCATACGGTTTCCTTTACTGCGAATCTTTTTCAAAGCCGATACGAGCGAGCGCCGGCCGGATTTCAGGATTGGACATGAAAGCGTTCCAGACCAGCCCGGAGCGGTAGTTCTCAATCATCACCGTGATGGGGGCTTGGTCAAGAGCCATAAAGATACGGGCAAACCAGTCTTCTTTCAGATTGAACGCATCGTGGAAGCCGTAGACGCCCCAGAGTTGCGGTCCCAGCGTGCGGTAGTAGTAGCGAAGCGCTTCCATAGATTCGGCGGGCGTGTAAGGAAACGCGGCGAGCGCGCCCGTCGGGGTAATCGTTCCGTTGTCGCGATCCGGGATGGGTTCGTGAGCCGAATAGCCCCACGGATCGTCGCTGGCGGTCAGGCCCCAGGCTTGCTCGCCGTAGCCGGGGAAATGGTTGGGATTGGCGAAACAGTAGGCGCGATTGATGAGCGCGATGCTGCGATTGTTCTCGAAATAGTCCGTGAATCGATCGTGAATGCCCCGTGGATCGAAGCCAAGGAATGAATACTGTGTGAAGAAGAGCGGCCCCCCGGTATTGACGCCGACATTCAGCTTGATGCCATAGAACGTGCCGCCGTTGGCGTAGTGCGACCCGTTGTCCGAACCGCCCCAGCCCTTTCGATACTCCTGAGCTTCCGGGGCTTGCCCGGCCCAACCGGTGTAGTAAAGGTCAGCGGGAACCGGATGCGTGGGCGACGCGATGGCCAGCAGGTAAGTAATCATCGTCTCGTTGAAGCCGATGAGCTTGTGAGAAATATGCCAGCCGTAGTCGGGCGACCAATGCCAGTAGAGGTAATTGCTATCGGGCGATTGGCGATACCAATCCCACTCAACGGTTTCCCACAAGTGCGTGAGCTTGGTGCGCAGTGCCGCCTCCGAGGGCGCATCAGCGCTGAAGTATCCGCGTGCCGCGAGTAGGCCCTGCACCAGGAACGCCGTCTCGACGAGATCACCGCCATCATCATATTTCCCGAACAAGGGGATGATTTTGCCGGTGCGGCCGTCCATAAAATGCGGCCATGCTCCATGAAAACGGTCGGCTTTTTCAAGGAAGCCGGCGATGCGGTTCATCCGGTCGAGCCCTTGCTGACGCGTGATGAAGCCTCGTTCGATTCCCACCAGGATGGCCATGATCCCGAAGCCGGAAGAGCCGGTCGCAATCATGTTTTCGTCGCCGGGAATGTTCTCGAGCGCCATGCCGGCATCGGGTTGCGCCCCTTCCCAGTAGTAGCGGAAGTTGGCTTCCTGCACCATGGTGAGGAGCTCGTCATCGGTCAGCGGGCGCGTGGCGGCTGCGGCTGGTTCCGAGTACGGTGATAATCCGTAGCTGGCATTCCCCGCGGCGACCTTATACGTGAATTTGCCGCTAGACTCGCCGACGAAGTCTTCGTACTGGTGAAAGCGCGGCTCCTGAATGCCAATAGGTGTGAAGTGGGCGCCATCGGAAGAACGGGAGATCACCCATCGTTCGAGTTCGGGGCTGGCTTCCGCGTCCCAGGAAAGATCGACATGGCGCTCGTAGCCCGTGGCTCGAAGTCCCTGGGGGGCCTTGAGCGCCGCGGTCTTGGTCAGGGGACGGGGTCGGTCGATGCGGATTTCATCCAGCGTGAGGGTGTGTTCCGCTCCATCGGGCCGGCCTTGCAGGAAGGTGATGGACTCGAGATGCCGTGGGTTGAAAAGCGATGAAGAATGCGAGGAGAAGGCGCTGAGGGGCACGGCGATCTGCGTCCAGCGTCGCGACGGGACGGTGCCCGGTAGCTTCAGCGCGTCGGTAAAGCCCCCCGAGGTATCGCTGAGTTGCACGCGCGGCAACTGATCGCTCGCAATGCCATTGCTTGAGTAGCAAGTGAGAACCAGGTGATCTCCTGAGAAATCAATTTCCTGATTACGCCAGCGATCGAGCCGTATCTCCGCATCCCAATTGCCTCCCGGCGAGGACTTCCATTGCAGGCGAATCGCGTTCGGCGGGGTGAAGAAGATCTCACGGTCGACAGGCAGTTTTCCAAGATCGAGCGTCAGCATACTGGGCTGGAATGATTCGCCACTGCTGTAGTAGTAACGATCCGGTGTCTGGCTGGTATCGAAAAAGACGTGATGGTAATAGGAGCTTTCGCCCGCCGCGTAGAACGGGATCAGTAGACAAAAGGCGGCCCGCAGTCGATTACTCATTGGCAGCCTTGGCATTGAGCCGCGCAAATGTGGCGCGCGCTCGGGCAGCGTCTTCCTTGCGATTCGCTTTAGCGTACGCGCGGCCGAGGGCGAAGTAGACCTTGGCCTCGTTTGGCTCCGCGCGTTGCGCTGTTTCGAGTTCGCGGATAGCGTTCACAACATCTCCGGTATCCAGTTGCATCACCCCAACCAGATAGTGTGTTTCCGGAACCTCCGGACCCATCTTGAGGGCTTCCTGCGCGTAGCGGAGACCGCCGGCCGGGTCGCTCTGCGCCATTAAACCGGCGATACCGAGGCGCGCCAGTAAGTGAGTGGGCGTATTCTCGAGTTCGCGCTTGAAGGCGGCCATGGCTTCGTCGTCAAAGTGATTGGCCAGCAGAAATTTGCCCAGAGCAAACTGCACGCCGGGAACCCTCGGATAGTCAGCCGCAAGCTGTTCATAACTCTTGCGCGCCTCGGTTACATTACCCCTTTGCGCGGCAAGAGCTTCAGCGCGACCTGCGGCACGAACGAGTTGCGGATCGCTGGGCGGATGGCTGATGTGAAGTACTGCGAGGCCGAGCGCGTTGGTGAGTTCCTCGGAATCGATACCTTCACGGGCTAAGGAATCGAGTGCTTCCTGCGCACTCTCAAAGTCCCCCCGGACGCCCCTTTCCAACGACAGACTACCCAAGGTGAAGAGCATCACCCGGCGTAGCTGCGGATCGTCGGGGATTCCCCGCTTACGGCCCTCGCGGAGATGTCTCAAGGCCTCCGTGTTCTGGTGGAGCTTTGCTTCGCTTAGGCCGAGCATCACCAGGGCCGCTCCGTTGTTTGGGTCCAGTTCAGCCGTTTTCTTAAAGGCTGCCCCGGCGCCTGAGTAGTCGTCCCGGTCATATAGCAGAGTGCCAAGATACCACCAACCCTCGGTCCACTTCGGGTTCTCAGAAACGGCTTTCCGGTATAAAACGACAGCTTCGTCCAGCCGGTTGGCCTCGCGGGCGACTCCCGCTTCCCGTGCGGCGTCTTGCCCCCCAAGCAAGCCGCCGCAAAGGAGTAGAATGGCGACCGTCTTGCTCGCCGCCATCGCGGACTCAAGCTTAAAAGCTGAACCTCGCCTGCAGTTCAACGATGCGCCCGCCAAATGCGGCTTGCGCCTGGCCGAATTGAGGATTGCTGGTGACGCCATCGTTACTGATAGTAGTATTCAACGTTTGATTGTTGAGGTTTACCTGGTTGAACAAGTTGTAGGCGCTGGCTTGCAAATTCAGCTTAGCGTTCTCGCCGAGAATCTTCATGCGCGGTAAAGCAAACGCCTTCGCCAGCACCATGTCCACCGAGGAATATCCCGGTCCACGGAACATGTTGCGGTGAATATTGCTCGACGGATCGGGCGGAATACCGTAAGTTGGCCAGGTCGGCACGGTGAAGTAAGACAGCGCGCCGTTCGGGAAGTTCCCGTTGGGCGTTTCTTCGAAGGTGGCATTGCCGGAGTTCGTGCCCGCGCCACCCGTATAGGTGGCCGGGTACAGGCAGCCGTATCCGCTGTTCGGATAGACCACATTGCCACTGGTATTGCAGTATTGCGGAGTCCAGGGGAATCCGGAATGGGCATTGAAAATTCCGCTAATGGTCCAGCCGCCAATGATCGAATTCATCAAGTGGCTGCCCCCGGTGAACAACTTCGGATTCCAAATGCCCCAGAGCTTGAAGTTGTTGGTCACATCAAAATCCGATGGGCCCTTGGCGTGCGATAAGTCCCATGGATAATTGTCCTCGTAATAGTCTTGAGAGCCCTCGTCCTGGCTGCCCGAGTAACGATACTGCGCATCAATCTCAAAAGTATTGGCGAATCGATGCTTGATCTCGGTCAGCAAAGCATTGTAACTGGAGTTCGCGTCATTAGAATACCAATCGACCGATTGAACCAGTGGATTGGACGCTGGATACAAAGTGTAGTTGAGAAAGTTCTGGATGGTGTAATGCCGGGTCTGGCTTCCTTGGTAACCGACCGATGCGACCCAGTTATGCCCTATATTGTAGTCCGCGTCGATTGAGTAGCGGAGCGTCATGGTCGATGGCATATTCTCCGGGAAGCCCGTGAGTCCGACGGGAGCGCCGCTGGTAGGCAGGCCATAGGTATTGAATGTTTGCACGGCTGCGGGGTTGGAGGGATAGCCGTTCAGGTTGGTCAGACTGGAACTTACCCCATACAGAATATTTGAGTTATAAAGTGAGAGCGATGTCAGGAACGGCGGATTGAAGCGTCCATTCGAAGTGATCGCCAACTGTTCCAGGTTGTAGCCGATCCCGGCGCCTGTCCGAATGACCAGCTTGTTATTGAATTTCGACGGACTCCACGCGAGCCCCAGCGATGGGCCCCAGTTGTTGAACCCGGTGTGGAATAGGTCGCCGCCTTTGTGGATATAAAGGCCGCTGAGAACGCCCGCACCTGAGCCGAGAATCACGTTGCTGATGTTACCGTCCGTTTCCGTCAGGGGCGAGAAGTATTCCCACCGAAGGCCCATATTGATCGTGAGGTTCGGTTTGACTTTCCAATCGTCCTGTACGAAAAACGCCCAGATGTTGAACCGGATGTTCTTGGTCGCCGAGGTCGGTTGTCCGGTAGTCGGGCTGAAGTTGCCGCTCTCATTGTAGGGCGCATCATTTGCAAAATCCCAAATGTTGTAGAAGTTATAGCTCGGGCGGCCGCCCCACGGGGCAGTATCAAGGAACAAGGCCCTGGAAAAATCGCCGCCAAACTTGATGAAGTGACTTCCCGATACCTTGGTCAGGGTGTCCCGCGCATTGTAGGTTTTCTGATTGAAGACGCTTGGTCCGGGAGGGCCGAACGATTGGACGCCGATGCTGCCCGCGCCATTGATGTTGGCCCCAGGCAATCCGAATGGTTCCTGTGGGTTGCTGGTGATCTCATTCCAATACCAGCCGCTGATGCCGAACCGCGCTTCGTTGAGAACCGTGGGGGAAAAAGTATGTGTATAAATGCCCGACATCGAATCGGCCGTAGAGAAGTGATTCCAGGCGTTGGCTTCCCGGGCCGGGCCATTATAGGAGAACGTGTGGACAGGAACCCAATAGATGCTGAATACGACCGCGTCTTTGCTGGTTGGATCGTAGTCCAGGCGTCCGTTATACTGAGCATCCGTGACATTGTTGGGCGTATTGGTTTCGACATACTCCACGTCGGGGGTGTTCGTCAAACCGTTGCCGATGCCGTAGGGCGTGCCCGGTTGACCGTAGGTCGGATCCGAAGTGCCTAGCGGAGTGGTCAGGGGCGAGCCCAGATTGAGGCCTCCGGAAACGGTCCGGCATTGCGTTGAAGGAAGTCCCACTTGCGCGCAAGTCAGCGTGATCACGCTGGTAATGGAAGGGGCGGTTCCGGGGTAGCTGAGAAACTGTCGGGCAATACTTCCGGTAGGACCCGCCATTTGGTCGAATTGGGGCGTCTCGTACCAGCCAGTCGTCTGAGACTGGGAGTTGTTGCGGAGTGTTTCGTAGGAAAAGAATGCGAAGAGCTTGTTTTTCTTGATGGGTCCGCCAACGCTGCCGCCGAATTGATTGAAACGGCTCTCGTCTTTTTCAACCGGGCTGGGCGTTCCCGGACCGTTGTAGGCTTGGAAGGCATTCAACCCGGGGCGGTGCCATTTGAAGAAGGCGCTGCCATGCAAATCGTTGGTGCCATTCTGCGAAACCACCTCAACCTGAGCGCCGCTGGTGCGGCCGTTTTCCGCGCTGTAGTTATTGGCGACCACCACGACTTCTTTGACCGACTCCTCGTTGGGAGTAATCACGGCCGAACCACCCCAAACCGTACTGTTGACGGATAATCCGTCGATCTGGAAATTGTTCGAATTCTGGCGGGTGCCGTTGGCGATGATTCCAGGCCCGTTTTCCACCATAAAGATGCTGTCTGTGGAGCCGGGGCTGCTCTTGTTCGTCCCGGGCAGACTCGTTCCCCCGCCGCCCGCGCCAAGGGAATTGTCGCCAAACACGCCTGGCGCGAGTTGCAGGAGCTGGTAGGGATCGCGCGAGAACGAGGGGAGCGACTGAACCTCCTTGGTGGTGATGGTACCCCCGACCGTGGCGGACTCCGTATCGATAGCCGACGCCGCCTCCGATTCCACCGTCACGGTTGTAGTGGTTTGGCCGATTTCCAACTGGATCCGTAAAGACTGAGTTTGTT